>ENA-UOVV01002326-UOVV01002326.1-compost-metagenome-genome-assembly--contig:-NODE-2326-length-11076-cov-7.175937_pt1 | contig 11076 bp, 7 predicted proteins | sample MGYA00238155_ERZ761577 | MGnify/ENA primary metagenome ERZ761577 (study PRJEB28898, sample SAMN06268775) | compost metagenome | isolation source: Emeryville, CA | place: USA:Emeryville, CA | collected...
AGGATCCCGGCGAGGGCAGCCTCGGCAACCCGCCGAACGGTCAGGAGGGCGGCACCGGCGGCGACGGCGGCGCCGGCACACCGGGCAACTGACCGTCAGGAGATCTCGTCGACCAGCCCCCACCGCAGCGCGGTGGGGGCGTCGATCGTCTGACCGGACAACACCAGATACGCGGTGCGCCACCGCCCGATGCGGCGGGTGATGCTGACCGTGCCGCCCGCACCGGGCAACAGGCCGAGGCTCAGCTCGGGCAGTCCGAACACCGCGTCGGGATGCGCCACCACCCGCCCGCAGAACGCGGCCATCTCCATTCCGCTGCCGAGCACCTGACCGTGCACCTCGGCGCGGCAGTTCGCGCCGAGTCGCGCAGTCAACTCGTCGAGCACCAGCGCCGGACTGTAGCGGGTGCGCGCGAGGTGGGCGGTGGCCGGATCGGCGAACGTGCCGAACTCGGCGAGATCGCCACCGCTGCAGAACGACGGCCCGTTCCCGCTCAGCACCACCGTTGTGACCGACGGATCCAGGCGCGCGACCTCCAGCGCCTCCAGCAGCGCCGCACGGGCGTCGGTGGAGAACGCGTTATGCCGCTGCGGGCGGTTGAATCGCACATAGAGCACATCGCCGATGCGTTCGGCGACAACGGGATCCGCAATGGTCACCGGTTGCGCCGGTCCGCGCTCGGCGAGCCAGCGGCGAAACTCCGGACCTGCCTGCAGCGTCGAGTACGCCAGCGACTCGGTGATGACGCCTGGATAGGCCGGCGCGTCCGGATCCAGGGCACGCAGCACGTCGGCGCACACGGCGGCCGCGTGCGGCCAGCGTTCGCATCGTCTGCGCAGTTCGTCGAGCGCATCGTCGACCGACGGGACCGTGATCACCCGACGGTCCTCGCTTTCCGTCTCGGTGATCGTGAAAGTCGCGTCGTCCGTTGGGGATCCGAGCGCGACCGTGACACCGGACGCCAGCTCCACCAGATGCGTCACGAGTACTTCTTAATCAGCTCCTGCTTGTACAGCTTTCCGGTGTCGGTGCGCGGCAGCTGCGCCTCGAACGAGATCGACTTCGGGCACTTGTAGTGCGCCAACCGATCTCGCAACCAGGCCAGCAGTTCCTCGCCGAACTCCGGGGTGGCGTCGGCCGGGTCGATCGTCTGCACGACGGCCTTGACCTGCTCGCCCATCTCCTCGTCGGGAATGCCGAACACCGCCGCGTCCATCACCTTCGGATGGGTCACCAGCATGTTCTCGGCCTCCTGCGGATAGATGTTCACCCCGCCGGAGATGATCATGTGATGGCGCCGGTCGGTCAGGTAGAGGTAGCCCTCCTCGTCGAGATAGCCGACGTCGCCCACGGTCTTCCAGCCGTGGCGGTCACGTGACTTCGCGGTCTTCTCCGGATCGTTGAGGTACTCGAAGTCGGCGCCGCCCTCGAAGTAGATCTCGCCGGCCTGGTTCGGGCCCAGCTCGTTGCCGTCCTCGTCGAGGATGTGCACCGCGCCGGTCATCGGCTTGCCGACCGAACCGGGGTGCGCCAGCCAGTCCTCGGCGAAGATGATCGTCGAACCGTGCGCTTCGGAGGCCGCGTAGTACTCGTCGATGATCGGCCCCCACCAGTCCATCATCTGCTTCTTGATCTCGACCGGGCACGGCGCCGCTGCGTGCATGACCCGCTTGAGGCTGGAGACATCGTACGAATTACGCACATCCTCAGGCAGTTTCAGCATCCGAACGAACATCGCCGGCACGAACTGTCCGTGCGTGACGCGGTGGCGCTGGATGGCGTCCAGGCAGCCCTGCGCGTCGAACTTCTGCATCACCACGGTGGTGATCCCCGCGGCCTGGATCGTCATCGTCCACACCGACGGCGCGGTGTGGTACAGCGGTGCGGGGCTGAGGTACACGGCCTCCGGGTCCAGCCAGAAGTCCACCAGCGCCGACATCATCCCGGGCACCTCGGACGGCGGCTGGTGCGGCAGTTCGCGTTTGATGCCCTTGGGCCGGCCGGTGGTGCCCGACGAGTACTGCAGCAGATCGCCCTCGATCTCGTCGTCGATCGGCGTATCGGGTTGGTCGGCAACGCATTCGGGATAGCGGTGCCAGCCGTCGACGTCGTCGTCGGCGATGATCCGCAACACCGGCAGCGGATCGATGTCGACCAGGGTCTTGCGTAGCGCCGCGGAGCCGACGATCGCCTTGGCGCTGCTGTTCTCGACGATGTAGGCGGCCTCGGCCGCGGTCAGGTGGGTGTTGATCGGGACGTAGTACAGCCCGCAGCGGCGCGCACCCCACATCACGGCGTGGTAGTGCTCGTTGTTCTCCATCAGAATCGCGACGGTGTCGCCCTCCCCGAGCCCCTGCTGCCGGAAGAAGTGAGCCAGGCGGTTGGCCCGCGCCTCCAGCTCGGCGAACGTGAGGACGGTTTCCGACGGATACATGATGACGGCTGGCTTGTCCGGGGTGGCCTGCGCATGCTCGCGGATCTGCATGCGCCGACTCTACGACGTGCCCACTTGACAGGTGTCAAGTGGGCTGGGTACACCGCCAAACAGCACTGTGCGCACGCTCATTAGGACCCGAGCGTGCGCACAGTGCGTGAAAGCCGGAAGCGGTTAGCTCTCCGCCTCGATGCGGTGCTTGAGGGCGTCGAACTCGTCCTTGATGCCCGTCGGCAGCTTCTCGCCGACGAACTCGAACCACTCCTCGATCAGCGGGATCTCCTGGCGCCACTCGTCGACGTTGACCTCCAGCGCGGCGTCCACGTCGGCCTTGTCGACGTCGAGACCGCTCAGGTCGAGGTCGTCGGCGCTCGGCACGATGCCGATCGGGGTGGTGCGCCCGTTGGCCCTGCCCTCGATCCGCTCGATGACCCACTTCATCACGCGGCTGTTCTCGCCGAAGCCCGGCCACAGGAAGCGGCCGTCGTCGCCGCGGCGGAACCAGTTGACGAAGAAGATCTTCGGCATCTTGGACTCATCGGACTGCTTGCCGATGTCGATCCAGTGCGCGAAGTAGTCGCCGACGTTGTAGCCCAGGAACGGCAGCATGGCCATCGGGTCGCGGCGCACGGTGCCGACCTTGCCCTCGGCGGCGGCGGTCTGCTCCGAGCCCATGGTGGCGCCCAGGAACACGCCGTGCTGCCAGTCGCGGGCCTGCGTCACCAGCGGCACCGTGGTCTTGCGGCGGGCGCCGAACAGGATCGCCGAGATCGGCACGCCCTGCGGGTCGTCCCACTCCGGCGCCAGCGTCGGGCACTGCGACATCGGGGTGCAGTAGCGCGAGTTCGGGTGCGCGGCCTTCTCGTCCGAGTCCGGCGTCCAGTCGCGGCCCTTCCAGTCGATCAGGTGCTGCGGGTCGCCCTCGAGGCCCTCCCACCACACGTCGCCGTCGTCGGTCAGCGCGACGTTGGTGAAGACGGTGTTGCCGGCCGAGATGGTCTTCATCGCGTTCGGGTTCGACGACCAGTTGGTGCCCGGCGCGACGCCGAAGAAGCCGAACTCCGGGTTGACCGCGTAGAGGCGGCCGTCCTTGCCGAACCGCATCCACGCGATGTCGTCGCCGATGGTCTCGGCGCGCCAGCCCGGGATGGTGGGCTGCAGCATCGCGAGGTTGGTCTTACCGCACGCCGACGGGAACGCCGCGGCGATGAAGTACGCCTTGTTCTCCGGGCTGATCAGCTTGAGGATCAGCATGTGCTCGGCGAGCCAGCCCTCGTCGTGGGCCATCGCCGAGGCGATGCGCAGCGAGTAGCACTTCTTGCCCAGCAGCGCGTTGCCGCCGTAGCCGGAGCCGAAGCTCCAGATCTCGCGGGTCTCCGGGAAGTGGCTGATGTACTTGGTGTCGTTGCACGGCCACGGCACGTCTTCTTTTCGGTGTCCTGACTCGTCTACCAGCGGCGCGCCGATCGAGTGCAGCGCCTTGACGAAGAAGCCGTCGTCACCGAGCTTGTCCAGCGCGGCCTTGCCCATCCGGGTCATGGTGCGCATCGAGACCACCACGTACTCCGAGTCGGTGATCTGCACACCCAGCTTGGGATCCTCGGCGCCGAGCGGGCCCATGCAGAACGGCACCACGTACAGGGTCCGGCCCCGCATGCAGCCGCGGTACAGGTCGGTCATGATGCGGCGCATCTCGTCGGGCGCCATCCAGTTGTTGGTCGGGCCGGCGTCGATCTCCCGCTCCGAGCAGATGAAGGTGCGCGACTCCACGCGCGCCACGTCGGAGGGATCGGACAGCGCCAGGTAGGAGTTCGGCTTCTTCTCCTCGTTCAGCTTGGTGAAGGTGCCGGCCTTGACCAGCTGCTCGCACAGCCGGGCGTTCTCCTCCTCGGACCCGTCAGCGAAAACCACCCGGTCTGGCTGGGTCAGCTCGGCGACCTCCTGAACCCAGGCGAGCAGGCCCTTGTGTTTCGTCGGTGCGTTCTCCAGACCCGGAATGGTCGCTGCGGTCATCGATATCTCCTGTATACGATTTCTGCGAGGCTCGGTCCGCCGGAGCGCGCGCCCGCCAGGAGGGCAGCGCCGCCGGATGTCCCTGTATTACCGAGGTTAACGCGGGTGACTTATCCGCGGTTAATCGGGACCATGTCCGAATACTCACAGAAACGATTCAGAAACCCGTGGCTGCGCGCCGCCCGGCGGGGTTTCTGCTAACCGGTTCGCCCAGTCCGGCGCGCACCTGGTCGAGAGCCCGCCGCAGCGTCGGCAGCCGGGCGTCGCGCACCGCGGCGGTGCGGGCCAGGTAGCCGACGTGTTCCTGCAGCTCAGCGTCGATGCGGGCGATCTTGGCGGCCGCGGCGGCGCTCTCGGCCCGGACACGGGCCGCCGCCTCGGCGGTCAGCGCGGTCTCGGCGGCCAGCACCCGGGTGGCCACCCGCTCCTCGGCCGCCGAGCGCAGCACGGCGGCGACATCGCCGACCCAGCGGTCCAGCACCGCGCGCGCGTGCAGCAGTCCGCGGATCCCCACCACCCACCCGGTCGACAGCAGGCCCAGCGCCACGCCGACCGCCGGCCCGGACAACAGGCGCGTCAGCGCCAGCGCCACCCCGAGCCCGAAGCCGGCGCCGAGGATCAGCGTCAGCTGCGTCTCCAACCGCCGCGACCGCGGCGGCGCGGGAACGTCCGGCGGCCCGGCCGGGGCGGGGCGCGGCGGCGCGGGCAGGCTCAGGTCGGCGGCGACGTCGTCGAGATGCGCGGTGATGTCGGCCTCCAATTCGTCGAGTACCTCGCCGACGCGGGTCCGCGCGTGGGCCTCGAACTCGGCTAACCGCCGGCGGCCCAGCCGCGCGGCGTCCTCGGCCAGTTCGGCGCGCAGCGACGTGCAGCGGTTGCGCGCGAGGTAGCCGAGCCGCACCCGGGCCTGCTGGAACCGGCTGCGCAGCGCGAGGGTGTGTTCGGCGCGGGCCGCCCGGAGCTCCCGGGTGAGCCGTTCGCGGTGCGCACGCAGCGCGCCCATCCGGGCACCACGGTCGCTCCCGGTGTCGGCGATCAGCGCCTGCAGCCGCGTTTCCCGGCTGCGCAACCTGTTGCGCCGCAGGGCATCGGGGTCGGCGAGGCGTTCGCGCAGCAGCCCGACGAGCTCGTCGAGCCGCGGCTGGCCGAGGTCCGGGGCGGCCGCCGCGCCCACCCACGGCATCGACGCGTACCGGATCGCGTGGTCGGCGAGCAGCCGGCGGTTGTCGCCCAGCACGTCGCGCCAGGCGCGGTGGGCGTCGATCTTGGCGACGACGCCGACCACCAGGTCGGTATCGCGCGCAACGGAGTCCAGCAGCGCGCGGTCGGATTCGCTGACCGGCGCGACCGCCGACACCACGAACACCACGGCCGCCGGTGCGTCCGATGATGCCCAGTCATCGGGTTCGGCGAACGTGACGTCGGGCAGCCGCTCCCGCAGCGCCCCAAGCAGGGTGGTGGCGCCGGCCGCAGCCGGACCGACCACCAGTACGGTCACCGGGTCCGCCCCAGCAGGCGCAGCGACCCGCGGGTGATGTCGGCCGCGCAACTGCGGTGCAGCGCATCGACCGGGCCGCGGCCGTACCGGCGCCAGTGCACGGCACGGGCCAGGTGCGCGCCGGGGTCGTCACCGCGGTCGACGCACACCCCGGCCGCCTCCACCACGTCGACAGCCGCCGCCATCGTCGCCTGCACGGTGTCGTCGTCGGCCAGCAGATCGGTGAGCCGACGATCATCGGATTGCACTGCGAGCGTTCGGATTTCGGCTATAGCCGTCTTCAGCCTGTGGTATCGCACCGGTGCGCCCGCGGCCGCGACTTGCGCGACGACGCGGTCCACCTGGCTGAGCTCACGCCACAGCGACGGCAGCGCCTCGGCGTCGACGCCGTTGCCCAGCGCCAGTACCGCGTGCGCGATGCCGAAGCGGTCGAGCCGCTCGATCAGGCGGCGGCGCACCGGCACCGCCAACGAGTGAGCGCACTGGGTGAACGCGTCGGTGGAGGTCAGGTCGGCGGGTTCGGCGACCAGCACCCGCAGCACGCCGAGCAGGTCGTCATCAAGATCGGCCACCGCCAGCAGCGCGACCATCGGCACCGCCGGCACCCCGGTCCCGGCCCGCCATGCCGCGGCGAGCCGGTGCGCGACCGCCAGCGGTCCGCCCCCGCCGAAGCCGCACAGATCGGCCTTGTTCAGCACCAGCACCGCGGGACCGCCGCCGAGCAGTGCCTCGTCCTCGGGTTTGAGGACCTCGGCCGCCACCACGACGTCGACGTCGGCGGTGCCGTCGGCGCTCACCTCGACCCCCGTGTCGACACCCGCTGCCGCCAGCGCCCGCGCCACGGTGTGCCGGCCGACCCCGGGCCTGCCGTGCACGGCCACCCGCAGGGGTGCGCCGAGGCGCCGAGCGATCGCGGCCAGCCGGGGATTGCGGGTCTCGTCGGCCACCCGGGTCAACTGATCGACCAGAATCTCGCGGCCCCCTTCGGCGTTCTTTCGGCGTTCTTTCGGCGTTCTTTCGGCGTCCTGGTGCGATCGTGGCATCCACGCAGGTGCGGCGCGAGGGGCGTCGCCGCGGGTTGTGGACAAACCAGCCAACCCAAGGCAACTGTTGGGTATCAATCTGCACCACGATGCGGGTACCCGAGCCGGTATGCGCGACCATGGACCAATGCATTCGCCCCGGCCTGACGTTGCCGAAGTCGCGGCCCAGGGCGGCGATGCCGCGCGCTCGCACCGCTATCCGCGGGTCACGAGTTTCCGGACCCGGCGGACCACGCTGTCGGCCGCGCAGCAGGCGACCTGGGACCGGCTGTGGCCCGAACTCGGCATGCACGCGCGCGACGCCCACGGCCCGGCCCCGCTGCTGGACACCGCGGCGTGGTTCGGTCGCCAGGCGCCGGTCGTGCTGGAGATCGGCTGCGGTTCGGGCACCTCGACGCTGGAGATGGCCAAGGCCGAACCCGACGTCGACGTGGTGGCGGTCGAGGTGTACCGCCGCGGGCTGGCCCAGTTGCTGTCCGGTATCGACCGCGAAGGCGTCACCAACATCCGGCTCATCCGCGGCGACGGGGTCGACGTGCTCGAGCACATGTTCGGCCCGGACTCGCTGACCGGCGTGCGGGTGTACTTCCCCGATCCGTGGCCCAAGGCCCGCCACCACAAGCGCCGGCTGCTGCAGACCCCGACCGTCGCGCTGATCGCCGACCGACTCCGCCCCGGCGGGGTGCTGCACGTCGCCACCGACCATGCCGGCTACGCCGAGCACATCGCCGAGGTCGGTGACGCCGAGCCGCGGTTGAAGCGGGTGTCGCCGGCGGATCCGCTGCCGATCTCGGTGCAGCGGCCCGTCACCAAGTACGAGGGCAAGGCGCGCCACGCGGGCAGCGCCGTGACCGAATTGCTGTGGGAGGCGCGATGAGCATCAGATGCAGAGGAGCTCGACCATGACCCTCGCCGAAGATGTGCAGCCGCTAGTGGCGGCGCCGCCACCGGAGGAATCCGCCCAGCCCGCGGCGACCGCGCGGGTGCTGCTGGTGTGGGACGCGCCCAACCTCGACATGGGGCTGGGCTCAATCCTCGGCGGCCGCCCGACCGCCGCACACCGGCCCCGGTTCGACGCGCTGGGCCGCTGGCTGCTGGCCCGCACCGCCGAGCTGTCGGCGGACCGCCCGCAGGTCACGCTGGAGCCGGAGGCCACGGTGTTCACCAACATCGCGCCGGGCAGCGCCGACGTGGTTCGACCGTGGGTGGAGGCATTGCGTAACGTGGGCTTCGCGGTCTTCGCGAAACCGAAGATCGACGAGGACAGCGACGTCGACACCGACATGGTGAATCACATCGCGCTGCGCCGCAGTGAGGGGCTGGCCGCGGTGCTGGTGGCCTCCGCCGACGGGCAGGCGTTCAAACTGCCGCTGGAGGAGATCGCCCGCGACGGCATCCCGGTTTCGGTGCTGGGATTTCGCGAACATGCCAGCTGGGCGCTAGCGTCGGATACCTTGGAATTCGTCGACCTGGAAGATATTCCCGGCGTCTTCCGAGAGCCGCTACCGCGAATCGGCCTCGATTCGCTACCCGAGCAGGGCGCGTGGCTGCAGCCGTTCCGGCCGTTGTCCTCGCTACTGACCTCGCGCGTAAACAACTGAACCGCGCAGGTCCAACAGATTTAGTAAGGAGTTCACGTGTTCGCCTGGTGGGGTCGAACGGTGTATCGGTACCGATACATCGTCATCGGCGTCATGGTCGCGCTCTGCCTCGGTGGCGGTGTCTACGGGATCTCACTCGGCAACCATGTCACGCAGAGCGGTTTCTACGACGAGGGCAGCCAGTCGGTGCACGCGTCGGTGGTCGGCGACGAGGTCTACGGCCGCGACCGCACCAGTCACATCGTCGCGATCCTGACGCCGCCGGACGGGAAGAAGGTCGACAACCCGGACTGGCAGACCGACGTCAAAGGTGAGCTGGACAAATTCGTCGAGGACCACCCGGACCAGGTCGTCGCCTGGGTCGGCTGGCTGAAGGCGCCGGATGCGGCCAGCGAGACCGTCCAGCAGATGAAGACCAGCGATCTGTCCAAGACGTTCGTCTCCATCCCGCTCAAGGGCGACACCGACGACGAGATCCTGAAGAACTACCAGACCGTCGAGCCCGACCTGGAGCAGATCAACGGCGGCAACATCAAGCTGGCCGGCCTCAACCCGCTGGCCAGCGAGCTGACCGGCAGCATCGGCGAGGACCAGCGGCGCGCCGAGGTGGCGGCCATCCCGCTGGTGTGCGTCGTGCTGTTCTTCGTGTTCGGCGGCGTGGTGGCCGCCGCGCTGCCGGGCATCATCGGCGGCCTGACCATCGCCGGCGCATTGGGCATCATGCGCCTGCTCGCCGAGTTCATGCCGGTGCACTTCTTCGCCCAGCCGGTGGTGACGCTGATGGGTCTGGGCATCGCGGTCGACTACGGCCTGTTCATGGTGAGCCGGTTCCGCGAGGAGATCGCCGAGGGCTACGACACCGAGGCCGCGGTTCGTCGCACCGTGATGACCTCGGGCCGCACCATCATGTTCTCCGCGGTGATCCTGGTCGCCTCCTCGGTGCCGCTGCTGCTGTTCCCGCAGGGCTTCCTGAAGTCGATCACCTACGCGATCATCGCGTCGGTGATGCTCGCGGCGATCCTGTCGGTCACCGTGCTGGCCGCCGCGCTGGGCATCCTCGGCGCCAACGTCGACGCGCTCGGCGTGCGCACCCTGCTGCGGGTGCCGTTCTTCCGCAACTGGAAGCCGATGCGGGTCTACCTGGAGTGGCTGGCCGAGAAGACGCAGAAGACCAAGACCCGCGCCGAGGTGGAGCGCGGCTTCTGGGGCAAGTTGGTCAACCGGGTGATGAAGCGGCCGGTGGCGTTCGCCGCGCCGATCGTCATCGGGATGATCCTGCTCATCATCCCGCTCGGCCAGTTGTCGCTCGGCGGCATCAGCGAGAAGTACCTGCCGCCGGACAACTCGGTGCGCCAGGCGCAGGAGGAGTTCGACCGGGTGTTCCCCGGCTTCCGCACCGAACCCCTGACGATCGTGATGGAGCGCGACGACGGTGAGCCGATCACCGACGCGCAGATCGCCGAGGTACGCAACAAGGCGATGACGGTGTCCGGGTTCATCGCCCCGGACGACGACGCGACCAAGATGTGGCAGGAACGGCCCGTCCAGGAGGGCGGATCGAAGGATCCGTCGGTGCGCGTCATCCAGAACGGCCTGGAGAACCGCAACGACGCCGCCAAGAAGATCGATGAACTGCGGGCGCTGACACCGCCGCGCGGGATAACCGTGAGTGTCGGTGGCACACCGGCTTTGGAGCAGGACAGCATTCACAGCCTGTTCGAGAAGCTGCCGCTGATGGTGACGCTGCTGATCGTCACCACGACGATCCTGATGTTCCTGGCGTTCGGGTCGGTGGTGCTGCCGATCAAGGCCGCGGTGATGAGCGCCCTGACGCTCGGCTCGACGATGGGCGTGCTCACCTGGATGTTCGTCACCGGGCACGGGTCCGGCCTGATGAACTACACCCCGCAGCCGCTGATGGCGCCGATGATCGGGTTGATCATCGCGGTCATCTGGGGTCTGTCCACCGACTACGAGGTGTTCCTGGTCTCCCGCATGGTCGAGGCCCGCGAGCGCGGCATGTCCACCGCCGAGGCGATCCGCATCGGCACCGCGACCACCGGCCGGTTGATCACCGGCGCCGCACTGGTGCTCGCGGTCGTCGCGGGCGCGTTCGTGTTCAGCGACCTGGTGATGATGAAGTACCTGGCGTTCGGTCTGCTGATCGCGCTGCTGCTGGACGCGACGATCATCCGAATGTTCCTGGTGCCCGCGGTGATGAAGCTGCTCGGCGACGACTGCTGGTGGGCGCCGCGGTGGATGAAGCGGGTCCAGGAGAAGCTGGGCCTGGGCGAGACCGAGCTGCCCGACGAACGCAAGCGGCCGGTGGTGCGCGAACCCGAGCACCCCGAGGCGCTGGTCGGCGTCGGCGTGCCGGTCGGCCCGCCGCGACCGCGGCCGCCGCACGACCCGACACATCCGGGCGTCGAGGGCGCCACCCGCCCCGGCGCGACGACGCGCATCGCCACGCAGCCACGGCCCAACGGA
>ENA-UOVV01002330-UOVV01002330.1-compost-metagenome-genome-assembly--contig:-NODE-2330-length-11056-cov-3.871466_pt1 | contig 11056 bp, 6 predicted proteins | sample MGYA00238155_ERZ761577 | MGnify/ENA primary metagenome ERZ761577 (study PRJEB28898, sample SAMN06268775) | compost metagenome | isolation source: Emeryville, CA | place: USA:Emeryville, CA | collected...
TCTCCAATGTGGAAGCTTCGGAGCTTGAAAAAAGAAAGGCACTGGGTTATGTGGAGAAGTCGCCCATCCCCGACAATCTCTGCAGTAACTGTAAACTCTTCATTCCGGGACAGCCGGACAGTAACTGTGAAGGTTGCCAGCTGTTCAAGGGACCTGTATTCCTGGATGCCTACTGTACATACTGGGCAGATCCGGAGATTTAGTATTAACGCTGATTAAACCGATATTCTGTGGAAAAATCCACTTTCTTACGATGGTTTTATGCCATCGGCCCGGGTCTGATCACAGCGGCTGTGGTATTCGGCCCCAGCAAACTGACGATCACCTCCAAACTCGGAGCACTGTATGGCTATGACCTGCTCTGGATAGTCACGGTGGCTATTTTCTTCATGGCCGTATTCACCGCCATGTCGACCCGTATCGGGGCCACTACCGATATTTCCATTTTGCAGACTGTAAAACAGCGCTGGGGCAAGGTGGCGTCATTCATTGTAGGTATAGGGGTTTTCCTGGTTGCCATCTCATTTCAGGCTGGAAATTCCATCGGGGTAGGAATTGCACTGGGCGAACTGACAGGTACCTCACCCAAACCCTGGGTTTTGGGCTGTACCACTGCGGGGATCGTCCTGCTGTTTTTCCGGAAATTCTACTCGGTACTGGAGAAAACCATGATCGCGCTTATCCTGATGATGCTGTTTTCCTTCCTAACCACCTTTGTGCTGGCCAAACCGGATTTCGGCAAAATCCTCACCGGATTTACCGTACCCTCGCTGCCTGAAGGTTCGCTGGGACTGGTTATCGCCTTCATCGCCTCCTGCTTTTCCATCGTAGGGGCACTTTACCAGTCTTACCTCATTCAGGAACGCATCCGGCTGAAACCCGAGCTGAAAAACTCGAAAAACAACAGCCTGACCGGAACCCTGCTGCTGGGTGTGATGAGCGCGGTCGTCATTATTTGTGCTGCTGCCGTACTCAATCCGAAAGGCCTAACCGTTAATTCCGGATCGGATATGGCCAAAGCCCTCGAGCCAATCTTCGGGCATAATGCATCGACCTTATTTCTGGTCGGATTATTCGGAGCAGCCTTTTCCTCACTCGTAGGCAATTCGTCCGTGGGAGGATTACTGCTTAGTGACGCGCTGGGTTTTGGCAGCCAGATGGGCTCCAAACCTGTGCGGTATCTGACGGCTGTAGTGATGGTCTTTGGAGCTACCATCGCGATCGTGTTCGGGAAACTGCCGCTGGAACTCATCGTGTTCGCCCAGAGTGTAACGATCTTTGTAGTGCCATTCATCGGAATCGCCATTTACCTGATCGCCAATAACCGGGAGATCATGGGCGACCAGGCCAACCCCGGCTGGGTTAAAATAGCTGGTGCGGCGGGCCTGCTCCTGATTATTTCCCTGGCCCTGTTAAACATTAACGAACTGTTTTTAAAATAATAACTGATTAAATGACCACAATACAAGAATTTGAACGCCGGTTTACAGAGCCTTCCGACGATCTGATCCGGGACATCGCGGCCCTGGAAGGAGATATCCTCATTCTGGGTGCGGGAGGTAAAATCGGTCCATCCATTGCACGACTCGCTAAAAAAGCCCTGGAAAAAGCGGGCAAAACCAATAAAGTAATCGGGGTATCCAGATTCAGTGAAGCCGGTTTGAGGGAGTCCCTGGAAGCTGACGGTATCGAAACCATAGCTGCGGATATCCTGGATGATGCCCAGTTGCAGGCTCTTCCCGAGGTCCCCAATGTCTTGTATCTGGCGGGTACCAAATTCGGCACCAAGGACCGCCAGTCCTATACCTGGGCGATGAACTCCTACCTGCCGGGACGCGTAGCAGAAAAATATAAAAACAGCCGCATCGTGGTGTATTCAACCGGAAACATCTATCCCTTTGTAGATGTCATGAGCGGTGGAGCGACTGAAGACATCCTGCCCAATCCGGTAGGGGAATACGGCCAGTCCTGCCTGGGTCGTGAAAGAATTTTCGAATATTTTTCCCTGAAATACAATACTCCTATCCTGATCTATCGCCTGAACTATGCGATCGATTTCCGTTACGGAGTCCTGCTGGAAATAGCCAAATCGGTACTCGCTGAAAAACCCATCGATGTGTCCACCGGATTTGTGAACGTCATCTGGCAAAGTGATTCGAATGAAATCGCCATCCGTTCCCTGCTGCACTGTTCATCCCCACCCAAACTGCTCAACGTCACCGGACCTGAGACCGTGGCCGTGAAATGGGTAGCGGAAGAATTCGGCAAATGGTTTGGTAAAAAGCCCCAGTTCAGCGGAGAACCTGCACCCACTGCCCTGCTCAGTAACGCGGCAGAATCCTTCCGCCTTTTCGGGTATCCTAAAGTTAGTCTGAAACAAATGATTGAAATTACTGCTACCTGGTTATTGGAAGGCGGTGAGGTCATCAACAAACCCACCCATTTCCAGGAGCGTAAAGGCCAATATTAATTTGATACGATTATGCTAAGTGTTGAGAAAAAACAACTTTTACATTCGGGAACCGTCATCCCTGCTCATCCATTGGTGTTGAACGCCGACCGGCAGCTTGATGAGGAAAAACAAAGGAGGTTAACCCGCTATTACATGGCAGCAGGGGTAGGCGGTGTTGCTGTAGCTGTACACACCACTCAATTCGAAATCAGGGACACTAAGCATAATTTACTGGAACCCGTACTGAGACTGGCTGCCGAAGAAGTGGATGCTGCCAGACTGGACCGTCCCTTTCTCAAGATTGCCGGGGTTGTAGGCAAGACCGAACAGGCTCTGAAAGAAACCGAACTGGCCCTGAAATACGGGTATGACATCGCATTATTGGGTATGGCTGCCTTCAAGACTGAAACCGAAGAGGAAGTACTCAAACATGTGTCTGAGATCGCCAAACACATCCCCATCTTCGGTTTCTATCTTCAGACCAGCATCGGAGGCCGGGCTTACAGCTACGATTTCTGGAAAGCTTTCGCTGAAATTCCGAATGTTTATGGCATCAAGGTAGCCTCCTTCAACCGTTACCAGACCATCGATGTGGTTCGGGGTGTTTGCAATTCATCGAGAAGGGATGAGGTTGCACTCTACACCGGAAACGACGACAATATTGTGAACGACCTGCTTACCGCCTATCGGTTTGATGTAGGAGGGCAGAAAGTGGAAAAACGCTTTGTGGGTGGTCTGCTGGGACATTGGGCGGTGTGGACACAGAAGGCGGTGGAACTTCATAAGTCAATACGGGAAGCCGTTCTTTCGGGTACTACCGATTACGCGGAGTATATGGCCCGTAACATTGAAGTGACCGACATGAATGCGGCTATTTTCGACCCCTTCAACGCCTTCCACGGTTGTATCGCCGGAGTGCATCAGGTGCTGGTTCAGCAGGGACTGATGGACGGCATCTGGTGTCTTAATCCGGAAGAAGATCTATCGGAAGGACAACTTGAAGAAATCCAGCGCGTCATCAAAGCCTATCCGCATCTGGTAGACGACAGTTTTGTGGCAGAATTTCTCGAAAAAGACGCAGCCCGCGTAACGGTTTAATCCGGCGGATCGTCAACCTGAAATATAAAGTACATCCTGCAGCCTGGAAGAAATTCCGGCTGCATTTTTTTTGCACCGCTATACTTGAAACACTGTCTTCCCATCCTACGTAATATTTTCCAGCATACGGAAATTTCATTAACGTACAGTACCCCGATGAAGAAGAGCCATTCTATACCGACAGCCCGCCACGAATACAAATATCTGTTATTCAATATATATCTGCTGGTTGGGTTGATCACTGCCTGTGATAATTCCGATCCGGTTATGCCCGACGACGATAGAGCTCGGACCTATCCCATTGAGAACGTCCAGACCTTTTCGGCAGCCCCTGAAGGTTATCTGGGAAAGGCAACTGACGAAGCTGACCGGGTAGAAAAGGTTACCTTCAGGCATAAGGTGGAAATACGTTATTCCCCCGTCTTTACGATCATAAATCCCCTGGGTGGAGCCGGTGTGGAGATCGGTATAAATGGCAGGCACGTCACGATCAATTCGACGGTCGAAGGCGTGGAATATGAACTGAGCGGCGAAACCCCCGACGGCTCCCTGAATATCAGTTCTGAACATAAATTCAAACTGGTACTGAACAACGCCGCCGTTACAAATCCCGCTGGTCCGGCTATCAGTATTCAGTCCCGAAACAGGGTTTTCCTGGTAATACCGGATAACTCAGAATCTCGCCTGACGGACGGTCAAAATTATCAGCCGGTTGCCGGTGATGACCCCCAGGGGACGCTATTCAGTAATGGACCGCTCATTTTCAGCGGAAACGGGAAACTGGTCGTGCAGGGAAATTACAGCCACGCTATTGTAAGCGGAGACTACATTCGGAATACCGGTACGCAGCTTAAGGTTACAGGAGCGGTCAGGGACGCCATCCATACGCACCATGCGTTCATAATGGACAACGGGATGCTGGATTTATCGGCAACGGATGATGGAATACAGTGTGAGGAAGGCCATATCGTCATCAACGGGGGTGAAATCATTATCAACTCCACCGGAAAAGGCATAACCGCTTCCTATGACACCGATAACAGGGTCGACCCCTATGTGACCATCAACGGAGGTAAGATCATCATTAATACCCTGGATGAAGGCATAGAAAGCAAGAGTGTAATGACCCTCAACGGGGGAACGCTGGAAATTAATGCAGCGGACGACGCGCTCAATGCCGGCAAGTTCATTTACATCAATGGAGGCTGGATATATGCCCGAAGCACCGAAAACGACGGCATCGACAGCAACGGACCGATTACCATCACCGGGGGGACCGTGATTGCAATGGGTGCCGGCGGGCCAGAAGGCGGCATCGACTGCGACCGGAGTACCTTCACAATCACCGGAGGAATTGTGGTGGGAATCGGGGGGACCACCAGCCCTCCCACTGCGCAGGTCAGTACCCAGCGCTCCGTCATCCTTGGTGGGTCGGTAGCCGGGAATCTGCTGGCTATCATTGGGAACGACGGAGCGGAAGCCCTCACTTTCCTGGTACCTGAAAATCACAACACTATGCTCTTTTCCAGTCCCAAACTACAGGCCAATACAACCTACAGCCTCTTTCAGGGGGGGATGATCAGTTCTGCCGAAACTTTCCATTCGCTCTATTTGTCCGGCACTTACGAACCGGGCACCAAAACATCGGTTTCTTTCAGCACAGTGAATATGGTAACACAGGTAGGCGGAAGTATAGGGCCGGGCGGACGCTAATCAACATTTTTACATATTTCTTGATTAGAATCCAATAGCCCATCGCTTTTCATCCTGAGTATATACCGTGTACCAGCTGTCTTATCTGAATTGTACAAGACCAGTCTTAAAACCCGAACAAATCGAATTCTAGCATAACCGAAAATGAAAGAAACCGAAAAACCAGCAGCATCTGCGCCAAGCAGACGAGATTTCATCAAGTCCTCTGCCCTTGCTGCATCTGCCTTCTTTATTGTTCCAAGGCATGTGTTGGGTAAAGGATACATCGCTCCCAGTGATAAACTGAACATTGCCGGGATAGGTGTTGGAGGTAAAGGAAAAAGTGACCTGGCCAGCTTTGCCAAAAGTCCCAAGGTAAACATTGTTGCCCTGTGTGATGTCGATGACCGCCAGGCGGTGGATTCACGGAAAGCCTTCCCTAAGGCAAAGTATTACAAGGATTTCCGTGAAATGCTCGAAAAGGAAAAGAATGTCATTGACGCCTGCTCCATTTCGACTCCCGACCATACGCACGCCGTAGCAACCCTTGCCGCCATGCAGCTGGGTAAACACGTATATACGCAAAAACCGCTGACCCACAGCATTAACGAAGCCCGTATCCTGACTCAGGCGGCTAAAAAATACAAAGTTGTTACGCAGATGGGTAACCAGGGAGCTTCGGGGAACGGTGTGCGCCGGATGAAGGAGATCTATGACTCCGGAATTATCGGACATGTAGACCGCGTATTATGCTGGACCAACCGTCCGGTATGGCCTCAGGCAGTACCTACCGACAAGACTTTCCAGGTTCCCAAAGAGCTGGATTTTGACCTGTGGCTCGGACCAGCCAAGAAGGTGCCTTATAACGAGGCATTCCTCCCCTGGAACTGGCGCGGCTGGTGGGACTATGGAACCGGTGCCCTCGGTGACATGGCCTGCCACATCATGGACCCTGTATTCAGAATCCTCCCCATCGACTATCCCAAATCCGTTGAAGTTAGCGTAGCCGGTAACTGGACCATGACCCTGCGTCCACAGGACGATGAGCCGGCATGGACGCCATTCTCGACCAACGTTCACCTGGTTTATCCACGTAAAGATGGACAGGGAGACATTAAACTGAGCTGGTACGATGGCGGTATCCTGCCTGAAATTCCGGAAGAACTCAAAGAAGGAGAAGAGTTCGGTAACTCCGACGGTGGTGTATTGTTCATCGGTTCCAAAGGTAAACTGATGGCCGACTGCTACGGTGCCCGTCCGCGTCTGGTGCCGCTGAGAGACAATGAATTTGTCAACATTCCTGAAAGCATTCCAAGAGTTCCCGATGAAGACCACTACCTGCAATGGGTGAACGCCTGTATCGCAGGATACGGTAACGCTGAAACCAGCTCTCCGTTTGAGTACGCTGGTCCGTTTACCGAGAGTATCCTGATCGGTAACGTAGCCATCCGTACCTGGATGATGCGTGATAACCCATCCGGAAGACGTACGGTTGACAAATACAATGGCCGCAAGAAACTGCTTTGGGACGCCAAGGAAGGCCGCGTAACCAACTGGGATCTGGCTAACAAATATGTTAATCGTGAATACCGTGACGGCTGGAAATTAACATTGTAAGATCACATAACAGTCATAAAAAAAATCGCTTCATGTAACGTGAAGCGATTTTTTTATGGAATGATATTTGGAAGAACTAGTTGTCCCTCTCGGGACAGCCTTCGATCAGGCCGAAACTTCCGTCTTAAATTCTGAAGTAAAATGGAACTGTATATCCGGGTTATTCTCCCGGTTCATACGGATCATCCAGTCGGATTCAGCCAGAAATACCGGGTTATTGTCCTTATCGTATCCGATCTGGTTTCCTTTGATCCGGATAAATTCATTCAGTTTTACCGGGTCATTGGAGGTAATCCAGCAGGCTTTGGAGATGTTCATGGCTACCCAGCGGCATTTGGCACCGTATTCATGTTCCAGCCGGTACTGAATCACGTCAAATTGCAGTTCTCCTACTGTTCCTACGATTTTCCGGTTTCCGAGTTCCAGCGTAAACAGCTGGGCTACTCCTTCGTCAGTCAGCTGCTGAATGCCTTTTTCGAGCTGCTTGGACTTCATTGGATCGAGGTTGATGAGCTCCTTGAATATCTCGGGAGAGAAGCTCGGAATACCCGAAAACATGAAATCTTCTCCTTCGGTAAGGGTATCCCCTATCTTGAAGGTACCGGTATCATATAACCCGACAACATCCCCGGGAAAACCCTCATCCAATACGTTTTTGGTCGAGGCCATGAAAGTAAACGGGCTGGCGAACCGGACGTTTTTATTCAGGCGGACGTGATGGAAAAACTTGCCGCGCTCGAATTTGCCAGAACAGATGCGCAGGAAGGCAATTCGATCGCGGTGCCGCGGATCGAGGTTGGCGTGGATCTTGAATACAAATCCGCTGAACTTGGATTCCTCGGGACTAACCATACGCGCGGTAGTCGGGCGCGGCTGAGGTACGGGTGCAATGTCGCAGAAGGTATCCAGCAGTTCCTTTACCCCGAAGTTGTTAATGGCGCTCCCGAAAAACACAGGGGCCAGTTTACCTTCCTGGTAGGGTTCAATGGCAAATGTATCATATACGCCTTCTACCAGTTCTACGTCTTCGCGAATCTGAGCTGCGTCGTTTTCTCCCAGAAGTCGGGGAAGGCCCTCATCGGCGAGACTGATTTCGACGATGTCTTCTTCAACCTTGGTTTTGTTAGCCTTAAAGAAGTAGAGTTTCTCTTCGTAAAGGCTGTAAACGCCCTGAAACTTACTGCCCATATTGATAGGCCATGTAAGCGGACGGACGCGGATATTGAGTTTTTCTTCGAGTTCGTCGAGGAGATCAAACGGGGATTTACCCTCGCGGTCGAGTTTGTTGATGAAAATAATGACCGGTGTATTCCGCATACGGCATACCTCCATCAGGCGTTCGGTCTGTTCCTCCACCCCTTTGACGCAGTCGATAACGAGGATGACACTATCGACGGCCGTCAATGTACGGTAGGTATCTTCGGCAAAATCCTTGTGACCGGGAGTATCAAGGATGTTTATGAGCAGATCGCGGTATTCGAAAGTCATTACCGAGGTAGCCACGGAAATACCCCGCTGCTTTTCGATCTCCATGAAGTCGGAAGTCGCCGTTTTTTTGATCTTGTTGGATTTAACGGCTCCGGCCGTTTGAATAGCTCCCCCAAAAAGGAGGAGTTTTTCGGTCAATGTCGTTTTACCTGCGTCCGGGTGACTGATGATGGCGAAGGTGCGACGTTTTTTTATTTCCTCGGTAAATGATGCCATAAAGGATACAATCTTGCTGCTTTTTCCTATCGAACGTCTGTCCGGATAGGTTAAGTTAAATTAGGCGCAAAATTACGGAAAAATACAATAGATCGAGTGTATATTTTGTAAACCGAGGTTAAGCAGTTTACAGGAATATCCGCTGCCTCATTTCCGATTTCCCCGGCATAGATGAGAATACCGATAGAAATTACTGTGACCCTGACCACGGCTCAGCCTTGATTCCCTTCAAGATTTCTGCCTGTGCTACCCTGTGGTGGTCCTTACTTGTTGCGAAAAAAAGTATAGGTTACCTTAGTGAAACCTACTGGGTGGGAGGATAATCGCGAGAATCTTAGCCATGGAAAGTACTGCGTCAGTATAATCTTGTAAAACAGGAGGCTATGCCTGACGCGGTGGGGTAGCAGCCGGATGTAAGGCATCTGACTGATCGTGGAAAGCTTAAAACAACGAAGTTAACCACGGCTCAAAGTTGCATAGCTCTCTAGAATACGGGGGAAGCCCTCCCCGTCCCTGAAAGCAATTTACATCGCCTAGAGATAACTATCCAGAGGTTAACCGTTTACTTCCGGATATATCCGAGTGTATACGGTGTTCCCCGCTTTCATTGATCATGTAAGTTATTTTAGGTCGGCTTTTTGTAGTTCCGCGCTTTGATGAGCGGGCGTGAAGCGACTTGGATTAAGGACCGGGAGAGACACACGGGTACCTACCACCTTAGATACTCTCCCGAAAGATGGTTTGGGTTAGCTATTTAGTTCGATGGCTGAAATATTTCAAACCGCGGGGACAAGCCCACCCCTCCCCGAAAGCAATTTACAAGGCTAGAAGATAACTATCCAGAGGTTAACCGTTTACTTCCGGATATATCCGAGTGTATACGACAATTTCAGCATCTTGCATAAAGGCAAAGCTTCAAAATTTTAGCTACGCGCGCTCAGGGGATTACAAGTATAGCAGGATGCCCGGAACGACCGGGCGTGATTAATATCTGATTACTCAGCATGGGACGAAATTGGAGGTAAACTATTGGAGTAGCTGACAGCGAATATCTTCACAGCTCCATTGGCTGTTAAGTTTGACTTTAGTGAACAAAAAGATTATGGGGCATGCCCTCCCCGCCCCTGAAATCAATCTACATCATGGGGAGATAATTATCCAGAGGTTATCCGTTTACTTCCGGATATAATCGGCTAATCTGTATTTTATGATAGAGTAAAACCCGGGGAATATATATGCAATAGTTTTTTGGAGAGAGCGAAAAGATTTGTAGGAACATAAAATAGCATTGCACCATGGAAATGCTTATACATGGATAGCAGGTGTCGTTTGTAAAAGGTTATTTTAATAGGTTACGATGACCGTAGAGACCGCAAACGCCCCGGTCTGATTTATAATAGGCCGTTATTAGGCCTGCGCACGAGGATAGCTCTGCGCGACGCCATTTGCAATTTACGCCTAGCTGAGAAATCTAAGATCAAGCGCATTTCTTATGGAGTGCCCTGATAAGTTATATTCAAGAGTTAAGTAAAATCATGTCACCCCTACGGGGTTTTGAGGAATCGGGTCATATTGGCACTCTTCTATCATCATGTCACCCCTGCGGGGTTCGGGTTAAAGGCCGAGTGACCGGGGATCCGGCGCATTTCCTGGCGGCAACCAGATAAATTTATATCCGTGAGGTAAGCCAAAGGAGTAAGTAAAATTTAAGCTCTTGGTTTCAACCGTCCTCCCCCGCTAAGTAGTTGTTGGCAGCCGTTCATAAACCTTTAGACCATTTAGTGATTTTGGTTGAAGTTGAAAGAATATCGCCCATTAGAACATTACGAAATGCTTATATCGTCCAGCCTCAAATGATACCCACCATGCTTCTGTTTGCTGACCAGGCTATTCGGCTACTGCGCCCTAGTCACCGACCCAAATGGCGGACGGGGAAATGACTTAGCCTGTGGGCTGGCCAGGGCGAAAAAGAATAGTTAGCCCGGGGCGACGATTTGCCGCCAGGGTAACCTACTTGTGCCCTGATTTTTGGTATTTTTTTGGGTCCGAAGGGGCGGTCAAGAAAAATTTCATCAAAATGAAACTCTTTGACATCCAAAATGTAGGTGGGGTATTACAGAAGGTATCACTGCCAAACGCCTGGGTTAATCCAACCCACTCCAACGCTTTTCTACTCGATCCTACAACACCTTTTACAAGTTGTGGGATTGACCAGATATGGATACAAAGGTATTTTAGCGATGACCTGCCGTAGGGGTTTGGTCGGTCCGGTCATTTGGCAGGCTTTCGCGCGCGGGGCAAAGCCCTCCCCTCCCCAACTGCAATTTACACCTCCCGGAAATATCTAACCAGAGTGTAACCGTTTACTTCCGGATATAAACGAATAAAAACGGCTCTTGAAGCTTCATCATCAGCGTCTTGGCCGGATAGTTCACCTGGATGATGGGAATAAAAGTAAAGAATAGTGTGACGGCAAGCTTTTGTTACATTTAT
>ENA-UOVV01002332-UOVV01002332.1-compost-metagenome-genome-assembly--contig:-NODE-2332-length-11054-cov-4.357032_pt1 | contig 11054 bp, 8 predicted proteins | sample MGYA00238155_ERZ761577 | MGnify/ENA primary metagenome ERZ761577 (study PRJEB28898, sample SAMN06268775) | compost metagenome | isolation source: Emeryville, CA | place: USA:Emeryville, CA | collected...
TCACCCGCAACGAGGACAAGAGCCAGTCCGTCGCCGAGGTCGACATGACCGAGGCCGATCTGATGGAAGGCAACGTCACCGTTGCCGTCGAGGCCACCACGGTCAATTACAAGGACGGCCTCGCGATCACCGGCAAGTCGCCGGTCGTGCGCCGCTTCCCGATGATTCCCGGAATCGACCTTTCCGGCACCGTGCTGTCGTCGGAGCATCCCGACTGGAAGAAGGGTGACCGCGTCATCCTCAATGGCTGGGGTGTCGGCGAAACCCACTACGGCGCTTTCGCAGGGCGGGCGCGCGTCAACGGCGACTGGCTGGTCCCGCTTCCGCGCGAACTCACCCCTGCCGAGGCGATGGCGGTGGGTACGGCCGGCTACACCGCGATGCTGTGCGTGATGGCGCTGGAGCGGCACGGGATTACGCCCGAGCGCGGCCCGGTCGTCGTCACCGGTGCGGCCGGCGGTGTCGGCTCGGTGGCTGTCGCGGTGCTGTCCAAGCTCGGTTACCACGTCATCGCCTCCACCGGCCGCACATCGGAGGCTGACTATCTCAAGGGCCTTGGCGCTTCCGAGATCATCGACCGCAACGAGTTGTCCGCGCCCGGCCGCCCGCTCGGCAAGGAGCGTTGGGCCGGCGGCGTCGACGCGGTCGGCAGCCACACCCTCGCCAACGTGCTGGCGCAGACCTCTTATGGCGGCGCGGTTGCCGCCTGCGGCCTGGCGCAGGGCATGGACCTGCCGGCGTCGGTGGCACCATTCATCCTGCGCGGCGTTTCGCTGCTGGGCATCGATTCGGTGATGGCGCCGAAGCCGCTGCGGCTGGAAGCCTGGCGGCGCATCGTGACCGACCTCGACCAGCAGAAACTTGCAGCGCTGACCACGATGATCCCCTTCTCGGGGGTGATGGATGCCGCTCGCGACATCGTCGAAGGCAAGATTCGCGGCCGCATCGTCGTCGAAATGTAGCGGTCCGTCCGGCGGACGGACTTGCGCATGCTCCCCGCGCCTGGCCGACTGCTCAAATTTGAGTGGTCAGCCAAAGCCTTCCCTAATGCCGGGGCGCTAGGCTTCCGCCCATGACTGCGGAACGGATGATGCTCGCCGCTGACGAGACGGCGCGCCTTGGCGCGCCGCAAGCGCACGTGCGCGCCGCAGAACCCGAAGTCCTGAAGCTCCGCTACGAGGATGAGACCCGCTTTCGGCGCCTGCATTTCGCGCTGGATGCAACGATTTCCGTCGTACTGCTTCTGTCGGCTGCGTTCGGCGCCGCCGCCGGCGTCTCGCCCTACATCGTGATGCCGCTCGCGCTGACCGGCGCCATGGCGATCTTTGCCTCGATCATCGTCCGCCGCAGGGAGCGGCTGGCCGCCGGCCGCCGCAAGGAGGCATTTCTCGAGGCAACCCATCAGGCGGAGTTGCTCTCAGACAGGATGTGGGAGCTGCGGGAGAACGAGGAGCGGTTCCGCAGCCTCATCGATGCGCTCGGCGACATCGTCGTCCACCGCGATCGAGAAGGACGCATCGTCAGTGCCAACGGCGTGCTTGCCAAGCTGCTGGACAGGTCGCCGGACGAGATCGTCGGTCGCACGCTGGCGGAACTGGGCATCGACATCGGCATCGTGCCGGACGCCGCCTTCGCCGAAGGCGAGTGCCTGAGTTCGACCGACGTCGCGATCCGGACACGCAACGGCACGCGCTGGTATTCCTGGATCGAGCAGTCGGTCCGGGACGATGCCACCGGGGCGATCTCGCACAGCGCGATCGCCCGCGACATCACCGGCCGCAAGCGCGCCGAGCTGGCGTTGGTCGGAGCGCGCGAGCGCGCGGAAAACGCCAGCAAGGCCAAATCGCGTTTCCTGGCCACCGTCAGCCACGAAATCCGCACGCCGATGAATGGCATCATCGGCATGGCCAAGCTGCTGGCAGGCACCGAGCTGACGGCCGAGCAGCGAACTTATGTTGGCGCCGTGTCTACCTCTGCCGGCGCGCTGCTTGCGCTGATCGAGGACCTCCTCGACTTTTCGAAGATCGAGGCGGGAAAGTTCGAACTCGAGCCGCAGGAGACATCGCTCCGCGAGCTGATCGAGCACACGATCGAGCTGATGTCGGCCCGTGCGTACTCCCGCAATATCGGACTCGGCTGCCACATCGCGCCTGAGGTTCCGGAAAAGGCGGTTCTCGACCCGGGACGTCTGCGCCAGGTGCTTCTCAACCTGATCGGCAACGCCATCAAGTTCACCGAGGTCGGCGGCGTTCTGGTCGAGGTCGGCATCAAGGAATTCCGGGAAAGGGCGCAACTGACGATTGCCGTCCACGACACCGGGCCGGGGCTCGAGAAGGCGGACATCGAGCGCATTTTCCGTGAGTTCGAGCAGGCCGAACGCGGTCGCACCCGCCGCCACGGCGGTGCCGGGCTGGGACTGGCCATCTCGAGGCGCATCGTCGAGACGATGAAGGGCTCGATCACGGTCGACAGTCAGCCCGGCAAGGGCAGCACTTTCACCGTCGCGATACCCTTGTCGACCACCGCGCCGGCGGTCTCGACCAGCCTCCTGCAAGGGATGAACGTTCTGGTGCTGTCGCTCAATGCGATGGAGGCCGAGGCCATCGCGCGCACGATACGCGCCACGGGCGGAACCGCCGATGTCGCCGCAACGGCCGAGGAGGCAGCTTCCCTGGCAGGAGACAGCGGCTTTGATGCCATCATCGTCGACGCTGCGCTGGAGACGGCGGGTGGATCGCTGCTCAAGTCGCTGCGCTCCGGAGGCGTCAACGGCGGCACGGCGATCATCATGCTCGCGCCGTCGGAGCGCAGCCGTCTGCCCAAGCTTCGCGCCGCCGGTTATGCGAATTTCCTGCCGCGGCCCACTCGCGGCGAGACGCTGCTGAAGATCCTGATCGCCAACAAGAACGGTCTGGGCAGGGAGCCGGCGCGCAGCGGCCACCTGGGCCTGCAGGCGCGACGCTCCAGCGAGGCGCCGCTGTCAGTGCTGATAGCCGAGGACAACGACATCAACGCCGTGCTGGCGCGTGCGGCGCTTTCCAGGGCCGGCCACGTCGTCGAGGTGGTCGGCAACGGCAAGGCTGCCGTCGACGTGCTGACGGCGCCGGCACGTCGCTACGACGTCGTTCTGATGGACCTGCACATGCCGGTGATGGACGGCCTGGAGGCGATCGCGCAAATCCGCCGTCACGAGCTGGAACGCGGGCTGCCGCCGATACCGGTGCTGGTGTTGTCGGCGGATGGCCAGGAGTCGACACGTCAGTCGGTCCTCACCCACGGCGCCAACGGCTTCCTGCCCAAGCCGCTCGATCCGGAATCGTTGGTCGCTGCCGTCGAGGAGCAGGCAGCCGCCTGAATGGCATGCGGCTGCTACAATGCCTCGCGTACCAGCCGGATCTTGAAGATCAGGTTCCAGAACAGCGACACCTCCGCCGTCGTGAGGCGCTTCGAGGCGCGCCGGTACTCCTCGAAAACGGTCTTCATGCGACGGTAGAAGGCGGGGTCCAGAACCGTCACCCCGTTCTCACTGTCATGGATGAAGCTGCGGTTGTTGAGATTGACCGACGACACGGAGGTCAGCTTGCCGTCGATCATCAGGACCTTGCCGTGCAGCAGGAAGATTTCGTCCAGATAGTCGTAGATTGCGATCTGGTCGGCGTGGTCGGCGACGAACCGGCTGTTGAGCGCCGTCAGAGCCGCGCCGCCAAGGTCGCCGTCCATGTCGATGCGGCCGATGATGGTGATCTCGACGCCGCGAGCGAGCGCGCGCCGGATCGCCGCCTCGATGGCGGGCGTGAGGTTCAGGTAGGGGTTGATGACCTCGATCGACTGGCGCGCCGCGTCGATCAGCTCGACATAGTAGGTCTCGAGCGCCCTCCCGTCTGCATAAGGCACCGAGATGAAATGGCGCGCCAGCGGGCCCGAGGCCGGCTTGCCGCCGCTTGCGGGAACGGAGAACGGCCGCAACACGAAGGTCTCGGCATCATCATGCCACAGCGTCGACAGATGCGCGGCCAGCATCGTGACCACGTCGTCGTCGTGCAGCGCGATGTCGATGTCGCTCCAGTTGGAATAGTAGTTCAGCGTCAGCCCGCGCTTGCCCTCGTACTGCTGCAACTTGGGGAAAGCCGATAGGTCCACCGGCTCGGGAAACAGGAAGCCGTCGTGGATGTTGCGGCCGCCTATGATCGCGACGGACCGACCGGCATCCGGCGACAGCGCCGCCAGCATCTTGACGTGATGCACCTTGTGCAGTTCCGACAGCGCAGCACCCGGCTGGTCGCCTTGCGGCGCCTGCCAGCGGAACGATTTCAGCGCGACGTTGAGATGGTCGGAAGCCAGCGCCTCCAGCTGTGCGCGATCCTTGCCGTGCGTCAGGATTTCGGAAGCCATGATCCGGATCGGCGTGCCGCGCGACGCGTGATGACGCAGCAGGCGGTTGATCACGCGGCCGGAAAAGTCCGCCTTGATGTCGAGATAGGAGACGTAGATCAGCGACAGGCGCGGCGCCTTCGAGAAGTCTATCGGCGCCTCCGGATTGCCTTCCTCGATGAATCCGGGCGGCAGCGGCTGTCCGAGGAGCGCTGCCACCTTGGCCTCGAAGCCGTCCTCCTTGTCGGCCAGGATGTCGATCCTGCCTGGCATGAACGGGCAGGTCTCCGACAGCCACCGGCTCGCATAGAAGGTCCTGCGCAGCGGATCGAGATCGTCGGGGTCCGGCAGTGCGCACACGTCAAAGCGGGTGTCGAGCGTGGCGAGCCGGGGATAGGCGGCCTCTTCGCGCACGATTTCGAAGCGGCGGCGGCCGTCGGCGAAGGTGGCCTCGGCCGTGCAGCGGGTAAGTCCTTCCCGCGGCAGGAGCAGGACCGGCTTCGCGCCGGGTCCGGGTGCGTCGTTGATGATCAGGAAGGTCTGCCCTGCCGCGTAGGTCGCAAGCCCCGTCGTGCCGTCCACGGCGATCGGACCGTCGCAGGTGGCGCGCAGGCGGTAGGGCCGGTCGCCGACCGAAACGACCTTGATCTCGGTGCGCAGCGCCTGCAGCCCCGAAAACGCGAACGGATGCGTCCCGCTCGAGGGACCGGCCGGCGCCAGGTAGAGCGTCGCGCGAGCGGTTCGCCATTCGTCGTCGAACGAGAGGCTACGGTCAGCGGGCGCTGCCAGCCGTGGCAACCCGGCGCCGGCAGTCGGCTTCGCGAGCTTTGCGAGCGTGCGGTCCGCCTCGCGAATTCTGGTCGAAAGGTCCGCGGCCTTGCGGCTCGGGCTGAGGCCGTTTGCCTTGACGAGCCTGTCGTGCCCGTCGCGGGCGATCAGCGCGGCGAGCCCGCCCTGATAGGCGCGCATCGCACTGCCGGAAGCCGGCGCGGCGGCGACTTGCTCGGCTATGCGCGCGAAGCGCGTCGCGTCGCTTCCGCAGCCCGCAAGGAGCAGGCCGGCGAGCAGGAGAGCCACCCCGCACGCTGCAACAGATGAGTATCGCGGTCGCCCCTCCGCCCTCTCATCCCGACTTTCGGACACACTACTCCCCACGCGAGCCTCGCTCCCCTCATGCGGTGCAGTCTCCGGCTCCTTGCGTCAATTTTCAGGCCAGCCGTCGCCATTCGGCAAGAGCGTCCTATTCGATGTCGAAGGAAACGCCCTGCGCCAGCGGCAGCTCGGTCGAATAGTTCACCGTGTTGGTGGCGCGCCGCATGTAGGCTTTCCAGGCATCGGAGCCGCTCTCGCGGCCTCCGCCGGTCTCCTTCTCGCCGCCGAACGCCCCGCCGATTTCGGCACCCGACGTGCCGATGTTGACGTTGGCGATGCCGCAGTCGGAGCCTTCGGCCGAAACGAAGCGCTCCGCCTCGCGGATGTCGCGGGTGAAGATTGACGACGACAGGCCCGCAGCCACCGCGTTGTGCTCGGCGATCGCCGCGTCGAAATCGTCGTACTTCATCACGTAGAGGATTGGCGCGAAGGTCTCCTCGAGCACCGGCCCGGCCTGCTTCGGCATTTCGGCGAGCGCCGGCCGCGCGTAATAGGCGTCGGCATGGCCGGTCTCGACCCGAGTGCCGCCGGTAACCTTGCCGCCGAGCGCCTTCGCGGCTTCCAGCGCCTTCTGCATGTTGGCGAAGGCCGCGCCATCGATCAGCGGGCCGACCAGTGCGCTCGTCTCCAGCGGGTTGCCGACGGTGACGCTCTCATAGGCCTTGCGCAGCCGCGGCACGAACTGGTCGTAGACGCTCTCGTGCACGAACAGGCGGCGCAGCGTGGTGCAGCGCTGCCCCGCCGTCCCCATTGCGCCGAAGGCGATGGCGCGGAGCGCGAGGTCGATGTCGGCGCTCGGGCAGACGATGCCGGCATTGTTGCCGCCAAGCTCCAGGATGGCGCGGGCGAAGCGCTTCGCGAGCCGCGGCCCGACCTCCCGGCCCATCCGGGTCGAACCCGTGGCGGAAACCAGCGCCACCTTGGGATGGTCGACCAGCACCTCGCCGAGCTCGCGGCCGCCGACCAGCACGGAGAGCAGGCCGTCCGGCACGCCGCCGGCCCGTTTGGCGGCCTTGTCGAAGATCGCCTTGCAGGCAAGCGCCGTCAGCGGCGTCTTTTCCGAAGGCTTCCACACGACCGGATCGCCGCACACGAAGGCGAGCGCGGCGTTCCACGACCACACCGCGACGGGGAAGTTGAACGCCGAGATCACACCCACCACGCCGAGCGGGTGCCAGGTTTCCATCATGCGGTGGCCGGGGCGCTCGGTGGCGATGGTCAGCCCGTACAATTGCCGGGAAAGGCCGACGGCGAAGTCGCAGATGTCGATCATCTCCTGCACCTCGCCCAGCCCTTCGGACGGGATCTTGCCGACCTCGATCGACACCAGCCGGCCGAGATCGGCCTTCGCCGCGCGCAGTTCTTCGCCCAGCAGGCGCACCAGCTCACCCCGCTTGGGCGCGGGCACCATCCGCCAGGCGCGAAACGCCTGCGCCGCCTTCTCGATCACCGCATTGGCTTCGGCCGGGGTGGTCGCGGCGAGCGACGCGATCGTCTCGCCGGTAACGGGCGTGCGCACCGCAAAGTCGCCGGCGCCAAGCACCTCGGCCGGTACGCCGAGGCGCGCCATGATCTCCCTGGTGTCGTTTGCTACCGACATTCGCTGCTCCATTTCCTGCTGCCACGCTGAACCGTGGCGCTTCTTGCCGCCGCCTATAGCCGCAGGCTCGCCGCGGGTCCATTGCGCCAGCTTTGCAGACATGTGTTGACAGACGAAACTTCTGTCGGATTAGGGTGGCGTCGACGGGGGCACGGATGGCTGAAGATCTCGGAGCGCAGGAAGAAGCGGTATTGGCGCTGATAAATGCGAATCCGTTTGCCAGCCAGCGTGAGATTGCCGAACGCCTCGGCCTGGCGCGTTCGACGGTTGCCGCGCACATTGCCCGGCTCGTCGCGAAAGGCAGGCTGCTCGGCCGCGGCTACGTGCTGCCGCAGCCGCAGCGGATTGCCGTCATCGGCGGCGCGGTGCTGGACCGCAAGTATCACGCGCGCCACGAGCTCATCATGGGCACGTCGAACCCGGTCGAGGGTCACCGCAACTTCGGCGGCGTGGCGCGCAACGTGGCGGAAAATCTCGCGCGGCTGGGTGCGACCGTGAGCTTTGTCTCGGCTGTCGGCGACGATCTTTCCGGCCGCGAGCTTCTGGCGCATCTGCGCGCCCTCGGCGTCGATGTGAGCCAGGTGATCGTCGCCCGGGGCCATGCCACGGCCGAATATGCCGCGATCCTCGATCCGCGCAACGAGCTCGCGATCGGGGTTGCCGACATGGCGATCTTCGACTTGCTCGCTCCCGAAGTCCTCGACCGCATCTGGCCGCATCTGGCCTCCGCCGACTGGGTCTTTGCTGACTGCAATCTCCCGGCCGCGACGCTCGCGGCTCTGATCGCGCGGCGCCAGGAGGCGAAGTTCCGGCTGGCCGTCAACACGGTTTCCTCGCCCAAGGCCGTGCGGCTGCCGAAGGATCTTTCCGGCGTTGACGTGCTCTTCACCAATCTCGACGAGGCGAATGCGATGATCGGCGGTCTCGACGCGCCCGCCTCCGCTACGCCGGTAGAGGCGGCCGCGGCGCTGCGTGATGCCGGGGCTGCCGCCGTGCTGGTAACGGTGGGGGCGGAGGGCTACGCGATAGCCGATGCTGGCGGCGCGCGGATGCGGCCGGCCGTGCCCGCCCAGCCCGTGGACATCACCGGCGCCGGCGATTCCATGGTTGCCGGCACGCTCTCCCGGCTGCTTTCCGGCGCATCGCTTGACGAGGCGGCTCGTACGGGCGCACTGGTCGCGGCCCTCACCATCGAAAGCCCCTTCAGCGTGCACCCCGGGCTTTCGCAGGCGCTGGTGGAGAGCGCTGCGCACCGCATTCCCGCATGAGGATGGAAATGACCGGAGAGAACGAGTTGCTGCAGATCGAGCGGGAAGTGCAGGCCGCGCTCGCGGAAGGCCGGGCGGTCGTGGCGCTCGAATCGACCATCATCACGCACGGCATGCCTTACCCGGAAAATCTGGAAACCGCGCGCGCGGTCGAGCAGGTCGTGCGCGACAAAGGCGCCGTGCCCGCCACGATCGCGCTGGTCGATGGCCGGCTGCGCGTGGGCCTGCCCGGCGACCAGTTGGATCGGCTGGCACAGGCCCGCGATGTCGTGAAGGCCTCCGGCCGCGACCTTGCCGCGGTCATGGTGCGTGGCGGCTCGGCAGGCACGACCGTATCCGCCACCATGCGGATCGCGGCACTTGCCGGCATCGGGGTTTTTGCCACCGGCGGCGTCGGCGGCGTCCACCGCGGCGCCGAGGAGACTTTCGATGTCTCCGCAGACCTCACCGAACTCGGCCGCACCGAAGTGGCCGTCGTCTGCGCCGGCGTGAAGTCGATCCTGGATATCGCCAGGACGCTCGAATATCTCGAAACGCAGCGGGTGCCGGTGATCGCCTATGGCAGCGACGACTTTCCGGCCTTCTACACGCGCTCGAGCGGGCTCAGGGCCGACCACCGGCTCGACACGCCGGAGGATATCGCTGAGGCCATCCGGCTGCATGCGGCGCTGGGTTCCGGCACCGGCATGCTGATCGCCAACCCGATTCCCGAAGCAGAAGCGCTCGATCCCGCCTTCATCGACAGCGCGATCAGCGATGCCGTGGCCGAGGCAGCCAAGCGCGGCATCTCCCGCAAGGAACTGACGCCGTTCCTGCTCGCGCGCATCAACGAACTGTCCGGCGGCCGCAGTCTCGCGGCCAACATCGCGCTGGTGAAGAACAACGCAGCACTTGCCGCGCGGATTGCCGTTGCGCTCTCGGCGCGCTGAGGTTGCTCAGGCCTTTGCCAGCCGCGCCTGCCGCACGCCCTGCGCGAGTCCGCCGACCAGCGTGGCAACCGCCTCGGCCGGATCGGCGGTCGTGCGCCCGTCCGGCCCAAGCACATTGGCGATGGCGTTGACGATCGCCGTGCCCACGACGACGCCGTCCGCCGCCTGGCCGATGACGCGTGCCTGCTCCGCGGTCTTGACCCCGAAGCCGACGCAGACCGGCAGCTCCGTATGCCGCTTGATGCGTTCGACGGCTGCCGCAACCTTCGAGGTGTCGGGCAGCGCCCCACCCGTGATGCCGGTCATCGAGACGTAGTACACGAAGCCCGACGTGTTCTTGAGAACCGTCGGCAGGCGCTTGTCGTCTGTGGTCGGCGTGGCGAGCCGGATGAAGTTGAGCCCGGCCTTGAGGGCCGGCACACACAGCTCCTCGTCCATCTCCGGCGGCAGGTCCACCACGATGAGGCCGTCGATGCCGGATGCCTTGGCATCGGCCAGGAACCGCTCGACGCCGTAGATGTAGATGGGGTTGTAGTAGCCCATCATGACGATCGGCGTCTCACCGTCGCCCTTGCGGAACTCCGCCGCCATCTTCAGCGTCTTCGCCAGCGTCTGTCCGCCCTTGAGCGCGCGCAGGCCCGCTGCCTGGATCGCCGGTCCGTCGGCCATCGGGTCGGAGAACGGCATGCCGAGCTCGATCACGTCGGCGCCCGCCTTTGGCAGCATCTTCATGATCGACAGCGAGGTCTCGTAGTCGGGATCGCCGCCCATGAAGTAGGTCACGAGCGCCGGGCGCCCCTCGGCTTTCAGCTTCGCCATGTGGCGGTCGATGCGGGTCGTCACTGCAAAACTCCTCACTGCGGCTCCGTCGGCGGTTCCCCGGCACGGCCGTCGCGAACTCGAACGATCTCGATGCGATCGTTAGCGACTCGATTGACAAAGGAGAAGGGGGTACGCAGCACGGGGAAAGCGCGAAAATCCGCTTCCTCACCGTCTGCCGGAAGCGATTTCCGGCTCGGGCGGCGGCAATTCGTCGTCGCTCCCCAGCTCTCCACCCAGCGCATCATCGCTTCTTTGGAGATGAGGATTCCCTTCTTAGCGGTCGTTTTCCTCGGCGAGCCACTGCGCATAGGCATCTTCGACGATCGCCAGCTCGGTGGCGACGATCGAGGGCACCTCGTAGGGATGCAGTTCATTTACGCGGACCGAAAGGGACTCGAACAGTCCGGCCCGGGTCTTGAGCAGCAGCGGCACCTCGTCTGCCCGCTCGATTGCGCCCCTCCAGCGATAGATGCTGGAAATGGGTGCGAAGATGTTGGCGCAGGCCGCGAGCTTCTCGGTGACGAGCGTCTCCGCGATCTTCTCCGCCGTTTCGCGGTCGGGACAGTTCACCCAGACATCGACGAAGCGGCCGGCGGCCAAGTCAGATCTCCATGCCCATCATCTTGGCGACGGTGTGCACGTCCTTGTCGCCGCGGCCGGACAGGTTGACGATCATGACCTGTTCCTTGCCCATCTTCGGCGCCATCTTCATCGCCTGTGCGATGGCGTGGGCCGATTCCAGTGCCGGGATGATTCCCTCCACCCTGGTGGTCAGCTGGAAGGCGTCGAGCGCTTCCTCGTCGAGGATCGGCACGTAGGTCACGCGGCCGGTATCCCTCAGCCAGGAATGCTCCGGTCCGACGCCGGGATAGTCGAGCCCGGCAGAGATCGAATGGCCGTCGAGGATCTGCC
>ENA-UOVV01002333-UOVV01002333.1-compost-metagenome-genome-assembly--contig:-NODE-2333-length-11053-cov-15.144026_pt1 | contig 11053 bp, 8 predicted proteins | sample MGYA00238155_ERZ761577 | MGnify/ENA primary metagenome ERZ761577 (study PRJEB28898, sample SAMN06268775) | compost metagenome | isolation source: Emeryville, CA | place: USA:Emeryville, CA | collected...
GCCGGAACACGCCGGCGGGCCGGTCGCTCCAGCGGCCGAACAGCGTCGCGAACGGCGCCCGGCATTTGCGCAGGCAGGCATCCTTGAGCGGCGTGAACTGCCAGACCCCCGCCACCGCCAGCGCGGCGGCCCCGGCGGCGCCGCGAAGCGGGCCGGCCGCACCGGCATAGGCCGCCTGGACGGCCAGGGTCAGGCCGGCAAAGGCGCCCGCTGCGGCCAGCCAGACCGCAAGGTAGCCGGCCACGAGGACGAAGGGATGGATCGCCCGCCGCCCGCGGCCGCGTGCGGTATCGGCAATCTCGCAATAGGTCCGGATCATGGGAGCGGCCGACGGCAGCATGGTCGCGACCGCCATCAGGAACCACATCGCCAGGAGCGCGGCGAAGCGGCCAGCCGCCGGCATTCCGGGGCTCTCCGGGGACAGGCACAATTGCACGAAAAGCCGCGCGGCGCCGGTCGGATCGGACCAGCCGAGCCCTTCCATCCACACCATGCCGGGCCCGGCCTCGTTTGCCGGCAACACACGGGCGACGCCCGCCGCCATGACGACGAGCGCCAGCCAGGAGAGCGCGACCGCGACGGCGAGCGCGGCCATGACCAGCGGCGCGGGACGAAGGGAAAGGCGCGCGATGCCGTGACCGAGCCTGTCGAGATGGGAAAACTCGTCGTTCATCCTGCCGGACGCCAATTCGCCGCGTTGAAGTGCGGCCGGTCACGGGCATATATGCTTGGCGACGGGCACGCCAGACGGCGAACGCAATCGAAGGGCAGACCTTGGTCACAGATCGTCAAGCGGCCATCCTCGTGGCCGGAACCGGACCAGCCGGCCTGATCGCCGCCCTCGGGCTTGCGCAGGCGGGTTTCGACGTCGTCCTCATCGGGCCCGAGCCGCGCCGCGACGACCGCCGCACGACCGCGCTGATGAAGCCGCAGCTCTCCTTCCTCGACACGCTCGGAGTGGGAGAGAAGCTGGCTGAGGAGGCCGCGCCCCTGTCGGCCATGCGCATCGTCGACGCCACCCGCCGCCTAGTGCGCGCCCGCCCCGTGACCTTCCGCGCCGCGGAGATCGGCGAAGCCTGGTTCGGCCTCAACATTCCCAACACGCATCTGAACGCCGTGCTGGCACGGGCGGTTGCCGGCCAGCCGGGCATCGAGCGGCGGCCCACCACGGTGGAACACTGGGAGCTCGGCCCCGGGCAGGCTCTGGCCCGTCTCGCCGACGGCGGCACGGTGGCCGGACTGCTCGTAGCCGCTGCCGACGGCCGCGCCTCGCCGGCCCGCCAGGCGGCAGGGATCGCGACCCGCGCGACGGCGCTGCCGCAGGCGGCGCTGGTGCTCAATTTCGCGCATGAGCGCAGCCACGATTCCATGTCCACCGAATTCCACACCGAAACCGGGCCGTGCACGCAGGTGCCGCTGCCCGGCCGCCGATCGAGCCTGGTCTGGGTGGTCCGGCCGGACGAGGCGGAAGCCCTGGCCGGCCTCCCGGACGAGGCGCTGTCGCAGCGCGTCGAGACGGCCATACAATCGATGCTCGGTAAGGTGCGTGTCGAGCCGGGCCGGCAGGTCTACCCGCTTTCGACCGTCGCGCCTTCCCGCTTCGCCGGCCGCCGGGTCGCGCTCGTCGGCGAGGCGGCCCATGTCATTCCGCCCATCGGCGCGCAGGGGCTCAACCTCGGTGTCCGCGACGTCGAGGAGCTGGTCAGGATCGCAGCGGCGCATCGCGACGATCCCGGCAGCGCGGCCGCGCTTGCCGATTACGACCGGCGACGACGCATGGACATCCTGGCCCGCACGGGAGCGGTCACGCTGCTCAACCGCTCCCTGCTGAGCGGTTTCCTGCCGGCCCAGCTCGCGCGCATGGTCGGGCTCGGCGCGCTCGGCGCGTTCCCGCCGCTGCGCGGCTTCTTCATGCGCGAGGGGCTGCGGCCCGGCAGCGGCTTCGCCGCCATTTCCGGCAACCTACGGGAAAAGATCGGGCGGTAGGAAACCGCCCTTGATGAGGACGAGCAGCGCCGTCACGCTCACCACCGAAAGCACGGTGGTGACGAGGACGCTGGCCGAGGCGCGCTCCACCCACACCCCGTATTGCTGGCCGATGACGAAGACGTTGGTGGCGGTGGGCAGCGAGGCGAGCAGCACGGCTGAAAACACCCAGGCCGGATCGAAATTGCCGACGAGGCTCAGGATGACATAGCAGAGCGCGGGGTGGACGACGAGCTTGAGCCCCGCGATCAGGCCGATCTCGCGCGGCATGCGCTTCAGCGGGCGCAAGGCGAGCGTGACGCCCATCGCGAACAGCGCGCAGGGCGCGGCGGCATCGGCGAGGTAATCGAGCATCGTCGCGACGGCGGCCGGCGGCCTCGCATGCAATGCCGCAGCCGCCACGCCGACGGCCGTGGCGATGATGAACGGGTGCAGCGCGATCTTGCCGGCGACGTCCAGCGCAAGCCGGCCCGCCCCGCCCCGCGCCCCGCCGGCGAGCGCCATCATCAGCGGCGCGACGGCGAAGTGCATGATGTTCTCGAAGCAGAAGATCAGCGCCACCGGTACGGCGGCCTCTTCGCCGAAGGCGAGCAGCGCCAGGCCCGGCCCCATATAGCCGATATTGCCGTAGGCGGCCGCCAGCCCCTTGATCGTGCTCTCGGCGATCTCGCCGCGGCTGGTCAGCACGGAGAACACGAACATCGCCGAAAAGACCATGTAGGTCGCCAGCACCGAGCCGAAGATGTAGCCCATTTCCGTCAGCTTCTCGATCGGCGTCCTCGACAGGAGCTGGAAGAACAGGCACGGCAGCGCCACGTAGATGACGAAGGTGTTCATCCAGCCCAGCGCTTCCACGGGCTGGCGGGTGATCCGCGCGACCGCGTATCCCAGGAAGATCATGCCGAAAAAGGGCAGGACGAGGCCGATGATGTCTGACATGGCGGGCCAGCGGCTACCGCGCATGCGCCGCATGCGTCAAGCGTGCGCGCGGGCCGCGGGCCCGGGCTGCCCGCTTTGGGATTGAATTGCAGCCGCCGTTGCGCCACATAGGGCGCAGGATTGAGGGGCAATGCAGCGTCGCGTCAAAACGGCCCGGTTCAGGATCGGTCAGGTGGTTCGTCACCGCCTGTTTCCGTTTCGTGGCGTCATCTACGACGTCGACCCGGAATTCGCCAACACCGAGGAATGGTATCAGGCGATCCCGCCCGAGGTGCGGCCGCGCAGGGACCAGCCCTTCTACCACCTGCTCGCGGAGAATGCCGAGACGGAATACATCGCCTACGTCTCGGAGCAGAACCTGCTGGAAGACGAATCCGGCGAGCCTGTCCGCCACCCGCAGGTGGCCGAAATGTTCATGGTCAGCGACGACGGCCGCTACCGCCCCAAGGCCGGCGCCTGCCATTGAGTGGCATGCCGGCGTCGGCCCTTGCCGAACGCATCGGGCATGAAAAAAGCGGGGGGCATGAAAAAAGGCGGGCCAGGCCCGCCTTTTTCGTTTCCGTCCGCCGCGCGGGCTATTCGGAGCTCTTCGACGCGTCCTGGGCGTCCTGCAGGCGCTTGGTGAAGCTCTCCTGGTTCCGCTTGACGAAATCGCTGACCTGCTGGTTCTTCTCTTCGAGGTCGCTCTGCTGGAGCGCCGGGCCGTCATAGGCGGCGGTGAAGCCCGCCAGCGTCATCGGCATCGGGTTGGGCTGGTTCTGGAAGTTCACCGAGGTCGCGGTGATCTGCTGGCCGCGCTTGAAGGCGTTGACGAGATCGTCGGTCAGCGGCGCCTCGGCGATGCAGGAATCGGGCATGCAGTATTTGTATTCCAGCTTGCGCGGCTGCGCGCCGTCGATCTGGAGCTGGATGCCGGCCGTCACGAGGCGACCGAGCGGAGCGGTTATCTGGATGATCTTCTGGTTGACCTTGCCGGTCAACTGCATGAGGTTGACCGATCCGATAACCTGGCCGGTCGCGGCAACGACGCGGTACTGCACGTTGCACATGTCGACGTCGGCCTGCTTGGTGCAGACCTTGAACCAGCCTTGGGGGAGCTGCGCCTGCTGCTGGGCTGCGCCCGGCGCCATACCCGCTGCCAGCATTGCAACCACACCCGCGCCCACAAGCGCCAGGCGCCCGGCCATCGTTTTCAGGGTTGTCATCCTATCCCAGTCCTCTCAAAATCCCGTTCCGGCAAGCATCTACCGCAGTCAGGCGCTTGGTGTCGGCGAAATGCGGCAACAGCATGACTGCCGCGCTGTACACTGCGTGATGGTGCGAATCCAGCCTCAACGCGCACCGCCCGGCAAAAACCTCCCGTCATGGGTAACGCGCCGGCGGCGTGCTACACAATCGGCCGAATCGGCGGCCCTTGCGGGAGAATTCACCTTGAAACGACTGGCGGCAGTCCTTCTGGCCTCCCTCTGTTTCGGCTGCGGGGCTGCCGCGGCCCAGCCCGCGCACGGGATTGCGATGCATGGCGAGCCCGCGCTGCCGGCAGACTACAGCCATTTCCCCTATGCCGATCCCGATGCGCCGAAGGGCGGCGAGATCACCTATTGCGTCGTCGGCAGCTTCGACAATCTCAACCCGTTCATCGTCAAGAGCCTGCGCACAACGGCGCGCGGCATGATCGACACCATCTTCGGCAATCTCGTCTTCGAATCGCTGATGACGCGCAACGCCGACGAGGCGTTCGGCCTCTACGGGCTGCTCGCCCGGTCGGTCGAGATGCCGGAGGACCGGAGCTGGATCGAATTCCACCTGAACCCGGCGGCCAGATGGTCGGACGGAAAGCCGGTCACACCCGAGGACGTGCTGTTTTCCTACGACGTGTTCACCGAGAAGGGGCGGCCGCCCTACAGGGACCGCATGGCGCGGATCGCCAAGCTGGAGAAGACCGGCGCGCACAGCGTGAAATTCACGTTCAACGACAAGGCCGACCGCGAATTTCCGCTGATCGTGGCAATGACGCCGATCGTCCCTGCGCACGGCTTCGACAAGGCGACGTTCGACCAGACGACGCTCGCCCCGCTCACCGGATCGGGGCCCTACATCGTCGACAAGGTGGTGCCGGGCGAGCAGATCTCGTTCCGGCGCAATCCCGACTACTGGGGCCGCGACATTCCCGCCAAGCGCGGCTTCGACAATTACGACCGCATCAACATCCTGTATTTCCTCAACGCCAATTCGCAGTTCGAGGCGTTCAAGAAGGGGCTTTGCTCGGCCTATGCGGGCTCGCAATATACCGGCATGGGGCCCCTGCAGGCGGAACGCGAGTTCGACTTCCCCGCCGCGAAGGAAGGCAAGGTCGTCGTCCGGCAATTCGAGCTCGGCATCCCGCCGGTGGTGACCGGCTTCCTGTTCAACACCCGGCTGGCCAAATTCTCCGACGCGACCGTGCGGCGCGCGCTCGCCATGCTCTACGACTTCGAATGGGCGAACACCAACCTGTTCGGCGGCAAGTTCACCCGCACCATGAGCTACTGGCAGGGCTCCGAGCTTTCCGCGCTCGGCCATCCGGCGAGCGACACCGAAAAGAAGCTGCTCGCCCCCTTCCCCGGGCGCGTGCTGCCGGACGTGATGGACGGCACGTGGCGCCCGCCTGTGACCGACGGGACCGGCCAGGACCGCAAGGTGCTGCGGGCCGCCCTCGACCTTTTCGAAAGCGCCGGCTACCGCATCGCGGACGGCGCGATGCGCGACGGGAACGGAACGCCGCTTGCCTTCGAGATCATCACGGCCAGCCAGGAGGAGGAGCGGCTTGCCGCGCTCTACCAGCGCACGCTGGGCAGGCTCGGCATTGCCGTGACCATCCGGGCGCTGGACGGCGACCAGATCCAGTCGCGTAAGCAGCGCTTCGACTTCGAGGTGCTGATCGGCGCCAGCGGCTTCAGCAATTCGCTCTCGCCCGGCTTCGAGCAGATCGGCCGCTGGGGCTCCGACTCGGCCAATGTCGAGGGCTCCTTCAACCTTGCTGGCGTCGCCGACCCGGCCGTCGACGCGGCGATAGCGGCGATGCTCGACGCCCGCACCGACGAGGACTACGTGGCGGCGGTGCGCGCCCTCGACAGGCTGCTGATTTCGGGGGCCTATATGGTCACCATGCAGCATGCCGCCGGGCAGTGGTTCGCCTACTGGAACTATCTCGCTCACCCGCAGAAAGTACCGCTTTTCGGGGTCCAGCTCGCAACCTGGTGGCGAAAGACGGATTGAGAGGAAGCCATGACCGCGCCCGCGCCGATCACCATCGATGTCGTTTCCGACGCCGTCTGCCCCTGGTGCTATCTTGGCCAGAAGCGGCTCGACCAGGCGCTGGCCGCGGCCCCCGAGATCGAGGCCAGCGTCCGCTGGCGGCCCTACCAGCTCGATCCGGCCATCCCCGCCGAGGGCCTCGACAGAAAGGCGTATATGGAAGCCAAGTTCGGCGACACCGGCCGGCTGGAGGCGGCGCATGAGCGGCTGATCGCGCTTGGCCTCGAGGCGGGCATCGCGTTCGCCTTCGACCGCATCGAGGTGGCGCCCAACACGCTCGACGCGCATCGCCTCATCCGCTGGGCCGCCGGCAGCGGCGACGCCGACGTGCAGGGCAAGGTCGTGCGCCGGCTGTTCAAGGCCTATTTCGAGGACGGGCGCGATATCGGCCGGCCCGAAATCCTCGTCGGGATCGCCGGCGATGCAGGCATGGACGCCGCGCTTGTCGAGACGCTGCTGGCGACCGATGCCGACCGCGACGCCGTTCGCGGCGAGATCGAGACGGCCAGGCGCATGGGCGTCACCGGCGTGCCCTGCTTCCTGCTTGACGGGCGCTATGCCGTCGTCGGCGCGCAGGATACGGCCGTGCTCGCCGATGCGATCCGGCGCGTCGCGCAGGCCAAGGCAACGGGCGAAACGCTCGCCTGACCGCCTTCAGGCCGCTTCCTTCTCCACCAGCCGCACGAGCTGCGTGACGACGACCGCCGCGCCCGACAACCGTTTTTCGGGGGTCGGCCAGTCGCGGATGAAAACCACGCTCTGGTCGGGCCTGATCTTGGCCAGCACGCCCTGCTCGCCGATGAAGCGGACCAGCGCCGCCGGATTGGCGAACTCGCGATGGCGGAAATGCAGCACGATGCCCTTCGGCCCGGCATCGAGCTTCTCGACATTGGCGCGCCGGCACAGCGCCTTGATGTAGACGATCTTGAGGAGATGGCCGACTTCGTCGGGCATCGGGCCGAAGCGGTCGATCAACTCCGCGCCGAAGGCATCGATCTCTTCCGGCGTCTCCAGCTCGCCCAGCCGCCGGTAGAGGCCGAGCCGCAGCTGGAGGTCGGGAACGTAGGCCTCCGGGATCATCACCGCCGTGCCGACGGTGATCTGCGGCGACCAGCCCGAGCCGGCGGCCTCTGGCGCCCCCTTCACCTCGGCGACGGCCTCTTCCAGCATCTGCTGGTAGAGCTCGTAGCCGACTTCCTTGATATGGCCGGACTGTTCCTCGCCGAGCAGGTTGCCGGCGCCGCGGATGTCGAGGTCGTGGCTGGCGAGCTGGAAGCCGGCGCCCAGCGTGTCGAGCGACTGCAGCACCTTGAGCCGGCGCTCGGCCATCGGCGTCAGCGACTTCTCCGCCGGCAGGGTGAACAGCGCATAGGCCCGCTGCTTGGAGCGGCCGACGCGGCCGCGCAGCTGGTAGAGCTGGGCCAGGCCGAACATGTCGGCGCGGTGGACGATCAGCGTGTTGGCGGTCGGGATGTCGAGGCCGGATTCGACGATCGTGGTCGACAAAAGCACGTCGTACTGGCCATCGTAGAAGGCATTCATGATATCGTCCAGCTCGCCCGGCGGAAGCTGCCCATGGGCGGTGGCGACCTTCAGCTCCGGCACCTGCTCGGCCAGGAACTGCCGGACATCGGCGAGATCCGAGATGCGCGGCACGACATAGAAGCTCTGGCCGCCGCGATAGCGCTCGCGCAGCAGCGTCTCGCGGATCACCAGCGGATCGAAAGGCGAGATGAAGGTGCGCACCGCCATGCGGTCGACCGGCGGCGTGGCGATCAGCGACAGCTCGCGCACGCCGGTCAGCGCCAGCTGCAGCGTGCGCGGGATCGGCGTCGCCGACAGCGTCAGCACATGCACGTCGCTTTTCAGCTCCTTCAGCCGCTCCTTGTGCTTGACGCCGAAATGCTGCTCCTCGTCGACGATCAGCAGGCCGAGATTGCGGAAGGACACGGACGGGCCGAGCAGCGCATGGGTGCCGACCACGATATCGACCGTGCCGTCGGCCAGCCCCTTCTTCGTCGCGGCCAGTTCCTTGGTGCCGACGAGCCGCGACGCCTGCCGCACCCGCACCGGCAGGCCGGAAAAGCGCTGCGAGAAGGTCTTGAAGTGCTGGCGCGACAGAAGCGTCGTCGGCACGACCACCGCGACCTGCAAGCCGCCGAGCACGGCGACGAAGGCGGCGCGCAGCGCGACCTCCGTCTTGCCGAAGCCGACATCGCCGCACACCAGCCGGTCCATCGGGCGGCCGGCGGCAAGGTCGTCGAAGACCGCGTCGATGGCGCTCTGCTGGTCCTCCGTCTCGTCATAGGGGAAGCGCGCCGCGAACTCGCCGTAGAGCCCGTCCGGCGGGGTGAGCGCCGGCGCGCCGCGCATCTGGCGCTCGGCAGCGACCCGGATCAGGTCGCCCGCCATGTCGAGCAGGCGCTTCTTCAGCCTCGCCTTGCGCGCCTGCCAGGCGCCGCCGCCCAGCCTGTCGAGCGCGGCCTCGGCCGAATCGGAGCCGTAGCGCGACAGCAGCTCGATGTTCTCGACCGGCAGGTAGAGCTTGTCGTCGCCGGCATAGCGGATTTCCAGGCAATCGCGCGGGGCCCCGGCCGCCTCGATGGTTTTCAGGCCGACGAAACGGCCGATCCCGTGGTCGGCATGGACGACGATGTCGCCGGCCGCCAGCCCCGCGACCTCCGAGATGAAATTGGCCGCGCGGCGCTTGCGCGCGCGGCGCACCAGCCGGTCGCCGAGAATGTCCTGCTCCGCCACGGCCGCGAGCCGCGCCGTCTCGAACCCGGCCTCCAGCGGCAGCGCGGCCAGGCCGACCGCCTGCGCCTCGAGCCCGTCGAGCTCCGCCAGCGAATGCACCCGGCGCGTGCCGCCGAGATGATGCTCGTCAAAAATCTGCGCCAGCCGGTCGAGGGACCCCTCGCTCCAGCCGGCGACTAGCACGCGCTTTTGCCCGCGCAGCAGCGCGATATGCTCGACCGCCTTGTCGAAGACGTTGACGGCGGGATCGGCGCGCTCGGCGGCGAAGCTCCGGCCGGCCCGTGCGCCGGCGTGGCGCACCCGCGCGGCCTCGCCTTCCGGCGCATCGAAGGCCGACAGGTCGACGCTCAGGCGCAGCCCGGCGGCCTGCGCGATCTCGTCCGGCGACAGATAGAGCCTGTCGGGCGGCACCGGCTGGTAGGGAACCGCGTCGGCCATCCCGGTCGCCGAAGACTGCTTCCGCCGCGCCTCGTAGTGATCGAGGATGAGGGCATGGCGCTCACCGATCGCATCATGCGCGAGGTGATCGAACACCACCGGGGCATCCGGCAGATAGTCGAAGACCGTTTCCAGCCGCGCGTGGAAGAACGGCAGCCAGTGTTCCATGCCGGCAAAGCGCCGCCCCTCGCTGATCGCGGCATAAAGGGCGTCGTCGCGCGCCGGCGCGCCGAAGGCCTCGATATAGGCGCGGCGGAAGCGGCCGATCGAATCGGGCGTCAGCCACACCTCGCTCATCGCATTGAGGCTGATCGCCTCGCGCTGGCCGGTGGTGCGCTGGGTCGCCGGATCGAAGGCGCGGATCGTCTCCAGCGTGTCGCCGAAGAAATCGAGCCGCAGCGGCTCGGCCGCGCCCGGAGCGAACAGGTCGAGGATGCCCCCGCGCACCGCATATTCGCCGACCTCGCGCACGGTCGCCACCCGCTCGAAGCCGCGCCCTTCCAGCCGCGCCGCCAGCCCGTTCATGTCGACCTGGCTGCCGGGCCGTGCGGCCAGCATCTGCGCCGCGATCTCGGCGGCGGGAGGCATGCGCTGGAGCACCGCGTTGACGGTGGTGACGACCAGCGCCGGATGCGGCGCGCTGGCCAGCGCAGCCATCGCCGCCATCGCGTCGAGCCGGCGGGCGGCCGCTTCGGCGCCGGGCGAGACGCGGTCGTAGGGCAGGCAGTCCCAGCCCGGCAACTCCAGCACCGGCAGCGAGGGCGCGGCGAAAGCCAGCGCCTCGCGCAGCGCCGGCAGGCGCTGGCCGTCGCGCAGGACGAAAACCATCGGCCCGCCGGCGGCGATCTCGGCGTGGACCTGCGCCAGCACGAAGGCCTCGTAGCCTTCGGCCACGCCGTCGATGGTGACGGTTCCCGTTCCGCCGGGCTTCAGCCCGAGAGGTGCGACAAGCGCCATGGCTTCAGTCTGCGCGGCCGCGGCTGTGCGCGGCGATCATCCGCAGCAACGGCGTATCGAATTCGGCGGGCACAGGCGCAGCACCCGTCACCCATTGCAGGATATCCGCGTCGGCCTCTTCCAGAAGCGCCTCGTACCGGGCGAGCTCCGGCCCGCTCAGGCGGTCGATCCGGGCGTCGGCGAACGGGCCCAGAATCAGGTCGGCCTCGCGGGTGCCGCGATGCCAGGAGCGGAAGCGGGCTCGCCGCCTGCGGACTCCCAGTGCATTGTCCGATTCAAGGTCCGTCAACGCCCGCTCCAAAACAGGGGTGCCAGTTTGTTTTGCATGGTGCGTTAACGGTGCGGAGGGCAGCCTGCAAGTTTCATTTGCCACATCCGCGGTCAAAAACCCCCAACCTTCCGGTCAGGGGTTCATGGGGTAAATTTAGCACAAACTCACAAAGTTTCGACCCGCGTCCGAAGGACGACTTGGCCGAGGCGACACAACGACTTCATATGTCCCATCGGGTCGTACAACGATCCTTATACGAGGAGCATGCGACATCGATAATCCCCTCAGCATAAAATAACAAAGAACAATGAGATTATAGCAGTTGCCCTTAGGCACGTCGATAGCGATTACGTAGCCTTGCGTTGATGGTGCGTGGCCCTATGGTCGCGCCATGCGCCCTGCCCTGCT
>ENA-UOVV01002334-UOVV01002334.1-compost-metagenome-genome-assembly--contig:-NODE-2334-length-11044-cov-112.740559_pt1 | contig 11044 bp, 10 predicted proteins | sample MGYA00238155_ERZ761577 | MGnify/ENA primary metagenome ERZ761577 (study PRJEB28898, sample SAMN06268775) | compost metagenome | isolation source: Emeryville, CA | place: USA:Emeryville, CA | collected...
TCGCGCAAGGTCGCCAGCGCGACGATCTACTACGAGCGCGGCGGCTTCTCCGCCCGCGTGAGTGAACGTTATCGCTCGGCGTATCGAGGAAACATCTACACCTTCGGTCCGCGCGGGGAAAACTTCCGCACGATCCACACCGAGCAGGTGATCGACGCGCAGATCAGCTACGAATTCAAATCCGGCCCGATGAAAGGGCTCACCGTGATCCTGCAGGGCTACAATCTCACGAACGAGCCGCTGCAAACCTCCGAGCAGGGCGATCCCCGACTCGTCGTCGACTACCAGAAATACGGCGCGTCCTACTCGGCGGGCGTGTCCTACAAGTTCTGAGCCTCGGGCAAACCTCGCTTCGCTTGAGCTCGATTCATTCCGAGGTGGAGCCCGGCGCCCTCGCCGGGCTCGAAGCCGCCGCTTTGGCGCCACACCGAATCGACATGGAACCGTCTCCGCCGATCTGGCTCAACACCCGTAGCGCCGGCGTGCTCGCGCATGTGTCGTCGCTGCCGGGCGAGTTCGGCATCGGCAACCTCGGTGCGGGCGCGCGCGCGTTCGTCGACTTCCTCGCCGACGCGGGCGTGCGTTACTGGCAGATTTGTCCGATCGGGCCGACCGGCTACGGCGATTCGCCTTATCAACTCTTCTCCAGCGCGGCGGGGAATCCCTACTTCATCGATCTCGGGGAGCTCGAAGCGGCCGGTTTGCTCGAGACCGATGAACTGGCCGAGTTGCGCGGCCTGCCGCTGCGGTGCGTGAACTACGGTCATCTCTACTGGACCTTCTGGCCGGTGCTCGCGCGCGCGGCGGATCGCTTCGCCGAGAGCGGCGCGGCTCAGTTCGCCGATTTCGAACCGCTGAATGAATTTCGCGTGCGGCACGCGGCGTGGTTGCAGCCGTTTGCCGACTACATGGCGTTGAAGGCGCACTTCGGGGGCGAGGCGTGGATGACCTGGCCCGCGGCCTACAGCGAGTGGACGCCGCAATTGCACGCACAGCTTCCGCCCGAGGTCGCGCGCGATGCGGAACGGCACGTGTTTTATCAATACGTGTTTTTTGGCCAGTGGCGGCGGCTGCGTCGCCACGCCGCGATGCGCGGCGTCGAAATCATCGGCGATGTGCCGATCTTTGTGGCGCTCGACAGCGCCGACACGTGGCGGCATCGCGCGGTGTTTCGGCTCGATTCGCATGGCGTGCCGGAAGCGGTCGCGGGCGTGCCGCCGGATTATTTTTCGAGCTACGGCCAGTTGTGGGGCAATCCGCTCTACAATTGGGAGCATCTCGCGCTCACCGGCTACGCGTGGTGGATCGACCGGCTGGCGGCGGCATTTCAGCTCTACGACGTGATCCGGCTCGATCACTTTCGCGGCTTCGACACGTATTGGGAGATTCCGGCCGACGCGGTCGATGCGCGTTCGGGGCGGTGGTTGAAAGGCCCGGGACTCGCGTTTTTCGAGGCGGTGCGCGCGGCGCTGCCGCAAGCGCGCATCATCGCCGAGGATCTGGGCTACATCGGGGCCGAGGTCGTCGCGCTGCGCCGCGCGAGCGGACTGCCGGGGATGAAGGTGTTGCAGTTCGCCTACGGGCATGACGCGAACAACGCCAACCTGCCGCACCACTTTCCGCTGAACAGCGTCGCCTACACCGGAACACACGACAACAACACCACCCGCGGCTGGCTCGAGCATCTCTCGAGCCCGCTGCGGGAACAGGTGGACGCCTACTTCCAGTTGCGCGGTTCCCATTCGGCGTGGCCGATGATCCGCGCGTTGCTCGCCACGACCTCGCGGCTGGCGGTGATGCCGATCCAGGATCTGCTCGATCTCGGCGCGGATGCGGTGCTGAACCGGCCGGGCACGACGGTAGGAAACTGGCAGTGGCGTTTCACCGATCTTCAACTCGCGCGCCTGGCGAAGACGAAAGCGGCGACGCTGCGCGAATGGATCGAACTCTACGATCGCACCGGCACGCGCGAAGTCATCGACTACAGCGAGCCGCCGGGAAGTCGTTGATCCAATCCGTGAACGACAGAGGCACAGAGGTTGGCGGTCTTCTCAGTGTCTCGGTGTCCCTGTGGTCAAATTCTTTTAGCTCATGACAACCCGACCCCTCGCGCTCGCCGAAATCATCAAGATGAGCTTCGGCTTTCTGGGCATCCAGTTTGGCTGGGGCCTGCAGATGGCGAACATGAGCGCCATCTACCAATACCTCGGCGCAAGCGAGAGTGAGATTCCGCTGTTGTGGCTCGCGGCGCCGGTGACGGGGCTCGTGGTGCAACCAATTATTGGATACTACAGCGATCGCACGTGGACGCGGCTCGGGCGGCGGCGGCCGTATTTTCTGGTGGGCGCGATCCTCGCGAGCGGCGCGCTGATCGCGATGCCGAACTCTTCGACGCTGTGGATGGCGGCGGGGCTGCTGTGGATCTTGGACGCGTCGGTGAACGTGAGCATGGAGCCGTTTCGCGCGTTCGTGGGCGATCTGTTGCCGCCCGAGCAGCGCAAGGTCGGCTTCGCGATGCAGAGCCTGTTGATCGGGCTCGGCGCGATCCTGTCGTCGTCGCTGCCGTGGTTGTTGACGAATGTGTTCGGGATGGCGTCGGGCGTCGGCGACACGGGATCGCGGATTCCGCTGACGGTGCACGTATCGTTCTACATCGGCGCGGCCGTGTTTTTCGGCGCGGTGCTCTACACGGTGCTGACGACGCGCGAACATCCGCCGGAGAACCTTGCGGAGTTCGAACGCGAGAAAGCGGCGAGCGCGGGCGTGGGGCGGGCGTTCGGCGAGATCTTTGGCGGCGTGCGCGCGATGCCGTCGGCGATGAAGCGGCTGGCGGTCGTGCAGTTTTTCACGTGGTTCGGGCTGTTCTGCCTGTGGATTTATTTCGCGCCGGCGATTGCGCGGAGCCTGTTTGGCGGCGCACCGGGGACCGAGGCGTATCAGCGCGGCATCGAGTGGGGCGGCGTGTGTTTTGCGACCTACAATGGCGTGGCGTTCGCGTTCGCGTTTGCGCTGATCCCGCTGGCGCGGCGGTTTTCAGCGCGGACGATTCACCGCGTGTGCCTGCTCGCGGCGGCGGCGGGATTTTTGTTGGTCGGCGTGTGGCCGAATCCGATCTGGCTGCTCGTGTCGATGACCGGAATCGGCGTGGGCTGGGCGAGCATCCTGTCGATGCCGTATGCGCTGCTGGCGAATGCGATCCCGGCGGCGCGCATGGGGTTCTACATGGGCGTTTTCAACTTCTTCATCGTGCTGCCGCAGATCGCGGCGTCGGCGATTCTCGGGCCGATCGTCGCGGGCTGGTTCGACGGGCAGGCGATCAACGCGATTCTGTTCGGCGGCGCGTCGATGATGGTGGCGGCGATCGCGTTGAGTTGGGTGGAGGAGTAGCGGGAAGCGCGGGCCTTCCGCTACGAAGGTAAGAGCAGGGGCAGTTGCTCGGCGAAGGTTTGGGGACGCGTGCGCAACCGGCTCGCGAGCGGTTCGAGATCGAGGGCGAGGCAGGGCTGGCGTTGCGCGCTCGCGGCGGGAGTGTCGGCGCGCGTGATGGCGATGATGGGCGCGTCGGCTTCGGAAAGATTGAAATGCGCACGGATGCGCAGGCCGATTTCGTGGCGCGAGAGCAGTTCGGCGCCGGCCCAGTGGAAAACGCCGCAGAGATCGCGGTGTTCGAGAAGTTCCAGGAGCGCGGCGGCGAGGTTGTCGGCGGTGCAGGGCTGGCGGAATTCGTCGGTGTAGAGTTTCGGCGTGCGGCCGGCGGACCAGTCGGCGAGCAGACGCTCATGGAGCGAGCGGCGGCGGCCGGGGCTGTTGCCCATGAGGAGCGGGGCGCGAACGGTGGCGGAATGGGCGGGTGCGACGGCGTGGACGGCGCGTTCGCTGGCGACTTTCTGCGTGGCGTATCGATTTATCGGATGCGTCGGATCGTGCGGGGCGTAGGGTGTGGTGCGTTGTCCGTCGAAAACCTGTTCGGAGGAAAGGTGGAGGAGGCGGGCGTCGAGTTCGCGCGCGAGACGGGCGAGGAGCTCGGGGAGGGCGACATTCATCGCTTCGGAGCGTGTGGGATCGGCGTCGCATTGCGCGGGTTCGGAGATCGCGGCGCAGTTGACGATCGCGTCGGGCGCGGCGGCGTTGATGGCGGTGTTGATGGCGGCGGTGTCCGTGAGATCGAGGACGAGACGCTGGGTGAGCCCGGGGATTTCGCCGGTGAAACGGCCGACGACTCCGACGACTTCGTGGCCGCGGGCGGCGGCGAGTTGGGCGAAGTTGCCGCCGACGAGGCCGGAGGCGCCGGTGAGGAAGAGTTTCATGGAGGAAGGGCGTGAGGTTGGGGCGCGAGGGAGCTCGCGGCTTACGTTTTGCGGTCGGGCCAGAGTTCGGCGGTGCGGGCGGCGATGGCTTCGCGCAGGTCGTCGTGAAGCGGCGATGCGGGCGGACGCCAGAGGGCGACGATTTCGACGGGGTCGAAGCCGGGCAACGGGAGGGTGCGGACGTTGGGATGTTGGATGAGGTGGGCGACGTTGACCCCGACGCCGAGACCGTAGCCGATGCCGACGTATTGGGCGACGAGCTCGGTGGAGCTGGCCTCGATGGACGTGGGCCAGTCGACTTTCATCGCGGCGAGACCCTGGCGGAAAACGCGCGTGATCGCTTCGGCGGAGGGAAGACAGATCAGCGGTTCGTCGATGCGGTCGCGGGACCAGAGGTCTGCCGCGGATTTGAGGCGGGAGGATTTCGGAACGATGAGAACGGGTTCGAGTTGGACGATCGGAATGCTTTTCAGGCCGGTCTGCGGGCGGGTTTGGAGCGGAGTGATGGCGAGATCGATTTCACCGTCTTGGAGCCAGGCTTCGAACTGGGCTTGGAAGCCGGTGCGGAAGGCGAAGCGGAGCGCGGGATGTTTGCGACGGAGGCGTTCGATGATCGGCGGAAGGTAATCGCGCAGGATGAGCTCGGCGGCGGCGAAGCGGAGGATGGGCGCCTGGCGATTGCGGATGCGGGCGGCGACGGCGTCGGCGTTGTCGAAGAACGGGCGGGCGAAATCGTAGAGCTCCTTGCCTTCGGCGGTGAGGCGGAAGGGTTGGCGATCGAAGAGTTTCGCGCCGAGGTCTTGTTCGAGTTGGAGCACCTGGCTGCTGACGGCGGGTTGCTGGATGCCGTAGGGGATGTGGCGAACGGCGCGGCTGATGCCTCCATGTTTCGCGACGTAGTAGAAGAGTTCGAGGTGGTGGAGGTTCATCGCGGGCGGATGAAGGCGAAGCGCGCGCGGCGAGACAAGGGCCGTGGGTGTCACGATGGGCTATTGAGCGGATCAATGGGCGGCATCGGGTTTATCGATTAACGCGGGGTGAGGCGGATCGGTTAGGGTGGGGGCGTTATGAAAACACGCACTCATTCCCTGGTCATGGTCGCGGCGGTTCTCGGTTTCGGAGCGGTCGCTTTCTTCAGTCAGTTTGGCGGCGCGCCGGTGAAGCAAGCGGGCGGTGCGTGGGTGTGGAACAGCGAACGGGGAGTGCCGGCGGTGAGCGATGCGAACGCGGCGCGGATCGCGGAACTGCCGCCGGGTTTGCTGACGCACGCGCGGTGGTGAGCAGGCGGGCGGGAGGGGGCGGGCGGAGGCGGGAGTCGGGTTGAAACGCCGCATTACGAAGGAAGCGGGGCGCGTTGGCAGTTGAGAAAAGGCGCGAGTGGCGGCAGTGGTGGGGGATGGAGCCGCGCGCGCAATTTGGGGCCGAGCAGAAGGACGGAGAGTTTCAGCGGCAGGAGGATGCGTTTCGGGAGTGGATCACGAAGGACGGATCGAGCGGGTATCCGGCGGTGGCGGGACGGTATCACTTGTATGTGTCGCTGGCGTGTCCTTGGGCGACGCGAGTGGCGATCGTGCGGCGGCTACTCGGACTCGAGAATGCGATCGGGATGACGGTGGTCGATCCGGTGCGCGACGAGCGCGGGTGGGCGTTTCGCGATGGGCCGGGGTTTAGCCGCGATCCGGTGAATGGGTTCGAGTTCTTGTCGGAGGCGTATTTGTCGACGGATCCGAATTTTCGCGGACGGTGGACGGTGCCGGTGTTGTGGGACAAGGAGACGAAGCGGATCGTGAACAACTCGGAGGACGACATTTGCCGGATGTTCAGCGATGCGTTTGGGTTTCACGCGCCGAAAGGCGTGGAGTTGTTTCCGGAAGAGTTGAGGCGGGAGCAGGAGGAGTTGTCGGCGTGGATTTACGAGCGGGTGAACAACGGCGTATATCGTGCGGGGTTTGCGACAAAGCAGGCGGCATATGAGCGGGCGTGCCGGAGATTGTTCGAGGCGCTGGACGAACTGGAGCGGCGGCTGGGGGGATCGCGATATTTGTTTGGGCGGAGGATCGTCGAGACGGACTGGCGGTTGTTCAACACGCTGGTGCGGTTCGACGCGGTGTATCACGGGCACTTCAAGTGCAACGTGCGACGGATCGTGGATTATCCGAATCTACAGGGTTATTTGCAGGATTTGTATCAGCAAAGTGGAGTCGCGGAGCTGGTGAACTTCGATCACATCAAGCGGCACTACTACGTGACGCACACGGCGATCAATCCGACGGGGATCGTGCCGCTGGGGCCGGAGCTGGATTTGGGGAAGCCGCATGGGCGGGAGAGGATGTGATGGGAAAGAACCACGAATGGACACGAAGGGGGGATCGGGGTTGATCCGGGTGGATCTGTGTTCATCCGTGGTGGGGATTGCTTTCTAATATGAACGAAAAAATTGGATTCGTGGGCGTAGGGCGAATGGGTGGGAATATGGCGCGGCGGTTGAAGGACTGCGGCTATGCGGTGACGGCGGTTTACGATGTGCACGCGCCGGCGGCGGAGGAGCTGGCGAAGGAGATCGGCGCGGCGCACGCGAGGACACTCGCGGAGGTGACGGCGGCGGCGGATGTCGTGTTCACGGTGGTGACGGACGACGCGGCGCAGTTGGGCGTGTTTGCCGAGAGCGGGGATTCGCTGCTCGCGGGGGCGAAGGGGAAGGTGTTCGTGAACTGTGCGACGATCACGCCTTCGACGCACGTGGAGGTGGAACGGCGGGCGAAGGCGGCGGGGGCGTCGTCGCTCGAGGCCTGCATGGCGTCATCGATTCCGCAGGCGCGGAACGGGACGTTGTATTTGATGTGCGGCGGGGAGCGGGAGGTGTTCGATCGCGTGGTGGCGATTTTGGAGAAGCTGAGTTCGGCGCTGCGCCATATCGGGCCGGCGGGAACGGCGGCGCAAGTGAAGGCGCTCGTGAACATGGTGATGAACATCAACACGGCGGGGCTGGCGGAAGGGTTGGGGTTGGGCGCGGCGCTCGGGTTGGATTTGGAAATGTTGCGCGAGGTGTTTGCGCAAACGGGCGCGAATTCGCAGGTGCTGAAGACGGACGGAGAGGACATGCAGAATCGCGCGCACGATTGCTATTTCTCCGCGGCGCATGCGGCGAAAGACAGCGGGATCGCGGCGAAGCTGGGGCGCGAAGCGGGATTGAACCTGCCGCTGGCGGAGGCGACGAAGCAGCAGTATGACCGGATGGTGGAGCTGGGTCTGGGCGGGTTGGACAAGAGCGGGATCGCGGAGCTGACGTTCAAGGGACGGCACGCGTGAGGTCCGGGCGTGGGTTTTGAGCCGCGAATGGATACGAAGGGACACGAATAGAGGGTTTTTATTCGTGTGAATTCGTGATCGTCCGTGGTTTGATCCCCCGCGCATGAAAACGGCTCGGCTGAATCGGTTGTTCAATCCGCAGACGCGGCGGTGCTTCGACGTGGCGCTCGATCACGGGTTTTTCAACGAAGGGTCGTTTCTCGCGGGGATTGAAGATCTGCCGAAGGCGATCGAGACGATCGTGGCGGCGGGGCCGGACGCGATCCAACTGACGGTCGGACAGGCGCCGCATTTGCAGAAGCTGCCCGTGCGCGGGAAGCCGGCGCTCGTGCTGCGGACGGACGTCGCGAATGTGTATGGGACGCAACTGCCGCGGACGTTGTTTTCACGGATGCTCGCGGAGCCGGTGGAACAGGCGGTGCGGCTGGATGCGGCGTGCGTGGTGGTGAATCTGTTTCGCATTCCCGAGCAGCCGGAGGTGACGGATCAGTGTATCCAAAATATCCTGACGCTGAAGCCGTGGTGCGACCGTTTCGGGATGCCGTTGATGATCGAGCCGCTGGTATTTCAGCCGAATGCGAAGGCGGGCGGCTACATGGTCGACGGGGATCTGGCGAAGATCGTGCCGCTGGTGCGGCAGGCGGTGGAGTTGGGCGCGGATGTGATCAAGGCGGATCCGACGGACGATGTGGCGGTATATGGCGAGGTGATCGAAACGGCGGGCGGCGTGCCGGTGCTCGTGCGCGGCGGAAGCAAAGCGCCGGAGCGGGAGATTTTGGAACGCACGAAGGCGTTGATCGAGCAAGGGGCGGCGGGGATCGTATATGGGCGGAACATCATTCAGCATCCGAAGCCGGCGGGGATCACGCGGGCGTTGATGGCGGTGGTGCACGAAGGGGCGAGCGTGGAGGCGGCGATGGGGATGATTGGGTGAGGAAATGAATGAACCACAGGGGCACAAAGAAACTGAGGGGTGCGGAGTTTTTCAAAACCACGAATGGACACGAATGAAGGCTCGGTGGCTTTGTGTCTCCGCGGTTCACAATGAATGTCGCTAAAATGAACTCCGATGTGGTGCGGGTGGGGGTGATCGGCGCGGGGTTGATGGGACGGGAAGTGGCGAGCGCGTTTGGGCGGTGGTTTGCGCTGCTGGATTGTCCGGTGCGGGCGGAGCTCGTGGCGGTGTGCGATGTGAACGAGCGCGCGCTCGAATGGTTTCGGCAGGTGCCGACGGTGAGGTTTTTCGAGACGGATCACCGGGCGTTGCTGGCACGCGAGGAGGTGGACGTGGTTTACGTCGCGGTGCCGCATCACCTGCACGAGGCGATTTATTTGGATGTGCTGCGGGCGGGGAAAGATTTGTTCGCGGAGAAGCCGTTCGGGATCGATCTGACGGCGGCGCGGCGGGTGCGGGACGAGGCGAGGCGGTTGGGAAGGTTTGTGCGGGTGTCGTCGGAGTTTCCGTTTTTGCCGGGCGCGCAGCGGGCGATCGAGTTCGTGAAAGAAGGGAAGTGCGGGCGGGTGATGGAGGTGCGGAGCGCGTTTCTGCACTCCAGCGATCTGGACCCGGCGAAGCCGATCAACTGGAAGCGTCAGGCGAAGTTTTGCGGCGAGGCGGGCGTGATGAACGATCTCGGGTTGCACGTGGCGCACGTGCCGCTGCGGCTCGGGTGGAGGCCGGCGAGCGTGTATGCGCAGTTGCAGAAGATTTATACGGAACGGCCGGACGGGCGCGGCGGGGTGGCGGCGTGCGACACGTGGGACAACGCGATCGTGCACGCGAACGCGGAGATCGGCGGGGCGGTGGTGCCGTTGACGCTGGAGATGAAACGGCTGGCGCCGACGGAGACGAACACGTGGGTGCTGGAGGTGATCGGGGCGGAGGGCGGCGTGCGGTATTCGACGAAGGAGCCGAAGACGTCGTGGGTGTTTCGGCGCGGGAAAGAGCAGACGTGGGAGAAGACGGATCTGGGATTCGCCATGCCGTTTCGGACGATCACGGGTGGAATTTTCGAAGTGGGTTTTCCGGATGTGCTGCAACAGATGTGGGCGGCGTTTCTGGCGGAGCGGGCGGGGAAGCTGGGGGGGCGGTTTGGGTGTGCGACGCCGGACGAAGCGGTGGCGCAGCACGAGATCTGGGCGGCGGCGTTGGAGTCGCAGCGGGAGCAGCGGGTGGTGAGCCTGTGATGGACGCGGATTTCTTGAGCACGAATGAACACGAAGGGAGGGGATTTATTCGTGTGAATTCGTGTGCATTCATGGTTTTGATCCGTGGTGAATTTTTATGAAGCGGTCGGAGATCAATCGGGCGTTTCGGGAGGCGAGTGCAGCGTTTGCTCGGAATGGGTGGGCGCTGCCGCCGAATCCGCGGTGGGATATCACGGATTTTGGGTTGGGCGATTTTGGGCGGTTTGGGCTGACGTTGATCAATTTGGCGGAGGAGCCGGAGTATTGTGAGAAGCTGATGTGGGCGCGTCGGGGGCAGACCACGCCGGCGCATACGCACGCGAAAAAGAAGGAGGATATCGTTTGTCGCGCGGGGGAGCTGACACTGCGGTTGTGGGGGCGGAAGCCGGGGGACGGCGAAGGGGGCGTGTTGATTGTGCCGGTGAACGGGGAGCGGGTGCAGGTGCCGGCGGGCGCGCCGCTGGTGTTGCCGGCGGGATGGCGGGTGACGCTGAGGCCGGGCGTGTGGCACGAGTTTTGGGCGTCGAGCGAGGGGTGCGTGATCGGGGAGGTGTCGACGGCGAACGACGATCGGAACGATAATTTTTTTGTGGATACACGCGTCGGGCGCTTTCCAGGAATCGAGGAGGATGAGCCGGCGGAGGTGCGGTTGATTTCGGAGGGCTGATGGAGCGGAGCGGCGTCATCGCGGGCGGGAACTGGCTGATCGATCATGTGAAGGTGATCGATGCGTGGCCGGAGCAGGATTCGCTGGCGACGATCCTGGAGCAGTCGTGGGGCAATGGCGGCGGGCCGTATAATGTGTTGAAGAATTTGGCGAAGCTGGGCGCGGAGTTTCCGTTGGAGGGAGTCGGGCTGGTGGGCGAGGACGGGAGCGGGGAGCGGATTCGGGAGGATTGTCGCGCGCATGGAGTCGACGTGCGGCAACTACGCACGACGCGCGAGGCGCCGACGTCGTTCACGGACGTGATGACCGACGTGCGGACGCGGCGGCGGACGTTCTTTCACCAGCGCGGGGCGAACGCGTTGCTGGCGCCGGAGCATTTCGATTTTTCGGCGACGCGCGCGAAGTGGTTTCATCTCGGGTATCTGCTTTTGCTGGATCGGCTGGATGAGTTGGATGCGGAGGGAAGGCCGCGAGCGTTGGAGGTGTTTCGGCGGGCGCGGGCGGGGGGATTGAAGACCTCGCTCGATTGCGTGAGCGATCCGGGCGGGCGGTTTCAGAGCGTGGTGGCGCCGGT
>ENA-UOVV01002337-UOVV01002337.1-compost-metagenome-genome-assembly--contig:-NODE-2337-length-11036-cov-8.915035_pt1 | contig 11036 bp, 11 predicted proteins | sample MGYA00238155_ERZ761577 | MGnify/ENA primary metagenome ERZ761577 (study PRJEB28898, sample SAMN06268775) | compost metagenome | isolation source: Emeryville, CA | place: USA:Emeryville, CA | collected...
CGAAGCCGGGAGGGGCACCGAACAGCCGCGAGACCGTGTGCTTCTCGCCGTACTCGCTCATGTCGAGCGAGATCAGCGCGTTCTCGTCGTCGAACAAGAACTCGGCGAGCGCCTTGGCCAGTTCGGTCTTACCGACACCGGTCGGGCCGGCGAAGATGAACGAACCGCTCGGACGCTTCGGGTCCTTCAGGCCGGCGCGGGTACGGCGGATGGTCTTGGCCAACGCCGCGATCGCTTCTTCCTGGCCGATGACGCGCTGGTGCAGCGCCTTCTCCATGAAGACCAGGCGAGCCGACTCTTCCTCGGTGAGCTTGAACACCGGGATACCGGTGGCCGCAGCGAGCACCTCGGCGATCAGGCCCTCGTCAACGACACCACCGGTGCCAGCCTCACCCGAACGCCACTGCTTCTCGGTGCGGACACGCTCGGCGAGGAGTTGCTTTTCCTCGTCGCGCAGCCGGGCGGCCTTTTCGTAGTCCTGCGCCTCGATCGCGGCCTTCTTGTCCGCGGTCACCAGGGCGATCTTCTCGTCCAGGGCGCGCAGTTCCGGCGGCGAGCTCAGCAGGCTGAGGCGCAACCGGGCACCGGCCTCGTCGATCAAGTCGATGGCCTTGTCCGGCAGGAAGCGGTCGGCGACGTAGCGGTCGGCGAGGTTGGCGGCAGCCACCAGCGCACCGTCGGTGATGGTCACCTTGTGGTGCGCCTCGTAGCGGTCGCGCAGCCCCTTGAGGATGTTGATCGAGTGCGCGATCGAGGGCTCGTGCACGTGCACGGGCTGGAAGCGGCGCTCGAGGGCGGCGTCCTTCTCGAAGTGCTTGCGGAACTCGTCCAGGGTGGTCGCACCGATGGTCTGGAGTTCACCACGGGCCAGCAGCGGCTTGAGGATGTTCGCCGCGTCGATCGCACCCTCAGCAGCACCGGCGCCCACCAGGGTGTGGATCTCGTCGATGAAGACGATGATGTCGCCGCGGTTGCGGATCTCCTTAGTGACCTTCTTGAGTCGCTCTTCGAAGTCACCGCGGTAGCGGCTACCGGCGATGAGTGAGCCGAGGTCCAGGGTGTAGACCTGCTTGTCCTTCAGAGTTTCGGGCACCTCGCCGCGCACAATCGCCTGGGCCAGGCCCTCGACGACTGCGGTCTTACCCACACCGGGCTCACCGATCAGTACCGGGTTGTTCTTGGAGCGGCGCGAGAGGATCTGCATCACGCGCTCGATTTCCTTCTCACGGCCAATCACCGGGTCGAGCTTGCCCTCACGTGCGGCGGCGGTCAGGTTGCGACCGAACTGGTCGAGCACCTGCGAACCACCCTGGGCACCACCACTGCGGTGCTCCTCGCGTTCGGTCGCGCCCACGCCCACCGGGTCCTTGCCCGGGTAGCCCGAGAGCAACTGGATGACCTGCTGGCGGACCCGGTTGAGGTCCGCACCCAGCTTCACCAACACCTGAGCCGCAACACCTTCGCCTTCGCGGATCAGGCCAAGCAGTATGTGTTCGGTGCCGATGTAGTTGTGACCAAGCTGCAGCGCTTCGCGCAGGCTCAGTTCCAGCACCTTCTTGGCGCGCGGGGTGAAGGGGATGTGCCCGGTCGGCAGCTGCTGCCCCTGACCAATGATGTCCTGCACCTGCTCGCGCACCGAGTCAAGGGAGATCCCCAGCGACTCCAGCGCCTTGGCAGCGATGCCCTCGCCCTCGTGGATCAGGCCGAGCAGGATGTGCTCAGTGCCGATGTAGTTGTGGTGCAGGAGCTTTGCCTCTTCCTGGGCAAGCACCACCACTCGACGGGCCCGGTCAGTAAACCGTTCAAACATTGCTGACTCCTTCGGCACCGGTCGCAGGTCGGATGCCTGCTTCGATGCTACTGAGGTCAACTGCGCCGCGGGCCGCTGTTCGCCCTAGGCGTGACAGCAATCAGCGCGCGTTCAGCGAGCCGTCCGTGAGTTGGCCCCCTGCCTCACCACCCCGACGCGACCAGCCCCACGTAGATGGCGCAGGAGATCGCTGCCATGGCAACCAGCTTCGCGACGGCAATGAGGATGCGGCGGGTGATCGGGTTCACAGCTGCTCCTTGAGAAACTCCAGTGTTCTGGTGAGCGTCTCTTGGGACTCGGGCAGGCGGTAGTCGAACTGGTACGAGTGGCCGAGGCCCCGATCCTGCCAAAAGACGGTCTCGACCTGCACGCCCTGGCGCTTGGCCAACTCGGCCAGGCGCTTCGACTCGGGCGCGAAGGGATCGGCATCGCCGACGGCGAGCAGGATGGGCGGGTACGAAGCGCTCAGGTGCTCGGTCAGTGACAACTCGTGCAACCGGTCGAACCGTTCCCAGTCCCGTTGCCCGGTGTACGACCACAGGTAGGTTCGCAGCGCCGGGAAGCCGGTGCTGGCCACCGTGCTCATGTCGAAGAACCCGCAGTACAGCAGCACAGCCTGCACCGCAGTCGCCGACAGTGCCGGCGTGATCCCCATGGCATAGCCGAAACCAGGGATCGACTGGACCGCAGCGAGCTGGCTGGCGATCTGCGCACCCGCCGAGTCGCCGCCGATGATCACCTTGCGCGGATCGCCACCGAAGTCGCGGACAACGTCACGGAGCCAACCGAGCGCAGCGTTGCCCTGGATGACCGGAGTCGGGTAGGTGTGCTCCGGGGCCAGAGAGTAGTCGAGGGCCGCCACCACGTAGCCTCGGGCAGCCATCACCGCACTGAAACCGGCTACCGAGTCGGCGTCGCCTGCGACGAAGCCACCACCATGCACCCAGAGGATGACGGGACGCAGGTGCTTGCTCTCCTTCACCGGTCGCCACAGGTTGACCGCGGTGTCCGGTGCACCGTCAACAGCGATGTCGACGCGATCGACCTGGACGTCGGGGCGTTCGTAGGGGGACCACTTGCCGGTGGACACCTCGCGTTCATTGTTGAAAATGAAGCGCACGAGCGAAGCGCCGGGTTCCACCGAGAGGTGATACAGCGCCACTGGAGCGCCGACAACCAGGAGCGCGGACAGCAGCCACCGCAGCACACGGCTGCGGGCGGGAACTGCTGAGAGGGCCATAACCCAGGCTAATCACACCTGAGCCGATTCCGTTACCTTTTTGTGATAATTCGACCAAGTCGGCCGGATTTTGCCCGACCGAACGAGTGGTTAGCGCTGGTCGGCAGACTCCTGCGCGGCACGCTCCGCGCGGACCTGCTGCTCAATCTTCAGGTACTCCTCGCGCTCGCGACGGTCCGCCCGGAGGATGCTCCAGATGATGTACCAAAACGCTGCACCCAGGATGATGGTCGGGGTCAGCGACCACACGGCGTTCCAGAAGTAATCCACGCTTCCAACTGTACTGCCGCGGGGCTGAACCGATGCCGTGAGCGAGCCCCGCATAGACTGATCGCGATGCCGAGTTGGGGGGTTCTCGCAGCCATCGCTGTTCACCAGTAAGGAGTCCCCCGCCGTGTCCAATGCCACTGTGCCCGCTGCCGTGACGCTCACCGTCTCTGAGGTGCTCTTCGACCTGGACGGCACCCTGATTGACTCGATCGCGGACGTGGAACGCGCGTGGGGACAGTGGGCCGAGGAGTTCCATGTGGAACGCCTCGACCACCACAACTTCCACGGCCGCACCGCGCGCACGATCATCGAGTCGCTGCTGCCAGCCGACCAGGTGCAGGCGGCCTTCGACCGCCTCGAAGACCTCGAGGCGAACCCGGCAGACGGCGTCGTGCTCTTGCCCGGCAGCGCCGCCCTCACCAGCGCGCTCCCGGCCGATCGCTGGGCGATTGTCACCAGTGGCACCGAGCGGGTCGCCTCCGCCCGCCTCGCTGCGGCAGGGCTCCAGCGCCCGGCCCATATGGTGACCGCGAACCAGGTCACCCGCAGTAAGCCGGACCCGGAACCGTACCGGCTGGGTGCGCGGCGTGCCGTCGACGCCCCAGCAGGCCTCGTGTTCGAGGACGCGGTCGCCGGCCTGCGCTCGGGTCGGGCCGCCGGGAACATCACGGTCGCGATCGCGGGGACGAGCCCAGCGGACCAGTTGCGGCCCGAAGCGGACTACGTCATCGCCTCGCTGGCAGATGTTCGCTACCTGGGTGAGTCCCCGGAGGGTCTGCTGCAGTTGGAGCTGCGGAACCTGCTCTAAGCCTGGCGCGGAGCGGATTCGCATTCGCCCGGCGAATGAGCCTAGGCCAGGCCGAGCCCATTCAGCCCGAGGACCACCGCCAGGACACCGAGCACCAGCATCACCAGCGCCGGCAGCACCACTCGGGTAAAGCGCGATCCACCGCTGCGCAGGCGCTCAGCAGCCTCCTCGCCGCGCACCTTCGCCACCTGCCTCAGCGACCAGCGGTCGTACTGCTTCCAAAACATCAGCAGCACCGTGCCGAGGACGAAGCAGGCGATTCCGACGCCGACCGCGACCCAGTTGATCATCACTTCACCAGCGGGAACAGGATGGTCTCGCGGATGCCGAGGCCGGTGAGGGCCATCAGCAGGCGGTCAATGCCCATGCCCATGCCGCCCGACGGTGGCATGCCGTACTCGAGCGCCTTCAAGAACTCCTCGTCCAGCACCATCGCCTCGTCGTCACCGCGGGCGGCCTGACGAGCCTGCTCCACGAAGCGCTCCCGCTGAATGACCGGATCCACCAACTCGGAGTACGCAGTAGCCAGTTCGAAGCCCCGCACGTACAGGTCCCACTTCTCGACCACGCCCGGCTTGGAGCGGTGGTCGCGAGTCAGCGGGCTGGTCTCAACCGGGAAATCCATCACGAAGGTCGGGCGCACCAGGCTGCCCTTGACGAAGTGCTCCCAGAGTTCCTCGACCAGCTTGCCGTGGGTCGGCAGCTTGACCTGCACCGCTTCGCGCTCGGCGATGGCCAGCAGGTCATCGACCGAGGTCTCCGGCGTGATCTGGACGCCCGCGGCCTCGCTCAGCGATTCGTACATGCTGATGCGATCCCAGTTGCCACCGAGGTCGTACTCGGTGCCGTCCGCCCAGGTCACCACGTGCGAGCCAGCGATCGCCATCGCGGCGTCCTGCACCAGTTCCTGCGTGAGGTCTGCCATGTCGTTGTAGTCGGCGTAGGCCTGGTAGGCCTCGAGCATTGCGAACTCGGGCGAGTGGGTCGAGTCGGCGCCCTCGTTGCGGAAGTTGCGGTTGATCTCGAAGACGCGCTCAAGGCCACCGACGACGGCGCGCTTCAAGTACAGCTCGGGGGCGATGCGCAGGAACAACTCGGTGTCGAAGGCGTTCGAGTGCGTGACGAAGGGTCGGGCGGCAGCACCACCATGCAGGGTCTGCAGCATCGGCGTCTCGACTTCAAGGAAGCCGTGTTTGGTGAAGGTGGCGCGCAGCGAAGCGTTCACCTTGGCGCGGGCGACGGCCGTGGTGCGAGCCTGCTCGCGCACGATCAGGTCCAGGTAGCGGTGCCGCACGCGGAACTCTTCTCCGAGTTCGGAGTGCAGATTCGGCAGCGGGCGCAGCGTCTTGGCCGCCAGCTGCCACTGGTTGGCCATGATGCTCAGCTCACCGCGACGCGAGGCGATGACCTCGCCGGATACGAAGAGGTGGTCGCCGAGGTCGACCAGGTCCTTGAACTTCTCGAGCGCTTCCTCACCCACCTCAGCCAGGCTCAGCATCGCCTGGATGCGGCTGCCGTCACCGGCCTGGAGGGCGGCGAAGCACAGCTTGCCGGTGTTGCGCAGGTGCACGATGCGGCCGGCCACGCCGACCTGCTGACCACTGACCTCGTCGGCCTGCAGGTGTCCCCAGTCGGCACGGACCTGGGCGATGGTGTGCGTGATCGGCAGCGTGACCGGGTAGGCCTGCTCACCGTCGGCGAGGAGCTTGGCGCGCTTGGCCAGGCGGACCTGCTGCTGCTCGGCGAGATCACTCGCGCTCAGTTCGTCGTCGGTGTGCTCGGCGGCCTGCGGCTCGGCGGTCATGGATGGCTCCCTTGTAGCTGCAGCACTCGGTGGTGTGCTCAGCGGTGGCTTTCGGCAACGCGCACCGACATGTTGTCGATCAGGCGCGTCGTCCCCAACTTCGCGGCGACGATGGCGAGCGCGTCACCGCTGTAGTCATCGGGCACCGGCTCGAAGGTATCGGGGTGCACAATGCTCAGATAGTCCAGTGTAATGAGGGGCTCGCTGGCAAGCACCTTGAGGGCTGCGTCCCGGGCGGGCACAACGCCCTCCGCACCGGCCTCGACCGCGGCGGTCAGCGCCCGCGACAACGTCACTGCGGCGAGGCGCTCATCGTCGCCGAGGTAGCGGTTGCGACTGGAGCGGGCTAGGCCATCCGCCTCGCGCACCGTCTCGTGGCCGACGATCTCGACCGGAATCGACAGGTCGCGCACCATCTGACGGATCAGCGTCAACTGCTGTGCGTCCTTGCGCCCGAAGACGGCAACGTCCGGCTGGACCAAGTTGAATAGCTTGGCGACGACGGTGAGCACGCCGTCGAAATGGCCGGGGCGAGTCGCGCCCTCAAAGAGGCGAGCCGCGGGCCCTGCCACCACGCGGGTCGCCAAGTCGCCGTCCGGGTACATTTCCGCGGGGCTCGGTGCAAACACGATCGAGACGCCCTCGGGCGTCAGCAGCGCCACGTCAGCATCCAGCGTGCGCGGATAGCGGTCCAGGTCCTCGCTGGGGCCGAACTGCAGCGGGTTGACGAAGATCGAGACGACCACGGTCTGCGCGAGCGTGGCCGCGTGCCGCACCAGGGCGATGTGGCCGTCGTGCAGCGCACCCATGGTGGGGACGAAGGCGACGCGGCCCGAGGCCCGCAACGGGGCAAGCGCCTCGCGCAGTTCGGCGATGGTGTGGATGACCCGAATGGGCTGGCTGCTCATGACTTACTCCTGCGGCTGGTCTGCACCGCTGGGATCGAGCCTACTCCCGCTGGCTTCCGCCAGCGTCGCCTCCACGGCCGAGCGAATCACCGGCCCGAGCAGGCGGCCAGGCTCGGACAGTCCGATCCCCTCGAGCAGGTCCACCGCCTGGCGCACCACCGCGGCCGAGAACTGGGTGGCAGTATCGATCGCTTCGGCGTAGGCGGGGCGATCCTCCTCGCGGACAATCACCGGTTCCGCCCCGAGTTCCAGCACCAGTGCTTGCGCGATGGGCAGCACCGCGGTCGGCGCCGTCACCGCGCAGCGGGCGTCACGCAACTTGAGCAAGTCCATGCTGGTGCCGGTGAACTGCAGGGCCGGATGCAGGGCGAGCGGAATCGCGCCCGCCATCGCAGCGGGCCGCAGCACCGAGACGCCGTATTCGGCATTCGTGTGCAGCACGATCTGTCCCATCCGCCAAGCCTCGGTCGCAGCCAGACCGCTGACGAGGCCCGGCAACTGGTCACCGGGCACGGCCAACACGATCAAGTCAGCGGCCGCGACCACCTCAGGCACACTCATCACCGGTACGCCGGGGAGCAGTGCGTCGGCACGCTCAATGGCCTCGTCCGAGACCGCATTGATCGCGACGATGTGGTGACCAGCGCCAGCCAAGCCAGCGCCGATCACGGGCCCGACGCGGCCCGCACCGATAATGCCGACGGTGAGCCGGCCTTGCGTAGTCACGAGCGCTGCTCCTGCCAACGATGGCTGCGGTCGATCGCAATACCGTGGATGCTCGCGGCGCGCAATTGCAGCAGCATCTGCTCGGCATCCTGCGCGTCGAGCGCCCGCATCCGCGGCACGATAGGACCCGGGACAATGTGCACCGCCAAGTGAGCCCCATGCTGACGACGCAGCACCGGCCCGTCCTTCAGCCCAACCGACTGGATACGAGCCAGCGGTACCAGGGTGAGCCGACGACGCAGCGCGCCCGAACGGATCCAGACCGCAGTGCGGTCAACCCGGATTCCGGAGCGCTGTAAGCCGAACCAGCGCCGGATCCGCATCCGTTTCGGCGAGGCGACATAGCCCCCGCCGCCCTCGCCGAGCAAGCCGTCCAACAGCGCCGCGTCCGCCCCCGCCAGTTCCGGCAGGAGCAGCTGCACCATCCGGATGGCATCCTCGCGGGTGCCCACGGGGAGCACCGGTGGCAGGGCTGCCTGTGACTGGCCGCCACTCGATCGCTGCAACTGGTTCGCCCGGGTGATCTCCACCGACCACCAGCCGAAGCGACGCCACAGTAACGGCTGCTGCACCCGGATCGCATGCGCACGACCCGGTGGCAGAGTCTCGCTACGGCGGGTCAACAGGCCCGAACTCAGCCGCAGCGCCTGACCGCTGGTCACGACGTGATAGTTCGCTTGCGACAGGATGCGGCTACCGACGAAGCCGACGGCAGCGATCAGGGCTGGGACGAGGGTCAACGGCAACCAGCCGCGCAGGTTCTCGAGCACCAAGATTAGGTACAGCAGGAACGAGACCCCGACCACGAGCAGGATCAGGAAGGGCAGGTTCAGCAGGGCGGCCGCCACGATGCGTCCGTTCGGCACGCGCAGCAGGCTCGGCTCGGCAGCCCGGTCGAGGCCGTGTTCGAGATCCAGCGCGATCTTTGCCTCGGACAGGTCTTCGGGGTCGGCGCCGGCGCCGGCCCCACTGGCACGCTGCAGGACTTCCATCCGCAGTGCCTCAGCCTGAGCGAGGGGCAGATACGCCAGTTCCAGCGCAGCCTGGCCAGCGCCAACGAACTTGACGCGTCCCAGGCCAAACAGACGCGCGATCGTCGGCCGGACCACGTCGATGGATTGGATCCGGTCAAGTCGCGCCTGACGGTGCTGCCGGAAGATGATGCCGCTGCGCTCCTCAACCAGGTCGGCAGTGACCCGATAGGTACGCATCCGCCAGCTCAGGTAAAAGGCGACGATGATGAGCACCAGCACGGCAATGCCGACGGTGAGCAACACGGCGGCACCGAAGTTCAACAGGTACGAGATCAAGTCGTCCTCGAACTCGCCCTCGGCGCCAGGAACGAACAGCGCGATCAGGCGGTCACGCAGGTTCGCGGCGAGGGCACCGATGAGCGCCAGGATGAACACACCACCGCGCAGCAGCGGCGTGGCCCGGTGGACGTGTCGCCAGCCATCAGAGACTTCCGTCAGTGGCGGTGCGACCGGCGGCTCAGCCGGTGGTGCGATGGGCAACTCGGCAGCAGGTGCCTCTGGGGGCGCCACCGGAGGCTCGGCGGGCGGCGTCGGCGGCGAAGCAGTGCTCTCGCTCATAGACCAGCCCGTCGCTGCTCGGCCAGCGCGACCAGTTCGTCACGCAGCGACTCCGCCTCGGCCAGCGGCAAGCCCGGAACCTCGACGTCATTGGCGACCGCGGCGGTGAGGAACTTCAGCGAGGCGAGGCCGAGCCCGCGCGCGATCGGACCCTGACGGACATCGATCAGTTGCATACGGCCGTAGGGCACCGCCACCTCGCGGCGGAACAGTCGCCCCTTGCGGAACAGCAGTTCGTCGGGGCGCAGTTGGAACCCGATCGCGCGCACCCGGCGAGGGATGAACGGCATGTTCAGCACCGCGATGCCAGCGGCCACGTACAGTGCGATCGCTTGATACACGCCGTGCCAGAGCAGGAGCCAGAGTGTGGCGAAGGCCGCGAAGAGGACCGCAACGATGAGCCAGGACCCGAGCTGCACCCAGACATACTTCGGCGATACCGGTCGCCACGAGGCATCCGGCAGGTCAACGACGAATGCAGGGTCGGTCGAGGCCGCGCCTGCTGCGCCCGGGGTAGTCTCTGCCGAATCCGTCGTCATTCCTGTCTCCTTCGAGCATCGCGGGCCGCAGCCGTCGGGGTTGATCCGGTCGGGGTGGCGCCCTCGGCACCAGCGTCGGCGCCAGGCGGCGGCAAGGTGCAGCACGCCTCAGCGATGAGGCCTCCGACCAAGAGTATTGCGGCACCAGCCGCACAGACCAGCAACTGCAGCACCAGCTCGCCCGGAATGATCGGCCGCAGGAGCAACTGCAGGGTGAGGCCCAGGGCAATCCCCAGGAACAGTGCGCCGGCCGCGCTACACGCTTTTGCGAGGCCGGCCACGCGAACCGCATAGAACGGGTCGATCGTGACCGAGACGTTCGCACGCACGCCGCGTCGAATCGGCCAGGCCAGTGCTACGGCCAACACTGCTGGCGCTGCCAGCACGGCAGCAAGGCCGGGACCGGGCGCAAAGGCGGGTTGCCCCTGGGCCAGCAGTCCAAGCTGCACCAACCAGCCCACCCCGAAGCCTCCGGCGATCGTGAGCAGGATCATGGTCGGCGAGGTGCGGCGCATTAGCTGGCCACCTCCGGCCAGATCGCGTCGTCAACATGGCCCAGCAGTTCCGCGACGGCGCCGACACCCGGGAGCACCGCCTCGGGGTCGAGTTCGAGCCAAGGCAGCAGTACGAAGGCGCGTTCCTGCGCTCGGGGATGCGGGACGGTCAGGCCTGGAGTGTCGATCGTCAGGTCACCGAAGGCGATCAGGTCGAGATCGAGGGTGCGGTCCCCCCAGCGTTCCAAGCGGACTCGGCCGTGGGCCTGCTCAATCGCGTGGAGTCGGCGCAGCAGGGCGGGGGCGCTGAGCGTGGTCTCGACGATGGCGACACCGTTGAGATACGGCGGGGCGTCCAGATCCACGCCGTCCGGCTTCACCGCGGGCGACTCGTACCAGTACTCGTTGCGCTGCACCAAGCGCACCGCGGGATCCGTGGCGAGTTCGGCGAGCGCAGCCTCCAGGCTCGCGGCGCGATCGCCGAGGTTGCTGCCGAGGGCGATCACGGCCCGCACCGGCGGTCGCTGGCGGTGGATGGTCACCGCGACGTCATCAAAGGGGTGGGCGATGGGGGCCTCCGGCTTATGGACGGTTACGGTCACCGCGGTGGCCCGGTCATCGGCGAGCACGAGCTCGGCGATTGATGCCGCGAGCGTCTCGATGAGCGCGACCGGTTCGCTGGCGATGCGAGCCACGACCGCGTCGGCGAGTTCCCCGTAGTGGATGGTGTCGGCGACGTCGTCGGACCCAGCCGCCGCCGCGAGGTCAGTCATCACGTCCAGGTCGACGATGAAGGCTTGGCCCTGCTCGGTTTCGAACTCGTAGACCCCGTGCCAGCCGCGGGC
>ENA-UOVV01002341-UOVV01002341.1-compost-metagenome-genome-assembly--contig:-NODE-2341-length-11022-cov-16.327802_pt1 | contig 11022 bp, 9 predicted proteins | sample MGYA00238155_ERZ761577 | MGnify/ENA primary metagenome ERZ761577 (study PRJEB28898, sample SAMN06268775) | compost metagenome | isolation source: Emeryville, CA | place: USA:Emeryville, CA | collected...
GGGACGGCCTGCCTGCCGCCCGCTCACCGCACCCGCGGGGCCGCCCTGCGCGGACGCGTGGCGGCGCGCGTCCGCTGCAGATCCACGGGGCGGTTGTCGATGATCGCCTCCATCGCGAAGAGGCCGGTCACGGTGGCCAGCTCCTGTCCGGCGACCAGCCTCCGGTAGAAATCGTCATAGCCGGCCATCCCGCGCGTCACGACCTTGATCATGTAGTCCCAGTCCCCGCCGATGCGGTAGAAATCGACGACGTCGGGCAGCGTCTCGACATGGCGGCGGAACGCCTCGATCCATTCGCGCGAATGATGGGGGGTGCGGATCATCACGATCACCGTGAGGTCCAGGCCGAGCGCGGCGAGGTTCACGCGCGTGTGGCTGCCTTCCACGATCCCTTCGGCCGCAAGGCGCTGCAGGCGGCGCCAGCAGGCATTCTGCGACAGGCCGACTCGTGCGGCGAGCTCGCGCTGCGACAGGCCGGCGTCTTTTTGCAGCTCGGTCAGGATGCGCAGATCGAAACTGTCCAGTTCCATCGTCTTCGTGGTCATATGATCGAATACAGGGCGAGAACGCGAGAAGATAGGTGAGAACGTCCCGCCGGTAAACCGCTACTGTCGGCGCGACGCCATCAAGTAGTGGGGCTTCGATGACCAGCCAGTCCGCCAGCGCGCAGTTCGAGGATTTTCGCGACGGCCTGGGCGGCCTTGCCGGCGTCGCCGGATCGCTGGTGGGCGACGGCGCCGCCATCGACGGCCCGTTCGGCCGCAAGGCGCTCGTCTATGCGGACTATGTCGCTTCGGGCCGCGCCGTTCTTCCCGTCGAGCGCTTCATCCTGGAGAAGGTGCTCCCCTTCTATGCCAACAGCCACACGGAAGCCTCCTATTGCGGCGGCTACGTCACGCGTCTGCGCCGCGCCGCGCGCGCCGTCGTGGCCAGGAACTGCGGCGCCGACGAGCGCCACGCCGTCATCTTCTCCGGTTCGGGCGCGACATCCGGCCTGAACCGGCTGGTGCATCTGTTCGGCGTGGCGGCGAAGGCCGCGTCCGGCGCGCGTCCGGTGGTCCTCATCGGCCCCTACGAGCACCATTCCAATATCCTGCCCTGGCGCGAGAGCGGCGCCGAGGTCGTGACGCTGCCGGAAGCGCCGGAAGGCGGCCCGGACCTGGCCGCGCTCGGCGCCGCGCTCGCCCGGTTCTCGGACCGGCCGACGGTCTGCGCGCTCTCGGCCGCCTCCAACGTCACCGGCATCGTCGCCGACGTCGCCGGCATCAGCCGGCTGGTGAAGCGGGCCGGCGCCACGATGGTGTGGGACTACGCCGGCGGCGGCCCCTATCTGCCGATCGCGATGTGTCCCGCCGACGGCGTCGAGATCGACGCGATCGCGCTGTCGCCGCACAAGTTCATCGGCGGTCCAGGCGCATCCGGCGTTCTGGTGGTCCGGCGGGCCTCGGTGGCGACCGCGCAGCCGACATGGCCGGGCGGCGGCACCGTGCGCTTCGTGTCGCGCGACGGCCACGATTACAGTTCGAGCCTCGAGGCGCGCGAGGAGGCCGGAACGCCCAACGTGCTCGGCGACATCCGGGCCGCGCTCGCCTTCCTGGTCAAGGAGGCCATCGGCGAGCCCGCGATGGCGGAAAGAAACGACGAGCTCGCGCGCCGCGCCTTGAACGCATGGACGGGCGCTGAGGGGCTGGAGCTGCTCGGCAATCTCGCCGCGCCGCGGCTGCCCATCTTCTCCTTCCGCATCCGCGACGCGGCGGGCGGCCATGTCCACCAGCAGCTCGTCACCCGCCTCCTGAGCGACCGCTACGGCATCCAGGCGCGCGGCGGCTGCGCCTGCGCCGGGCCCTACGTCATGCAGCTTCTGGGCATAGAGCCGGCGGAGCAGCAGCGCCTGCGCGAACGCATCCTCGCCGGCGAGGAGATCGTCAAGCCGGGCTTCACGCGGCTGAACTTCAGCGTTCTCCTGAGCGAGGAGAAGGTCCGCTTCATCCTGTCGTCGGTCGCCGAGCTGGCGCGCGAGGCCGGCAGCTTCCGCGCGGACTACGCGGTGGACCCGTCGAGCGCGATCTTCAGCCCGTTGTCGATGGTCGCCTGAAGGGGTCGCGCGCGAGCCGGCCGCGAGCATGGTCTCGCCGCCGGCGGGCTGTTCGGCGGCGATGATCTGTGATCCAGTCTTGCGGACGCGATGCATCGGATGGGATTGTGGCGCCCGCCGCAGCGCCTGCGCTGCCGCGGCCGAAGGATGGCGACGAGGTGGAGTTTTGAACGAAGGCATGCTCACTTTCGCGGGCGTCGCGCATCCCTGGCTGTGCGACACGATGGGCCACCTCAACGTCCGCCATTATGCCGCGATGTTCGACGACGCGAGCTTCCAGCTCCTCGGCAGGCTGACAGGCGTTAAGGCCGACGCGGCGATCGGTTGGGCCGATGTGCGCCATGAGGTCGAGTTCCGGCACGAGACGCCGGCCGGCACGCTGCTCGCCATCCATTCCGGCCTGGTGCGCGTCGGCCGCTCGTCCCTGACCTATCGCCACACCATGACCGGCTCGGTCACGGACGAGCTGCACGCCGTATCGACCGTCACCTCGGTGCGTTTCGACCTGGTGGCGCGCAGGTCCGTCGCGCTCGATCCGGAGACGCGAAGCCGGGCGGAGGGGCTGATGCCGGCCGCCCATGCGTAACGCCGTCCCAGCCGGCGCAGGCGGGTTTCATCCGGTGAGGGCGGCGTGATGGTCCGGCTCGTCGGGGCAGAGCCGGCCCGGTTCGCCGGCACCATAGAGACGGTGGAGATGCATACGGGCGGCGAGCCGGTGCGCATCGTCGCGGCGGGCTACCCGCCGATCCCCGGCGCCACCATTCTCGACAAGCGCCGATACGCGCGCGACAATCTCGACCATCTGCGGAAGCTGCTGATGTTCGAGCCGCGCGGGCATGTCGACATGTATGGCGTGCTGCCGGTCGAGCCGGACCTGCCGGAAGCCGACCTGGCCGTGCTCTTCATCCACAATGAAGGCTATTCCACCATGTGCGGCCACGCGACCATCGCGCTGGGCCGCTATGCCGTGGACACCGGCATCGTGCCGGCCGTGGCGCCCGAAACGGCCGTCAACCTCCAGTGCCCGTGCGGCCTCGTCCGCGTGCGGGTGGCCGTGACCGCGACGCCCTCCGGCCCGGTGAGCGGCGCGGCCACCTTCGAGAGCGTCCCGTCCTTCGCCTTCGCGCTCGATCGGAGGGCCGAGGTGCCCGGTCTCGGGACCGTGCCTTTCGACATCGGCTACGGCGGCGCCTTCTATGCTCTGGTCGAGGCATCCGATATCGGCCTTTCGCTGTCGGAGACGCCGCTGGCCCGGCTCGTCGAGGCGGCTGGCCGCATCACCGCGCACCTCGCCGCGACCGTGCCGCTGGAGCATCCCGACGACGGCGATCTCGCTTTTCTCTACGGCACGGTGCTGACCGATGGCCGCGACGGCTCGGGCACGCAGCCGACTCGCAACGTCTGCGTCTTCGCCGAACGCGAGGTCGACCGCAGCCCGACCGGCAGCGGGGTTTGCGCGCGCATGGCCGTGCAATGCGCGCGCGGTCTCGGGCTGGGCGAGACGCGCCGCTTCGAAAGCCTGACGGGCGCCGTGTTCGAGGCCCGCGCGACGCGGCGCGAGCGGGCCGGGCGGTTCGAGGCCGTGCGGGTCGAGGTCGCGGGCAGGGCGTTCTACACCGGCCGGAGCCGCTTCACGGTCGAGGCCGACGACCCGTTGGGAGGCGGCTTCCTGCTGCGCTGACCGGCGGCCGGCCGCGCGCGGGGATCAGTTGCGGGCGACGCGCATGCCCGGCTTGAAGGCGCGCGCCAGCTCGGCGGCGGTCGCGCGCAGCCGGTCGAGCAGAAGGGGCACGGCGCGCGGGCCGACCCGTTCGGCCGGGCCGGTGAGGCCGACGGCGTAGATCGGTGGCGTGTCGGGAGACAGTATCACCGGGCAGGCGATCGTGTAGAGACCCTGGACGTGCTCGCCATTCTCCATCGCATAGCCCTGCTCGCGGATGCGGGCATATTCGCGCTCGATCTCCTGGCGGTCGAAAAGCGTGCGTTCGGTGAGCTTGCGAAGCTCGGTTTCCAGGATCGCGTCGCGCAGGCGGGCATCCTGCATCGCCGTCAGCAGCTTCCCCGTCGCCGTGGCATGGGGCGGCAGCACATAGCCGGGCGTGACGTAGACGCCGACGCTCGCATCGGGCGATTCCATGACCAGCGAGTGGATGGAGGAGCCGAACAGACGCACCACGAAACACGTCTCGCCCGTCTCCTCGGCCAGTGCCTTGAGCCGCCGCTTGCTGGCGGCGACGATCCACGCCGTGTCCGATTCCAGGATGCGGCGAAGCCGCTCCCCGATCCGGTATTCGCCGCCCCGCCCGGTGCTGGCGACCAGGTCGCTGCTTTCGAGCGCGTTGAGGAGCCGGTTGACCGTCGTCTTCGGCAGCTCCAGGACGCTTTCGATCTCGCGGCCGGTCAGGCCGCTCGGCGAACCGGCGATCGCCTCCAGGATCTGTGTGTAGCGCTCCAGCGGTCCGGATCGGTGGTCGAGGCTTTTCTTGGTGGCCATGGGGTCAGGATGTGCCCAACTCATTGCAGGATGCGCCGATATATACATCGAAATCCCGAAAAGCGAGCGCAACCGCAGGATGAGGGCGGCGCGGCGGGCGCGGGCTCCGGGCGGGTCCGCGTCCCGGCCGCCCGCCTGCGCTCACGCCGCGGGCTTGCTGCGCGCCAGACGCCGGTCCTGCCAGTCGAAATAACGCATCACCAGGCCGAGGAACCACGGGTTTCCGGTGTAGAGGGGCATGGTGGGGAAAGGCCTGCCCTCGAAGACGCCGGCGCTGCCGCCCGTGCCCAGGATGCGCTGCGCGATCACGTGGCCGAACAGCGTGCCGGTGGTGATGCCGACGAAATTGTATCCCAGCGCGTAGTGGATCGCGCCGCGGCTGCCCATGTGCGGGACCAGGTCGAACGTGCCGGCGCAATAGCCGTCCCATACATGCGAGAGCCGCGCATCGCCGGCTTCGGGCAGGATCCGCCGCAGGATCTCATGCATCCGCGCGGCGATCGATTCGGGGCCGTCGAGGGGCGCGGCCGTGGCGCCGCCGAACAGCAGGCGCGGCGAATCCGGGGCGACCCTGAAGAAGTCGATATTGACGTTGGAATCGATGACCGTGCGGCGGTTCGGCAGCAGCCGGTGCAGGAAGTCGGCGGGCAGCTCCTCGGTCGCCGCCATATAGGCCCGGAACGGGACGACGCGGCGGTGATACCATCCGAACTGGCCCGGCGTGTAGCCGTTCGTCGCGATGATGACGTGGCGGGCCTTCACCTCCCCGAGCGTGGTCCGCAACACGCAGCCGCTCTCCCCCTGGTCGTCGAGCGAGAGCACCTCGGTGCTGCCGAAGACCTGGGCGCCGCTGGCGAGCGCCCGGTCCAGCAGCTCCTTGTGGTAGAGGCCGGGATGGAGCGAGCCGTTGTCCGGGATCACCGCGCCGCCCAGATAGGCGCCCGTCGCCATCTCGGTGCGGGTCTCGCTCGCGGGCACCATGCGGAACGGATAGCCCAGCTCGCTGTGGAGCAGCGTCAGGTCCTTTTCGAGCGCGGCATAATGGGCATGCGATGTGGCGCCGATGAAGCGGCCGGGCTGGGCCAGATGGCATTCGATGCCTTCCGCCTCGATCAGGCCGAGGGTGAAGCGGAAGGTGGCGTCCAGCTCCCGATACGTCCGGCGCGCGGCCTCCATCCCGTCGGCGGCGGCGATCTCGCTGAAGCTCTTCTTCAGCACCCGGCCCATGAAGCCGGCGGCCCGCCGCGACGCGCCCGAGCCGGGGATGTCCTTGTCGAAGACCGCGACGCTGCGGCCCGCCCGCGCCAGGGCGAGCGCCGCCGCGGCACCGGTGATGCCGGCCCCCACGATCGCCACGTCGCAGGTCGGCGCGAGCGCGCCGTGCGCGAGCGGAACGGGCGGTGCGGCCTCCCACCAATAGGGCCGGAATTTGAAATCCGAGGCGACAATGCCATGCATGACCTGTTCCTATCATCTCGCGCCGCAGCGTGATCTACAGCTTGACCCGATTATCGATACAAAATTCCGTTTACTGGAAAATATGCTGCGTCTAAGATGGCGTCAATTCCGAGCGGCCGTTTCTCCGCGCTTTAGAAGGACATCGCATTTCATGCCCAGCAGTCTGCTCCATCGTCACAGCCGCCGGGTCCCGCCTCCCGTCGTGTCGGGAAAGGGAAGCTGGCTCACCGACGCGCAGGGCCGCCGCTATCTCGACGCCTGCGGCGGCGCGGCGGTGTCGTGCATCGGCCATGCCCATCCGCGCGTGATCGAGGCCATTGCGCGCCAGGCGGGGGCCGTGGAGTACGCCCACAACTCGTTCTTCACCAGCGAGGCGGCGGAGCGGCTGGGCGACCTGCTGCTGGAGCGTGCGCCTGCGCCGCTGTCGCGCGTCTATTTCGTCTCCAGCGGCTCGGAGGCGATGGAGGCGGCGATCAAGCTGGCGCGGCAGTATTTCGTCGAGCGGGGCGAGCCGTCACGCAGCCGCATCGTCTCGCGCCGCCAGAGCTATCACGGCAATACGCTCGGCGCCCTCGCCGTCGGCGGCAATGTTGCACGGCGCGCGCTCTACGCGCCGCTGCTGATCGACACGACGCTGGTTTCGCCCTGTTTCGCCTACCGCCACCGCAACGAGGGCGAAAGCGACGCGCAATATGTGGAGCGGCTGGCGGCCGAGCTCGAACAGACGATCGCGGCTGCGGGCGAAGGAACGGTGATGGCGTTCATGGCCGAGACGGTCGTCGGGGCGACCACCGGCGCGGTGCCGCCGGTCGCCGGCTATCTCAGGCGCATGCGCGAGGTCTGCGACCGGCACGGCGTGCTCCTCATCCTCGACGAGGTGATGTGCGGCGCCGGCCGGACCGGCCGTTACCACGCCTTCGAGGCCGAGGGCGTGGTGCCCGACATCCTCACCGCCGCCAAGGGCCTGGGCGGCGGCTACCAGCCGATCGGCGCCGTCTATCTCTCGGAGCGGATCGACGAGGCGATCCGAGATGGCTCGGGCGCCTTCAAGCATGGCCACACCTACAACGCCCATCCGGTCGCCTGCGCCGCGGCCCTGGCCGTGCAGGAAGTGATCCGCGACGAGGGGCTGGTGGAGCGCTGTGCCGCCAGCGGCGAGAAGCTGCAGCGGATGCTGGAGGAACGGTTTTCGGGGTCCGCGCATGTCGGCGACATCCGCGGCAGGGGCCTGTTCCGGGCGCTCGAGTTCGTCGCCGACCGCGCCGACAAGCGCCCGTTCGACCCCGCCGAGGACATCGGCGTCCGGCTGAAGGCCGAGGCCCTGCGGCTGGGGCTGTGCATCTATCCTGGAAGCGGCACGGTGGACGGCGTGGCGGGCGACCATGTGCTGCTGGCGCCGCCCTTCAACATATCCGACGGCGACCTCGAGCTCGCCGTCGACCTGCTCGGGACGGCCGTAGACAACATCCTGCCGCCCGCCTCGCGCCGTCGCGGCGGCGCTGCGTGACGAAACCAGAAGGAGACGAATGATGACGAAGCAACGGGACCGGCTGCCGCGGGTGACATACTCGAACGTCGGAGAGGACTTCTCCGGCGTCCATGCCGTTCTGGACGCCGTCATTCCGAAGGCGCGCGCGGACATGCTCGGAAAGGAGCGGCCCAATCTGATCGATGGCCGCGACAGCAGGGACGGCACGGCCTACACTGCCCCCTGCCCGATCGACCGTTCACGATCGCTCGGCACCTTCTTCAAGGCCGCGCCGCGCGCGATCGACGAGGCCGTGGCGGCCGCGCGGCGCGCGCAGCCTGCCTGGCACCGCGCCGGCTGGCGCGAGCGCGTCGCCGTGGCGCGGCGGGCCGCCGACGCGATCGAGGCCGGCAAGTTCGAGCTGGCCGCGGCCTGCCTGCTCGAGGTAGGCAAGTCGCGCATGGAGGCGATCGGCGAGGTCGAGGAGGCGATCGACATCATCCGCTTCTACGCCGGCGAGATGGAGACGAATGCCGGCTTCGTGCGCCCGCTCCAGCGGGCGAGCAAGCGCGAGGAGACGGTCGACGTGCTGCGCCCGTTCGGCGTCTTCGCGGTCGTGGCGCCGTTCAACTTTCCGGTCGCGTTGTCGATCGGCATGTCGATCAGTGCCATGCTCGCCGGCAACACGGTCGTCTTCAAGCCCAGCCCCATGGCGGGCCTCACCGGCCGGCTGATCGCGGAGCATTTCTCGAAGGCGGGCCTGCCTGCCGGCGTCTTCAATCTCGTGTGCGGCGATGCGGAGACGGGTGCGGCGCTCGCCCGCCATCCGGGCATCGACGGCATCGCCTTCACCGGCTCGCACGCCGTCGGCATGGGCCTGCTGCGCGAGTTCGGCGTCGCCGGCCGTTACGTCAGGCCGGTGCTCGCGGAGATGGGCGGCAAGAACCCCACCTACGTCACCGCGACGGCGAATCTCGACGATGCCGTCTCGGGCGTGGTCCGCTCCGCCTTCGGCCTGCAGGGCCAGAAATGCTCGGCCGGGTCGGTGGTCTTCGTCCACGACGATATCCGCGACGCCTTCCTCGACCGGCTCGTCGCCGCAGCCGGCAAGCTGAAGGTCGGCGATCCCGCCGGGCAGGACGTGTTCGTCGGGCCGCTGATCGGCGAGGCGGCGAAGCAGCGTTTCCTCGATGCCTGCGCGGCGGCCCGCAAGGCCGGCGCCAGGCTGGAGGGGGGCGATGTCCTGTCCGGCGGCGTCTACGATGGCGGCTTCTACGTCAGGCCGGCCATCGCCATCGGACTTCCCGACGACCACGCTTTGCACCGCGACGAGCTGTTCATGCCGTTCCTGACGGTCCGCGGCTTCACCGACCTCTCCGACGCGATCGCCCGCGGCAACCAGGTGGACTACGGCCTGACGGCGGGCATCTATACCGGCGAGGAGGCCGAGCTGAACCTTTTCCTCGAGACCGCCGAAGCCGGCGCCCTCTATGCCAACCGCGCCAGCGGCGCCACCACCGGCGCGTGGCCGGGCATCCAGACCTTCTGCGGCTGGAAGGGGTCGGGCACCGGATCGAAGGGAGGGCTGGGCTCCTGGTATCTCCCCCAGTTCATGCGCGAGCAGAGCCACACCATCATGCGCTGAGCGCATGCAGACCGCCGGTCCGCGGGGCCGGCGGCCTGCGGGATCCCCTGCGGCAAGCCGCAGCAAAAAAGGCCCGGAGCGATCCGGGCCTTCTTTCGTTCGGTGCTGCGGTCGCTGTGCTCAGGCGAACCACCAGCGGTCGATGCAGCGATGGCCGTCGAGCGGCCAGTTGCCGGCGAGCGGCGCATGCTGGACCTTGTCGGACGCGGCATCGACGATGCTGGGGAAGGAATGCACGATGGTGCCGCCCTCGTCGCGCACGAGCTGCTGCATCTCGAAATACATCTCCTTGCGCTTGGTCTCGTCCAGTTCCGCGCGCGCCTCGCGCAGAAGCTGGTCGAAGCGCTCGTTCTTCCAGTGCGTGTCGTTCCAGGCTGAGGCGGAATCGAACGAGGTGGAGAACATCCAGTCCGCGGTCGCGCGGCCGCCCATATATCCCATCGAGAACGGCTTCTTGCGCCAGACATTGACCCAGTAGCCGTCGTCGGGCTCGCGCCGCACATTGACGTTGATGCCGGCTGCTGCGGCGTGCTCCTTGAACAGGACCGCCGCGTCGACGGCGCCGACGAAGGCGGCGTCGGCAACCGAAAGCTCGACGTCGATGCTGTCGTGGCCTGCCTGCTTGAGATGGAACTTCGCCTTCTCGGGGTCGTAGACGCGCTGCTCCATCTGGTCGTTGTAGTAGCGGTAGGACGGCGTGATCGGGCTGTCGTTGCCGACCTTGCCGTAGCCCCTGAGCACCGACTTGACGATGGCTTCGCGGTCGATCGCGTATTTGAGTGCGAGCCGCACATTGTTGTCGGTGAAGGGCGCCACGTCGGTGAACATCAGCATCGAGTAGTACTGCGTGCCGGTCACCTCGAGGATCTTGATCCCCGGCCTGCGGGCCAGCAGATGGATGGTGCTCATGTCGCAGCGGTCGATGGCGTCCACCTCGCCGGTGGTGAGCGCGTTGGTGCGGGCCACCGCGTCGGCGACGAACAGGATCTCGGCGGAATCGAAATTGCCGCGATCGCTTCGCCAGTAGTTGGGGTTGCGCTCGAAGCGGGCGCGCACGCCCGGGTCCCAGGCCTGGATCGTGTAGCCGCCGGTGCCCACCATCTGCTGCACGTCGATCTTGTCGCCGTCGGCGGCGAAGATCGGCAGGTGATAGTCCGTCATCATCGACGGGAAGTCGGCGTTGGGCGCCTCCAGGGTGAAGATCACCGTATCCGGGCCGTCGGCCGCGATGTCGGTCACCTGCGCCAGGATGGACTTGACCGCCGAGGTCGACGCCTCGCCGCGGTGATGGTTGTAGGAGGCGATCACGTCGTCGGGACCGAACGACTTGCCGTTGTGGAACTCGACGCCCTTGCGCAGCTTGATGACGAAACGGGTGCCGCCGTCGGTGGCCTCCACGCTTTCGGCCAGCTCCGGCACCGCCTCGCCGCGGTCGTTGATCTCCATCAGATAGTTGCAGACGGAGCTTGCCGTCATGCGCATGAAGCCGTTGTTGTATGTCGCCGGGTCGAAGGAGTCGGTGGTCGCTCCGTTGGAGGAGCCGACGCGGAAGTGGCCGCCCTTCTTCGGCGCCTGCGCGAACAGCCGGCCGGCCGAGGACAGCGACAGCGCCGAGCCGATGCCGATCGCCGATGCCGCCTTCAGGAACGATCTCCGGTCGAGCCGCCCGAGCCGCGCGTCGCGTTCCAGTTCAGATAATCTGTTCATGTGTTTGCTCCAGCTTCCCCATGGATTGGTTGGAAATGTGGCTGCGGCGTTTTCCCGCCGCTTTGCCGGCTTCGGACTCTTCCAAGACCCGTTTTCCGGTTCAATATCCCTATTTTCGATACAAACTTCCAGAGAAACAAGGGATTGTCAAGATT
>ENA-UOVV01002349-UOVV01002349.1-compost-metagenome-genome-assembly--contig:-NODE-2349-length-10995-cov-4.753656_pt1 | contig 10995 bp, 11 predicted proteins | sample MGYA00238155_ERZ761577 | MGnify/ENA primary metagenome ERZ761577 (study PRJEB28898, sample SAMN06268775) | compost metagenome | isolation source: Emeryville, CA | place: USA:Emeryville, CA | collected...
GCGCGGGCTGCATCGGGAGATCGCGCGCGCGGCCGGGTTGAGCGACGAGCAGTTCGACGCGCAGGTCGTGTGCGTGCCCTCCGACGCCCTGGTCGCGGCGGCGCCATCGCAGGCGGGGTCGATCTACGGCGACAAGATGCACAACGCCGTGTACGACACGTCGCTCATCAAGCGCCTGGTGCCGGGATGGTCCGCGCAGGTGAGATTCGCGGAGGGCGTGCGGGACGCGATCGCTTGGTTCGAGGAGGATCCCGCGCGGCAGGTCGTCGACGCCGAGGCGAACGCGATGTTCGACCGCATCGCCGCGATCTACCGGCGGGCGTTGGGCGAGGCCGCGAGCTGAGCCGCCGCTGCCGGGTGACGTGCGGCCGTGTCATGGGGGGCGTTGACGGCGCGTGCATGCCACGCTGTACTCATGAGCATGAAGCGCCTGGTTCCCCTCGCCCTTGTGTCCGGCTCGCTGCTCGTCGTGGCGGGATGCACGACCCCCGCGGCGGATCCCTCGCCGTCCCCCACCGTCACCGCCTCTCCTGTCGTGACGGAGTCCCCGTCGCCCGAGCCGTCCCCTGAGCCCACGTCCGACGCGGTCGAACTCGACTGCCCCACGTGGGACGACGGGCTGGACGAGAGCGGGCTGGCACCGATCGCCGCGAACCGCTACGCCGGCATCTGTGCGGGAATGTCCTTCGAGGAGGCATCGGGCACGTACGCGGGACCGCCGCTGACCGGGCACGAGTTCTGCCCATGGCTCGCGCCGATCGTCGCGATCGACGACCCCGGCCTGTACGTCGACGCAGTGTCGCGGCCCGATGCGCCGGGTGCCGAGATCTTCCTGTTCCGCATGGCGTGGTACGGCGACCTCGCGGCCGCGAGCTCGTTCGAGGTGCCGCGCAACGCCGAGGGCATCTCGGTGGGCTCGACGACCGCCGAGGTGCTCGCCGCGTACCCGGGCGCGACGCAGGTCTCCGTGGACGACATGGCGCTGGGGCCGCGTGAGCAGATCGTCGTGCCGGTGACCGACGAGTACACGTACGTGTTCGACGTCACCGACGGCCGGGTGTCGTCCATGTACTGGGGCGAGGGGATCTCGAGCGGCGCGACCGCCGAGCTCTGCGCGCTGTAGCCGGCACGCCGGCGGCACACCACGCCTGCGCGCTCTCCGTCGGCCGGTCCAGCGTCCCGTGGCGCGTGAGCTAGGCTCGTCGAAACGATTCGAAATCACGCCTCACGCACCACGGGAGCTGCGATGCGCATCCTCTTCATCGGCGGCACGGGCCTCATCTCGTCGGCCGTCACTCCCCTCCTTCTCGAGCGCGGCCACGACCTGACGCTCGTGAACCGCGGCACGTCGATCAAGCTCCCGGTCCCGGCCGGCGCGCGCCACATCACGGTCGACGTCCACGACCTCCCCACGCTGCGCGCCGCGCTCGCCGAGGACGTCGCCGCGCACGGCCGCTACGACAGCGTGGTCCAGTGGATCGCGTTCTCGCCGGACCACGTGTCCGCCGACATCGAGACCTTCCGCGACCTGACCGACCAGTACGTCTTCATCTCCTCCGCGAGCGCGTATGAGACCCCGCCGAGCCACTGGATCGTGCGCGAGGGCGTGACCCCGCTGAGCAACCCGCACTGGCAGTACAGCCGGGACAAGGCCGAGGGAGAGCGCCGTCTGCTCGAGGCGCACGCCGACTTCGGATTCCCCGCGACCATCGTGCGCCCTAGCCACACCTACGGCTACGCGGACATCCCGACGGCGGTGGGCAGCTGGGTGCACCCATGGACGGCATCGGCGCGCCTGCTCGGCGGCGGCCGGATCATCGTGCACGGCGACGGCTCGAGCCTGTGGACCCTCACCGACCACCGCGACTTCGCCGTGGGCATCGCGGGCCTCCTGGGCAACCTCCAGGCGATCGGCGAGGACTTCCACATCACGGGCGACGACGTCCTCACGTGGAACCAGATCCACGGGTACTGGGCCGATGCGCTGGGCGTCTCGCGGGACCGCCTCGAGGAGCTCACGGTGCGCATCCCGTCGGACATCCTCGCGCGCATGAACGCCGAGGCCTTCGAGGGACCGCTGCTGGGCGACAAGACCAACCCTGCCGTGTTCGACACGACCAAGCTGCGCTCGCTCGTGCCCGAGTTCGAGACACGGCATCGGTTCGAGGACTCGGTGCACGAGTCGGTCGCGTGGTTCCAGGCGGACGAGTCGCGCCGCACGGTCGACGAGGACGCGATCCGGATCTGGGACGACGTCATCGCGCGCTGGGACCGCGGCGTCGCCGCGATGTTCGCCTAGCCGACGCACGCGCCACGGGGTGGGGCGCCGCCGGGCGCGCACGGCCTGCGGCGATCGACGCCGCCCTCCCCTAGCGCGAGGTTTCCGCACGCCGATAGGGTGACGGCATCCGACCACAAGAGGGGGTTCTCATGTCCGACCGTCGCCCGCAGCGCCCGAGCCGCGCTGCTCGCCTCGCCGCCTTCGGCATCGGAGCTGCCGTCGTGACGCTCCTGGTGAGCGCGTGTTCGGGCGACCCGGTGGAGCCTCCCCAGGCGTCGGGCGACCCTGTGCCCGTGCCGACGGTGACCGTCACCGCGACCGTGACCGCCGAGCCGGAGCCCCAAGAGGAGGCGCCCGACTTCGGCTTCACGTTCTTCGAGCAGGCGGAGATCGGCCAGACCTTCGCCCAGGCGGGGCAGGCGCTGGGCATGCCGGTCATCGGGATGGACGCGTGCCCGCACTACGGCGCGATCTGGCTGACCGACATCGCGACGACGTACGCGTTCACCAACGCATCGAACCCCGGCTCGGGGATCACGTTCTTCTACACGAACGCGTTCCTGGGCTCGCCGGGCGACCCGTGGCCGCGCAACGCCGAGGGCGTGGGCATCGGCTCCACGCAGGCCGAGATCCTCGCGGCGTATCCGGGCGCGACCACTGCCGTGGTGAGCGACCTCGGCGCCGGCGACATCACGGTGGTCACCGTCGAGGACCCGGACTCCGACTCCAAGTACGCGTTCGGCTTCTACGCCGGCTCGTCGACGGCGGACCTGCTGCAGTGGGGGCCGGGCGCGGGCGTGCAGTGGAGCCACCTGTGCGGGGGATTCTGACCGGCGCGTTCCGTGCGATGAGCCGAGCGGCGGCGATCTCCTCGGCGCGTTCTTCGCTGCGGCCGCGCTCCAGCTCGGATTCCTTGACGTGCTCGTACTGACGCTCGCGCTTCTTGCTCCACCCTGACCTAGGCATGGCGCCTCCTTCCGGTGGCTCCCTCCACCGTACGTCTGATGCGTGCGGCGCACGACCGGCGGCGGCACGGCGACGCTGACGGGGCGCTCCGGGGGCCCTGGCGCCCGACGGCAGCGACCCCGACGCCCGCACCAACCCACGGGCGACCCCGACGCCCGCACGGAGCCCGGGAGGCGAGGCCCGCGGACGGGGCACGCAGCGCATTTTCGAAACCCGGTTTCGCGCGCTCGCGCCCTGCCGCGGCGCACCTCGCACCCCTACGATCGGGATCATGCACGATCAGCCGCTGCTGCCGACCCAACGGCTCCTCTCCGTCCAGGAGCTCGAGCCCGTCCTCGACGGCATCGGCACGCCGGTCGCCACGAGGCTCTTGTCGGGCGGCACGTTCAGCGCGGTGCAGGCGGTCGACCTCGCGGACGGCCGGCGCGTAGTGGCCAAGGTCGCGGTCCCGGAGGGCGCGCTCCCGGACGGCCGCACTCCCCTGCTCACCTATGAGCGCGACATGCTGCGCTCGGAGCACGACATGCTGCGCCTTCTGGAGCCGCTGAAGGGCGTCCCGTCACCGCGTGTCCTCGCCGCGGACTTCTCGCGCGCGCACGTCGAGGTCGACGTCGTCGTCACGGACTTCATGCCCGGCACCCCCTGGGACACCGTCCTCGACACGATGTCCCCCGAGGCCAATGAGCGCGCGTACCACGAGGTCGGCGCCATCCTCGCGGCGCTCAAGGACGTGCGAGGGCGCCGCTTCGGCTACCCCGCGCGCGACTTCGAGCTCGGCGGCGACACCTGGCCGGAGTTCGTCAATCTCCTGTTCGAGACCGTCGTGGCCGATGCGGCGGAATGGGAGGTGGACATCGAGGCCGACCGGGTGCTCGCGGCGCTCGAGCTCGCGCAGGAGGCCCTCGCCGAGGTCACGGAGCCTCTCGCGGTCCACAACGACCTGTGGCACGGCAACGTCCTGCTCACTCCTCAGACGGGTGAGGTGCACGGCGTGGTGGACTTCGAGCGCACGCTCTTCGGCGATCCGATCTGGGAGTTCGTGGGGGCCGAGTCGCACACCCCGGGCCCCACGACTCCCGCCCTTCTGGCCGGCTACGAGGCTGCCGGGCGACCGCTCCCCCGCGACCCCGATGCCGGGACCGTCTCCGGCTTCACGCCCGCCGCCGACCTGCGCACGGCGATCTACCGGCTGTGGTCGATGTCCGTGCAGTTCATCGAGATCGTGCCGCGCGGCTTCCACGGCGACTGGGTCGCCGGGCATCGGGAGTCGATCATCGGCGTGCGGCGCGCGGTGCTGGATCGCCTGGGCGTGTGACGCGCCCCGTGCGCGCGGCGGTGTGCCGAATCGGATGGCGCACGCTCCTCGGACCGCGGCCCGTGCCGCTCCCTAGACTGACCGCATGGCCGTCGAGCACCTCAGCGCGTCCACGCAGGACTACCTCAAATGCGTGTGGACCCTCCAGGAGTGGAGCGGCGAGCCCGTCACCATCACCGCGCTCGCGGAGCGTCTGGGCGTGAGGACCTCGTCGGCATCGGACGGGATCAAGAAGCTCGCCGAGCAGGGCCTCGTCCACCATGAGACGTACGGAGGCGTGACTCTCACCGAGGCGGGTCGCGCTCACGCGGTCGCGATGGTGCGCCGACACCGGCTGCTCGAGACGTACCTGGTGCAGGAGCTCGGCTACGACTGGGACGAGGTCCACGACGAGGCGGAGGTGCTGGAGCACGCCGTGAGCGATCGGCTCATCGCGGCCATCGACGCGCGCCTGGGGCATCCCACGCGCGATCCGCACGGCGACCCCATCCCGTCAGCCGACGGCGCCGCACACCTGCCCGATGCCGTGGTCCTCTCACGGGCGGAACCCGGGCGCTACGTCGTGACGCGGATCTCGGACTCCGACCCGGCTCGGCTGCGCGCCTTCGCGCAGGCGGGAGTGATGCCCGATGCCGTCCTCACCGTGGCATCGGACGGGCGGGTCGCTGCGCCGCAGTGCGGGCTGAAGCTCGACGACGAGAGCGCGTCGGCGATCTGGGTCGTGCGCGCCTAGCCGGCGACCGTGATGACGATGAGCGCCAGATTGAGCGCCACGATGAGCGCGACCACCACCCATGCGATCGCCTGCAGAGGGCGACGCGCGACGTGCTCGCCCATGATGTCGGCGCTGGCGGTGAGTCGCACGAGCGGGATGAGCGCGAACGGGATGCCCAGGCTCAGCACCACCTGGCTCAGCACGAGCGCCCACGTGGGGCTCACCCCGAACGCGAGCAGGACGAGTGCTGGCACCAGGGTGATGAGGCGGCGCACCAGGAGGGGCACGGCACGCTTGATGAGGCCGCCCATGATGACGGCGCCTGCGTAGGCGCCCACAGAGGTCGCGGCGAGGCCCGATGCCAGGAGCCCCACGGCGAAGATCGCGCCGATGGCCGGTCCGAGCGCGTTCTCGATGGCCGCGTGCGCGCCCTCGATGGTGTCGGTGCCGGTGACGCCTTGGAGCGAGGCGGCGGCGAGAAGCAGCATCGCGATGTTCACGGAGCCCGCGATGGCGAGCGACCACAGGACGTCGACCTTGGTCGCGCGGAGCAGGCGAGGCAGCCGGGCGCGGTGCGCGTCGGCGGTGACGAGGGCGTCCATGGGGTCCTGGCGGGCGAAGCCGGTAGGCGTCATGGCCGGCAGATGCCGGTCTCGCGACAGGGACGAGTGCAGGTAGATGGCGTGAGGCATGACGGTGGCGCCGAGCATCGACGCCGCCAGGAGGACGGTCTCGGCACCGTCGAAGCGCGGCACGAGGCCGCCCGTCGCGGCGCGCCAGTCCACAGGGCTGACGAAGAGCCCGGCAAGGAATCCCACCGCGATGATGGCCAGGAAGGCGATGATGACGAACTCGAAGGGCTGCTGGCCGCGGCGCGAATGGAAGGCGAGCAGGCCCATGGAGATCGCGCCGGTGATGAGGCCGCCCCACACGAGCGGCACGCCGAACAGCAGGTTGAGGGCGATGGCGCCGCCGATGACCTCGGCGACGTCGGTGGCGGCGGCGACGACCTCGGCCTGGAGCCAGTACGCGAGGCGGCGCTTGCGCCCGAGGCGCTGGCCGAGAAGCTCCGGCAGCGAGGAGCCCGTCACGAGGCCGAGCTTGGCGCTCAGGTACTGCACGAGGACGGCCATCGCATTCGAGACGACGAGCACCCACACGAGCAGGTAGCCGTACGAAGCTCCCGCCGTGAGGTTCGCGGCCACGTTGCCCGGGTCGACGTAGGCGATGGCGGCGACGAAGGCTGGGCCGAGGAGGCGCCAGAGGCCGCGCTCGGGTGCGCGCGCCTTCTTCGACGTCGAGACGCCGCCCGATGCGGCGTCCGCGCGAGCGCCTCGTCCCCAAAAGTTCGGCATGCCGAACAATCTACCGGCGCGCCGACCTCGGCGAGCACGCCGCTCCGTGCAGGCGCGCCGATTCAGGGCAGGCGCGCCGATTCAGGGAAGCACGGCAGTCGCCTCGATCTCCACGAGCGCCTCCGGGCGCGCGAGACCCGCCACACGCGCAATCGTGATGGCCGTGGGCCGGTCGCCCCACGCCTCGTCGGATGCCGCAAGGCCCTCCTCGAGGGAGGCGTCGGCGCGCACGAGGATGCCCAGCCGGACCACATGCTCGGGCCCTGCGCCCACGGACTCGAGGATGGCGAGGATGTTGCGATAGGCCTGGACGGTCTGCTCGCGCATGCCGCCGGTGATGGCTCCCGTGGAGTCGGCGCCGTTCTGGCCGCCGATGTGCAGCGTGCGCGTCCCCTCGGCGAGGACGGCCTGCGAGAAGTAGGGAGAGCGATGCAGCGCTTCCGGGTTGATGTGGGTGATGGTGATGTCCGCCTCCTCAGCGGTCTGCGGTTGAGATGCGGCGGCCGCCGTTCGGGAGAGTGTGGCGGCCGTCGTTCAGAAGAGCGTCGCGGCCGTCGGCTCCGCATCGCCTGCCGACGTGAGCGCCGCAGCGCTGACCCCCGGAGCCGCCTCGACGCCACCCGCCTTCCCGGCATCGGCCGCCGCCGGGGCGCCACGCCGCCGAGCCCACTCTCCGTTCTCGTCCCGCGCCTCGAGCCTCGACCTCACCGCCGGCCCGCCCGTGCCCGGCTGCAGCTCCGCCCGCGCCAGCCCATGCGCGGCGATGAGCGGCTTGATGCGCGCCGCGAGCGCCTTGCGATACGACGCAGGCGCGTACGCCCCGTCGCCGTACAGCGCCCGATACCTGGGCACCAGGTCCGGCCGATGCGTGTTGAGCCAGCGCGCGAACCACTCCTTGACGCCAGGACGCAGGTGCAGCGCGGTGTAGCTGACGCTCGTCGCCCCGGCGGCCTTGATGCGTGCGAGAGCCGCATCGAGATGCTCACGCGAGTCGGTGAGAAACGGCAGCACGGGCATCATGAAGACGGCGACGCCCATGCCCGCCTCGCGCGCAGCGGTCACGGTCGCCAGCCGCGCCGATGCGGTGGGCGTCCCCGGCTCGAGCGTCTCCTGGAGCTCGTCGTCGAGGATGGCGATCGAGATGGCGAGCTCGACAGGGACTGCACGCGCGGCATCGGCGAGCAGCGGGAGGTCTCGTCGCAGGAGCGTGCCCTTGGTGAGGATCGAGAACGGCGTGCCTGAGTCCGCGAGCGCCTCGATGATGCCGGGCATGAGCTGGTACCGGCCCTCAGCGCGCTGGTAGGGATCGGTGTTGGTGCCGAGCGCGACGGGCTCGCGCCGCCAGGAGGGCTTGGCGAGCTCGCGCCTCAGCACGTCCACGATGTTGGTCTTGACGATCACCTGAGTGTCGAAGTCCCGCCCCGCGTCCAGCTCCAAATACCGGTGCGTGGACCGCGCGAAGCAGTAGACGCACGCGTGGGTGCAGCCGCGATACGGGTTGATGGTCCACGTGAAGGGCAGGTTGGGCGAGCTCCCCACCCGGTTGAGGGCGCTCTTGGCGATGACCTCATGGAAGGTCACGCCGTCGAACTCGGGCGTGCGGACGGAGCGCACCAGTCCCGACATGCGCGCGAGACCGCCGAGCTGGCCCAGGCCCGGGATGACGTCGGGCTGCTCAGCGGTGAGGGTCTGCCCTTCCCAGCGCACGCGACTATTCGAACATGTGTTCGATGCGCGCGCAAGCGGGCGCGCCGAGGGCGCAGAGCCGGGACCCCTTCCGGTTGCAGGCGACCCGAGTGCGTGAGACGTTGGCCTCAGACGGCATCGCGGCCGCCGTGACAGTCGTCGTCCCGGGCGGCGCCGCGGGCGCCCGACACAGAGGGAGACGCGATGGACAGCAGCGCGAAACGCAAGAGCCAGGCCGCGAACGCGACGAACACCCCCGAGAGCGGCACACCCAAGACCACGGCCACGAGCGTTGCGACCACGACGTCGGGCAGCGCATCGGGATCCGCGGTGACGTCGGGAAGCACATCGGGATCCGCAGCGACGCCCGGCCAGACTGCGACCCCCGAGCGAGCGGCGTCCTCCGGCCGAGCGGCGTCGTCCGACCGAGCGGCGTCGTCCGACCGAGCGGCGTCGTCCGGCCGGGCATCGTCCTCCGGGGCGACCCCCGCGTCGTCCGCCTCCCACGAGCTTCCCGATGCCAGGGTCAAGGTCCTCGTCGAACCGGCGGCGGGCGAGTTCGGCGGCCTGTTCGCGCTGCTCACGGGACTGCTGCTCCTGAGCGTGAGCACGGGGATCGCGATGTTCATGTCGCAGATGATCAAGGAGCAGATGTCGCACCTGCCGCAGAGCAGCCAGCGCCTCCCGGCCGATGCGCAGATGGCGCCCGACTACGGCGAGACGACCGCCTTCATCGCCTTCCTGGTGCTGGCGTCGCTCGCGACGATCCTGCTGCTCGTCGGCGCGTACCTCGGTGCGCTCGAGACGCGAGGCCGCCTGAGACGGCGCGTCGAGCCGGGATCGATCGTGGTGACGATGGAGAAGGCGAAGGTGGGTCTGTCCAGCGAGGGCACGCCCATCGATGTGGAGAAGGTCATCGATGCGTCGGCAGGGCTGCTCGACAAGATCGGGTTCCTGCGCGGCGCCACGGCGGTGATCGGCGCGGCCGTGATCGTGTTCGTGTGCGCGATCCTCGTGCTGATCCTCGCCTAGCAGCGGCGAGCGCAGCGCGGCGCGGTGGCAACCCCGCGCGCTGACGCTCGTCGCGGCTCGGTTACCCGCGCGCACGCTGAGCGGCGCCCTCGCGTCGCGTCGCGAACGCTACGTCCGGATGTGGACGAAGGCGTCGTAAGCCGCAGCCTCCTCGGCATCGGGCACGTGGTACAGGTGCGCGGAGCCGCCGAGGACGTCGCGCGCAAGCCCTTCCGCACCCAGCCCGCCGCGAGCCAGCACGCGCTCGATGCACACCTCGACGGGCGCGTCGACGAAGTGCAGCTCGGTGCGTGCGCCGGTGCCGTCGGCGAGACCGCGCAGGCGATCGCGCTCCTCGCGCTCCCAGGAGCCGAACTCCGCGATGACGGAGCTCCCCTCCGCGAGGAGGCCGGGGATGCGTGCCTCCACCTGGGGCTGCAGGGCGAAGCGGGCCTCGTAGTCGACGAGGCTCAGCCCTCGGGCGACCACCTCGTCGTCCATCGCGACGTGGACGGCGCCGGTCTGGGCGGCGAGCCGCGCGGCGTGGGTCGACTTGCCCGACCCGGGCAGACCCGTCAGGACGTAGAGAGTGGGCACGTCCTGCTCGCTCGCCATGCTCGCTCCTCTCGCAGCTCTCAGTCTCGCACCACGCGCTCGGCCGCCCACGCGACACACGCATCGGCCAGGCTCTCCCAGCCGGGCGCGAAGCACACGGCATGGTCGGCATCGGGCAGCTCGCGGTACTCGGCGGTCGGATAGCGGTTGGCGATGCGGCGGGCGAGGGCGGCCGGGATGATCCGGTCGTCCGCTCCGCCGTACACCAGCAGAGGCCGCGTCAGCGCGGCGGGATCCACGACTCCCTCCTCGCCGAGGGAGCCGAGCGGCACGGAGCGCGCCGTCGGCACGCAGTGAGCGGCCCACAGCGCATCCGACTGCTCGCGCGTCCTCCGGTTGGCGAAGTACGTGTGGAAGCGCTGCGGCGAGAGGTGCGCAGGGCGCGAGCGCGCCAGGACGTTCAGGTGGGTCAGGTTGGCACGCAGGAATCTGGGGTCGAGCGAGACGACGCCCGAGGGAGGAGCGGGCGATATCACGATGCCGGCGGCGCCGATGCCGCGGGCGAGCAGCGCTTGCACCACGAGTCCGCCCATGGAGTGACCGATGAGCACGGCGTCCTCGAGACCGACGAAGCGCAGCTGCTCCTCGCAGTGCTCGACAAGCTTGCCGAACGTGAGGGACGGAAGGTCCTCGGGCGGGTGGCCGCGCAGCTCTGCGGGGCTCAGGTCGTATCCCGGCCACTCGATGGCGCGGGCGTCGTGGCCGAGCGCGGTCAGCCGCTCCACCCACGGGTCCCACGCCGAGGCCGTCACGTCCATGCCGTGGATGAGGACGAAGCTCATCGGCGCGGGCGCCGCAGGCTCTTCCGGCACGCGCCCGCCCCGCGCAGACTGACCCCCAGGCACGCCATCGACGTCGCGCACGGGGTGACTCATAGGGGCAGGCTAATCCGACGCAAACGTTTGCGCCCGTTGACCAGGGGAGATGTGGAGGCGCACCGCGCACACCGCGCACGCCTCGTCCGCGTGTCTACAGCTCGAGGTGCAGCTGCTCGACGTCGATCGAGTGCAGACGCTCTTCCAGCGCGGCCGACGAGAATGTGCCGAGCGCC
>ENA-UOVV01002351-UOVV01002351.1-compost-metagenome-genome-assembly--contig:-NODE-2351-length-10991-cov-97.343453_pt1 | contig 10991 bp, 6 predicted proteins | sample MGYA00238155_ERZ761577 | MGnify/ENA primary metagenome ERZ761577 (study PRJEB28898, sample SAMN06268775) | compost metagenome | isolation source: Emeryville, CA | place: USA:Emeryville, CA | collected...
CTCAGCAATTTTTACTCATTTCGATGATATTCGCAGACCAGAAGGTGAAGAAGGAACGCTTATTTCTTTTGATATTATTGAAACAAGGGTATGGCTTTGGGTAATCCCGTTTTCGAATGGTAAAACCAGTGTAGGCATTGTAGGACCTACAGACTATATACAAAACCTATCTTCAGACCAAGACAATGGGAAAGCCATACAGGCTGCCATACGATTATCGGATTATTATATAGACCGTTTTGATAACCTACCTTTTGTATTTGATCCTATTCGGCTAACAAATTATTCTGTAGCGGTAACTCAATTCTATGGTCCTGGTTATGCACTGACGGGAAACAGTACTGAGTTCCTTGATCCTGTATTCTCCTCAGGAGTATGTTTTGCTACGGAGTCAGGTATATTAGCTGCTAAGCTGGCTAAGCGACAAATTGAAGGAGAGGTAGTTGACTGGGAAAAAGATTATGCCGATTATATGCAGTATGGTATTGAAGTATTTACAACTTATGTAAAAGAATGGTACACTGGTAATTTACAGGAGCTATTTTACCACCAACCAGAAAATCCGGATGTAAAAAGAAAAATATGTGCTGTGCTTGCCGGCTATGTATGGAATAAGGAAAATCCTTTTGTTGCAAAACACCATAACATAATTAAAAACATGGCTTATCTGATTCAGCGTGATAAGTGAAGCTAGCAGAGTAGTTAACAAATCAGATATAGAGCCCAAAATGGTGTGTACAATTTGCTAAGTCTTTTCTGATAGGGAAAAAACTTATGGGATTCCCGCTATAAGTTTTATTAAAATAAACAACTGAATTATTTGGATGCACCTCGATTGCTATTTATCCGAAGGGTATTATTTTCGGAATAATCTGCCTATCACAGGCAAGCTTCGCACCATTTCTTTTTCACGGTGAATGATATAAGCGATATACAATGCAAAAAGTAAAGAGCCAGAAATATACCAGGGCAAATATTGTGCTAAAAACAGATTAGCAAAATACGTTAGCAGCATCAGCATAAAATAACGTGATAATCGTGGTATTTCGTAAGGCACCGGATATACTTTTTGTCCCCAGTACCAGCAGAGTACCATCATAAATGCATAGCATATGAAAGTAACCCAGGCACAGCCAATATAGCCCCATTTTGGAATGAGCAGATAATTTAAGACCAAAGTGACAAATGCTCCTAGGAAGGTAATAATCATACCTGGTTTAGTATTGCCACTGATTTTATACCACACAGAGAGGTTGTAGTATATACCAAGGCACATATTGGCCAGTAAGAGCATAGGAACGACGGATAGTCCCGCCCACATTTTTTTATCGATAAAATATTTCCAGAGATCGATATAGAGGACGATAAACAGAAACATGAGGCAAAGGGTAATAAAAAAGTAGCGCATCACCTTTGCATAGGTATGTGGAGCTTGTGTGCCACCAGCTTGTTTAAAGAAGAAGGGTTCTGCACCCATACGAAATGCCTGAATAAAAAGGGTAATAAAAATGGAAAGTTTATAGCAGGCAGAATATACCCCAATTTCAGCGCGTATAGCGTCTTCGGAGCCGGCGGTAGATAGCCAGCCCAACATAATACGATCAAAAGTTTCGTTGATCATTCCGGCCAGGCCTGCCACCATAATGGGTAAGCCATATATCAGCATTTGCTTCCATAGTTTGCTATCCCATTCAAATTTTATTTGCAGGAGCTGAGGAGATAGAAGGAGCAGTGTACACGCAGATTGGATAATATTGGCAATAAATACATACCCCACTCCCATATGAGGGTTGTATAGCCTACCCCAAAATGAGTTCGGGTTTTCGGAAGCAAGCTTCGGAAGTAGGGCGTAGAAAAACAACACTGCAATGATGTTAATACTGATTCCGGAAACACGGATTAGGGCATATTTCAGTGGTTTTCCTTCGTTGCGAAGTCTAGCAAATGGGATAACTGTAATAGTGTCTAAAGCAATAATCCATATAGCCCAGACAATGAGTTGCGGATGATCTTCCAGTTTTAAGACACCTGTAAGTAAGTCTTTCCCTGCATACATCAGAAGGGAAAGCAAAAGGGTAGTAATAAAAAGAGATAAGCTCACTACATTGAAAACCTTATTTTGGTCAGCCTGTTGATTGCTGAATCGAAAATAAGTAGTTTCCATACCATGATTAAATAATACATTAAAAAATGGTATCATGGCATATACGAGGCTCATTTCACCGTAGGCTTCCCTGGTAAGTACATAGGTTAGAAATGGCGTGAGCAGGTAATTCAGGAAGCGGGCAGCCATAGAACTTAGCCCATACCAAAGCGTGTGACCTGCTAATTGTTTGATGGAGCTCAATGCCGAATTTTGGAATTTGAGGTTAAAGATACCGAACTTTGGAAAATTAAAACAGGTTCCTTACCTTTGCACCCCTTATAGTATATTATTTAAGAAAGGTCCCATTTTGGGAGAAAAAAAATAAAATATGAAGCGTACATATCAACCTTCCCGCCGTCGTCGTAAATCTGTACATGGTTTTCGTAAACGTATGCAAACTGCCAATGGCCGTAAGGTATTAGCCTCTCGTAGGAAAAAGGGACGTAAAAAACTTACAGTTTCTGACGAACTCCGCCTTAAATAGTACTCCTAAAGCCAATAACAACGCTAAAGCTGTTATTCGTTTTACATTTCATGCAAACGAGCGGCTGAAACGTACACGATACATAGATACGCTTTTCCGTGAAGGGGAAGCGTATTCTGTTTTTCCGCTAAGATTTCAATTCAGATTTATTTCCCGAACAGATGCTATGGCATCTGCTGCTTGTATGGCTGTGGGTGTCGCTAAAAAACATTTCCGAAAATCTACTGCCCGAAATGCGATTAAGCGAAAAATAAGAGAAGCCTGGAGACATCAAAAGCACTTACTATATACTCAAATTCCTGCTGATAAACAATTACATGTATTTATTAGCTTCACGAGCAGAAAAATAGTATCCTATACTGACATTGTTGCTGCTATTGAGAAGTATATAGCAGAGATGTCAATAAGATTAGAAAAAAACAAGTAGAAAAAATTATCTTTTACCGAAAGGCATCCGCATTCCCGGCATCATGCCGCTCATTTTTCCCATTTGCCCCATCATTTGTCGCATTTGATCAAACTGTTTCATAAATGCATTGACTTCAGCTATGTCTTTTCCTGCTCCTTTGGCAATGCGTTTTCTACGACTACTATCGATGATATCGGGATTCGTACGCTCATAAGGCGTCATAGAATTGATAATCGCCTCAATTCCCTTGAAGGCATCGTCTGAAATATCTATATCCTTAATGGCTTTTCCGACCCCGGGTATCATGGCAAGTAAATCCTTAATATTGCCCATTTTCTTGATCTGTTGGAGTTGGCTTTTAAAATCCTCAAAATCAAATTTATTCTGACGAATCTTCTTCTCGAGTTTTTTGGCTTGTGCTTCATCAAACTGAGCCTGGGCACGCTCTACTAGGGTAGTAATATCCCCCATACCTAAAATCCGCTGAGCCATCCTTTCAGGGTAAAAGATATCTAGGGTGTCCAGCTTTTCACCCATACTTACAAACTTGATGGGTTTTTGTACGGTATAGGTAATAGTTAAGGCAGCTCCACCACGTGTATCACCATCGAGTTTGGTAAGTACCACCCCTGTAAAGTCGAGTCTGTCATTAAATGCTTTAGCTGTATTGACGGCATCCTGACCAGTCATAGAGTCAACCACAAATAGAATTTCTTCGGGTTTCACAGCAGCGCGTATATCGGCTACTTCCTTCATCATCATCTCATCGATAGCAAGGCGGCCAGCGGTATCTATAATTACTACATTATTGCCTTGTTCTTTTGCAAAACGAACGGCATTTTCAGCAATCTGTACAGCATTTTTATTTTCAGGTTCGCTATATACAGGTACATTGATTTGCTCGCCTAATACCTTTAACTGATCTATAGCGGCAGGTCTGTATATATCTCCTGCCACCAATAAAGGTTTCATGCCTTTTTTGGTTTTAAGGAAATTGGCGAGTTTACCGGAGAAAGTAGTTTTACCACTACCCTGCAGACCGGAGATAAGGATAATAGCAGGTTTTCCTGTGAGGGAAAGTTCTTTTTCTGTTCCGCCCATTAGCGAAACAAGCTCATCCTTCACGATTTTTACCATTAACTGTCCAGGAGATACAGCAGTCAATACTTTTTCTCCAATGGCTTTTTCCTTGACCTTGTCCGTAAACTCCTTGGCAATTTTATAGTTTACGTCGGCATCTACAAGTGCCCGACGAATATCTTTAATAGTAGAGGCAATGTTTATTTCACTAATGCGACCTTCTCCTTTGAGTTGTTTAAAGGCAGATTCCAGCCGTTCACTAAGATTATCAAACATAGGTTTTTGTATTGCGGTTAAACAATCAGGGCTGCAAAGTTAGGATCTTAAAAGCAGTCTTTACTATAGTTAACCAAGAAAAGATGAATATAATCATTCAAAACAGACTAAAAAGCTGGCTTTATCGCATAATGTACAATTTACCATACCCATTTTTATAAAATTTATCAGCCCCGCTCTGGCGATGTTCGATTTCTTTACCATGTATAGAGCTCACCACACGATAGAGATACACTCCGTTACCTAATAATTGTCCGTATTGGTCACGGCCATCCCATTTGTATTCCGTCATATTTCTACCGATACGAATGGGGCCCAACTCTTGTTGTGTAATTTCTCTCACTACTTTTCCTGTGACAGTCATGATCTGTATCTTAAAATGCGTGGGGATTTCTGAGCCGGTAAGTGTAAATACAAAAGCTGTTGCGGTAGAAAATGGATTGGGATAGTTTAGTACATTGGTTATAGAAGATTTGTTAATAACCTCAAAGCTTACCTCATAATCTGCTTTTCCGGCTACGTTTCCGGATTTATCACGAGCATTTACTATAAGCTGATATTCGCCATCTTCGGTAAAATTCGGACGATATTCAATTACAGCTTCATTTTTTTCATTGGCTGCCGGGATAAATTTACATATGGTTCCATCAAATGGAATAGTGCGTGGATTAATATAATCGCTAGGGAATCGGATTTTAAGGCTAATTAGTGAAGTGTCGTCTAGCTTGAGGTATTTATTTTCGTCTTTTACTAGGATTCGGATGTAGGGTTTAGAGGAAACAATATCTTTATTGAGTATATGCACCCCATCGAAAGTTACATCCACAAATGGATTGAGCTTATCCGTAGCTACAGAGAACGGAATATAACCAATATTGTTTGGGTGATATAATTCAGGTTGATCGTTGTTGGGATTGGCTTCAATAAATAAAACATTATTTCCGGCAAATATGCGCGGATCAAAGGTGTAATTTGCATGTAAAGTGTCTCCGGGTGATAGTTTTTTATACCGTTTATAGTCTAATTCATGGATGTTGCTGTTATGGTCTATTAACCTGTATCTAACCAACATGCTATCCATAGGATAGTCAGAAATATTTTCGATGGCTACAGAGAAAGGCTGCAGCTGACCAGCTTCTATACTATCGATAAATACATAATGCAGGGAAGGGTTAAGCGCAGCCTCTGGTACAGGCTCATAGAGCACACGCCAATAGTCTAAGTGAGGGCTTGTTCTGTTTACCGTATCCTTAGTATGCCAGGTCATCTGAATTTGGGGATATGTTTGGGCATTGATAAAGGAAAGCCCTGTGTCTTTGGTTGTTCCTCTATACAGAAGGACAGGTATATTATTTTGATTAATTCCAGAAATGCTAACCTCTGATACATCATTCGCAAGCTGATTGTCCTTAGCGGAGATTTTCCATTTTAAAGTATCCCATCTTTGGGCAGGGCCAATCACCGTACTCAACATTTTTCCTGATCCTAGTCGGGCAGGAAAAGTAAAGCTTTCTTCAAAGCGATCTAGGCTATCGACCCCTGCAAACTGATAAACCGGGTAGCTATTGTCATTTTTCTTTCTGAAAAACAATAATGGTCGCATTTTGTAGAAAGAATCAATCTTAGTGAAGCCCAGATTCCATAGAGTATGATACAGAGAGTTGCCACTTCCATTGATTAAAGTATCGCTTTTCCAGTCATCAATATAAGAAGGATTATAATCCATCTGATTGATAAGATTACGAATCAAAACATAATTTCCGGTAGGAATACTATCTAAAAAATGTTTAGCGTAATCTCTACCTGTTTTATGCCACACAGGAAATTCAAATGCGTATACACTTCGCAGAGGATAAGTACAATGTCCGTAGGCCCCCGAAGTACCCAAGGTGTCGTTTTCCCAAACGCTTCCACTACCACCGTCGAAAACCATAACCTGTATAGTTCCTCCCCAGGGCGGGCAGCCGAGTCTTTGAATTTCCGAGCCATTCAGATAAATGCGGAAGAGCATACCATCGTTCCATGGCCATCCCGGAGCTTCATGAAAAATGGCAGAAGTAGCCTTTACTTCCATAGAAATTTCCGGATAGGAGAAACTTCTACTATCATTATAGACTAACGAATCGAAGCTGTTTTTGAGGTATTGAAAATGATGAGACTGGTTCCAGCCGGGAGATCCTTTTTCCAGAAAAATGAATGAACTATAGGACCAATGTCTGTTGCCATTCATTAAGCTATCATATGCTGTGCGCCAATAATACACCACACTATCTCTCAAAGGTATGTTTGGCGTCCAACGAATGACCCCTCCTTTGCTGACAATGCTAGTTTGTTGTTTGAGGGGGCTGTTAAATCGTTCGGTGGTGTCAATTTCAATAAGGTATTTTCCTTCTGGCCTAAATGGATTGAGGGTAGAGGCCTTAAGGGTAACTGGTGATTTATGTACAATTGCGAATTCAGGGGGATATACAGGAATTAAATTGTCTGAATAAATAAACAATTCCAATGTCCCTGTGTTGTTAGCCTCACTGATTTCATCAAATTTCCCATCTGGGTCTATGGTTACTTTATATCGGTTGAGGCCAATGTCTGCAATTTTATTGAGCGGTACAGAGACCTGAATGGTATCCGTAAAGTATAAATCAGCTATAGAAATCGTATGCAGGTGAGTGACAGTACCCGCAGGATTAATATGTTCAATCTTAACCGGTACAGTATCATGTAATGCTCTTCCGAGGTTATATGCAACAATTTTGATGGTAAAAGAATCCAGATTGGTCGTTACGTTTACGGGTATGCTACTAATTCTGTCTGTAGAAATATGATAGTCAGGTTTAGTAGGTCCAAAAAATGAAATTGCCGGGTCCCCTTGTAGGATTAAACTTTCAATATGCATGTAGTCAGACAAGAAAGAGCTCACAGAGCGCACACTGTCATAAGCAAACCGATGATGTACACCTATAGCTTGTCCATATTTTCTTTTAGCGAGAGATGTATAAAAAATAGGTAAGTAGCTTGCATGGAAGGTAGATAGCTGAGGATTGTTACTGGCAATCATTGTCGCAGAACCTCCTGCAGGATTTAGTAGATATTTTTCACTAATAGTTTTGTTGTTCGAAGGTGAAAATATTTGGGCTACATCACATCCTAAAGCCATAAAATGCGGAATCCTTGGCGCGTTTTGAAATTGTTCAGGGTTGTTTAAGTTAAATTCAAATCCATTGGGAGATGAGTGTCCATGAAAACTAATCATAGAAAGACCAGAATTAATCAGGCTATCTAACGCCGCATCGGTATTAGGATCTACAGATACAGTGGTGTTTTTGCGAACGAGATATACAGTAGCCCCAATGGAAGTATCCGAAATTATTTTTGCTCCATTTTGCATGGTATTGACAAATCCGTTTTGTTCAGCCAAGCTTTTTCCGCCCACGGCATGTAAGACTTTCTTTTTCCAAGACTCCGTTTCGTGTGTGGGGAATGCAGCTGTTTTTATGGCTGTTTCAAATGATTTTACCCGCTCGAGATAAATGCCTATCTCCTCTGTATTCCATACACTTAGTCTGCCGATGTTCATAGCCATTTTCTTGTTAGGAAGAAAATTGACAAAGCATATATCAGCACCTGGGTCTCCATAAGTGGGAACAATTGCCGGGAAAGGATACAGAGAAGGGTTTTGCAGAAACTTCCGATAGCTTTGATAGTATAATCCTTTCCCGATTATAAATACATTGACCGGAGGAGACGGCCAGTTATTGTAAGCGTATTTGAGAAAATTTTGGATAGCAAGCGGATGCATTTCTATCCCGTATGCAAACTGGTCATACAATTGAGTTACATCAGCAATAATGACAGAATGGCTACCCCCGGAAGTAGATTGTCTGTAATCTTTATAATCCTCCACATAATTTCTTCCATTTGTAGTTGCCTGATACGCGGGGTGAGTTACAATGATATAGTTGCCCTGATTGGCTGCTACTTGGTAATTGGTAAATTGAATAGGTTTAATATATACAGGAGCATGTAATTCACTGCTGGTTTGTGAAAATAACACCAGGTGTCTTTCTACTAATGAAGGTTCCAGATAAAAACGAGTTTTTCCGGCCTGAGAGATATCTCCCGAATACCATTTTTTATTAGTAAGGTCATATAGCCTCGGAGCAATACCTCCATGATTAAAATCAATGAACTCAATATATTGCGAAGCAGAAGAGGGAAGTAGTTTATACTTAAAGTAATCTAGTCCGTTGAGGTTAAAATTTCTGGGATATTCGATTTCCACATAGGAAATACCATACCAGTCGTATGGGTTATTGGGTGCGCCCACAAAATTGATAGCGTTATTCTGGGTAAGCAGTGTAGGCGAAAAAGAAACTTGTAGCTTTTTAATATCGTTAGGAGGAAAGACTTCATTGGCAATATTCTGACCGTTGATAGAAACGTTGAGAGTAGTATTGGTACGAAGTCTGGTATTTCTTGGTATGCCCGCACGGAAAACGGCCTGAGCGCCTGTAGTAGCATTGGGTGTAGGCAATGAGGTATTCATATCATACCATAAAAGTGTTGCCTGTTGTACTAATGCCTCACCCTTATAAAACAAGGAGACATGCATCGTAGGTTCTGCGCCAATATGGTCACCATGCAGAATATCATCGGTGTAGGATGCAGATGAAATATAGAAACAATAAGGTAATGGTGTAGGAGGAGAGGGTGGGATAATATTAGGGGTTTGAGTATATCGTGCATTATTTGTGGAGGCATCGTAAGTTAAAAAATAGGATGCAGAGTCAGAAAACATACTTGCACGCGGATTGGGGTGCCAGGAAGTGTCTTCATACAATTGTTTGTCAAACCTTCCATGTGCAGTTTCTCCGAAGAATTCGATAAAATCATTAGGTCCAAAAATACCGTTAGTAGAAGTAAAAATTGGAAGTTGCTGTCCGTCTCTAAACAATTGTATTTGGTTGCCAGACACACCGGCAGGAAAACCTATTGCATCGAGCTGTGCTTTCGATATACGGTAAATACCTTCTTTTCCTGTTTTGAATTTATAGTATGTCTTATTGTAGTCGATCCACTCATTGGCATATGTTTGAGCAAATGCCTGAGCAGTAACAACAAGTGAGCAAAAGAATAAACATAATCGTAATAAATGCCTCATATATTTAGCGTTGGCAAGTTTATCTTATTGTATTTTAGTATCCCTTCCCGAAGATTTTTGTGAATGATCATCCATTTTATTGATGTTCACTCTAAGAGAAATCGTATGTGTATATAGTGGGTTAGCCTGTGTAAGTAAGCTAGTAAAAGCATAATCAATATGAAACAGGCCAAATATTATTCCTGCTCCCAGCGAAGGTTGGAATAAAAGTATTTTCTTTTGGTTAGAGCTGTCTTTATCATCTAAAACTCTTTGGAAATTTCCAATGCCTCCTCTAAGAAACAGCAGTTTTTTATAACTGGCTTCAACACCTAATTTAGGATCGATGCTGAGTGTACTGGTACTGAGTAATGTATTTCTTTTACCATCGGTAGTTATATCCATTCCTAGTTCAGCAAGCAATTGTATTTTCTGCGTAGGTTTAAAGAAATTCCTTGCAGCCCCGAGGTTGACTCTAGGCATCATCACTTCATAAGATTTAACAGGTATTTCATTGCCTGTTTTATAGAATACATCTTTTTCGTGGTCAGTGAGATGAAAGCTCCAGGCCGTATAGGTGGTAGTTATATCTTTGAGAGTGACACCAAACAACCACTGTTTATATTGTGCCTGTGCACCCAGATCAATTCCGAATCCCCAGGCATTGGCCATTTTTCCTAAATGCCTGTAAAGTATCTTAGCATTTGCTCCTACCTGCGTAACTATCTCAGGGTTTTTAAAGATTTTCAAGGATTGTGCATAGGAGAGGAGAAAAGCATAATCACCTGCCGATAGAGATTTAAGTTTGCTTTCATCAAAAGAGCCATCGGGTTGTACATAATCAATAGTATAGGGGATATCGTCTACTGCAAATCGCAGTGCGGAAATACCCACTACTCTTTTCCCATTTTTTAAGGGTTTTACAATAGAACCATAATCATATTTAGCATTTCCTGAAAAATATTCAGCGTGCATTAAGCCAATCGACAAATCATCTTTTACCTGTGTGAGACCTGCAGGATTCCAGTAACCAGCTGTGACATCAGATACCGATGCTACCTGAGCCCCTGCCATAGAAAGTCCCCTGGCTCCCACACCAATATTTAGATATTCATTCACATAAATTCTGGTTTGTGCTACAGCATTTACCGTGCACATGATAGCCAGAGACAACAACCAAATACCAACAACTCTCATAGGGAATTTGTCAACATACCAAATCTATAAAGTTAGTACATATTCTTGAGCCACAAAGCAAAAATGTATATGAAAAATATAACGGAAAGTAAGCAATCATATTGTTTAGAATTATAGGAATACGGATGATTTATACATAGTAGAATGGTATTAGATTTTATTTGCTTAGAATTTGTCTAAAGTGTTTGTGGTGCAGTTAAATTGCGTTACTTTTGCCAAAATTATGCTATATGGTATTTCTACGGGAATTTCGTAACAT
>ENA-UOVV01002352-UOVV01002352.1-compost-metagenome-genome-assembly--contig:-NODE-2352-length-10991-cov-4.570135_pt1 | contig 10991 bp, 9 predicted proteins | sample MGYA00238155_ERZ761577 | MGnify/ENA primary metagenome ERZ761577 (study PRJEB28898, sample SAMN06268775) | compost metagenome | isolation source: Emeryville, CA | place: USA:Emeryville, CA | collected...
CTTTGAAGCGCCCGGACCGGCGCTGGTAGGCGGTCCAGCCGAAGCGGCCCAGGTAGTACAGCCCGATACACGCCGCCACCGCCGCGAGGAAGTAGATGATGAGCAGGATGACGTCGCCCACTCCCTGCAGCCGTGGCAGGTTGGGGTTTAACGTCCAGCGCCCGAAGAGCCAGCGCAGGAACCGTCCGAGGGACCGGAGGGCGGCGTCCACGACATCCCGAACCCATTTGCGGACCTGCTCCGTCCAGGGGAGATCCTTGCCCACGAACTCCGGTTCGCGCTCGAACTGCTTCTCCTTCAGGATGGCGGCCGCCTGAAGCGTGGGGTCCGGTGTCGCCGGTTTGGCTGGCGCCTGGCCGGTGACGACCTCGCTGAGCGCGGTGAATCGGTCCCGCACGTCCGCCGGGGCCGGGCCGGGGGCGGCAGCGCGGCCCACAAGCGACTGAAGCACATCCGCATCCCGCTTCAGGTCCACCGTCAGGGTGGTGCCGTCCGCGAGGCGAATGCGCTTCACAGGGCGTATCCGCCTCGCTAACTCCTGAACCTCGGCGTCGGAGAGCCGGCTGCGGTCGCCCGCCGCGCGGGCGTCCGCAGCCCACCGTCGGTACTCCGCCTCCGACATCTCGTCCGCCTGGCGCGCGGCGGCGGGCGCGGCAGCAACCAGGGAGAGCGCGACGAGGGCAAGGAGGGCGGAGGGGCGGGGGACACATCGGCGGGTCATGGGGGTGCTTATCCCCTTTTACTGCGGGGCGTGCGTGGATTCAGCCCCCCCCCGAACGGGTCGTCCGCCAGCACCAGGCCGTTCTTGCGTGCCTCCGACTCCACATCCAGCCCCTCGCGGCGCACGCGCAGGTCGTAGTAGAGCAGGGTCAGCGCGATACCGGGCAGGGGGGCGAGCAGCAGCGTGATCACCGAACTGGAAACGAGGTTGACGGTGAACTCCTGGATCTCCTTCGCATACATGTCGCCGCCCATCCGCGGGATGGCGTTGAAGCCCAGCGTAACGATGGCCTGGAAGCCCGCCGACAGGAGGGTGGCCACACACCCCAGGAGGGCAAGCATGCCGAATGTCTTGCCGTAGTGGCTGCCTGCCAGATCACGGGAGCGGCGCTCCGCCCCCAGCACCCCCTTGCCCTCGATGAGCAGCGCCTGCGGCGCGAAGGCGAAGAACGGGATGACAAACAGCGAGCCGATGTAGAAGCCGCAGAGCCCCAGCACCGTCGCGACAGCAGCGATCAGGGCGATGCCAATCAGGGCGAAGAACTTGTGGAACGCCCGGGCGAACGATGTCCGGAGCGTCGGGGTTTCGCCCGTGAGGCCCGCCTGCACCGCCGCCGTGGTGGCGGCGATGTTTATCAGGAACGCCACCCCGAGCAGGGGCGCGCCTACGGCGAGCCCCTGGAAGTACCAGCCTAAGATGCCGAATGGGTCGGTGTCCGCAGTGCGCAGCGACTTCAGAATGTCGCCGAACCGCGACACCATGAAGAGGTTGTACACCACGAACGCCGGGACGTAGACGGCCGCGGCGAGGCTGGCGAACAGAGCGAAGCGTTCCCGGTACAGGTCGAACGCATCGTCCACGATCTCCCAGACCGTGCGCGGGCGAAGGTCGGCGAGGCTGCTGATCTCCACGGGGTTATGGACCCTTGGGCTGGCAAAGGGTTGCGCGTCCGGGCGGCACGTTTAACCGCCCGAGACCTTGACGAGGGTGGGGCGCAGGACGCGGCTTCCCAGGAGGTAGCCCCGCTGGAGCTCCTCGACGACCGTATTCTCCGGGGCGTCGCCGGATTCGTCGCGCGCGACCGCGTTGTGGAAGTTCGGGTCGAACGGCTGGTTCAGCGCTTCGATGGGGGTCACGCCCGCGCGGTTCAGGAAGTCGAGCATCTGCTTGTGGACCGCGTTGACGCCGGCCACCAGCTTCTCGTAGTCCTCCGTCTGGGCGGCGGCCGCGAGGGCGCGCTCAAAGTTGTCCACAATGGGCAGGAAGCCCAGGAGCAGGTCGGAGCTCAGGAACTGGCGCAGGCTCTCCTTCTCCTCCTCGGTGCGGCGCTTGAAGTTGGCAAAGTCCGCGCGGGCGCGCAGGAACGCCTCGTGCTCCTCATCGGCCCGCTTCAGGGCCTCTTCAAGTTGCGCCCGGAGCGTTGCGACATCGTTTGCGTTATTGGCATCGCTTTCGCTGTCGCCCAGGTAAACATCCTCGGCGGTGTCGGCGGCGAGCGTCTGGTCGGTTAGGTCGGCCACCACTTCGGGCGGCGTTTCTTCGGGCATGGGGAAGGGGTATCTCCTCTAAGTCTACGGCGTGTGCGGCACCCACGCGTGCACGCGCGAGTGCCGCTACTGTTCTACTTGGGGCGTGCGGGTTTGTCAACCGTTGCGAGCGGTCAGGGGGCGATGCTGAGGCGGGTCAGCAGGTCGCTCATGGTGCGGGCCATGAAGCCCACCGCTGCCGCCGCGCGGGTGTAGTCCATTCGGGTGGGGCCAAGAACGCCGATGGTGCCGCGCTCCCGGTCGCCGATGTAGTACGACGACGACACCACGGCGTACTCGGAGAAGTCGGGGCGACCCATCTCCTCGCCGATCGCGAACTGCACCGCCAACCGCTCCGCGGGCGCGGGCGACTGGCCCGGCGGCGTCGCCTCCAGAGCGTGGTCCAGCACCTCCAGGAGCGCGGCGCGCTCCTGGAGCATCGAGAGAAAGGCGCCGAGTCGCTCCACATCCCGGAACTCCGGATACTCCAGCACCCGGGACGCCCCCTCGACATACACCGGTGTCGACTCGCTCACGGTCCGGACGGCGTTTGCCACCTCGACAAGCAGTTCACTCCAGGCGCGCGCCAGAGCGCCGGGCAGACCCCGGGGCGGCTTTTCCTGGTCCGCGGACAGAGAGCGGAGCGCGCCCAGTGTAAGCCCGCTCAACCGCTCATTCAGGGCGTTCGCCAGCAGCAGGGCGTCCGAGGCGGTCAGGCGCAGGGTGGGCAGGAGGCGGTTCTCCGTCCGACCGGTCGAGAAGAGCAGGACCAGCAGCGTCTTGTCCGCGCCCGCCGGGGTGACGAACACCTGGCGCAGCTCCGTATCGTCGGCGTCGGGGGGCGTCGCGACAGCCGGAAGGCGCGTCATCGAGGTCAGGAGGCGGCAGGTGCGCTGTATCACCGCGTCCAGTTCGGAGGATGCCGAGGCGACCGCGGTCCGCATCCGTACCGCCTCGTCCTCCTGAACCATCGGCAGGGGCATGAGACGGCTGACGTAGAACCGGTAGCCCAGGTCAGAGGGGACGCGTCCGGCGGACGTATGCGGCTGGCGCAGGTAGCCGCGCTCACTCATCTCCGCCATCTCGTTGCGGATGGTGGCGGACTTTACGCCCAGACTGTAGCGCTCCACGAGGACCTGTGACCCGACCGGCTCGGCGGTCGCGACGTAGTCCTGCACAATCGCCTTGAGGATGCGCTGCTTTCGAACATCGAGTTCCATACGGCGCTCTTTCGAAAACGGCTCTGCGGAGGGCAGCGGGAGTGGTCCCGCCGGTCAGCGATGACCGCTCAGCAACGCATAAAACCGTACAGAATTATAACCCTGGCCGGTCCGGCTGTCAAACCTTGTCCTTTGTCCGCTGCTGTCGGTCAGGCGAGGGGAACTTCGGCGTCGAGCAGGGCGCGGCGCGCGGTCTCCCGCAGATGCAGTGCGATCTCCATCGGGCGCGCCTGTCCGGCAGATACCGCCACCCGGTAGGTGATGCGCAGCGTGGTCTTGGCGGCGTCCGCCGCCGTGATGCCCGCCACGTGCGCCGGTTCCGGGAGTTTCATCTCCTCGGATACCTCTTTCAGCGCGGCATCCAGCGCCTTGCGGGCCGCGCTTATGTCTGCGCTCGCCCCAATCGCCACCTCAAAGCTGCCCGCAACCGGGCCGCGGGAGTGGTTGCAGACCTGCGTGATGTCGCCGTTCGAGAGGATAAAAAGGCGACCATCGTCATCCCGAACCCGGGTGATGCGCATGCCCAGCTCCTCCACGACGCCCGTTACTGCCCCGATGCTCACATAGTCCCCGACGGCGTACTGGTCCTCCAGCAGCAGGAAGAACCCGGAGATCACGTCCTTGACCAGCTTCTGCGCCCCAAAACCGACCGCCAGGCCCGCGACGCCTGCGGTGCCCAGCAGCCCGAGTACGTTCACCCCGAGTGTTCCCAGAGCGGAGAGTAACACAATGAACGCCAGGGTGTAGGTGGCGATACTCAGTAGGAGGCTCGCCAGCGTCCGGACCCTCTGCGCCCGGCCCAACTTCCCCGCGGCCTCCTCGCGCGCGATGATGGCGTCGGCGGTCTTGCGTACAATCCGCCGCAACGCCGCCCGCAGTACCACGAAGAGGAGCGCGAGGAGCACGAGTTCTGTCAGGTGGATCAGCCCGCTCCGGAAGGGCAGACTACGCAGCCCGGGGAGCGAGTACAGATCGGTCACCAGGCCACGCGCGGAGGTCAGTTCCGCGGAAAGGGTATGTTCGGCAGACGGGCTTGGCGAAGGAGACGGGGCAGGTGCGGGGGAAGCGGAAGAGTTAGCTTGCGGCATCTTTCAGTGTCAGGCGGTGGGCGGCGGGTTCTATGTCAGGGCATCGTCAGGGCATCGGGCAGGCGGAACGTGCCGTCCGCCTCCGGCTCGAACGGCAGTACGTCCGTCACCGCGTCCAGGTTAATCGGTCCGTACACGTGCGGGAACGCCGTGCCGGACTCATAGCAATCCTCGTATACCACGGGCGCGGCGATTTTATTCTCGTCCAGCACCAGGAGCACCAACCCCCTGACGTCTCGAAACAACGCGTTCGCAGGTGTCAGTACCTGCTCGGGGGTGGAACAGTGGATGAAGCCCTCTGTCGCCAAGGAGTCGGCGCGGTACGCACCCGCCGCCCGCGCGGCTTCCCAGTCCGACCGTTGTATGATGTGAAGGACAGACCTACGCAAATTGAACTCCCAAACTATCCAAAAACCTCAAATTTCCGTGTAATGAATCTTGTTTTTTTACAACCCGGTGTAAAGTTGGTGGCAAGAGGCTGGTCGCGAAAAATGATGCTATTTGGAGAACACGATGAGACCTCGATTTTCTCGGACCTTAAAATTGAGTGCCGCCTTATTGGCTCTGAGCAGCATTCTAATCGCGCAGGTCTGGTCTGATCCCATCTTACGCTATCGGGTTCAAACCACTATCCCACATCAGAACTTACCTCTTCGTCCCGCTGTTGGTTTGCCACGAGTCGCGGACCTGCAAGCAGTCCTCTTGAATGACCCTGCCCAAGGGGCACGTCTGCCAGAGCCTTGGCGCTCAGCCATTTCACGTTCGGAACCCAACCAATCTCCACACCTCCCTCCCGTTCTGCTTTTATACGTTGGTGACTGTGCGACATGCATTGATGTCGATTGGGCGCAAATCGCCTCAGGCGTTAACCGGCATAATTTGCGCCTCAGGTTTTTGACAAGCGCCCCACAGGAAAAGGCAGACGCCTTTATAGATCAGGTTGCGTTCTGAACTAGAATCAATATTGTTTATAAGGAGACATAAGAATGAAAACAGCTTCAGTATCCGGCATGCGCTCTCGTAATACCGCCATTACTCTGATCGAGATGCTCATTGTAATCTGCATTATCGCCATTCTGACAGGGATTCTGTGGGCAGCGATTTTTTCGGGCAAGCGCAAAGCCACAGAAACAAGTTGCGTTAACAACCTGCGCCAAATAGGCTTAGCCATTCAGATGTATCGGAGCGACTATAATGACCAGTTTCCCCCGGATCTGGAAGCCTTATCTGGCACCTACGTCAAGGATAAACAGATATTCCGCTGTCCTCAATGGCAAGCTTTGCGTCAAGCAAATGGAAAACGTACTCAGAAGTTGACCGGATATCTCTATACCCCTTCCATTTTTGCATTGTACGCCAAGCGCGAAAAGCCGGAACGGGATGATCCTCCCTGGATTGCGGAGGGATGGGCAGGAGCAGTTGAAAACAGAGGTGAGCGTCTTCCTCTTGTCATCTGCGATAAGCACGACCCAGTACGCCTTGCGGGACAGTCTGTTGTTCCGGGGGGCGATGGGACTATTGAGTGGCGACGAAATGTTTTGCGGTTGGATGGCTCTGCGCAGCAGTTAGCAGTCCGTCGTAAGAAATCCCTCTTTTGGCTGGATCTTTAGTTCAGAGTTGCAATAATGGCGTCTGTGAAGTCACGATTAACTTGGTACGGGTTATCGCAAATCGGTGGACCGACCTGCTATAACAAATGTTGTTTTGTTACGGAGTATCAATGCAACTATGATGATATGCCTGGTAACTACATGTGCCGTCGCCGAGCGGAAATGCCGACCGGCGAGGAATGTTTATAAGATTGGTCGAATTCAGTCATTTTCCGTCCGCTTTGCAAGTGCGCAGAGCGGACTTTCTTTTTGACATGGCGATTTCGGTATGGACCTATGCTGGAAGTACTCTCTTGTTCAGAGGGCAAATAAGATATCCGTCCTGCGATACACCACTCCAAGCGTCAGTGATGCGCCGACTGAGGCGAGGGTCACACTGGCGTCTGGCGTTCCTGCCGCGACATGGAGGGGCTAGGGGGCATTGTCCTGGCGTACCAAGTGTTCGATATGTCCGCATGTGCCGCGTCCTGGCTGACCAGGACGTAGTCCCGAAGCGTCGGAGGCGTCGGTAGTGCGAGAACTTTTCGCCCCGGTAGATAGGATCGGGTCGAGGATGACAGCACCTCGAACAGCGCGACCGGGTTGGTGAGCGTGTCCGGCGTGCCTTCGTCCGTGAAAACAGGCTCGCCGCAAACCACGACCACATCCGGGTAGGTATACATGGCTGTCGCTTCGATATGAACGCGCATGTCGCTGGACAGCACATCGCAGTCGCGCCCGGTCAGAGCGGTGGCGAGCGCGTGGACGATGTTGGCGGTGATACGGTTATGGGCGAACGAGGCCCCCGACATGGCGAAGACCTCGCCCGCAAGGTACTCGTGCCGTGGGCTGCCGTCCGGGGCCTGTCGCTCCATGCGCAGGTACTGCTCCGGCGTGAAATAGTGCTTCGCCCGTGTCGCCATAGGATGGACTCCGCCAGCAGTGTTCCACGAGGGAGCGGGTTCCCCCTCCGCACACCACAACGGGGGAGGGAAGCCGGTCTTCCCGCGCGAACGGTACCGCGGCGGTTACACGCGCAGACGGGAAAAGGTTATGAACGATTCGAGGAATGGTAAACCGGAAGGCGCCCTGCCGCGCCGGACGCTCCTGGGCGGGCTGGCAGCCGCCGGGCTATTGACGCTGGCTGGCGGCGGGTGCGGCTCCTCCGGGGGCAGCGGTGGACCGACACCGACGCCTTCGCCCTCGCCCACGCAGGGGCCGGCGCCGGAGGGGCGGGAGACGGTCACGGTGGAGGTCCCGGCGGGGATGGACGCGCCGCCCTTCAACGTGCCGCGCCAGTTGACGGTGCCCGCCGGGTTCGGCATCCAGGTCTTTGCCCGCGTGCCGCAGGTGCGCTTCCTGGCCGCGGCGCCGAACGGCGACCTGCTGGCCGCAGAAACGTTCCGGGATCGGGTGACGCTGCTACGACCGGACCCCGCGGGTGGGGCGCCCGCTAGCTTCACCTTTGCCGACGGCATGCACGCGGCGCACGACATCGTGTTCCATACCCTCGGCGGCACGACCTACGTGTATATCGCCGAGTCCAGCAAGGTCAACCGGTTCGTTTACACGCCGGGCGCGACCTCCGGGGCGGGGCGGCAGACGGTGGTAAGCGGCCTGCCGAACGCCAGCAGCCCGGAGTTGCAGGGCGCGCACGGGCACCAGCTCAAGAACATCGCGCTGGACCGGAACCACAAACTCTACGTCAGCAGCGCCTCGGCCACGAACGCCGACCCGGCCGACGTTCTGGCCGACCCGCCGCGCGCAGCCATCCTCCAGTACAACGCGGACGGCAGTGGGATGCGCGTCTTCGCTCGGGGCCTTCGCAACGCCGAGGGGCTGGCGTTCCTGCCCGGCACCGAGGACCTCTGGGTGAGCGTCAACCAGCGGGACAACATCCCGTATCCCTACGACGACGGCACCGGGCGCTACGGCCAGATCGTACCCGAGTACGTAGACAATCACCCGCCGGAGGGCTTTACCCTCGTCCGTGACGGCGGCAACTACGGCTGGCCCTATGCCAACCCGACGCCGGACGGCCCGACCGGGATGGACGATATGCCGTTCGAGGCGGACGCCGAGAACAACCCCGGCGGGACGGTAGCGGACCCGGCGAGCTTCGACCGGATCACAAAAGGGATTCAGGCCCATTCGGCGCCCCTGGGACTGCTGTTCCTGCAGGACACGGCGTTCGACCTGCGCTACCGGAACGGGGCGGTTATCGCGCTCCACGGCTCGTGGAACCGCACCCGGCGCGTCGGCTACAAGTTTGTGTACTTCCCCTGGAACGACGGCCTGAACCGGCCGGGGGCGGAACAGGACTTCGTCACCGGTTGGCTAGACGAGGGGAGCCAGACCTTCTGGGGACGCCCCGTGGACATGGCCGTCGCCCCCAACGGCGACATGTACCTCTCCGACGACCACAGCGGCACCATCTACCGCCTGTACCGGAAACCCGGGACATAAAAAAAAGCCCCGCCGGAATCCCGGCGGGGCTTGTTTCTGCGTGACAGGGGCGCTTAGATAACGCCCTTGGGCTTCTGCGCGGTGCCCTGGCCGCGGGTGGCGGCGCGGATGGGCTTGACATCCGCGACGTTCTCCGGGGCCTGGTCCAGGAGCATGAGCCAGTCTTCCACCTGATCGCTCTTCGGGAAGATCTCGTTCTCCTTGTACTCCATCGTCACGGCGCGCTGCAGGTCTTCCTGGGTTACGCCTGTGTTCTCGAAGTCCCGCTTCTCGATGGCGCGCTTGATCGCGAAGTCCTTCGCGCGCTCCACCAGCGACGACAGGAGCGCCCCGCTCACGAGGTCCTTCCAGTACAGACGCTCCGAGCCACCGTTGCGGTGGAACACGTCCAGGAACTCCGTGTCGGCGTCCTTGCGCCACAGGTAGCTGATCGTTGCATCTACCAGGGCGCTTGCAGTCGCCTTGCGGTCCCCGTCGTGCTTCGCCATCTCCGTCGGGTCGAGCGGCAGGTCCTCGTTCAGGTAGATCGACAGGATCTCCCGCGCGGCCTTCCGGTCCGGGCGCTTCACCCGCACGCGGCGGTCAATGCGCTCGGGGCGCAGAATCGCCGGGTCGATGTAGTCCGGCCGGTTGGACGTCAGCATCACCACCACGTTCTCGCTGGAGACCAGACCGTCCATCTCCGCGCAGAACTGCGGCACCACCGTGTTCGAGATGTTCGTGAACCGCCCGCTGCTGCGGGTGCGCAGGATCGACTCGGCCTCATCGATGAAGATGAAGACCAGGTAGCCCTCCTTCGCCTTCTCGCGCGCGGTCTGGAAGATCTCGCGCACCTGCCGCTCGCTTTCGCCGAGCCACATGTTCAGGATCTTCGGTCCGTTGATGTACATGAAGTACTCCTGGACCTGCTTTCCCGTGCGCTCGTTGTACTCGCGGGTCAGGTTGTAGGCCGTCGCCTTGCCGATCAGGGTCTTGCCGCACCCCGGGGGGCCGTAGAGCAGGATGCCCTTGAGCGGTCGCTTGCCGAACTTCTCGTACAACTCCGGGTAGAGCAGCGGAAGCTCAATCGCATCGCGGATGACGCCGATAGCGTCCTCCTGTCCGCCGACCTTGTCCCACGGAATCTCGGGGACGGTCTCCAGAAAGTAGTCCCGGTTCTCCTTGGCGGCGAAGTGCTCCAGGGCGAACTTGAACGACGGGTCCATGCGGACCTCGTCGCCGGTCTTCAGGACGACGTTCTCCAGCTTGGCCGCCCGCGCGACCACCCGGCTGCTCATTCCCTGAGCGTCCATGCTGACGCGCAGGCGGCCGTCCTCGATCACCTCCGCGATCTTGACGATGGGACCGGACGGGTGGGGGCCCATGCCCTTCACCACGGCGTACGCCTCATTGACCCGTACGCGATCACCCGCCGACAGAGTCTCCGGGCCGCGCTCCATCTTCGGGTCGACATTGGAGATAAACTCCTGGTCGCCCATGGCGATCTGCACCGTGTCCTCGCCCTCGACCTCGCCGATGAAGGTCGCGATGCGGTTGGCTGGCGCCGTCAGCTTGTTATAGGCCTCGTCGTACTCGGCGATGACCTTCTGGGCCTCCTGCATCTGGCGCTCGTCCACCTCAAGCTGGTGTCGGAGCAGAAGCAGGTACTGATATTTCTGGTCGGACGGCGACGTCATGGACATCAGTTCGTCCACGACGGACATCGCCCGGATGCTGGTCTCGTAGTTGGGGCGACCCTCATCCTCCAGCGAGCGCGGGGTCTCCTCGTTTATGCGCCCACGGTTCGAGCGGTTCAAATCCCGTTCGTTCGAGTTGTCTCGGTTTCGTGCCATGCGCTCTCGTTTCTCAGGGTCATCGGGCCAAATTAACGCCTCGGCCCGCTGGCGCTACAGTCTTGCTACGCCGGCAATGAGGGACAGGTTCCCGGCGTGTGGTAGCGGTATTATACCTCCGGGCGGGTACCTCCGAACCGCCCATTCGGTCAGGCCACTCATGGAAACCTCTCCAGAAAGCAGGGAAGCAGTCGCCGCCCTGGGTGCCGCGGCCGCCCTCTGGCGCCGCCGCCTGGACTCTGGCTGGCTCCCTCCCGAAGGTTCCTCTTACCCCTGGGCGCAGGTGCGCCTGTCCCTCGCCGCGCTCCTGCCCGGAATGGCGAACGCGGGGGCGTGGTGGGAGTTCGGAAGAGCCCTCACCCCCGGAGGGTACCCGGAGGTGAGGGCTCCTCTCTTCTCCGTCACCCTGGTCCTCGCCGGGAACACGCCGCTGATGGCGTGGTCGCCGCTCTGCGCGGCGCTGCTGGCGGGCGCCGCGCGTGTGCGTGTGAAGATGAGCCGCGATGAAACGCTCTGGCCCCGCCTCTTCGTGGAGGCGCTGGCCGAAGT
>ENA-UOVV01002353-UOVV01002353.1-compost-metagenome-genome-assembly--contig:-NODE-2353-length-10984-cov-6.400494_pt1 | contig 10984 bp, 7 predicted proteins | sample MGYA00238155_ERZ761577 | MGnify/ENA primary metagenome ERZ761577 (study PRJEB28898, sample SAMN06268775) | compost metagenome | isolation source: Emeryville, CA | place: USA:Emeryville, CA | collected...
GCCGCCGCCATAGGTATAGCCGCCATAGGACGAGCCGGTGTCGGTCACCTCCACCACGTCGGCGGGCAGCTCGTCGAGGAAGCGGGAGGGGATGGCCGATTGCCAGAGCCCGTGGATGCGCCGGTTCTGCGCCATGGAAAGCCGCACCCGCTTGCGGCCCCGGGTGATGCCGACATAGGCCAGCCGCCGCTCCTCCTCGAGGCCGGCGCGGCCGTTCTCGTCCAGCGAGCGCTGGTGGGGGAACAGGCCCTCCTCCCAGCCGGGCAGGAAGACAGTGTCGAATTCCAGCCCCTTGGCCGAATGCAGCGTCATGATCGAGACGGCGTCCTCGGCCTCGATGGTGTCGCGGTCCATCACCAGCGCGATGTGCTCGAGAAAGCCCCCCAGCGTCTCGAACTCCTCCATGGAGCGCACCAGCTCCTTGAGGTTTTCCAGCCGCCCGGGGCTGTCGGGCGATTTGTCCGCCTGCCACATGCCGGTATAGCCGCTCTCGTCGAGGATCTGCTCGGCCAGTTCGTAGTGCGGCACGGCATCGAGCCGGCCGGCCCAGCCGTCGAACTGGGCGACCAGCTCGCGCAGCGTGGTGCGCTGCTTGGGCTTGAGCTCCTCGGTCTCGATCAGCATGCGGGTCGCGGCCAGGAGCGGCACGTTCTGGTGCCGCGCCGTCTCCATCAGCACCTTGAGGGTGGAATCGCCGATGCCGCGCTTGGGCACGTTGATGATGCGCTCGAAGGCGAGATCGTCGGCCGGCTGCGCCACCAGGCGCAGATAGGCCAGGGCGTCGCGGATTTCCCGGCGCTCGTAGAAGCGCGGGCCGCCGATGACGCGGTAGTTGAGCCCCAGCGTGATGAAGCGCTCCTCGAATTCGCGCATCTGGAAGCTGGCGCGCACCAGGATGGCCATGGAGTTGAGAGTCTCGCCCCGGCGCTGGTACTGCTCGATCTCCTCGCCGACATGGCGCGCCTCCTCCTCGCTGTCCCACACCGAGGTGACGGTGAGCATCTCGCCGCCCTCGGCGATGTCGGTCTGCAGCGTCTTGCCCAGCCTTCCCTCGTTGAAGGCGATCAGGGTCGAGGCGGCCTTGAGGATATTGGCGGTGGAGCGGTAGTTGCGCTCGAGCTTGATGACCTTGGCGCCGGGGAAATCGCTCTCGAAGCGCAGGATGTTGTCCACCTCGGCCCCGCGCCAGCCATAGATGGACTGGTCGTCGTCGCCCACCACGCAGATATTGGCCTCGGAGGCCGGCTTGCCCTGGGCCAGCAGGCGCAGCCAGAGATACTGGGCGACGTTGCTGTCCTGGTATTCGTCCACCAGCATGTATCTGAAGCGGCGGTGATATTCGGCCAGCACCTCGGGGTTCTCGCGGAACAGGCGGATGCATTCGAGCAGCAGGTCGCCGAAATCGGCGGCGTTGAGCGTCTTCAGCCGCGCCTGGTAGTCGAAATAGAGCTGGCCGCCCCGGCCGTTGGCGAAATAGCCGCTTTCGGCGGCCGGCACGTCCCCGGGCAGCCAGCCGCGGTTCTTCCAGGCGTCGAGCATGCCGGCGAACTGCCGCGCCGGCCAGCGCTTCTCGTCGATGTTCTCGGCTTCCAGCAGCTGCTTGATCAGCCGGATTTGGTCGTCGGTGTCGAGGATGGTGAAGGCCGGCTTCAGGTCCACCAGCTCGGCATGGCGGCGCAGGATGCGGGCGGAGATGGAGTGGAAGGTGCCCAGCCACGGCATGCCCTCCACCGAGGCGCCCACCAGCCGGCCGATGCGCTCCTTCATCTCGCGGGCGGCCTTGTTGGTGAAGGTCACCGCCAGGATTTCCCCGCCGCGCGCCAGCCGCTGCGACAGGATATGGGCGATGCGCGTGGTCAGCACCCGCGTCTTGCCGGTGCCGGCGCCCGCCAGCACCAGCAGCGGCCCCTCGGTGGTCAGCACGGCCTCGCGCTGCTCGGGATTGAGCCCGCGCAGATAGTCCGGCTCGCGCCGGTTGAGCTGGCTGGTGATCGGCCCGGCTGGGGGGCGGGGCAGGGGTGCGGGGTCGGCCATGCGTGCTGTTGTCCGGGGGGCTGCGCGGGGGGAGGCGCCGCGCGGCCGAGCCTTGACGAATCCTATTTTGTTCCACCGGCCAATATAGGGGCGGGGGCCGGGCCTGTATAGAAGCCCGGGCTGTCACCGCAGCTTCACGCCAGTGTCATCGCGCTGTTTTCTCGTCCCCCTAAGCCGGCTGGTGCACCTTTCAGGGGGACATCCGATGATTGCCAGCAACCGCCTCGCCGCGCTCAGCGCCGCGCTGCTCCTTTCCACCGCCGGCGTCCATGCCGCGGAGATCTTCAACCGCGTCGCCAGCTTCCCGGTGGCGCTCAACGCGCCCGAGGCCGAGGCCACCTCGTCCGAGATCGTCACCGCCACCGAGGACGGGCTGACGCTGATCTATTCGGACAGCCCCGGCGGCGGCATCGGCTTCGTCGACATCACGGAGCCGGGCGCGCCCCGGGCCGCCGGCTATCTCGCCATCGCGGGCGAGCCCACCTCGGTCACCGTCATCGGCGGCAAGGCCTATGTCGGCGTCAACACCTCCGAGAGCTACACCGAGCCCTCGGGCAAGCTGGTGGTGGTGGACATCGCCAGCCGCGCGGTCGAGGCCGAATACGATCTCGGCGGCCAGCCGGATTCGGTCGCCCGCAACCGGGACGGCACGCTGATCGCCGTCGCCATCGAGAACGAGCGCGACGAGGAGGTCGATGACGGCGCCATTCCGCAGGAGCCGGCCGGCTTCCTCGTCATCTTCGACGTCGCCGCCCGGACGCTGGTCACCGTGGACCTCACCGGCATCGCGGAAGTGGCCGGCGAGGATCCCGAGCCCGAATTCGTCGATTTCAACGGGCTGGACGAGATCGCGGTGACGCTGCAGGAGAACAACCACATCGTCATCGTCGACGGCCGCACGGGCGCGGTCACCGGCCATTTCCCGGCCGGCGCCGCCACCGTCACCGATGTGGACACCGAGCGCGACGGCGCGCTGCGCTTCACCGGCACCCAGCAAGACCGCCTGCGCGAGCCGGATTCGGTCAAGTGGCTGGACGACGAGCGCCTCGTCGTCGCCAATGAGGGCGACTGGAACGGCGGCGCGCGGGGCTTCTCCATCTTCTCCAGGACCGGCGAGCTGCTGTTCGAGGCCGGCAACGCCCTCGACCACGAGGCCGCCCGGCTCGGCCACTATCCCGACCACCGCAATTCCAAGGGCGTCGAGCCCGAGGGCCTGGAAGTGGCCACCTTCGGCGACACCCGCTACATCTTCGTCGCCGAGGAGCGCTCCTCGCTGATCGCCGTCTACAGGGATACCGGCGCCGAGCCGGAATTCGTCCAGGCGCTGCCCTCGGGCATCTCGCCGGAGGGCCTCGTCGCCATCCCCTCGCGCAACCTGCTGGCCACCGCCAACGAGGTGGACCTGCGCGCGGACGGCGGCATCGGCGCCCATGTCATGGTCTACGCGCTGGCCGAAGGCGAGCCCGCCTATCCGCAGCTCGTCTCCGATCGCGACGCGGACGGCCGCCCGATCGGCTGGGCCGCCATCTCCGGCGCCGTGGCCGATGCCGAACAGCCCGGCATCCTCTATGCGGTCAGCGACAGCGTGCTCGGCGCCGAGCCGGCCATCTACACCATCGACGCCACCGTCACCCCGGCCCGCATCACCGCCAAGACCATCGTCACCCGCGGCGGCGACGCCGCCCAGAAGCTCGACCTCGAAGGCATCGCGCTCGACGGGGAAGGCGGGTTCTGGCTGGCCTCGGAGGGCGACAGCGCCAAGCTGGTGCCGCACGCGCTCTACCGCGTCGGCGCCGATGGCGAGATCATCGCCGAGGTGCCGTTCCCGGCGGCGCTGCTGGCCGGCGAGAAGCGCTTCGGCGCCGAAGGCATCGCCCGCACCGGCGAGGGCGAGGACGAGACGCTGTGGGTCGCCATCCAGCGCGAATGGGGCGACGATCCGGCCGGGCAGGTGAAGCTGCTGGCCTACAAGCCCGCCTCCGGCACCTGGGGCGCGGTGGCCTATCCGCTCGAAACCCCGGCGGACGGCGCCTGGATCGGCCTGTCCGAGATCACCATCCACGGCGATTTCGCCTATGTCGTCGAACGCGACAACCAGATCGGCGAAAACGCCCGGCTCAAGGCGCTCTACCGCGTGCCGCTGGCCGAGCTGGTTCCGGCCGAGCTCGGCGGCGACTTGCCGGTGGTCAGCAAGGAGCCGGTCCGCGACTTCATCCCCGACATCGCCGCCAACAACGGCTATGTCCTCGACAAGGTCGAGAGCTTCGCCGTCGATGCCGAGGGCACCGGCTACGTCATCACCGACAATGACGGGGTGGACGACTCCTCGGGCGAGACCTTCTTCTGGTCCATCGGCGCGCTCTGATCCGCCGGCGTCTCTGCCCTGACGGCGGCCGGGCCTCGCGCCCGGCCGCTTGCGTTTCGCCGGCCACATCCTGGTCGGCTTCGGCTGGTTATATTGCCGTGTGGCAGCTTGCGAAGTCATGGCAAGTGCCTACACTCGCCGCAGGTTTCAGCCGGGCAGAACGGACCAGTGCTCAATCGCATCTATATCGTCGTCGGCATCCTGGCCATCGTCGTGCTGGCGGGCGCCTTCATCGCGCCCCGCTTCATCCAGTGGTCGGACTACCGCGAGCGGATGGAGGCGCTGGCCAGCGGCGTGCTCGGCGCCCGCGTCATCATCCATGGCGACATCGAGTTCAGCCTGCTGCCGCAGCCCCGGCTCCGCTTCACCGACGTGGTGGTGGGCCGCGAGGAGGCCCCGGCGGCCACCGTCGCCGGGGTGGAGGCCGAGTTCGCGCTCATGGATTTCCTGCGCGACAACTACAGCATCACCGCGCTGGTGCTGCGCGAGCCGGTGGTCAACCTCACGGTGGACGAGAACGGGCTGTTCGGCTCCGATGTCGAGATCGCCGGGGCCGGCGGCGGGGTGGCGCTCGGCCATGCCCGCATCGTCGACGGCTCCGTCCTGCTCGCCGACCGGCGCTCCGGGGAGAGCTACGCCGCCACCGATCTCGACGGCGACCTGCGCCTGTCGAGCTTCGCCGGCCCCTTCCAGTTCCAGGGCGCCGCCAGCTATGGCGGCCGGCGCTACGATCTCCGCTTCAACACCGGCACGCTCGACGCCACCGGCAACAACCGCATCACCGGCTTCCTGCGCGAGGCGGGCGGCGCCTATTCCACCGCCATCGAGGGGCTGATGACCGCCGGCCTCGCCCCGCGCTTCGAGGGCACGCTGGTCTATCGCCAGGCCCCGCCCGGGGCCGAGCGCGCCGACGACATCCGCGGCGACCTGCTGTTCGAGGGCGCCGTCTCGGCCACCACCGACCGCGTGGTGGTCAGCGGCTATACGCTGCATCCGGACGAGAACCGGGCCGGCATGCGGCTCACCGGCGCGGCCAGCATCCAGCTCGGGGCGCGCCGCAGCTTCGACGCGGTGGTGTCGGGCGGGGTGTTCTCGCTGCCCCCGCGCGACGCCGCCGAGGTGCCCAGCGAGCTGCCCTACGAGCTGGTGCGCCTCTTCTCCGAGCTCCCGGCGCCGCCGCTGCCGCCCATCCCCGGACGCATCGGCATCGACCTGGCCGAGGTGGGCCTGCGCGGCTTCTCGCTGCGCGACCTGCGCCTCGACGCCACCACCGACGGCACCGACTGGCGGATCGAGCAGGCCGTGGCCGAGATGCCCGGCGACACCGAGCTGCGCCTGTCCGGCACGGTCACCGGCGCCGGCGGCCGCATCGGCTTCCGCGGCGATCTGGCGGTGACCAGCCAGCGGCTCGACGCCCTGTCGCAGCTGTGGCGCCGCCCGCGCGAGGACAATCCGCTGTTCAACATGCCCGGCGGGCTCGAAGGCCGGGTGATGCTGGCCGGCGATGCCCTGGGGCTCAGCAATGCCCGCCTCACCCTGGGCCGCCAGGTGCACGGGGTGGAGCTGCGGATCGGCTTCGGCGACGAGCCCCGCCTCGACGTGGTGGGGCATTTCGACGATCTCGATCCCATGCACAGCGCCGCCCTCCAGGCGCTGCTGCCCGACATCGCCGCCGAGCCCAGCTTCGGCGTCAGCTTTCCCGATGGCAGCTTCTCGGTCACCGCGCAGACCGTCGACCTCATGGGCCTCGTCGCCACCGATCTGGTGGCCGAGGGCCAGTGGTCGCCCACCGCGCTGCGCCTGTCGCGCTTCGCCGCCGGCGATTGGGGCGGCCTCTCCTTCGGCAGCAGCCTGCGGCTCTCCGGCTCGCTGGGCGAGCCGCGTCTCACCGGCTCGGGGCAGCTGGCGGTGGCCTCGGCCGATGCCGAGGGCCTCGACGTGCTCTACGAGCTGGCCGGCGTGCCCTTCGGCTGGCAGCAGGGCCTTGCCGGCTCCTGGCCGGCCGATCTCCAGTTCATCCTCACCGATGCCGATGGCGGCAGCGGGCAGGTGCTCACCCTCGGCGGCCGGCTGGGGGCGGGCGAGCTCGATTTCCGCGCCGAGATGGCCGAGGGGCTGACGCGGCTGGCCGGGGCCGATCTGCGGCTCGTCGCTTCGCTGGAGGGCGAGGACGGCCCGGCCCTGGCCGGGCAGCTCGGGCTCGGGCCGGTGGCGCTGTTCTCGGGCGCCGAGCCGCTGCTGGCCAGCCTGTTCTTCGAGGGCAATCCGGCGACCGGCTTCGACGGCCGCGTCAGCCTCGGCAGCGGCGGGGAGAGCATCGGCTATTTCGGCGGCGTCGATCTGGCCGACACCGGCGAACTGCACGGCGCCGGCACACTCGAATTGCGCATGGACGATGCCAGCGGCCTCGCCGCCCTGGCCGGGGCGCGGGGCGCCGGCCTCGGCGCCGTCGAGGCGAGCGCGGCCATGCGCTTCGAGGGCAGCCGCATCCTGGCCCTCACCGGCATTGCCGGGGTGGCCGGCGAGGCCGGCTTCGGCGGCAGCGTGTCCATGCAGCGGGTCGGCCAGCTGCCGACCTTCGAGGGCAGCATCACGGTGGATGCGCTGGACGTGGAAGGGCTGGCCGCCGCGCTTTTCGGTCCCGCCGCCCTGGTCGGCGCCGAGCCGGGCGCCTGGCCGGAAGGCCCGCTCGCCGTCACCGGCGAGCCCCGCCCCTCGCGCGGCAGCATCGTGCTCGATGCCGAGGCGCTGCGGCTGGGCGGCGAGGCGATCGGCGGCGCCACCGCGCTCGCCTTCGCCTGGAACCCGCAATCGGTGGGGCTCGAGCGCTTTGCCACGGAGATCGGCGGCGGCCGGCTGGCGCTCGACATCGGCCAGTGCTGCGCCGGCGCGCTCGACGAGCGCACGCTGTCCGGCCGCGTCACGGTCACCGATGTCGATCTGGAGGCGGTATTGCCGCCGGCGCTGTCGGCCGCGCTGTCCGGCCGCCTCGGCGGCGGGCTGCAATTCGAGGGCACCGGGGCGAGCCTGGCCGATGCCATGCGCGCCATGACCGGGGAGGGGAATTTTTCCGTCGCCGGCTTCCGCGCCGCCGGGCTCAGCGCCGGCGTCTATCCCTCCGTGGCCGGGCTCGACGACGTGCTGGACATGGAGGCGGATACGCTGGAGACGCTGATCGGGCTGGCGCTGGGGCAGGGGGCGTTCGAGGCCGAGGAGGCGCGGGGCGCCTTCACCATCGCCGGGGGCACCGCGCGGCTGGCCAATCTCATCGTCGAGGGCCGGGGCGGGCGTCTCGCCGGCAGCCTCGATCTGGCGCTGGCGCGGCTGGGCCTCAACGGCAGCTTCGTGATGACGCCGCTCGGCTTCGCCGATGCCGGCGGGCTGATCGAGCCGGATACGGCCCGCATCGTGGCGCGCATCGCCGGCACGCTGCTGCAGCCGCAGGTCACCTTCGACCTTTCCGAGATGGTCGCGGCCGTGCAGGTGCGCGCCAACGAACTGGAAGTGGAGCGGCTGGAGATCCTGCGGCTGGAGGACGAGGCGCGCCAGCGCGCCGCCGCCGAGGAGCGCAACCGCCTGATCGAGGAACAGCGCCGCCAGGCCGCCGAGGAAGCCGCCCGCCGCGCCGCCGAGGAAGCCGCGCGCCAGGCCGCCGAGGACGCGGCCCAGGAGCAGCAGGCCCCCGATGCCGGCACCGCGCCCTCGCCGGACCAGCCGGTCAGCCAGCCCCTCAATCTCGGCTTCCAGCCCGGCGTCAACCAGCCCTTCGGCAACCCCGTCAACCAGCCCCTCGACCTGCTGCCGGGCCGCTAGTCCGGTGCCCCTCCGTCCCGATACCACGCCAACACCGCCAGCCGCACCGCGGAGGAGAGGTTGGGGGATTGCCGCGTCTCGTCGATCTCGCGCACCAGCCCGGCGAGGCTCATCCGCCGCGCCTGGGCCATGGCTTCGAGGCCGCGCCAGAACTCGGGTTCGAGCGCGATGGAGGTGCGGTGTCCGGCGATGGAGAAGGAGCGCTTGTCCATGCTCCCGGGGCGTTCGCTCAGGGCTTCTTGCGGAAGGCGTCGAGGCTGACGACCTTTTCGCCGCTCTTTTCGGCGGGCGCGCCGTCCTCCTCCGCCACCGCCTCGGCGGCGGCGTCGGCCTGGCTCTCCTCGCGCCCGTCGTCGGCGGGGGCGGTGGCCGGGTCGAATTGCAGGCCGAACTGCACCGAGGGGTCGAAGAAGCCCTTGATGGCCGAGAAGGGGATGACCAGCGTCTCGGGCTGACCGTCGAAGCTCAGGCCGACCTCGAAGGCGCTGTCGGTCACCTTGAGGTCCCAGAACTGGTTCTGGATGACGATGGTCATTTCCTTGTCGTACTGGCCCAGCAGCTTCTCGCTGATGCGCACGCCCGGGGCGCGGGTCGAAAAGGAGATGAAGAAATGGTGCTCACCCGGCAGGCCGGTGCGCGAGACCTCGGCCAGAACCTTGCGCACGACGCCGCGCAGGGCTTCCTGGGCGAGAATGTCGTATCGCAGATGATCTTCGGCCATGATGGCGTGTGCTCCTCGTCTCGGCGGGACAGAATCCCGAACGGCTCATATCAGCCCTACGTTCCACGAGATTTCAAGGACAAAGGCGACCGCGATGCGGGGGAGGAAGGTGCAGGCTTCTGTTGCCAGGTGCCTGCGGACCCCGCCTACGCCCGGCTAGGAGCGGAGGACTTCAATTCCCAGTGCTGGCACCGCATTAAGCGGCGAGAGCGACCGGAGCCTTATGGTTGTCGTTGGCAACTATAAGTTTTGGTCCGATATCGGCGGTACCATGCCGAGCGAAAGCACATTCTTTACGCCCTCGTCGATCCTGTTTCGTCCCCATTGGCTCCTCCTCGCGGAGGGGGAGATGGTGGAGACGCCGGGTACTGCCCCCGGGTCCGATGGGTTTATTGCAATGACCGTTTATCGCCATAGCCCTTACGGGCCCTCCCTATATAGGCGAGCCCGCTCCCACATGCAAACTCCCCGCCATCAATTCAGGGCCGGTTAAGGGATTGTCCCCATGCTGGCCGCCCGCACCGGGGAGGCGGCATGCAGATGCGCGATCGATCCTATTGGCGCTCACAGGGGCGGCGGCGGCGCCGCGCCGCCTGGCTGGAACGGCTCGCGCTGCTGCCCGCCATCCTCTTCGCCATGGGGATGGGCGCGGTCGCGACCGTCGGCCTGCAGCAATCCGGCCTCGCCGCCTGGATGCTGGACGCGCCGGCGCCGCGCGTCGCGGGCGAAACCCATCCCGCCCGCGCCTTCCGGCTCTGCGGCGGCGGGGCACGGGTCAGCTGCGTGGTGGACGGCGACACCTTCTGGCTCGACGGCGTCAAGATCCGCATCGCCGACATCAACACGCCCGAGACCGGCGAGCCGCAATGCGCCGCCGAGGCGGCCCTGGGCCGGCAGGCGGCGCAGCGGCTGGCCGAGCTGCTCAGCGCCGGGGCATTCTCGCCGGTCCGCATCGACCGCGACGCCGACCAGTACGGCCGCAAGCTGCGCATCGTCGAGCGCGACGGCCGCTCCCTCGGCGCCGTCCTCGTCGCCGAGGGCCTGGCCCATGAGTGGCGCGGCCGGCGGGAAGGCTGGTGCTGGAGCGCGGCCGGGAAACCCTAGCCGGCGCCGGGCCGGCCGTTCCAGCGCATCTTCATGTAGACGCCGCCGGCCTCCAGCTCCTCCAGCATCTGGGCGAGCCGCTTGCGCTTGGTCGCCTCCTGCCTGGCACCGTTGATCCACAGCAGGTAGTCGTTGCGCTGATAGGGCGGGCGGGCGTCGTATTGCGCCCGCAGGCCGCGCGCCTCCAGCGCCTCGCGGACGAAATCCGGCATGGTCTCGCGCTTGCGCAGCGGGCGGAGAACGGGGCTCATGGCTTGCCTCCTTCGAGTGGAACGCCCCATGGTTACGGCACCGCTGCTGCCACGTCACGTCAGGACGGCATGCGGTATTTGCTTACCACGCCCGCCGGTCCCTGCGTTCCGTGGACAAGCCCGCGCGCGGGGGCGTCATCCGGGCCCGAATCGCCCTAGACTTGCGCCATGCAGCCCTATCTCCAGCTCCTCTCCGACATTCTCGAGCGCGGCACCGACAAGGCCGACCGCACCGGCACCGGCACGCGCAGCCTGTTCGGCTACCAGATGCGCTTCGATCTCTCGCAGGGCTTTCCCCTGCTCACCACCAAGAAGCTGCATGTCAAGTCCATCGTCTACGAGCTGCTGTGGTTCATCCGCGGCGAGACCAATGTGCGCTGGCTGCAGGAGCGGGGCGTCAGGATCTGGGACGAATGGGCCGACGAGAACGGCGATCTCGGGCCGGTCTACGGCTCGCAGTGGCGCAGCTGGCCGGCGCCGGACGGGCGCCATATCGACCAGCTCGCCAATGTGGTCGAATCGATCCGCACGAAGCCGGATTCGCGCCGCCACATCGTCACGGCCTGGAACCCGGCCGAGGTGGACGAGATGGCCCTGCCGCCCTGCCATTGCCTGTTCCAGTTCTACGTCGCCGACGGCCGGCTGAGCTGCCAGCTCTATCAGCGCTCCGCCGACACCTTCCTCGGCGTGCCGTTC
>ENA-UOVV01002359-UOVV01002359.1-compost-metagenome-genome-assembly--contig:-NODE-2359-length-10968-cov-4.243563_pt1 | contig 10968 bp, 9 predicted proteins | sample MGYA00238155_ERZ761577 | MGnify/ENA primary metagenome ERZ761577 (study PRJEB28898, sample SAMN06268775) | compost metagenome | isolation source: Emeryville, CA | place: USA:Emeryville, CA | collected...
ATGCCTTCCGGGGGGCCAATATCGAGAACATCCTCAATTTCGAAAGGGATTTTCCGGACGTGACCGTGGTAAAACTGGAGCAGAACTATCGTTCCACACAGACGATTGTCAAGGCTGCCAATTCGGTCATTGCCCGGAACAAGGGGCAGCTGGAAAAAAATGTCTTTACCCAAAACATGGTCGGAGCACCGATCGATGTCATTAAGGCAGCCTCGGACAATGAGGAAGGACGGCTGGTGGCCGCCTCCATTTTTGAGGAGAAAATGAGGGAAAACCTCAGCAATGAAAGCTTTGCCATCCTTTACCGGACCAACGCACAGTCCCGTGCTTTCGAGGAAGCTTTACGTAAGAAAGGCATCAAATACCGTATCGTAGGCGGACTTTCCTTTTATCAGCGCAAAGAGATCAAGGACCTGCTGGCCTACCTGCGCTTTACGGTCAACCAGCGTGACGAGGAAGCTTTCAAGCGTATCATCAACCTTCCCAAGAGAGGGATAGGAGATTCCACCGTAGCAAAGATTGTCGTCACCGCCGCCGAAAATGGAGTAGGGGTGTGGGAGGTAGTGAGCAATATTGAAAAGTATGTAAGCGGCCGGGCTGTCCTGCCGATCAGCCAGTTTGCTACGCTGATCAAGAGCTTCAAGGTGATGTCGGAAAGCGGGAAAAATGCCTACGAAATCGCCAACCATATCGCACAGGCTTCAGGCCTCCTGCGGGAACTGCATGAGGATAAGACGGTGGAAGGTCTCTCACGCTATGAGAACGTTCAGGAGTTGCTGAATGCGATCAAGGAATTTGCCGATCAGGCCGATGAAGATGAGGATATCAGTCTGAGCGCTTTTCTGCAGTCGGTTTCGTTGCTTACCAATGCGGACGAACCTGATGAGGATGGCGACAGCGATAAAGTCACACTTATGACCATTCACTCGGCGAAAGGTTTGGAGTTCCGGAATGTGTATATCGTGGGTATGGAGGAAGACCTTTTCCCCAGCCAGATGATGCTCGAAAGTCGTCAGGATCTGGAAGAAGAACGCCGTCTGTTTTACGTAGCCATAACCCGTGCGGAGGTCAAGCTGACGCTAACCTTTGCGGAAAGCCGCTACCAGTGGGGACGGTTGAAAATGTGCGAACCAAGCCGCTTCCTGATGGAAATTGACCCCCGGTTCCTGAATTTCCTGGGTTCTGCCAATACGACCCAGGTGATAGATCCCACACCGAAAACTTCCCGATCCTATGCGGTGAAAACTCCCGCTCAATCGCTGGCTCCGAAACCGCAGCCCGCACCTATTCATACCCCGTCGTCTGATTTCACGCCGAGCGATACTTCCAATCTGCAGGTGGGGCAGCGCGTTGAACATCAGAAGTTTGGATTCGGGGTGGTTAGCCGGATAGATGTCAACGGTTCGGACCGGAAGGCTGTCGTGTCATTTGATGAAACAGGAGAAAGAACCCTGCTGCTCAGTTTCGCCAAACTCAGAATAGTCTAGCGGGCTCCGGTGTAGTAGGCACAATTCCCAAAAATGACTTTTGTCAGGATTGGCTTGTTGAGATAGAAATTGTATCTATCATAGTTTAAATTTAACATGGCATTGTGAGTGCTGCCCTTGAAGTAAATGTTAAGTTTACATACGTAAGAAAGCCGGCTGGTACGCTTTTACTTAAAATAGCAGCCGCTTAGTTTCATAAAAAAACAAACGGAAAGTATGTTGGAAGAAAAAGACCTGCAACAGATTGAGGCAAAAGGGATCGATATAAACGATGTTGAGCAACAGATACAGTACTTTAAAGAAGGGTTCCCTTACCTGAAACTTGAAAAAGCAGCGACGATAGGAGACGGCATCATTCGCCTTAGCGAAGAAGAGGCCGAGGAAAAGGTGGCTGAGTACGATAAGATCATTAATGATAGTCATTTAACCCTGTTGAAGTTTGTACCCGCGTCGGGGGCCGCATCCAGGATGTTCAAATCGCTTTTTGGGTTTCTTGATTCCGGAAAGGCCGACAAATCTGTGGAGGAGTTTTTCGCTCAACTTGAGAATTTCGCCTTTTACGAAAGTCTGAAACAAGCCATGGCTTCCGACGGTTTGGATATTACCTCCACCGACCGCCATACAATTGCGGATTATTTCCTGACCGACAAGGGACTGGGCTACGGAAACCTGCCAAAGGGATTACTGGAGTTTCACAAGGCCAACCCGCGTCCCCGAACCCCACTGGAGGAGCATCTGGTGGAAGCCATCCATTATGCCTGTTCAGGCGGAGTAGCGTTTCTGCATTTCACCGTGTCTCCGGAGCATAGGGACAAGTTCGAAAAACTGGTCGTGGAAAGGCTTCCCTACTACGAGAGCACTTATGAAACGAAGTTTTATATCTCTTTTTCCGAGCAGCTTCCTTCGACCGATACCATTGCCGTAAATCCTGACAATACCCCTTTTCGGGAAAGCGATGGCAGTCTGTTGTTCCGGCCTGCGGGACATGGAGCCCTGCTGGCCAACCTTTCCGAACTCGATGCCGATCTAATATTCATCAAAAACGTCGATAACGTTGTACCCGATCGTTTGAAGCCCGTCACGGTGCGCTATAAAAAGGTACTGGCTGCCATACTGCTTGATCTGCAGGCCAAGCTGTTTGCCTATCAGAAGAAGCTTGATCAGGGGGCAACACCCGAACTTCTGGAGGAATTGGATACCTTCTACCGCAACGAACTCTCTACGATTCCTCCTGCGGGTTTTGATGACTGGGACAGCGCGCAAAAGGCGGGTTACTTCCGCAGCAAGCTGAACCGTCCGGTAAGAGCCTGCGGGATGGTAAAAAATGAAGGAGAACCTGGTGGCGGACCATTCTGGGCACGAAATGCTGACGGCAGTATATCTCTTCAGGTGGTCGAATCGGCTCAGGTAGATCTCGAAGATCCGGCTCAAAAGGAAGTATGGATGTCAGCCACGCATTTCAACCCGGTAGATCTGGTCGTGGCCTTCAAGGACGCAGATGGAAATTCCTATCGGCTGGAAGAGTTCCGGGACCCGACAACGGGCTTTATTTCCTCCAAATCGAAAGACGGAAAAGAACTGAAGGCGCAGGAACTGCCCGGGCTCTGGAACGGCTCCATGGCCAACTGGAACACCGTATTCGTGGAGGTGCCGCTACTGACTTTCAATCCGGTTAAGACCGTGAATGACCTGTTGAGAGAGCAACATCAGTAATCCGTCATGGCATATAAAAAGAACGAGGCAGGGTGGGAATTCTGCCTCGTTCTTTGTTGGGGGTCATCGTAACCCAATTAATTTCTGAAAAACCACTTCCGCTTCATCCTGATAGGGATGCAATTCGGTTTCCGCAATTTTATGCAGCAAATACTCGGCCTGGGGTTTTCGTTCAAGGGCGAGGTAAGCCATGGCGAGATACCATTCCGAAACATTTGAAACGGTCTCTTTCATCCGTTCTGCCAGGTTTTTCAGCGTCGGCAGTGCCTGTACGACTTTTCCCGATTTCAGAAGGCCTATCGCTTTATAAAGTTCGGTAGAATCCCTTTTCAATCGCTGGAGCTCTTTCGCGCCCAATTGAAAGGAAGCCGGATTGGAATCCAACGCCCGTAGGGGTCTGGGATTGAAATGCGCCTTAAACAATTCCTTACCCGAATATGACTGAGCCTGAACCACCGTCAGACTCAGTCCGAATATCCATAGAAGAAAAGTAAACTGACGCCTCAATTATCTCGTAAAGCTTTTTCCCACGAATTTTAAAACTTCGGGCAAGGCTGTCCGCCAGTAATGCCAGTTATGGGCTCCGTCGCGAACCCGAAATTCGTGCGGCACACCTTTGTCGATCATGACCGAGTGCAGCGCCATATTGCCCTTGATGAGGAAATCATCATCCCCGCAGTCGATGTAATAACGCACGGATTTCAGTTTATCCAGGTCGCCGGTTTCCACGATTTTGAGGGGAGAATTGTCGTACCAGTGCTTGTTAAGCCTGTCTTTTCCACGAAGTCCCTTCTGCAGAAATACACCCATAAAGTTATCCCAGCGGTCATCGGGAACTTTTAATATCTCCTCGTCCGTCCAAATGGCCGCGCTTAGCGGCGCCGCGGCGGCAAACATTTCGGGGTATTTGAGGCTGTAGATGAGTGTACCGTATCCTCCCATCGATAAACCGGCAATGGCCCTGAATTCTTTTTTCTTTCTGACGCGATAGGTGCTCTCGATATGTGGGATAAACTCCTTGATGAAGAAGTCCTCATATTTCGTTTTACCGTCATGTGAATTGATGTAGAAAGACACTCCACCGTCAGGCATGGCGATAATCATTGCCGGAGCATCGCCACTGGCAATCGTCTTGTCAGCGATAGTCTGAACCTGTCCGAACTGAACCCATCCTGTGTCGTCGTCGGTATATCCATGAAGAAGGTACAATACCGGGAAGTTGGCATTTGTGCTTTCATAGCCGGACGGCAGATAGATACTGTATCTGACTTCCTTACCCAGGATTTTCGAGTTGATCGTCAGACTTTCCTTAATCGTTCCGTTTTGAGCCAGACATACAGTACTTAGGAAAGCGAAGCAAAGAAGCAATAAGTTTCTCATAGGCTTAATGGCAGGTTAATGAATGAGTGCTACGTTAAATTTTTCTTTCAGGGGGCGTAGACCCCGTTTTATTAAAAAGCCACGATCCCCGGCCGTATAACTATCGGGACGGGCATCGTGGCCTCAACTTAGCCATTCACCACTTAGGCGACGGTTTCCTCTTCGTGAATAATTACTTTTTCGATCTTGTCTCCCTGGCGTATCGCGTCGATCACGTCGAGCCCATCCACCACCTTACCAAAACAGGTATGGTTACGGTCGAGATGCGCCGTGTTTTTCCGATTATGACAGATGAAAAATTGGGAACCTCCCGTGTTTCGTCCGGCATGTGCCATGGAAAGAACACCGCGGTCGTGGTATTGATTGCCGCCGGTAAGTTCACAGGGGATATGATAACCGGGGCCGCCACGACCAGTACCTTCCGGACAACCACCCTGGATTACAAAATCAGGAATAACCCGATGGAAAGTCAATCCATCATAGAAGCCCTTCCTGGCGAGATCCGTGAAGTTTTTAACTGTGTTGGGAGCATCCTGCTCGTAAAATTCGATCCACATGGTGCCTTTTGCAGTCACCATTTCCGCTTTTAGTGCCATAAATGAAAATATTTTATCTACCTCCCGCTAAGTTCGGTTTTTTTACCATAAAGCCAATAAACCATTTTGGGGAATTGGAGAGGGAAACATTAAGGAGTTAAGGAAAGTTAAGGGTAAGGTAAACATTTGTATGGGTTTTTTGAGGGAAACATTAAGGAGTTAAGATTAGTTAAGGTAGGGTAAAAAATTAAGGGATATTTTCAGGGAAACATTAAGGAGTTAAGAATAGTTAAGGGAAGTTTTTGAGGTTAACACAGCGGAATTTTTGATAGGTTTAAGAGGTACTTCATGAGTTTTAACTCCTTAATATCCAGCCACCAACAACTTAATTTCCCTTAACTTCTTAATGGTCAGCTAGCTACAACTTAACTTTCCTTAACTCCTTAATGGTCAGCTAGCTACAACTTAACTTTCCTTAGCTCCTTAATGGTCCACCAGCAAAATCTTCACTTCACTTACCTCCTTAATGGTTCCCATCAACGCGGGGAGAGGAGGTAGTCGGAGCGGTACTTGCCGGGAGTCTTCCCCGTGATTTTCTTGAAATTCCGGTTAAAATTCGAAAGGGTATCAAAGCCTGTCTCATAGGCTATTTGTGCGATTGACTGGTTTTCATTCATCAGCAAACGGCAGGCTTCACCGATGCGGATTTCGTTCACCAGCTCGGTCAGGGTCTTTTTGGTTCGTGCCTTGAAATAGCGGCAGAAGGCAGATTCGCTCATGCCCGCATGGGCAGCCACATCTTTCAGTTTGATTTCATCCCGAAAGTGCTGTAAGAGGTAGTTGTGTACTTTCTGCATTCTTTCGGTTTCCGATTTTTTGTAGGTATTTCGGTAGCCCAGACTGGTAATTGGTTGTTTAAAGGGGGTATGGGCCAGTTCGTTGAGGAGAATCAGCAGCTCGACGATCTTCTCAAAGCCGGTGAGTGAGGGAAACCTGAGCAGTTTTTCGATTAACCGGGTTTTAAAGGGCTCTGAGATAGTAAATCCATGTACAGACTCCTTCAGAAAATGACTGATGGCGTGCATCTCAGCCCGGTTAAACAAATCCTTGCCCAGGAAATCCTCCTGAAAATAGACCACAATACCTCTAGTCATCAGCTTTGAATCCGCTTCGAAGTAGGCCGGATCGCTCCGCCAGAGGTGAGGAATATCAGGGGAGAGGAAAACGGTATCACCCGGTGTGAAAGGCTGAATGGAGTCGCCGATCAGTCGGGTGCCGGTCCCTTCAATGACGGTGAAAAGCTGGTAGTGGGGGTGAAAATGCCAGTTCGGATCGAAATAGGGTTCCCGGAGATCCATCGCGATGACGGCCTCGGACAAACTTTCAACGTTTTTTAGTAACGGTGCTCTGATAGTCGATCGAAATTGATGTGATAGCCAATTTACCGATAAAGGTTAAAAAAGTAAATAATGTGTTAAAATTTGATGAGTCCCTGGGGTCTGTCTGTCAAATTGACTGGAATATGGCTTAGAAAATCCATTCAACGATCATTTTGACAGTATTCAGTTGGGAGGTATACCTTTTGAAAAGGAGTACATCAGAACCCATAATTAAAAAGAAGATGAAAAGAACAGACCATGCTAGAGTAGCGCCGGAGATTTTGATGGGGATTGATCTGTCCAATTCGTTAAACGGCGGCAGCAGTTTGATTGAAACACAAATAAGAGCCTCGGAAGTAGGGTATGAAGGTATGATCAGGGTTCCGGGCGTTGACATAGATGAAATATCGGTAGAGGTGATTGAAAACCGCGTACTGGTACATCATCCGATTCCGGTATTTAACCAGAGCACCGGCGACGGGAAACTATATACAAGGGTGGTGGCCAATTTCAGAATTCCGTCTGATGCAGACTATGAAGGGGTTACCGCCAGCTATCTGGAGGCTCAGAAATGCCTGAAGGTGACAATTCCCTTCAATGAAAAGCAGAAGGGGTACCGGAATAATATTGAAATAGAAAGGTAGGGTTGTCAGTAAGTCAAACGGAGTTTCCCGTGTGATGAGGAAACTCCGTTTCAGTGTTTTTAAGCCAGGCGGTTGATACAGTTCAGATCTTCAAATGCCTGCTTAAGCCGGGCTACCTGACTTTCCTGTCCTTTACGCAGCCACACCCGTGGATCGTAGTATTTTTTGTTGGGAGAGTCGGCGCCCTCAGGGTTGCCAAGTTGTCCCTGGAGATAAGCTTCCTTATCTTTATAGTACTTCAGAACCCCCTCCCAGGTTGCCCATTGAATATCGGTATCGATGTTCATTTTCACAGCACCGTATTCTATTGCTTCACGGATTTCTTCCCTTGAGGATCCCGAACCACCGTGGAATACGAAATTCACGGGCAGAGGACCTGTGTTGTAGTGCTGCTGGATGTAATCCTGTGAGTTTTTCAGGATAATGGGCGACAGTTTTACGTTACCTGGTTTATATACACCGTGCACGTTTCCGAATGCGGCAGCGATGGTGAAATTGGGAGATATCTTGCTTAATGCTTCGTAGGCGTAGGCAACTTCTTCGGGTTGTGTGTAGAGTTTGGAGCTGTCGACATCGGTATTATCTACTCCGTCTTCTTCTCCACCGGTAACACCCAGTTCTATTTCAAGCGTCATGCCTATTTTGCTCATACGCTCGAAATACTTCACACAGGTTTCAATATTTTCTTCAAGAGGTTCTTCCGACAAATCCAGCATATGAGAGCTGAACAAAGGTGTTCCGTGCTGTTCAAAATGACGCTCGCCCGCTTCGAGAAGCCCGTCGATCCATGGCAGAAGCTTTCTTGCGCAGTGGTCAGTGTGCAGAATTACCGGTACTCCATAAGCTTTAGCCATATTGTGTACGTGCAGGGCACCGGAAATGGAACCAGCGATGGCTGCAGACTGGTTGGCATTGGATAGGCCCTTGCCAGCGTAGAAGACGGCACCACCGTTGGAGAATTGGATAATAACAGGGCTGTTAACTGCAGAAGCTGCTTCCAATACACCATTTATAGAGTCACTACCCACAACATTGACTGCCGGTAAGGCATAGTTGTTTTCGTTGGCGTGACGGAAAATTTCAGTTACTGCCGATCCGGTAACAACCCCGGGTTGAAAGCGTTTAGTGCTGTCGCTCATAGAACTGTTGTTTAATGAAATGTGGTAAATAATTTACCCGATATTTGTTTGCTATATAAAATTGGAAGGTGCAAGTTAGTTAATTTGTAAGTTAATCCGGCTGAGGTCCGTAAATTTGACCTCATTTGTCAAAATTGTACTTTTATTTATAGGATGCGTTTAAAAGGGAGAAAGATTATTCTGCTGTATGTGGCTCTGGGGTTTCTGATTATTTGGATACGGGAATATGTCCGTTCGGGACTGGCCAACAGTTACTGGGCCCTGCTGCTGATGCTTGTCTTTCTCTTCTGGTACCAGTTTCTCAACATTGCGGATAAAAACCGGGAAGCATCCGGTGATGCACAGCCAGAGGTGAAGGAGAAAAAAAAGACAGCAAAAAGGAAAAATAAATGACGATATACGGGGTACTGGCTTTGATATTCTTTCTGGCGGCGGGTTATTACGGTGCGGTCAGAGCCCGCTCACTCGCCTATTCTTTCGAGTGGGTGAACTTCAGAACCGAAGAAGAGAGTAAAAAGGTTTTTGTCCTCGAATGGAGGAGGAAAGTCCGGATGATGCGTTTCCTGATGGTAGCGCTGGGGATTTTCTCCCTGGTAATGTTTTGGCTGCAGCGCTGGTCGTATATATCCCTCTATGTCGGTTCAGCCGCCGTTTTCCTGCTTGGGGCTGTCCTTTGGCTACTAAGTCTTACTTTCTGGCTGAAGTTAGGGCAGTTTTATCCGCGTACCGTTGATCTTACGAGCTTTCCAGTTCGGTTTGGAGAATGGCTCATCACGCCCATTCACTGGATCGTGGAGCCCTTTCTTTCGCGGCAGCCCATTGAATGGAAGACCAATGCGGGCAGTAAGGAAGAGAATGAATCGGAGGAAGAGGAATCGGAAGACGAAGTTGATGAGCAGATGATTCGCAATGCGCTGGAATTCAAGGATGTCAGACTGAGGGACTGTATGATTCCGCGTACCGAAATTACGGGTATCGATGTGGATGATCCGATCGAGAAGTTACAGGAGGATTTCGTGAAGAGCGGACATTCCAAAATTGTCGTCTACAGGGAATCGGTCGACAACGTGATTGGGTACTGTCATATGCTTTCCATGTTCAAGAAACCAAAGGAAATTGCCGCGATTACTTCACCTATCCTGATGGTTCCGGAAGCCATGCCGGCCGGAGATCTCCTGATGCGTTTTCTGGAGGAAAGGAAAAACCTGGCCGTGGTCGTCGACGAATTCGGAGGGACGGCCGGGCTCGTCAGCATAGAGGATATTATCGAGCAGATATTTGGTGAAATCCAGGACGAGTACGACTCTACCGAAGACTGGGTGGAAAGGGAGGTTGGAGAGAACCAGGTACTCCTGAGCGCCAGGCATGAAATTGATTACCTCAACGAAAAATACAACTGGAAACTTCCCGAAGGGGATTATGACACGCTGGGCGGCCTGATAATCGATCTTTACGAAGATATCCCGGAGGTAGGCGAGGTGATAGAGCTTCCCCCTTACACCTTCCGCATCGAAGCAGCCCAGGACAATCGTATCGACACCATCCTGGTCACTGTCCATAATCTCTGAAATAATCAGGAATATTGGGCGAAAAAGGCATAACATAGACAAATCGGTACAGATAGGACGATTATCGGGGAAGAATATTCCTTATTCGATATAAATTGCCTTTTACTTTCCCTTAACTTTGTGGAGTGGAAACCCGGCAATCGGAATTTATTGGGTATGCGACTTGTTATCCGGTTACAAGTGAGGCTCTGATTATCTGTCCGGTTGTTTCTATGAACCGGATTTTTTGATAACAATTACAAAAGATAGGATGTTAAAATTTATTGCAAAACTTTTTGGTACCAAAGCGGAAAGGGATCTCAAGGAACTGAAGCCTTACGTGGGGTTGGTCAATGCAGAGTATGAAAAGCTGAGAGACCTTTCCAATGATGAGCTGAGGGGCCGTTCACAGGGTCTGAAGGACCTGATTGCGGAAAGGCTTCGTGGTATCGATGATGAAATTGAAAAACTGCGTCAGGAAGCTGTTGCGGAGGCGGACGTAGACCAAAAAGAAGTTATATTCAAGAAAGTAGACGAACTCGAACAGCAACGCAACAAGCAGCTGGAAGAGGTACTGTTGGAAATCCTTCCCCAGGCATTTGCCATCGTCAAGGAAACAGCCCGCCGTTTCAAGGAAAACAGCCAGATCGAAGTTACGGCAACCTACCTTGACCGGGAACTGGCTACCCGGAAAACCCACATCAAAATCGAAGGCGACAAGGCCTATTGGAACACGACCTGGGATGTAATGGGCAACCCGATCAAATGGGAGATGGTTCATTACGACGTTCAGCTGATCGGTGGGGTCGTATTACATCAGGGTAAAATTGCGGAGATGGCTACAGGGGAGGGTAAAACACTGGTAGCTACCCTGCCTGCCTTCCTCAACGCACTGGCCGGACAGGGCGTTCATATTGTAACCGTTAACGATTACCTGGCCAAACGGGATGCCGAATGGAACGGTCCGCTCTTCGAATTCCACGGACTCACGGTAGACTGTATCGACCGTCACCAGCCCAATACGCAGGCAAGACGGAACGCATACCGTGCCGATATTACCTACGGAACCAACAACGAATTTGGTTTCGACTACCTCCGCGACAACATGGCCAGGGGCGTTGAAGAACTCGTTCAGCGCAAGCA
>ENA-UOVV01002361-UOVV01002361.1-compost-metagenome-genome-assembly--contig:-NODE-2361-length-10964-cov-3.880191_pt1 | contig 10964 bp, 10 predicted proteins | sample MGYA00238155_ERZ761577 | MGnify/ENA primary metagenome ERZ761577 (study PRJEB28898, sample SAMN06268775) | compost metagenome | isolation source: Emeryville, CA | place: USA:Emeryville, CA | collected...
ACGGTGCCTCGTTCGTCGAGTGGTTTGCGGAGGAAGCCAAGCGCGCTTATGGAGAAACTATTCCTTCGCCGGCGGGGGGGCAGCGATTGGTCACCATTCGACAACCCATTGGAGTGGTTGCCGCCATCACGCCATGGAACTTTCCACTTGCTATGGTAACGCGCAAAGTGGCTCCCGCGCTAGCCTGTGGCTGTACGGTCATCCTCCGTCCGGCGTCCCAAACACCGCTTACTGCACTTTATGTAGCAAAAATGGCGCATGAGGCTGGATTCCCTGCCGGCGTATTTAATGTGATAACTGGCAAAGACAGCAGCGGTATGGGTGCAGCGCTTGCAACGAGTGAGATTGTGCGTAAAATTTCATTCACTGGCTCCACAGAAGTGGGGCGCAGACTCATGGAGCTTGCCGCAGGCACTATAAAAAAGGTATCCCTTGAATTGGGCGGCAACGCGCCCTTTCTGGTGTTTGACGATGCGGACATTGATGCTACTGTTAAAGGGGCGATCGCTGGCAAATTCCGCAATTCCGGGCAGACCTGCGTTTCTATCAACCGATTTTACGTACAGAATACCGTGTTCGACCGCTTTGCGGAGAAACTGACCCATGCAGTCAGGAAACTGAAGGTTGGAAATGGCCTTGATCCTGGAGTGGAGGTAGGTCCACTCATCTCCGACGAGGGTATCGAAAAAGTACGGAAGCATATTCGGGATGCCATTGATAAGGGTGCGAAGTTACTCACCGGCGGAAAAGTCATCAACGGCCGTTTCTTTCAACCGACTGTTCTCGCCGACGTTCCTTCGACGTCGTTGGTCGCCCGGCAGGAAACATTCGGTCCGCTTTGCGCCCTGTTTCGCTTCGAAACCGAGGCAGAGGCCATCGCGGCAGCGAACGATACCGAGTTCGGACTTGCTGCTTACTTATATAGCAACGATGTCAACCGGTGTTGGCGCGTTTCCGAACAGTTGGAAGCCGGGATGATCGGCATCAATACGGGTCTCTTATCCAATGCCGCTGCCCCCTTCGGCGGTATCAAACAATCTGGAATTGGGCGTGAAGGCTCCAAGCACGGGCTTGATGAGTACATGGAGTGGAAGTACCTGTGCTTTGGTGGTTAACGTTCGCGGAATTTTTTATATAGTTTTACGGCCAGCATCAGTATGATGGACAGTACCAACAAGCCCAGAACACCGAATATCCAGTTGACGGCACTCTTAAGTACGACAGCGAAAACGATGGCGAACAAAATGACCGTTGTCAGCTCGTTCCACAACCGCAATCGGGTGGATGTCCATCGGCTGACCTCATTTTTTAGACCCGTCATGATCCGCTGACAGGTAAAATGATAAGCGATTAAGCCTGACACAAACGCTAGTTTTACGTGCATCCACCCCATAGTAAGCAATCCCGGCGCCAAATAGAGCATGGTTAGGCCTGCAAGTACGGTTAAGTACATAGAAGGGGTTGTGATAATCCACCACAGCCTGCCTTCCATCACCACAAATTGCCGATGCAATATGGCGTACTCGGTATCCGACTTTTGTTTCGCTTCCGCGTGGTAGATAAACAAGCGAACCATATAAAATAAGCCCGCCATCCAGGTGATGACAAATATAATATGGACGGCTTTAACGTATAGATATAACATATTTCGGTCCAAGACTAAAATGTATCCGAAAGGTTAGTTGTCAGTAAGCAAACTCTTTCACGACGTCAATTGCGTATCGTACATTATCAAACGGTATATCCGGCATGATCCCGTGTCCGAGGTTGAAGACAAAGCCATTTTCCCCGCGCATCCGTTCGAACAAGTGTAAGATTTTTTCCTTGATCACCTTTTTATCGGCATATAACACGAAAGGATCCAGGTTACCCTGTACCGCCACTCCGCCGGGCAAACCATCCTTTATCGTTCGAAGGTCAGCATTCCAATCCACCGACACCACGTCCGGTCCCGCGGCTGCCATCAATGGAGCGAACACAGAACTGCCTTTGCAAAACGAAATTACGGGTACCCCGTCACGATTTAATTTTGAAAAAATATAGCTGTTGTACCGGTGTGAGAATGTCTGATAGTCATCCCATGCTAATGCTAATGCCCAGCTGTCAAACAATTGCAGAGCGTCCACTCCCGCCGCTATCTGCATATTCAGGTAGTCAACCGTGACGTCGGCAATTTTTTGCAAAATTAAATGAGCGAGTGCCGGCTCATTGTGGAGCAGCAACTTTGTACGCTTAAAATCCTTGGAAGAACCTCCTTCAACGAGGTAACTGAGCACCGTAAACGGTGCCCCGGCAAATCCGATCAAAGGAATAGAACCTTCTAAACGCTGCTTAACCACTTTAATGGCGTCTTCCACATACCGCAGTTTATCCACCACATTAGTTTGCAGTGAATTTGCGTCTGCGTAGCTGCGTATGGGATTGGCAAACCGGGGTCCTACTCCCTGTTCAAAACTAAGTTGTCCTCCCATTGCCTCGCCGGTTACGAGGATATCCGAAAATAAGATGGCTGCATCCACCCCCAATAGATCGACCGGAAGCATGGTCACATCCGCTGCAATCTCAGGTGTTTTGCACATCTCCAGAAAGGAATATTTGTTTTTAATATCCCAATACTCTTTCATGAATCGCCCTGCCTGGCGCATCATCCACACCGGGGGACGTTCCGTCGGCTGAGAAAAAGCCGCACGAATCAGTAGGTTGTTCTTCAAATTTTTAGTCACGCCTGATTTTTAGGTATCTCGTTCTCTATCTTATTAATAATGTGCGCTACTCTGGAGGTAACTTCCAATTTTTTTGCTACCTCCACATAAGCCTTCACCCGTTCGTAATCTTTCCGTCTAAGGTTGATATTGGCCAGGTTAACCAAAATGATAGCTTTATCGTTAGGTCTTCGGAAAGGCAAACGCGAAGCGATCTGAAAATGTCGTTCTGCTTCATCGTAATCTTCCGCTTTAAGCGCAAGATTCCCCATCATAAATTCGTAGTAATTGCGTCTGCCTTTGCGGAGTGCCTCAGGCTTCTTGATATCTGCAAGCAGATACCGTGCTTTTTCAAAATCTTTTTTTTGAAAAGCCTGGGTAGCTATAAAGACCGTGCCTTCCCGGTAATGGCTCCACGTAAGGTATCCCATAAAACCGATCACCATCGCCGACAATTGGTAAACGCGGGCGTAGACTGTCCAAGCCAAAAAGAAAAACGAGACGACCAATACCAACGCACGAACCCGGGAAGTCATCATCAGTTCTGGGGATTATCTGTAAATTTGTACCCTACACCCCGAATGGAGTGAAAATAGACAGGATGTTTTTGATCCGGTTCAAAATATTTCCTGAAGGTGAGGATAAAGTTGTCAATGGTTCGCGTGGAGGGATACACGTCATAATTCCATACTGTCTCCAATATTTGTTCCCGGGAGACCGCCTCGTTACGCCGCTCAACAAGTAACTTAAGAAGCATCGTTTCCTTTTTCGTCAGAGAGGTAACAGTTCCATCTGCATGATGTAGTTCAAACGAGTTAAAATAGATGGTTTTATCACCAATGGTGTACGAGTTCAGTTCTTTTAGTTCGTCGCCTTTCATGCCACGGCGGACAAGAATACCTACCCGTAAAATAAGTTCCTCCAGGTTGAACGGTTTCACCAGATAATCGTCGGCGCCTTTCCGAAGTCCGGTGATACGATCTTCGCTACTATTCTTTGCCGTCAGAAACATGATGGGCACTTCGGTGTTCTGCAGACGGATGGTCTCTGCTACCTGAAATCCGTCAATTTCGGGAATCATCACATCCAGAATAACCAAGTTAAAGCGCTCCTCTTTAAATATCTTTAATGCCTTTTTTCCGTCGGTAGCTGTGGACACGCGATATCCTTCCATTTCCAGATTAAGTTTGATGGCATCGAGTAAGTGTTCCTCGTCCTCTACCAATAAAATCCGATGTTTTGCTTGTTGCATGATGGTTGTTTAACTTGGATAAGTATCTTATGGATTCACTCTTTGTGCTTCAGGGAGCCTACCTTCGGAAGTCGCCGCAACCAAGTTGGCCGTGTTCGGAAAAACAACTTCAAACACACTTCCCGAAGGGGTATTGTCTTTTACGACAATTTGTGCGCGATGTCTTTCAAGTACCGTCTTTACAATATATAACCCTAACCCTGTTCCTTTCGTTTTACGGGTATCTTCATTGCCCACGCGGTAAAACTTATTAAAGATAAGTTTCTTTTCGTGATCGGCAATACCAATTCCGTGGTCGGCCACGCTAAACGTAACGTTCCCATTTTCAGCAGAAAGCTTTACAACAACATGCGCGCAGGGGGGCGAATATTTCACGGCATTCTCGATCAGGTTATTAACCACATTTGTTATAGCGAATCGGTCACCTTCAATCTGAATATCGGGTTCCAGCTCGGTTTTAATTACCTGCGATGTACAAGAGTGAATTTGCAATCTACCGGCCACGTTTTTCACCAACTCCGTCAGCTCGATCACTTCCTTGGGAAAGTTATATCGTAGATTTTCCAGTTTGGTGGCAATCAGCACATTACCTACGAGATCATCCAGACGTTCAATGTCTTTCAGTGAATTGGAAAGAAATTGATCCCTTTGTTCTTTGACGAGGTCACGTTTCAGAATCGTTTGGATAGCCAATTTGATAGATGCCAGCGGTGACTTCAGCTCATGGGTAACCGCCAGCAGGAAATTTTGCTGCTGCTTTTGTATTTTATGTTCGCGGACAAAAGCCTTCTTCAATTTGAGAGCACCAGCGACGAAAATCAGCATAAAGAAAATGCCTTCTCCGATAATCATGATCTTTCGGTCGGGTTGATTTTCTATAAGCAATACACCCCACCATGCTAACTGTGCAGTCGCATAAAACACAAGAAAATAGAACAGAACCAGCGGTTTTCGCATACCAAACTCCTGAAAAGCAACCACAAAAGTATCGATTTAAGACGATTAAAAAGAAGGCGAATGCCATATTATGACAATAAAGGGAAATTTGCCAAAAAAAACTATTTTCGAACATATTTCATGAAACACACCTTACATGCTATTACCTACCTTTGCATTCTGGTCATTTTCGGAAGCGGGGTATGTTTGTATCCCTACGGCAGTGGTTCGCCTGTTGAACGCCACGGCCCCTTACATACTGAGGGAAATCGTATTGTTGATCAACATGGAATATCTCCTCAGCTCCGCGGACTTAGCTTTTCCTGGAGCGTATGGGGAGGTAAGAAATATTATCATCCCGCCGTAGTAGATCGGTTAGTGGATGATTTTAAGGTTTCTGTCGTTCGCGTTGCTATGGCAATCGAACCGGAAGGTGGCTACTTGCAACAACCACAAGAACAACACCTTCTCATTCAAAAGGTAGTCGACCAATCGATCAGCCGGGGTATTTATGTAATTATTGATTGGCATGATCACCATGCCAACCTCAATATTAACGCCGCGAAGCGTTTCTTTTCGAAGATGGCCCAGCGGTACTCGAACATTCCGAACGTTATTTATGAGATCTGGAATGAACCCGAGCGCCAAAACTGGCTCGACATCAAAACTTATGCGGTTGAGGTTATTGAGGAGATACGCAGACACGACAAGCAGAACTTAATTATAGTAGGTAGTCCGCACTGGGATCAGGATGTTGAGGTTGCTTCGACACATCCGATAACGGGGATGGATAACATTGCTTATTCGTTTCATTTTTACGCCAGCGATCCCCATCATCAGGAACACCTCCGCAAAAAAGCTGAAGCAGCGATGCACAATGGACTCCCTCTGATGGTTACCGAATGGGGTGTGGGAGAATCTGATGGCGATGGTATCTTCGACCAACAAAAAACGGAGACATGGGTAAATTGGATGGAAAGTCACCAATTGAGTTGGGTGAATTGGAACATCACGGACAAGGAAGAGACTACTGCAATTCTGCTTCCCGGGGCTCCTGTTCACGATGATTGGTTCACAGAACATTTAACCCCTGCGGGTACATATATCCGTAGTCTACTGAGGACATTAAATGCTTATTAGAATGCGTATCTTTGCACCAACTCCTGCTATGAAACGAGATATTTTTTTTGATCTGGATCACACCTTATGGGATTTTGAAAAGAATGCGGAGGAGGCGTTGAGCGAACTATTCGACGGCTACAAGTTCGACGCGCTGGGGATAGCGTCTGCGCAGTTATTCATTGAAACCTACAACCGGAATAACCATCGGTTATGGGCGCTCTATCACCATGGAAAGATTACGAAATCTGAACTTCGCGAAGCACGCTTCGCCGATACGTTCAGGGAGTTGGGGATTGATCCCCGATTATTCCCTAAAGCATTTGAGGAAGACTATCTTCGGCTATGTCCCCAGAAAACCCATCTTTTTCCGGGAGTCCATGAAACACTAACTTATCTTGCTGACAAATATATGCTCCACCTTATTTCGAATGGCTTTGGCGATGCAGCGGAGATAAAGGTTACGAAATGTAACCTGAAACAATACTTTTCTTCAATCGTGATTTCAGAAGTAGTGGGTGTGCATAAGCCGGATGCACGGATTTTCCATTATGCCGTCAGAAATGCGAAAACACAAATTATAGACAGCGTGATGATTGGGGACAGTCTCGAGGCCGATATCCGTGGCGCGCAGAATGCCGGCATGGACGCTATTTATTTCAATCCGAAGGGAATTGCGGTTCCACCTGATGTAAAAGCCAGTATCGGCGCGCTTGGTGAGCTTAGAGAGCTCTTTTAGCGTGCCTAAAACTGCGGTTCTCCACCACCGTAATCTTCCGTGTTTTCGCGCCTCCGCGTTTCGCGTTTCAGATTCTGATCACCGAAGCGGTAATTAAACGACAACATGAACATCCTGCGCATCCAGCGGTGTTCGAAATAACGATAAACACCGTTGCTTTCCGTGTACCCCCCGAACCGCCGTTGGTTAAGCAAATCCCTTGCATTCAACGAAATAGTTCCTCTACGACTCAACACATCGTACTTAACGCCTGCATCGATCACGTAGTTGTCAATCCCCTTTCCCTGAGCCATGATCCGTGGTGCCTGGTATTCAAGTCGTGCCTGCAACGAAAGAAGCGGCGTGAATCGGTAATTGGTAGTCGCATTTGCGTTCCAGCTAAATCCCTCGGTAGGTGCAACCCCAAAAGCCTCGCTACCTTTAAAACGGGTATGATAGGCATTAACGTTGGCCATAACATCCCACTTATTTGAAAGATCCAGCCGCGAGATCAGTTCCAGACCTGTGGACTCGTTACGACTTATATTTTGCCATTGCATCAAGGTAACCCCTGTATTCTCATCCACGTCCTGAATAATCGGTTGTGTTACGTCGTTCACAATTCGATGGTAGATAGAGGACGTCAATAACACGGACTTCCACGTTTTTGTATACCCCAATTCAAACGAATGGATATCTTCCGGCAGCAGATTTGGGTTACCCTGACGGTGGTTCAGATTATCTGAAACATCGATGAACGGATTAACTTGCCAACCTCTAGGCCGGCTAACGCGACGGGTATAACTAACTTGCAGCTGATTCCTGTTTCCGAATTCCTGCGTGATAAATACGCTGGGATATACCCGAAAATAGTCAAGTTGGCCGGATATTGTCCGCTCATCTTCTGAAAGGCCCGGTGTGAGCAAACCCAGCTCCGTATCCAAATACGCCTGTTCCGCGCGAAGCCCTACCTGATATCCCAGCCTTTCCGTCAATTTATTTTGGTAATTGACATATAACGCATGTACACTGCTGGTCATGTCAAAATCGTTGCTAACACGGTAATCAGGCAATAGTCCCAACGTAGAGTCGGACTGTGAATACTGATAATCCATACTTCGGCGGATTATTGTGCGATACCCTGCTTCCAACTTATGGTGATCGCTGAAAGGCCGAACGTAGTCGAGTTGAAGATTTACGTTTCGTCCATCTTCTTTCGTGTCATTAATTCTAGCCCGCTCGTATTTCCCGGAAGGTTGATCAGAATATTCCTGATTAAATGAATTTGTACCTTCCTCACCATCGTACCCAAATGCAACATTAGCCAGCAGTTCTTCGCTTTCATGGGCAAATTCCCGCTTCAGGTCGAGCGAAACTTCGTACCCCAAATCGTCCTCATCCTGGCGGGAAAAACGATTACTACTGCCGGCCAATTGCGGATGATTAACGTATTTATAAAGTAAATCCTCATTCCGTTCATTGCCCCGTAGACTGAGATTCCCCGCCAAGCCAATCAGTGTTTTTTCTCCAAGATAATAGTCGATGCCAAGCTGAATGTTGTGATTAAGCCCGAGACGCGCACTCTCACTTAGGTTGTTGGTCAGACTATTATTGGAGAGTACTTCGGTGTTGTTTACCCCATTGCCCACCATATTTCTTCTATTGAACGTATAACCGCCGTAATAGTTCACGTTGTTATTTCGAAAATTCAGGTTGGCACCCGCCATGTAATTGTTGTACGAACCTCCTGATACGTTCACAGAACCATTAAATCCTACGTAGGTGTTTTTTTTAAGGATAATATTGATGATCCCTGATTGTCCTTCGGCATCGTATTTCGACGACGGGTTGGTCACCACTTCTATTTTGGACACCGCGTTTGCGGGCAACGACTGAAGAAATTGTGTAACATCACTTCCTGCAAGTGCAGATTCACGACCGTTGATCAGCACGCGGACACTGCTTGAGCCGCGAAGGCTCACAGTACCATCCATATCTACTTGTAACGAGGGAACATTCGCAAGCAGATCCGTTGCTGTTCCGCCTATGCTTAAGGTGCTCTCCGCCACGTTGAATATTTTTCTGTCGATCCCTAATTCCATTGCCGGAGGGGTACCTTCTACAACCACTTCCTCCAGAATTTCACCCTGAGGCTTCAATAGAACCTTTCCCAAGTCCACCGCTTGTCCCGGCTTAACGACAATATTGTCTACCACCTGGTTCTGGTAGCCGACGTAGGTAATCCGCAGAAGATAAGTCCCCGGATCCACGTCTGCCAACGCAATTTTTCCGTCATCGACCGTCTGCATTCCTTTTACATAAGCATTTGAGCCTTGTATTAATAGTGCGGCGCTGGCGTAACCAACGGGTTGTCCTGAAACTTCATCAACTACAATAGCCGATACAGAACCTTTGCCAGTCTGCGCGGTGGCATTCATGGAATAGACAAATAATCCGAGCACAGTGAAATAGACGATCTTAATCCGATTTACGAGAGACATGTATCTACGTTCTTAAAGTATCTGAATAATTGCCGCAAAGATGATGCTTTAATGCGTCAACAGAGGTATGGTAACCGCAATATTACAACGCGGCAGCTTGTCGTTCAGCCCATCGGAACATGTTATCAATTATTCGACGCTAACCGTTAAGCCTTCGGATTTAAGAATTTTACGATATATGTCAACTTCGGTGTAGGTTCCTTCCAATACGGCACACTTACCTTCCGTATGTACTTTCCACGCAATCTTTTCGGCTTGCTCCGGTGTGTACTGAAGATGCTTAACCAAACAATTGATCACGTGTTCGAACGTATTTGTATCATCGTTCCAGAGGATCAAACGATGATTAGGCGAAATGTCAGCCAATATTTCCTCAAGCGTATAGGTTTCTTCCTGTGTTTCGACAGTCATAAGACAAAGTTACGCCTTTTTAAAAAATTTACGTAACATTGTCTTATAATCCATAGCGAATCATCAAACATGTATCAATCAAAAATAGCAGGGATGGGTTATTATGTACCCGCCAACGTATATACCAATAACGATTTGACGCGCTTTATGGATACCTGTGATGAGTGGATACGAGAGCGAACCGGAATACATGAGCGAAGATTTGCCGACCGAACCGGAGAAACAACCACAACAATGGCTATTCAGGCTGCGGAAGTAGCTATCAAAAGGGCGGGCATTACCCGATCAGACATCGATTTCATCGTCTTTGCGACGCTGAGTCCGGACTACTATTTTCCCGGCTGCGGCGTTCTCCTGCAACGTGAAATGGGGATGCGTGAGGTAGGAGCATTGGATGTGCGAAACCAATGTTCGGGATTCATATATGCCCTTTCCGTGGCTGACCAATTTATAAAAACAGGTACGTATCAAAATATTTTGGTGGTAGGCAGTGAAAAGCATTCCTTTGCGATGGACTTTCAGACGCGCAGTCGCAATATATCGGTAATTTTTGGAGACGGTGCCGGCGCTGTCGTTCTTCAACCTACTGAGCAGAAAAACACCGGGATCTTGAGCACTCATCTCCACAGCGACGGAGCGGACGCCGAGCTATTGGCTATGTATTATCCAGGGTCACATGCGAACAAGTGGTTGGAAGACAAGCCACCATTTCCGGACCAAGAGTTAGGAGGCTTGTTTCTCACGCCGGAACAGTTGGAATCAGGGGTCGCTCTACCCTATATGGACGGCCAGGCTGTATTCAAAAAAGCCACTGCCAAATTTCCAGAGGTTATCAGGGAAGCATTGCACGCTAACGACTTATCCGAAAAGGATCTAGATCTGCTGATTCCACATCAGGCTAACCTGAGAATCAGTCAATATGTTCAAAAGTTATTAGGCCTTCGTGATGATCAAGTCTTCAACAACATACAAAAATACGGCAACACGACAGCCGCATCGGTGCCTATAGCATTATGTGAAGCTTGGGAGGCAGGACGGATCAATACAGGGGATTTAATCTGCTTGGCTGCATTCGGTTCCGGATTTACCTGGGCCAGCGCGGTGATCAAATGGTAGGCCATTGAGATATCAAGTTACAGCGTCGAGTGCTTCAAAGGGCGAATTTTTGCTTACGAACTCTGGAACAATCTCCTTCATTTTTCGAACCACACCGCTGCTATTTTTGCGCTCGTTTGCCGCAATCAATTCATAGACCAGTCGCTTTGCGCGCTCGTAATCCAGGGGATTAACACGCGCAATATGTATTTTGGCATGATGGGTAGGCA
>ENA-UOVV01002362-UOVV01002362.1-compost-metagenome-genome-assembly--contig:-NODE-2362-length-10963-cov-4.295380_pt1 | contig 10963 bp, 8 predicted proteins | sample MGYA00238155_ERZ761577 | MGnify/ENA primary metagenome ERZ761577 (study PRJEB28898, sample SAMN06268775) | compost metagenome | isolation source: Emeryville, CA | place: USA:Emeryville, CA | collected...
CCGCTTTACGGCTCGCCAATGAAACACTTGTTCGATTGCAGGAAAATTCATTGATCACATTACTGCCAGAAGAAAAAGGCTTCTGGTTTGGCCTGCTCGAAGGCGCCGGCCACTTTTTATCCCGCACCCCAAAACAATTCACCATCAAAGCACCGTATTTAAACGCGGCAGTGGATGGCACCGAGTTTGTGGTAATCGCCCAACCGCAGGAAAATCGGGTCGCAGTTGTAGAAGGTGCAGTGCGCGTAAGCAATGACTTGGGTGAAGTGCGATTAAGCGAAGGCACACAAACTAGCGTCACCGCGAACTCGCGTCCGAGTGCTATACAAAGCATCCGTTTGCGCGATGCCGCCGACTGGGTACTTTATTACCCACCACTGATCGTGCAGATCTCCGCTCCAGCACAAATAGAAACTTTAATTCAGCAGGAAAATTATGCGGAGGCGCTTGCGCAATTAACGACCGCTGAGCTCACTCCCGAAACCACCGCTCTGGCAGCATCCCTCGCCTACCACATCGGTAATACCAACCAAGGCGAAGAATTATTGGCGCAAACATTCAACAAATCACCCGACCAAGCTGGAGCCCTCGCCTTGCAGGCCTTACGCACATTGATCGGAGGCGACAGCGAAGCTGCTCTTGCTCAAACCACTCAACTGATTAATGCTCATCCACAAAACCCGAGCGCTCTACTTGCCCACGCCTATGCACAACAAAGCCATGGCAAAATCGAAGAAGCCCTAAAAACCAACCTGCAAGCACAAGCGCTTATTCCAGACAATCTATTCGTGCTGGCGCGAACAGCCGAATTGCAACTCAGCGTCGGCAATACCCGCGCCGCGCAAAAGTTGATTAACAAAGCACTTACCCAAGCCCCGCAGCACAGTCGACTGAACACACTAGCCGGCTTTATCGCCCTCAACCGCTTCGCCACTAGCAAAGCGCAAAACCACTTCCAAGCTGCTATCACCAGCAATAGCAATGAACCCCTAGCACGCCTCGGCCTCGCGCTAGCATTTATACAAAAAGGCAAAATCAACGAAGGCCGCGCCCAAATGGAAATGGCCGTCCTACTCGACCCCACTAGCAGTTTATTGCGCAGCTACCTCGGTAAAACCTATGCAACGCAAAATCAAAACGATTGGGCGGATACACAATACCAGTTGGCGAAAAATCTGGATCCTAATGATCCTACGCCGTGGTTTTATCAGGCGCATTTGAAACATGAGGAAAATAAATCGGGAGAAGCCTTGGAGTTGATTTCAACAGCGATTGAGAAAAATGATAATCGGGCGGTTTATAGATCTCGGATGCTGCTGGATAGCGACGCCGCTGCGCGAAGTGCAAATCTAACCAATATCTACAAAAGAGCTGGCTTTAATCAAACCGCTAAAAATACCGCCGCCCTATCCGCTTTTGATAATCCAACCGACTTTGCTGTGCACCAAGCCTTGATAACAGCTTACAGTGATGATCCCAAAGCTCAAATTCTCAGATCAACAGAAGCATTTAAAACGCGTTTGTTGTCCCCCATCGGGGCCAAGGAGTTACCTGTTGGAACAGGGGCAACAGGCATTCAAATCCACCCTTGGGTGTCCCCCGGAAAATTGGGAGCCCACGAACATAGCCAAATATATGCACAACGAGGATTAACAGGAATACTTACTGCCACCGCAGGTTCACAAGACTCTCACGGATATGACTGGCTAATACACGGGATAGGACAAAATTTTTCGATTAGCGCTGGGCAGTATGATTATCAAACTGACGGATATCGAAATAACAATGACATTAGCATTCACCTAAACGAAGGCAATCTGCATTACCAAATCACTGATCAATCAAAAATATTTATGCAATATCTTTCGAGGAATGAGACGACGGGCGATTTGGAAAATGGACCTAGATCTCCCTTATTTTCAGAAGAAGAAAGAATTCAAAAATCATTTAAACGCCATCTTATTGGTTTTCTGCATCGATTTTCAAATGACTCTGCCGCAATAATTACGGCAAGCAAGATTCGGGAAGATATTGACAACACTACTGGGTATGTTCTGGAAAGCGATATCTTATCTACTTCATATCCCGAAAGTCGTCAATTTGAAGCAGTTTACATAGGAAATGTAAACCAATATTCCTTCCAAGTTGGTAGTGTTATCCAAAAATATGAATTTGACGGAAAAACTTCGATCGCAATACCGATTGTGGATTTCTACTACAATGGCACCGTATCGGAGCAATCCGAATACCGATCATCTTATGCAAGTATAACCAGCCCTTCTTATAAGGGCATCAGAACATCGGTCAGCATAGGCACTAATGATATATCTGCGGCACACCTTAACTACGCGGAAATCTCGGGGGACGACTCACCCACGTATTCCGCTTTCCGTATATCTGACAAAAAAATGAATTACAAAATAGGTGCTCTTTGGAATCCAGCGCAAGACGCGGGACTCAATTTAGCTCACTGGAGACTAATCGCCAACCGGATTCCGGATCACCCCTCCTGGGGAATGCTCGAACCGTTTTACATCAACACAGTAGAAGATGTGATGAACTTTACCCAGCAAACATCAACTGCGGCGAAATTTTTCTACCATCCAGATGACAAAATTGCGATTAATGTTGACCTCCAGAATAGCGAATTTATTGAAAACACATCTATCATCGAAAATGAAAAAGAGACCTTCGCATTTAACAAAACAGATGCGGTCACACTTCGCTTAAATATCGAGCATCAAATCAGCCCAAAGGTCACACTTACAGTCCTATCAGAATTATATGACAGCAAACATCAACCGGCATTGATATCCGGAAATATCACATCCCTTACCAATTACATCACCACAACAAAGGCCAAATTTAATTATTGGAAATCAGCAAGTGTTGCGCTGGAAATATCCCATATCCTGCAACAAAAAAAGACTCAAATCACTCAAAACTCGGAAGCCGATCCAACCAACGATAGCGGAATCATGGCCAACGTAATGTTTGAATTCGGCTGGAAAAGCCCCAACCTCAAGCTCTACGCTGCCGCACATAATCTGTTGAACACAAAGAAAGATTTTTACCAGAGAAAACTTATGGAGAAATCTGCGTACACACCCTCACAGCCAATTTGGCCTTCAGAAAGGAGTGTCATTCTCAATATGACATATCAATTTTAGAGAATTGGCACTCCCAATCAACTTAACAGCCAGGAATAACAAATAATTGTTCTCTGTTGCCGATTTTAACTTTCAGTGCAGGATCACAACTCGAATTAGATCGAGCACCAGTATTAGCTCGTAACACCATAGATTCCATTTGATCAGACTCAGGCTTGCCTTCCAAGCTTACCTCTGTAATCGTACCGATTAAATTTTCCTGTGTCTTTCCTGATACCAAAGGACATTTAATCTGGAACCCCTCTCCACATGGCTGATACACCACCCCATTCTTTGTCACCAAAGTAATCCGGCCACTTTCATCAACCTTTGCAGTCACCCCCTCTTTGGATGGCTGCACAGAAGGAGTTGGCCTCGTAGGCAACGACCCAAAGCAACCAGACATCAAAATACTTATACCAGGTATAGCTATTACATTTATAAAATGTTTCATTTTCTCATCCCCTTTTGATAAAGGCCGCTATAACCACCCCACATATACCGGCATAATTATGAACCAGCTTGTCGTTTTAAAGCCGGGCCTAAAATTGGCCGAACACAATATAACCATGTTTAGGAGCATGTACAATTGGGAATTTCACTGAAATTTTCAGCAAAATATTTTCGCAATCTAGTTCTTGATTGAAAAAGATTTTTAATAATTTGGTGCACGGGAGCCAGATCGTCACCACCAATCATTTTTTGCACCCCGAAGGCAATCCTAGCCGGGGCTATAATGGTGAATAGTGCACAACTGATCGAACAGCTTTGACATATCCGCAGGCTGTTTACCAAACCAAAAGATTATTTTTGTATGCCCAACCCCTACCAAACCCTCTCCCACCCCGCCGAGTTCTGCTACGAAGAAAAACGCAGCCGTTTTATCGCCTACATTTGGCCTGTCGCCACAAAAGAGGAAGGCTTTGCCCATTTTGAAGTCATCAAGCAGCAGCACCCTGATGCGCGGCACCATTGTTGGGCTTATGTGATTGGGGATGCGGAGCAGGCGACGGCGGCGGGGTTTAGTGATGATGGGGAGCCGAGTGGGACGGCGGGGAAGCCGATGTTAAACGTGTTGATGCAGCGCAAAGTGGGGAGCGTATTTGCGGTAGTGGTGCGGTATTTCGGCGGCATCAAACTCGGGGCCGGAGGATTGACTCGAGCTTATGGGCAGGCGGTTTCACGCGCACTCGATGCCGCGGAGTTCAAATGGGTCACACCGCGGCAACAGCTCACTATCTCTACGGATTTTTCGCTTGAACAGAAAGTCCGGAATTTTTTGCAGCGGGAGGATGTGGTGATTACGGATGTGCGCTACGACGAAGAAAGCGTGGCATTGGTATGCGATTGCCCGATGGATAGAATAGAGCCATTAAAAGCCCTGCTCCAAGAACAGACCTCGGGCAGGGCTCGTTATAGCTGATGTTATTTGGAATTAATTTGAATCGGTCGCGAGTGTTCCTGATCGATCTCAGACTCAGTCGGCACAGTCGCTTGACCGAGATGTTCCAGAAGATTTTTCGCCTGCTGCCGCCGGGTGTGGCCGTGATCCCAGGCAATGACACGCTGCAAATAAGGTGTCGCGCGCGATGGCTCCTTCGAGGATGCCAACAAACGCCCCAACTCCATATTTAAGCGAACATCAGTGGGGTAGCGTCGGTACAGATCACTGAGTAGCGCAAGAGCCCGATCTGTTTTTTTCTGCTCTGCATATGCAAGCGCCGCAAAATACCCTGCCTCCAGCGCGCCACCATCCAGCTTCAACGCTTTTTCCCCGTACTCCACCGCTCGACGCAGATGCTCCTCCGCCATCGGGGCAGTGGTATTTGGTTGTTTGGCTTTATCCCAATACAAATGCGCCGCATTGGTAAGAACATAGGGATCGTCCGCGGCCGCCTGCAGCGCCAAACCCATAACATGAGCCGCGAGATCCCCTCTTCCGAGATGTTGCTCGACGATCGCGCGCAGAGATAAAGGTCGCGCCACCGAGGCTTGTTTGCCATCTATGCGTTTCAGCCATTCCAACGCGGTTTCCTGCTGACCGGACCTATAAGCCAAATCGCCGAGCAGATACGCCGCTTCATTAACAGACAAACGCCGCTCGGTAAGCGCGCCGCGATACTGAGGAACCTCCGTTTTATAACCAGCCCAGGTGCGCCGATCCGCATAAGCCTTTAATTGCGCATCCATTTCCGCTGGCGTCATACCAAAATGTTTTTGCACGGAGGTACGCGGATCTTCATCGCGATTGATCGCCAACAACAGGGATGTCATCCCGACACGATGATCCTTGTCGGAGTTGAGATGACCGAGCTGGAGGAAATGCATAAACATCCAGGCAGATGCGTAATAGCGCTCCCAGTAGCGCGGATTATCGGTGTCCTGTGGCGACAACAAATCCAGAATCGGCAGCAGCCCTTCTTTATCAATATCGTTACGCCGCCAGGGGTGGACCAAGCCAATTAATATCTGACGGCCATCCAATTGCGAAGCGGCGAGCAGATCAGCAAAGCCTTCCTCATACCATAGTGGATAGCGCAATTGACTGTGCGCTCGCATCAGGTGGTGAACATATTCATGAAATAGAATCAGGCTCGCGTCCGCCAATTTGGACTCGGCACCGACCACCATTCGCGGACCTTGCCAAGTGTCACGAAAGTAACCCGCCGTCCGACTATCCGGCTGAAAATCCCGGTAGTCACGCTTACGGCTAAACATAAAAATTTGCGCGCTGGTATTCGGCGCCGCAGTCGGCAGCCCCGTCACCGCCAACACCACGCTGCGGAAGCGCTCAAAATCCATCAACAGGGCTCTGGCTTCCGCGGGTTTGCGGTCGGAATAGACGACGAAATTTTCGGAGGTGTATTCCGACCACTGGCTGTTCTTTGCAGCGGCGAAACTACATAAAGGCAGGAGAGTGACAAGCAGGGCTAGCATCCAGCCCCAATAAACATGCAGCACCGGCACAACGACCATTATTCAATTTTGGAGGTGGCCATTGTACCGGCAAAGCGAGTGGCAAAGCAGGTCGGATCAGAATCGCAGCTACTGCAGCGCGCGCCAGCGTAGTTGGGGCTCCAGGTTCAGCGACCCCTCCTCTTCCAGGACCGCGTATTGTTTGCCCTCTGGGCTGAGCAGGACCACCGTCGGCATCTCAAACAGAGGTCTGCGCACAAAAGCCAACTGCCAACCGAAATCCTTCAAGTGATCGAGGCTCTCCAGCTGCATTGGCGTCAGGTAGTGTTCCAGGTCTCGGGGAATAGGTTCTTGACTGCCGCGCTTATCCAGACTTTGGTAAGCGGTATCATCAATAGCTTCCAGTACTTTTACACCAGCAGGTATTGTCATCACGGGCGCAACTCCTCCATTACGTCTCTTGATTAATGTTTGACCAAGAAAACCAGCTTGTCAAAAATGCCGACAATGGAGAAATGCTTTTATATTCACACATTTATCATCCATGCCATTAAATTCCTTAGTTCTCTTCAGGAACGATATTAAAACGCCCAAAAAGAGATCAATCTAGACCTCATAGTTTCTAGCAGAAATTCTTAAATAACAAATTAAACTGTTAATTTATTAGCAAAAAATTTTCTTAATCCGCAACTGGCGCAATTGTCATTACATAAATTTCTGTGCCTGTCAGTTCCGCATTTTCTCGATAACACCAGCGCACATTTAGATTCCAAAGACGCATACCGTAAATACGACCGGAATCCACCGCTTGATATTGCGGACGCGGATCCTGCTGTAACACTTCGCGAATAAGATTTTCGAGTGGAGATTTACTCGCATGGCGTTGATTTTCGCCAACACAAAATTCAGCTGCCTCACTGGAAAAGAGTACAGGAAGAAGTTGTGGAGCTTCAGGTGCCACTGTATTTCTGGCGTCAAAAATCGCATCAGCGTAAGGCACATAAGGTTTGATATCGAGAATCGGTGTGCCGTCGAGAAAATCGACACCGCCGATTTCAACAAAAAATCCTGCATCGTCTTTAGTGAGGCCGAGAAAGGTAACCACAGAAAGACCAATCGGGTTTGGGCGATTGGGTGAGCGCGTCGCAAATACGCCTAGCGTTTTATTGCCGCCGAGACGAGGCGGCCTCACCTTTGGCCTCCACGTGGCGTCGTTCGCGTGAAACACGAACTGCAGCCATAAATGACTGCAGCCCTCTATCCCAGCAAAAGCTTCTTCGCGGGCGAATTCGGGATAAATCAAAATCCGCGCCCTCGCACTGGGTGCCAGCCCGGGCTGCCGCGGAATGCCAAATTTTTCCTTAAAACAGGATTGGACTTCGCCTATGGCGGTAAAGGTAAATGCGCGATTTGGCATGGAGAATGGACTATCCGAATGCTGCACCGATTTGCACAGCGAGCAAAAAAATCTTACGAGCAAAATGCGTTCGCAGACTGACCATCAAATCAATTTAGCCAGCACTGTGCATCACAACGGCTTTTTATGGCCTTGCAGCTTATCGCGGGTTTCCTGCTTTTTGCGCTCGCTCTTGCGCAGCAGCACATAAGTTGCACCCACTCCGCCGTGGGGTTTTTGCGCGGAGTGGAAAGCTAACACTTCCTCGATCTGCGGCAACCAAAATGCCACACAACTTTTCAGCAGGGCCGGTTGTTCGCGCAGCTCGCCTTTGCCGTGGGTAATCAAGGCTGTGCGCACATCATTCTGCGCACAGTCTTTAATAAACTGGTAAACCTCACGCCGTGCGCGATCCACCGTCATTTTGTGCAGATCCAAGCGGGCGTCCAACGGGTATTTCCCCAATCGCAAATTGCGATAGACGCCATGCTGAACACCGTTGCGACGAAAACTCAGCTCCGCCTGCGGTTCCACCATTTCCACAGGCTCGCCGGCAAGCGGGTCAGCCGTCTGTTCGACCTGACTCTGCGCCATGTCGCGCCGGTGCGCCAGGGTTTTGCTGTCCTCCTGGCGCTTGTCGATCACTACCCGCTTTTCGATTTTGATCGGGGTGACATCGTCTCCCAAGAGAGCGCGAAAACGATCTTCATCAGACATAAGCGAGATCTCCGAAAAAATGGCGATCCATCAGCCAACAATTCTGTAACAAGGCACATATTCCTGAGTTGGAATTTTCATGCGCTTCTGCGCCACAAAGGAGCGCAACAATTCATCCAGCGGTCCAATAACATCTTTTTCGCCGCTGATTTCATAGGGCCCTTTTTCTGCGACCGCGCGAATACCGTGTTCCTTCACGTTGCCGTCGACGATGCCGGAAAACGCTTTGCGCAAATTGGCCGCCAATTCATGGGACGCCTGTGCACGATGCAATTGCAACTGACGCATATTGTCGTGAGTTGGACGGAAAGGCCGCTGGAAATCATCGGCAACCTCCAGCACCCAGTTAAAGTAATAGGCATCTTGAGATTGCCGACGGAACGCCTGCACTTCCGCCATTTTTTCTTTCATATAAATCGCCACAGCTGCCGGATCATCGACGATGATTTTATACAGCGACTGTGCTTTCGGACCTACCGTTGCGCCGATAAATTCGTTGATCTGCTTGAAATAGGCTTCTGCCGATTTTGGCCCGGTAAATACCAGCGGGAACGGCATGCTGGCGTTTTCGGGATTCAACAAAATACCGAGGATATACAGAATTTCCTCCGCCGTGCCCGCGCCACCTGGGAACACCACGATACCGTGGCCGGTACGCACAAACGCTTCCAGGCGTTTTTCAATATCCGGCATGATGACCAATTGGTTCACGATGGGATTGGGCGATTCCGCAGCGATAATGCCCGGCTCGGTAATCCCGAGATAACGCCCGATACGACGCTGTTTAGCGTGTGCAATAGTGGCGCCTTTCATGGGGCCCTTCATGGCGCCGGGACCGCAACCGGTGCAAATATCCAAGCCGCGCAGACCGAGCTCATAGCCAACTTTCTTCGTGTATTGATATTCGGTCTCGCCGATGCTGTGGCCGCCCCAGCAGACAATCAGATTAGTGTCATTGTTATGTTTGAGCACACCGGCGTTGCGCACAATATGAAATACGCCATTGGTGATACCGGATGAAGTGTTGAAATCAATATCGCGATTTTCTTTGAGTTCATTGTCGATATAAACCAAGTCGCGCAGCACCGAAAAGAGATGCTCTTTAATCCCCTTGATCATTTCGCCATCAACAAACGCGCTCGCCGGCGCATTGTGAATTTCCAGCTTTATGCCGCGCTCCTGGGCGATGACATTGATGGAAAAATCGCTGTAGGCTTCGAGAATTTCGTTGGTGTTATCGGTTTTTTCCCCGGTATTCAACACCGCCAGAGCACAGCGGCGAAAGTTGTCGTAAAGCTTTGTGTCGTTGACTTGGGCGAGGCGGGAAACTTCTAATTGGGAGAGGACGTTCAGACTGTGTTCGGGAGTGATTCTGGCCAACTTTACTTTTTCCACGGAATTTCCTTAGCAGCGAACGGAGCTGCGGTTGTTCTGGCAGGGCTTTTTATAACAGTTTAGATGAGTTCAGGTCCTTGTAAGGTCATAACATACCAGAGCCACCAATAAAAAACGCGAGCCTGTGCTCGCGTTTTTCGCCGGACACTGCATTTGCTTAGTGAACGTGGCCGTGATCGATCTCTTCAGGAGTGGCTTCACGCACAGCTTCAACGGAAACGTCGAAGTTCAGTACTTTGCCAGCCAGGGCGTGATTAGCATCGATGGTGATGCCGTCGTCATCGACATCCTTCACCACAACCACTTGTACTTGGCCTTGCGGACCGCGGGCGTGAAATTCCATTCCGACTTCAATTTGATCAACGCCGGAAAACGCTTCGCGTGGCAGCGTCTGGATCAGATCCACATCAATTTCGCCATAACCGTCAGCCGGTTGAACGACGACGGTTTTTTGCGTGCCCACGTCCAAGCCGGTCAATTCGCGCTCGAGGCCGGGAATAATATTGCCTGCGCCGTGCAGGTAATTCAGCGGGTGACTTTCGCGGGAAGAATCAATCACGTTGCCTTCGTCATCGGTCAGGGTGTAGTGGATGGAAACCACACAATCTTTTGCTACTTTCATCATCGTCTCCTACCCAAACCCTGTACGGCCCGGGAACTGGTCAATAGAACCGGCACCCTACTGAATCAGCCCCGGCTTGTAAAGCTAGCCTATGCCGCTAAACCGGCTGGCGTCCGTTGATGAGATTGTCCACCACGGATGGATCTGCCAGCGTCGAAGTGTCGCCGAGGGTGTCGAGTTCGCCAGCGGCAATCTTGCGCAAAATACGCCGCATGATTTTCCCCGAACGGGTTTTTGGCAGACCCGGCGCCCACTGAATAACATCAGGTTTAGCGATTGGGCCAATTTCTTCAGCGCACAACGCCACCAGCTCTTTGCGCAACTCATCGCTCGGCTCCACGCCGTGCATCAAGGTGACATAGGCGTAGATGCCCTGGCCTTTGATGTCGTGGGGATAACCCACCACAGCCGCTTCCGCAACAGCCGGATGCAGTACCAACGCACTCTCCACTTCGGCGGTGCCCATACGGTGCCCGCTGACGTTCAACACATCGTCCACCCGGCCGGTGATCCAGTAATAGCCGTCTTCGTCGCGACGCGCACCGTCACCAGTAAAGTAATAACCGGGATAGGTGGAAAAATAGGTTTGCACCATGCGCTCGTGATCGCCATAGACGGTGCGCAGCTGGCTCGGCCAGGAGGACTTGATCGCAAGATTCCCCTCGCCCGCGCCGACGATTTCTTTGCCGTCGTTGTCGAGCAGAACCGGTTCAACACCAAAGAATGGCAAAGTCGCAGAGCCGGGTTTCAGGTCTATTGCGCCCGGCA
>ENA-UOVV01002367-UOVV01002367.1-compost-metagenome-genome-assembly--contig:-NODE-2367-length-10929-cov-5.073754_pt1 | contig 10929 bp, 8 predicted proteins | sample MGYA00238155_ERZ761577 | MGnify/ENA primary metagenome ERZ761577 (study PRJEB28898, sample SAMN06268775) | compost metagenome | isolation source: Emeryville, CA | place: USA:Emeryville, CA | collected...
AGTCCCGCGGGTGTCGGTCTTGCATGGGCTATCCCGGCCCCTACTTCAATGTGTGTGAGAAAGATTTAGATTTTTCCAACCAGGTCCAGTGATGGAGCCAGAGTGGCGTCACCTTCTTTCCACTTGGCCGGACAAACTTCACCCGGGTGCGCAGCCACGTATTGCGCTGCTTTCACCTTGCGCAGCAGTTCGTTGGCATCGCGGCCGATACCGCCGGCGTTGATCTCGATAATCTGGATCTTGCCTTCCGGGTCGATCACGAAAGTACCGCGCTCTGCCAGACCTTCCTCCTCGATCATCACACCGAAGTTGCGGGTAATGGCGCCGGTTGGGTCACCGATCATCGGGTACTGGATCTTGCCGATGGTTTCGGAACTGTCGTGCCAGGCTTTGTGGGTGAAATGGGTGTCAGTGGATACGGAGTAAATCTCTACACCCAGTTTCTGGAATTCGGCGTAGTTGTCTGCCAGGTCGCCCAGTTCAGTGGGGCAAACGAAGGTAAAGTCCGCCGGGTAAAAGAAGACAACAGACCATTTGCCTTTCAGGTCCGCATCTGTGACCTGTACAAATTGCCCCTTGTGGTAGGCCTGTGCGCTGAAAGGTTTGACTGTTGAGTTGATGGTAGCCATTAGAATCTCCTATTGATTAAACGGTTTTGATTGCTTTCGTTAACCAAGATAGGCGTTATGACTTGATAGATCCAATTAAACAAATGGATGGCATCTATTGTTATTAGCTATGTAGTTGGGCAATGGGGGTGGTGGAGCAGATACGGGGGCAGGGGAAGCTATCTGGTCTAGAATAGGCGAGGCGGGCAATTTACTGCCCTTGGCGCTGTCGAGAGATCAACCATGAGAATCCTGTTATTGCCAGCAGCCGGATGTGCGGCTTCACCACCATCATTGAATCAGGGATGACATGCTCCTAAGCCAAGCGGATATTCAAAACCTCCTTCAGCAGCTGCCACTGCTGACCTTCGATGCAGACAGGGATCTGGCCTTTGCCCGGCAACCCCTGGCCCGGCGCTATCTGGCGGCCTATCAGTTGCCCGCGGGCGATGAGCTGCCTCATGGGTTCGGAAAGCTGGATGTGGCAGGTGAGCGCATAGCCACCCACTACTGGCTGCCCCGGGGTGCCAAAGCCACGCTGGTAATTCTTCATGGCTACTACGACCATGTGGGGATTTTTCACAAGGCGATTCGCTTTGCCTTGGATCAGGGGTATGGGGTGCTGGCTTTCGATCTGCCCGGTCACGGACTCAGCAGCGGCGAGCAGGCGGCCATAGATTCCTTTCACACCTACGGCGATATATTGCGGGAACTGCTGATACGCGCCAGTGCGCTACTGCCTCAACCCTTTCATGCGCTGGGGCAGAGTACCGGCGGTGCGGTGATTTTGAATTATCTGTGGCGCTTCGGTGCCGATGAGCTGGCGCCAAAACTGGACAAGGTGGCGCTCTTCGCACCTTTGATACTGCCTCGGGGCTGGCATCAGGGTCGCTTCCTGTTTTATCTACTCAAGCCTTTTATCCGCCGCTTTCCGCGCGGCGGGGCTTCCAGTTCCCACGACAGTGAGTTCAACCGTTTTGTCGAAAACGGCGATCCGCTACAGTCCCGTCATCTGTCTCTTAAATGGCTTTCGGCCATGGCGGCCTGGCACCAGTTTGTGCTGAGTTCGCCGCCCCTGCAAAAAACCTTGCTGGTGGTGCAGGGCACCGGCGACCGCACGGTGGACTGGCGCTACAACCTCGGGGTCATGGCAGAAAAACTGCCTCGGGCGCAGGTGGAATTAATCGAAGGTGCCGGCCATCAACTGGTCAACGAAACTCCCGAATATCTGGAGCCGCTGCTGGCCATTACCCGCCGGTTTCTGGGGGAGGATGAAGAAGGGTAGATAAAACACGGGGCCGTCCGGCCCCTGTGTCGTCTCTGTCCCTTGACTCAGAACAGAACCCTGCAACGGATGGTGCCTTTGATGGCACGCAGCTGTTCCAGCGCCGCCTCGCTGTAGGGCGAGTGAATATCCAGCACCACATAACCCACTTTCTCGTTGGTCTGCAGATATTGGGCAGCGATGTTGATGTTGTTGTCGGAAAACACCTTGTTGATGGACGAGAGCACGCCGGGCACGTTGGCGTGAACGTGCAGCAGACGGTGAGCGTCCGGGTGACCGGGCAGGGCCACTTCGGGGAAGTTGACCGAGCTGGTGGTGGTGCCGTTGTCCGAGTATTTCACCAGTTTTTCCGCTACTTCCACACCGATATTGGCCTGGGCTTCCATGGTGGAACCGCCAATGTGGGGAGTGAGAATCACATTGTCCAGGCCGCGCAGCGGGCTGACGAATTCCTCGCCATTGGCCTTGGGCTCTTCCGGAAAAACGTCGATGGCCGCGCCTGCCAGATGGCCGGATTTGAGGGCGTCGGCGAGAGCGTCAATGTCCACCACAGTGCCGCGCGACGCGTTGAGCAGAATGGCGCCTTTCTTCATCAGCCCCAGTTCCCGCTCGCCAATCATGTTCTTGGTGGCGCCGGTTTCAGGCACATGGAGGCTGATGATGTCGGAGGTTTTCAGCAGATCGTCCAGCTGACGCACCTGGGTGGCGTTGCCCAGTGGCAGCTTGGTGATCACATCGTAGAACTGGACCTTCATGCCCAGGGATTCCGCCAGCACGCTGGTCTGGCTGCCGATGGAGCCGTAGCCGATCAGGCCCAGGGTCTTGCCGCGAATTTCATAGGAGCCTGTGGCTGACTTGTCCCAGCCGCCGCGATGGCAGATGAAGTTTTTCTCGGGGATTTTGCGCAACAGCAGAATGGCTTCGGCAATCACCAGCTCTGCCACAGAGCGGGTATTGGAGTAGGGCGCGTTGAACACTGCTACACCGTGTTCCTGTGCGGCCTGCAGGTCTACCTGATTGGTGCCTATGCAGAAGCAGCCGGCGGCAATCAGCTTGTGTGCATTTTCAAATACGCGGCGGGTAAGTTGGGTACGTGAACGCAGGCCGACAAAATGGGCGTCGCGAATGCGCTCGATCAACTCGTCTTCGCTCAGGGCGGTTTTCAAATAGTCGATATTGGTGTAGCCCGCCTTGTGCAGTGTTTCGACGGCGGATTGATGTACGCCTTCCAGCAGCAGAAATTTGATTTTGCTCTTGTCTAGCGAGGTTTTGCTCATGGGTATGAACTCCAGAAGTGGGTAAACCGGGCAGCATTGTCTCCGCGAAAGGGAGATCGGGGAGGCCTGAGCGGATGCAGGCGGGCTGAAAATGGCGCGCATCATACCACAGGCGACCCTGTTTCAGCTGCGCAAAAGTTTGCCCGGGGGCGGGATTGGGCTATGCTATGCATCGCAATATATTCAAAATGACTATATGTCTCCTAGGGAAAGTTTTCCGCCAACAACCAGCGAGAAAAAAATCATGACTCAGGTGCACAACCCCGTACTTACCGGCTTCAATCCAGACCCCTCCATAGTTCGCGTGGGGGATGACTACTACATTGCCACCTCCACCTTCGAGTGGTTTCCCGGCGTGCAGATTTCCCACTCCCGCGATCTGGTGAACTGGCGGGTGGTTTCCCGGCCCCTGAGTCGCTATTCCCAGCTGGATATGCGTGGCGATCCCAATTCCGGCGGCATCTGGGCGCCCTGTCTGACCTATTCCGACGGTCTTTTTTATCTGATCTACACAGACGTCAAACACTGGGCGGGCAGCTTCAAGGATGTGTACAACTATCTGGTGACAGCACACTCCATCGAAGGCCCATGGTCCGAACCCATCTACCTCAACAGCTCCGGTTTCGACCCCTCGCTCTTTCATGACGATGACGGCCGCAAGTGGCTGGTGAACATGATCTGGGATCACCGTCCCGGCTATCAGCAGTTTGGCGGCATACTGCTGCAGGAATACGACCCCAAACAGCAGAAGCTGGTGGGGCCTGTGACCAATATCTTCCCCGGTACGGCGCTGGGCCTGGCGGAGGCGCCCCATCTCTACAAGCGCGATGGCTACTATTATCTGCTCACCGCCGAAGGCGGCACCTTCCTCACGCACGCCGCCAGTGTGGCCCGCTCAAAGGATATTCGCGGCCCCTACGAGGTGATGCCGGGCAATCCGCTGATCACCAGCGCCCACAACGGCAAGCTGCGATTGCAGAGTGCCGGTCACGGCTGCTTTGTGGAAAACGCCGATGGCAGCTGGCTCTTTGCCTATCTGTGTCGCCGCCCCATCAATGGTCGCTCCATTCTCGGGCGGGAAACGTCCATTCAGCCTATCGAGTGGCGCGATGGCTGGCCGCGTCTGGCTTCCGGTGGCAATGAGCCTCTGGATGTGGTGGATGTGCCTCAGCTGCCGCCCCACCCTTGGCCGGAAACGCCGGCGCGGGATGATTTCGACAACAGCGAGTTGGGTATTGAATGGCAGTCGCCGCGCGTGGCCTTTGCGGATATCGGCAGTCTCACTGACCGCCCCGGCTTCCTGCGTCTTTACGGGCGGGAGAGCATTTGCTCCCTGTTCACCCAGTCGCTGGTGGCCAGACGTCAGCAGGCTTTCCATATTGAAGCCAGCACCTGCATGCAGTTTGCGCCCCAGCATTTCCAGCAGATGGCGGGACTGGTGGCCTTCTACAACACGGATGCGTTCTATTATCTGTTCGTTTCGCGCGCGCCCCACGCCGAAAAATGTCTGGGGCTGATGCGCTGCGAGAAAGGGCAGGTGAGCTACCTGATTGAGAAGGAATATCCGCTGGATGGCTGGGACAATATCTATCTGAAGCTGACCATCCGCGACGATCGCATCCGCTTCTTCTATTCACCGGATGGTGATCATTGGACAGCGGCAGGTTGGGAATACGATGCATCCATTCTCAGCGATGAACAGGCGCTGCCCTGCGGTTTTACGGGCAACTTTGTGGGCATGGCCTGTCAGGATCTGGCCGGCACCCAGCTGCACGCGGATTTTGACTGGTTCGAATACAGGGAGTTGTGATTCAGCAGGCCTCCAGTTCCACCACCTCTATGCGCCAGCCGCCCTCCGCCAGAGGGCGGTAGCGCCAGCGCAGGTTATCTTCGCCTAATTTCATGCCGTAGACGCGTTCCGGCTCCGGGGTCTGGTAGCTGGGGCGCGGGTCCTGTTGCAGTATTTGCACTATCAAGTCCCGCAGTTGCGGCTGCTGCCGCGCCTCCAGTTGCGCCTCGGCCTCCTGGCTGAAACTCACTTGAATATGGGCGGGCGGTTCCTCGGCAAAGCGGTTGCTGGCCTGGGGCACCGAATCCACATAGGGCACATAGGGTTTGATATCCAGCACCGGTGTGCCGTCCAGCATGTCCACGCCGCTCAGTTCCAGAAACAGCCGATCGCCGTCGCGGGTGATGGATTCCAGCTTCACCACTGACAGACCTATGGGTGCCGGTCTTACCGGCGAGCGGGTGGCAAAGACCCCCAGCGTCTTGTTACCTCCCAGGCGCGGCGCCTTGACCCGGGGTTTCCATTCGAGGCGGCGATTGCCGTGAAACACAAACTGCACCCAGATATGACTGGCCTGGTCCAGACCTTCCAACGCCTGGGGATCGTTATAGGGCGGCAGCAATTCCAGTCGGCCTCTGGCCAGAGGTGCCAGACCCGGCTGGCGGGGAATGCCGAACTTTTCCCTGAAGCAGGAATGGATCAGGCCTATGGCGGGGAAGGTGAATTCCATGGGGCTCCCGATGTGTCGAAATTTTTATCACTATAACGTGAAACGGATCACGTTGTTATGCATAATGCACTGATTTTTAAAAGAGTTTTTTCCCTGGCGTAACTCTTGCTCATGGGCGCTCGACTCTATGTCCCTGATTTCGGATCCTGATGTTGAGGATTTCTGCGCGGGATAAGCCCAACCCAATGATGACACCAACCCTTACTTTGGATCAGCTTTATGATGGTAACCCTTAAATCGCTGCGCAATGCCCTGATGCTGACGGCTGGCGCTTTGGGCCTGTCCCTTTCTGCAAACGCAACTCCGCTGAGCGACTACAACCTGATTCTGCTGGGAGATCTCAACTCCAACAGCATTCACGTCTATGATTCCACCTTCATCGGCGGCAATTTCAATGGCAACGGCTGGTCAGAGTTCGGTTCCCGTCTGCCCAAGAACTCCACCGAAGTAGCGCTGGAAGTGGCTGGCAACCTGAGCGGCCCGGGTGTGCACATTCAAGCTGGCTACCTCAACTACGGCGGCAACAACAACCTGGGCAATATCAACTGCAACGGCCAGGGTCTTGGTGGTGGCGCCTGTGTGCAGGGTGGTGTTGATCTGAGCGATAAGGCCGCTGATCTGGCCAACCAGCTTTACAGCGATGCTCTCTGGTTCTCCTCGCTGGCGGCCAATGGTGATCTGTTTACCAACGGCAACAACAAAAACCTGCGCTACACAGGCGATGATGACATCGCTGTATTCAACCTGGATGGCGCATCGCTCTTCTCTCAAAACAGCAACTGGTCGCTGGACGCAGGTTCTGCCCAGACAGTGATTATCAACGTGTCTGGCACCAGCATTATCAACGCCGGTGGCGTCAACATGAACAACGGTTTTCAGGCGCTGGCCAATGGTTCCAGCATCGGCGCCAGCAATATTCTGTGGAATTTCTACGAAGCTACTGATATCAATTTCGGCAGCATGAGAGTCAATGGTTCCGTACTGGCGCCCTACGCGGCGGTCACCATGTACAACGATTTTGACGGTGCGCTGGCTGCCCGGTCCTACACGGGTCAGGGACAGGTGCACAACTTCCTGTTCAACTGGACTCCGCCAAAAGTGGAAGTGCCCGAACCCTCCAGCCTGCTGCTGTTGATGATGGGGCTGGGCCTGGTAGGACTGGCCCGGTTGCGCCGCCGCTGATAGCGACAAACAGACATAAAAAAACCGGGATATCCCGGTTTTTTTATGTCTGACGCAAGCCCCGTTTATTTCAGCTGTGGCTCTATCCACTGGACGATGTCCTTGCTCAAGTCTTTCAGGCACTTGCGCGTGGCTGAGCAGACGGTGGAGACAGTTCCCATGTCCAGTATGTTGGAAGACGGAGTAAATTCGTTAAGGGTGGCAATGGCACAGGAATGCTTGGCGCTGACGAATTTTTCCGGGGAGGTTATCAGTGCTGCCGTAACCTTCACCATGGGCAGATTGGATTTGGTGCGGGTGCCGTATTTGTACTTTTCATTCAGCACAAGCTGCTCTACGTCTATGGCCAGTACCGGGATAACGCCGTTGAGAATCTTGTCTGCTGTGCCTACGGCTTCCATATTCAGGCCGCGGCTGTTGCCCTGTTCAATGAGACTGGTCACCAAAGTCTTATCTATTTCACAGGGGAATTCGCTTTGGGCGTAGCTGAAGCCCTCCACGTTAAAGCCGATATTCTGGTTGACGTAGACCTGGGGTTTTTGCGCGCTGGCTCCAACGGCGACCAGAGAGAACAGCAGGGCTGCACACAAACGGGGGATGGAGTGAGAAGCGTGTTTCATGGTAAACCTCGCATAAAAATGAAAGTTGACTCTGACCTGAGTCCGCAGATGTCGAACTCGTGAATGGACTATAGGTGAGTCGCGAGAAAATGTGCTGACCCCTCCATCACGCTTTGCTTACCTTTCACTTACCATTAAAAACCTTTTAAAAATCAAATAGATAGAGTTTTCCCAACAAAGACGCGCGACTTGTATGCGACGAGCTCCATCGCGCACAATGATCGCCACCATCATCGTCATCTATCTGTCCGATCTTCCGTCAGGCAATCGGAAGCCAAGGGTAAGCGAACGTGGAAAGAATAAAGAACAATCAACAATTTCTGCTGGGCGAGCTCCGAGTTGAGCCTGCGCACAATTGCCTTTGGCTGGGGGAGCAGCGGCTCAGTCTCCAGCCCAAGGTAATGGAAGTGCTGCAGTATCTGGCGGCTCATCAGGGGCGGGTTATCAGCAGTGAAGAGTTGATGAACCAGTTGTGGCGTGGGCGCATAGTGACTCAGGGGTCTGTGCAAAAAAGCATTAATTCCCTGCGCAAGGCCTTTGCCGAATTGTTGGGCGATAAGGAAATCATTGCGCATTATTCCAAGCGGGGTTATCAGCTGCTGATTGCACCCGAGTGGCTGGATCTGACGGAGACAGATGGTGCTCCTGCGCTAAGGCCTGCTACACGGCGTTTTGTCTGGCTTTTGGGAACGGTGGTTTTCGCTCTTGTGGCGCTGTCGCTTCTCTTTTGGGTAGCCCCGGAAACAGCGGCGCCCTTGCAGCCGCCCAAAGCTCAGGGCACGCGCTTCCATTCACTGGCGCAGCTGATCAGTTCCCCCGCGCACGAGCGGGATGCAGAACCTCATCCCGGTGGTCTCTATCTGGCCTATGTGCGCGACCAGTTGCTGGCGGGTGATGCCTGGTCAATTGAAAGCCAACTGATGATCCGCAATCCCCGCAACGAGGACTGGATGATCGCCAGCAGTCAAGGTTCCTGGGTTGCTCTGGCCTGGTCGCCCTCCGGTAAGCAATTGGTCGCTGTGGAACTCTGGCGCCACGAGGCATTGCCGCCCACGCCCGGTTTCTATGATTCAGCCAATTTTCTCTACACCTTCCATGTGTTTTCACTGGATCTGGACAATAACCGGCTGTTGGAAAAATCCCTCCTGAGCCAGTGGATGGGTCAGATTCAGAGCGTCAGCTGGTGGAACGAGGAAACCCTGGAATTTGTTGCCACTCAGGGGCCGGGCACCAGTCAGGAGCGCTATCGCTATGTGCTGGCTGATCAGGCGCTCACCAGTGTGGAGTCGCCCAAGGAGCTGGGGCGCCCTCTGTTCAGCGCCCTGCACAATGGCCGCACGGCGCTGGCCAGTCAGCAGGGACAGAGAGTGAGAATTGATCTGCTCGATGAAAACGCCGTCAGTCAAGCCAGCTGGCAATTCGAACAGACGCCGGTGGATATCAGCTGGATTCCCGATGGCAGCGGCGTGCTGGTATTTGCGGAGGCGCGCAAGCAGTTGTTTACCCTCTACTGGGACGGGCAGATGCGCGAAATTTCCCTGCCCCAGGGCCGCGAAAAATGTCTGAGCCGACCCAGATATCGCGCGGATGGTCAGGGGCTTTACCTTACCGACGAGCTGCCCCACAGCGGTCTGGAATGGCTGACGCCGGTGGGCAGCGTCCGCTCGTTAAAGGACACGTCCGAGCGGGTATTGGCCACAGCGCTTAATGCTCAGGGGCAGCTGGCGCAGCTGCTGCAGAGTGCGGATCAGTGGCACTTGCAGCTGATTACGCCCGAGGCGCAGGAGACACTGATAAGCCGACCCCTGACCCAGCAGCCGGATGCGCTAGTCTGGTCCGACGACCAGCGCCAACTGGTGTACACCTTGGGTCGGCGGCTGTTCTTCTTTGATCTGTCCAGCGGCGAGGAGCAGCCTCTGCGACTGGAGGGCAATCTGGAGCCTCTGGCCTATGACCCCGCCAGTGAGCGTCTCTGGGTGGTCAAGCGGCGGGGCGAGGCGCGCCATATCTGGCTGATAGATGCCAAAACCCTGCAACAGAAACAGCTGACCTTCGGTGCTTTGGGAGCGGCGCTGGTTCATCGCGGTACCGTTTATTTCCAGTATCGCGGCAAGCCCGGTCTCTGGCGGCTGGATGAGGGGCAGACCCAGCCGCAGCTGGTGATCAAAAATCTGGTGGAAAATGTCCGCCTGCTGGCGGCAGATGAAGAGAGCGTCTATCTGGTCACCGGCGGCTATTGCCGCGAGTCCAATATCCTGCGTCTGGATCTGGCAACAGGCGAGGTGCAGACCTTTCTGGCGCGCAGCACGCAGATGCTCAACAGTTTCAGCTTTCACCCATTGGCCGGTGTGGTGCAGCAGCAGTGTGAACTGCCGGATGCCAATATCCTGATGCTGGAATAAGAACCCGGATGCGTGGCAACTGCTAATATCCGCCCATTGACACATGTGGATATGGGTGTGACGGCAAAAACTCTCGATCTTTCTCCCTGGGTTTCCCAGAAACTTCCCTGGTGGTTGTGGCTGCTGGGGCCTGTGGCCGGTGTACTTCTGGCGGCGGGTTCCCTGTCCTATGCTCCCGCCGGGCGTATCAATCTGCTCTGGCTCTGGTGGCTCTGGGCCGGTCTGCCGCTGATGGGTTCCATTGCGGCTCTTGTATTTCTATTTTTCGGTCGCGGCCGCCCCTGGCTGTTTCGCCTGGGGCACAAGTCTCTGCACTGGTATCCCGACAGGCGCGAGCGGCTGCAACTCTTCCTGCGGGTGCAGTGCTGGTGGCTGCTGCTGGGTCTGGGGCTGCTGGCAAGCTATCTGATGCTGCTGGTGTTTACCGATCTGGCCTTTGGCTGGAGTTCCACCCTGATTCAGGAGCCCGCGCGGGTGGAGACGCTGGCAAGAGGCGTGGCTTGGCCTTGGTCCGGTTTCTGGGCCGCTGCTGTGCCCGACAGCCAGCTGATTGAATCCAGCCGCTATCTGCGCATAGCGCCACAATCGGGTGATCCGCATCTGGCGGGCAACTGGTGGCCGTTTCTGCTGGCCAGCCTTCTGTTTTACAACCTGCTGCCGCGAGTGCTGCTGGCGCTGGTGAGTCTGGCATTGCTGCGCTGGCACAGGGAGGCAGACCTGCAATTACGTGCCCCCGCAGTGGTTGCAGAACCGGACGCCCCGGTTCAGACACAGCAGGATCAACTGACCCACTGGCACTCGGTGCCTCGCATCGCCTGGGAGCTGGCTTCCGCCCAGGCGCCCCAAGCCCTTCTGCATCTGGGGTTGGCGGACTGGACAACCGAGGAAGAGTCCCTGCGTCAGCAACTGGCCGAGGCGCCCGAACGCCTGGCGGAGGCAGAGGCCAAGGCAACGCAGATGGTGTCGGAGGCGATCGGCGCCGGCAATGTCCAGGCACTCAACTACTTCGTTGCGCAGAAATACACCGAGGCACTGA
>ENA-UOVV01002368-UOVV01002368.1-compost-metagenome-genome-assembly--contig:-NODE-2368-length-10928-cov-9.177044_pt1 | contig 10928 bp, 10 predicted proteins | sample MGYA00238155_ERZ761577 | MGnify/ENA primary metagenome ERZ761577 (study PRJEB28898, sample SAMN06268775) | compost metagenome | isolation source: Emeryville, CA | place: USA:Emeryville, CA | collected...
TGTTGTACGTGCAGAGGGCGACCGAGATGGTGGGGGCTGGCGTGGGTGGGGTCATCGTTCTACGCGTGAGGTTGCGCGGCCCACCACGCGTGGGCATCGACGGCGGACTTGATTGTCTGGTCAAGACCGTACGCGGCTCGCCAGCCGGTGAGGCGGGTCACGGCGGAGACGTCGGCGACCGACTCGGCTGGATCGCCCTCGCGGCGGGACGCAACGATCGGCTCGAGCCGTGAACCCATGGCGTCGGTGATGAGGGCGACAACGTCCCGAACTGACGTGCCGATGCCCGTACCAATATTGAGAGCGGTATGCCCAGTGGCAGTGTTGAGCCAGTCGAGAACCGCAACGTGCGCGCTCGCGACGTCCGCGACGTGAATGAAGTCGCGGATGCAGGTGCCGTCGGGGGTCGGGTAGTCGTCGCCCAGGATGACTGGCTGCTCGCCTCGCGAGATGCGATCCATCACAATCGTCACGAGGTTGGCGATGGTGCGATCTGCGAGAACTGGCCGCAAGCTGCCCGCCACGTTGAAGTAGCGCAAGGACGCGCCTCGCAGGTGTCCGGCCCGCGCGGCTGCATCGACGAGCACCTCGCAGGCGAGCTTGGTGGCGCCGTACGGATTGAGCGGGAGCGTGGGGTGCGACTCATCAACGCGACCGCTCACCTCGCCGTACACGGCGGCAGAAGACGAAAGCAACAGAGACGGAACGGCTGCTTCGCGCATCGCATCGATCACGGTGACGGTGCTTGCGAGATTGACCCGGTAGTAGTGACCAGGGCGCTCAATCGACTCGTCAACCCGCTTGAGGGCGGCAAAGTGGATGACGGCATCGGGCCGACGCTCACGGAAGTGGCGCCCCAACGTCGCTCCCGCGCCATCGCTGGCGAGGTCTAGTTCAAGGACGTCTACGTCGCTGAGACGAGCGCTGTCTCCGGTGGACAGGTCGTCGACCACGAGCACGTCGTCGCCACGGCTCTGAAGGGCCTCGACGGCATGCGCGCCGATGTAGCCAGCACCGCCAGTGACCGCGACTCTCATGGCGCCAGCGTAGTTGGTCCGCTCACGGCGTCTGCGCTTGCACTCACCTGACATAGGTCCCGGGGTGTGCTCGTTATGATCGACTCGTTGCTAAACCGCCGGCCGAGTGCCCCGCCTCCCACGATTGGATGCACATGATTCCCGCTGCCAAGCCCTACATCGGCGCCGAGGAGCGCGAGGCTGTCAACCGCGTTCTTGAATCCGGCATGCTCGCGCAAGGCCCAGAAGTCGCTGCCTTCGAGCAGGAGTTCTCTGAGGTGGTCGCTGGGCGCGAGTGCGTAGCGGTCAACTCTGGCACCTCTGCGTTGCACATGGCTTTTGTTGCTGCAGGGATCGGACCAGGCGACGAGGTGATCGTCCCATCGTTCAGCTTCGCCGCCACCGGCAACTCGGTGGCCCTGACTGGCGCCACCCCCGTTTTTGCCGACATCGAGGGTGATCATTTCAACCTGGACCCTGCCGCCGCTGAAGCTGCGATCACTGAACGCACCAAGGCAATCATGCCCGTGCACCTGTACGGCCACCCGGCAGCGATGGACGCATTCACTGCTCTGGCCGACAAGCACGGCTTGCTGCTCTTCGAAGACGCTGCACAGGCTCACGCCGCTTCGCTCAACGGTACCCCCGTAGGCGCCTTCGGCCTCGCTGGCTCCTTCTCCTTCTACCCCACCAAGAACATGACCTCGGGTGAGGGCGGCATGGTGACAACGGGGTCGGGCGAGTTCGCCCGCACCATTCGTTTGCTTCGCAACCAGGGCATGGAGAAGCGTTACGCGAACGAGGTGGTGGGCTTCAACACGCGCATGACGGACCTCCACGCGGCCATTGGTCGCGTGCAGTTGCGTCGCCTCGCGGAGTGGACTGCAGCGCGCCAGGCCAACGCCGCGTACTTCGACGCGAACCTTGAGGGCGTCGTCGTGCCGCCCGTTGCCCCTGGGGCAGTGCACGTCTACCACCAGTACACGATTCGCGTCGAGAGCGGCGACCGCGACGCATTCGCGGCTGCACTCGCCGAGCGTGGCGTTGGCTCAGGCGTCTACTACCCGACGCCAATCCACCGCCTCCCGAGCTTTGGTCTCGAACTCGACCTGCCGGTCACGGAAAAGGTCGCACTTGAGGTGCTGTCCCTGCCGGTGTACCCGGGCCTCACGGATGCTGAACGTGACCAAATCGTTGAAGCGGTGAACGCCGTCGCGAAGGCAGGTGCGTGATGACGCTTCGCGCTGGAGTTCTTGGCCTTGGCGTGATGGGCCGTCACCACAGCCGCGTCCTCTCTCAACTCGATGGTGTCGAGTTTGTCGGGGTGTGCGATCCGGCTGACAACGTCCCGGACGAGGTGCAGGGCCGCGCCGTGGTCGCGGACCTCGAGGCATTCCTCAAGCTGGGTGTCGACTACTGCGTGGTGGCCACACCCACCATTTACCACTTGGACCTTGGTGTCGCGCTGGCGGAGGCAGGCGTTCACGCGCTCATCGAGAAGCCGGTGGCTCACAACTCGGAAGCGAGCCGCCACCTCGCGGGGCTGTTCGCGGAGAAGGGGCTCATCGGCGGCGTCGGCCACATTGAGCGCTACAACGCAGCGGTTCAGACCGCACGCCAGCGTATTGAAGAGGGCCTCATTGGCGACATCTACCAGATTTCGACGCGCCGGCAGGGTCCGTTCCCCGGTCGCATTGCCGACGTTGGGGTCATCAAGGACCTCGCATCGCACGACATCGACCTCACCGCCTGGGTGACGCAGCAGGATTACGTGTCGGTCAACGCTCGGACGGCGTACCGCTCGGGCCGCGAACACGAGGACATGGTGGTGGCAGTGGGAACCCTCTCGAAGGGCACCATCGCTTCTCACACCGTCAACTGGCTGACCCCCTTCAAGGAGCGCACCACGGTCATCACCGGTGAAAAGGGCGCCTTGGTCATCGACACCTTGACCGCCGATCTCACGTACTTTCAAAATGCGACATTGACGCTTGACTGGGAGCAGTTGCGGTCCTTCCGGGGCGTATCGGAGGGCGACGTGACTCGTTACGCACTCCAGCGCAAGGAGCCGCTCATGGCGGAACACGAGGCGTTCCGGGACGCAGTGCGCACTGGCGATACGGCACGCATCGTCACGTTGGAAGCGGGCGCCCGAGTGGTCGAGATCGCGGAAGATCTGATCGCCGATGGAGTCCACCACCGCGTGAAGGCCTAGCGACAGATTTCTCCGGGGAAGGCGCTGCCCCCACTCTTGGGGGCACGACAGCAGCACTTCCCGCGTATCGTTATCACTTATGGGTCTCCATCTGCGCGTTCGCTTTGTCGCGCCAGGGGAGAGGGGACGCCTTGAGCGCGCCCCGTTCTGGGGGCTCTCCGCATGCACGTGACATTGGTCAGTCGAATATTCGCACCCGAACCTGGTGCGGCTCCGCTGCGCCTTGCGGCGCTCGTGCGCGCAATGGCGCACCGCGGAGCAGCGGTGCGAGTGGTCACGGCCACGCCGCCTGCGGGGCTTTCCGACGATGTCGACTGCGACGGCGTCGAGGTCCGGCGAGCTCGCGTCAAGCGCAACCGAGACGGTTACGTGCGCGGCTATCTCTCGTACTTGTCATTCGACGTGCCACTCGTGTTCCGCTTGCTCTTCAGCAAGCGTCCTGCGGCGTACGTCGTGGAGCCGCCGCCGACAACCGGGCTCGCAGTGCGTCTCGTGGCCGCGGTGCAGCGGCGCCCCTACGTCTATTACGCCGCTGACGTGTGGAGTGACGCCGCCGGAGCAGTGGCGTCCGACACCATCACGCGCACCTTGAGGCGCGTCGAGCGGTGGGCAATGAACGGCGCGGCATTGGTTGTTGCGGTATCCGATGAGGTGGCAGAGCGGGTGCGTGACATCGGGGTTGAGGCGCCTCTCATCGTGTCCGGCTTTGGTGTTGATACCGATGTGTTCCGCGTGGTCCCAGGGATTGGGCTCGATGAGCAGTCCGCGCTCTTCGTGTATCCGGGTATGTACGCGGAGCGCCATGGCGCCGAGGTGTTCGCAGAGGCGCTCGGACTGCTGCTCGACGAGCTCCCGGGCTCGGCGCACCTCATCTTCTGTGGCACTGGTACGGAAGAGGAGGCGATTCGCGCGGCGTGCCCCAAGCGCCATCGCAAGGCCATCACCTTCCAGCCGCCGATCGCACCGGAGGAGGTTGCGGCGCTGCTGAATGCGGCGACTGCGGGCCTCGCTTCAGTCAAGCCCGACCAGGGTTACGACTATGCCTTTGCCACCAAGACGATCGCAGTCATGGCGGCCGGGTGCCCTGTCATCTATGCAGGCCCTGGGCCCGCAGGCGACGTGGTGCGCGAAGCCAGCGCACGCCATTCGGTGTGCGCTGCGGTGGAGTTTGATGCCAAGGCCGTCGCAGAGGCCATGCGACGCGCTGTGACGCAGCGCTCGGAACATGCCCTGCGCGCGGCCCTGTCGACGTGGGTGCATGAGCGCCACTCTGCTGCCGCGGTAGCCGATGGCGTTGCGCGGGCTGTCTTCGACGTGGTGCGCAATCGGGCCTAGTGGGCGTCCGTGCTCCCACTGGTTCCGTGAGCACCCGTCGGTTCCTTCACCTGGAGGATCGCCAGCGCGCGAGCGAGTTCCGTGTTCTGGGTCTCAAGGTGGCGGAATCGCCGATAGGTGGTGGCGACAAAAGCAAGGAAGACGAGCACGAGCAAGTACAACAACAAGTCCGTGCCGCGACCGATGCCGAGGAATGTCGCCGCGCGGCCCCACAGCTCGGGTACAAATACTGACGACGCTGCGGCGATGACAAAGAGCAGCAGCAGCACGCGGCGAATCGCCTGGTGACGGGCGCCGCTTGAGCGCACAAGGAAGAACCCTGCGGCGGAAATCACCACGACAGTTGCGATTTGCAGAATGATGGTCATGTCACTCACTTGAAGAGAAGATCAACAAGGATGTTCACTCCGTTGAGAAGCGACTGTCCTTTGGACCGAGAGTAGTCCGTATAGACGATGTGGGTAGGGTGCTCTTCCCACGGAAGGCCGGTGTCTGCAAGAAGATCGACCAGTTCTGAGGCATGCGCCATCCGGTTTTGGGTGATGCGAATCCGTTCGAGCACATCGCGACGCAGCACACGGAGACCGTTATGCGCATCGGTGAGGGACTTACCCGTGGTGAGCCGGCTCACGCGGGCGGCGGTCCGCAGTGTGACGCGCTTGAGGAACCCCAGTTGCGTCCTCTCATCGAGGAAGCGCGAGCCCGTGACGATCGCGAGGTTGCCATTGCGAACCCGCCCCACCATGGCGCGTGCATCGTCAATCTGATGCTGGCCATCTGCATCGAAGGTGAGCACCTCGGTCATCTCAGGATCCAGCAGTGCGTAGTCGATGCCGGTCTGCAGGCTGGCTCCCTGACCAAGGTTGATCGGGTGAATGATGACGTGAGCGCCGGCCTCAAGCGCGGCTTGCGCGCTGTGGTCACTTGATCCGTCGTCAACGCAGACCACGTAGCCGAACTCTGCCACCAGGTCGCGGACAACGCCGCCCACCACGGCGGCTTCGTTGTACATGGGGACAACAACCCACGTGCGACTCATGATGTGGACCTCGTGTGTGAACTACTCGGCGCGGCGCAGGGTCTCGCCGTCCTGCAGGTAGCGGGTGCCCGTCTCCGGACACATCCAGTAGCCGTTGCTTTCTTCCTTGAGCGGCACGCCCGCTTCGCCCACCCATCCCAGGCGGCGTGCGGGAACTCCAGCCATGAGCGCGTAGTCAGGCACGTCTTTCGTGACAACGGCGCCAGCCGCGATCGTTGCCCACCGGCCAATGGTCACCGGCGCTACGCACACTGACCGCGCGCCAATGGCAGCGCCCTCGCGAATCGTCACCCCGACAGGGGTCCAATCGTGTGCGCTCTTTGGAGTGCCGTCCGCGTTGATCGCGCGGGGGAAGTGATCGTTGGTGAGCACTACGGCCGGGCCGATGAAGACGCCCTTTTCGAGTACCGCAGGTTCATAGACGAGCGCGTAGTTCTGCACTTTGCAGTTATCGCCCATGGTGACGCCGGTGCCGATGTACGCGCCACGACCAACGATGCAGTTCTCGCCGAGCACCGCGCCTTCGCGAACCTGAGCCAAATGCCAAATCGATGAGCCTTCGCCAATGACGGCACTGTCGGCAACATCGGCGCTATCGACCACCCGAATTCCCATGTCGCGAGCATATCCCAGCACCTGTTCGCTACTGCGCGGCCTGCGTCATGGTTGGGATCGCACCCCGTGCGCCTACGATGGTGCCGTGTTGATGCCCAAGTCTTGTGTGGAGGGCGCCTCAATGGGGAGAGGTCTCCTGGCATGACGCGTGTGTTGATCATCACCGGCTCAGATCTCGGTGAACGTCTCGCGGGACCCGCGATCAGGGCCTCGGCCATGGCTCGGCTGTTGGCGGGCGACGGGCACGACGTTGTTCTTGCGACAACCGCCACCCTCACCGAGGGCGCTCCTTCTGACGGCTACCGGCTTGCGTCACTGCGTCCAGGCGATAACGCTGCGTTCCGCTCCCTTGAGCAGTCAACCGACGTCATCGTGTTCCAGGGTCACGCAATGGAGCAGTTTGACGCTCTCGCCACAACCGACCGTGTGGTGGTCGCGGACGCCTACGACCCGATGCACCTCGAGATGCTCGAGCAGGGCCGGGAGCAGCCGCGCGCCACCTGGGACATGATGGTGCGTTCTCGCGTGGCGCTCCTCAATCATCAGTTGGCGCGCGCGGACTTGGTGCTGTGCGCATCCGACCGGCAACGGTCCTTCTACTTGGGTCAGCTCGCTGCGCTTGGACGCATCTCACCCACCACATACGAGAACGATCCGAACCTTGAGCGTCTCATTTCGATCGCGCCGTTTGGCTTGGATGAGGCCGGTCCCGTCGCATCGCGACCCGCGGTGAGGAACGTCGTGCCCGGGATCGACGATGCGACCCGCCTGGTGATCTGGGGTGGCGGCGTCTACTCGTGGTTTGACCCGCTCCTCCTCATCCGCGCCGTCCATGCACTGAGAGAACGCCGGTCCAATGCGGCGCTGTTGTTCTTGGGCACGCGACACCCGGGCCAAGAGCCGATGGGCATTGTCAAGGAGTCGATCGACCTGGCTGAGGAACTGGGCGTGTTGGGCACCGGGGTCATCTTCAACGAAGAGTGGGTGCCGTACGACGAGCGCGGTGCGTTCCTCGTCGAGGCGAACGCGGGTGTCTCCACCCACCACACCCATGTGGAGACCGAGTTCAGCTTCCGCACCCGCATTCTCGACTATCTGTGGGCGGGGCTGCCCATGGTGGTGACGGAGGGGGATTCCTTCGCGGACCTTGTGCGTGCCGAGGGGCTTGGGGTGGTGGTCCCCGCGGGAGACCTGAACGCCTTGACGGACGCCCTTGAGACGGTGCTTTACGACGACGCGTTTGCAGCGAAGGCCGCTCAGCGCATTGCTCATGTGCGCGAGCGCTTTCTCTGGGGAACCACATTGGAACCCTTGCGCCGAATTGCGCGTGAACCCAGGCGCGCTGCTGACGTTGATGCGGCCGGCGGACGTGACGCTCTCGCGAAGGCGGCGCTCAGGCTCCACGAGCCCGAAGGTCGCCCCGGCCGGGGTCGCGATCTGCGGATGGTGTGGCACTACCTGCGTCACGGGGGCCCCGGTGAAGTGGTGCGCCGCATCAGCTCTCGGCGGTCAAAGCGGTGACGACGCCGTCCCCTGCTCTGCAGTCGCGGCGCCTGTTGGCGCGACGCATTGTCGCTTTCGCCGGTGCGCCGTTCATCTCACTCATTGCGCCGTTCTTCTTTCTTCCCGTGCTCGCCCGGCTTGCGGGGGAGGATGCATGGGTTGCGATCGCGGTCGGCCAGTCGGTAGGTGGTTTCGCGGCACTCATCGCCGGTATGGGCTATCCGACGCTCGCGCCGCCTGTGCTCGCTCAAGCGTCCGACGCTGCACGGCGCCGGTACGTCGTGACGAGTCTGTATGTCCGTGGGCCGGTGTGGCTCGTCGCCGCAGCCGCTGGAGGTGTGGTGGCGGCGCTGCTCGCGCCGGACGGTTTCGCCGTTGAGGCGAGCGCCACTGCAGTTGCGTTGAGCATCGCGGGGCTTGCTCCCACGTGGTACTGGATCGGCGTGGGCCGAGCGTTGCCCATCCTTTGGGCCGAGGTGCTTCCGCGTGCTGGCGCGATGGTGCTTGCGGCCGCGGCTCTTCTGTTGGATGGCCCTCTCATCTGGTACCCCGTACTCCTGGGCGTGGCCATGGCGGCGGGTCCCGCGGTGATCTACGCGCGGATCACCCGAGGTGGCTTCGCCGGATGGCAACGCCGTGAGGCCATGGAGATCGTTCGCAGGCATCCTCCCGCCGTCATCGCCGAAACGGCGGCCGGTGCCTACAACGCACTTGCGGTCACGCTGGTGGCACACGCAACGAGCGTCGGAGAAGCCGCGCGATACGTCTCGGGTGACAAGGCCTATCGCATTGGGCAATACGGAGTGTCCTCGCTGGGAAATGCACTTCAGGGCTGGGTAGTCGAGCGCGGTGAGGACGGTGCTCCTCGGCGGATGAAGGCGGCGATCGGACTGCACCTCGCCCTGGGCGTTGGCGGAGGCGCGGCATTCGCGATTGTCGGCCCTGCCTTGACGCGACTGCTCTTTGGTGCAGATATCGCGATCGACCAACTCACGGCGGCAGGCTTCGGTGTCGCCATCCTTGGCATATCTGCCGGAACTGTCTTTGGCCGCATCGGTCTCGTCATGCTAGGTGCGCGTAGGGCGTTCATGACGTGCGTGATCGCAGCATCGGTGATTGGAGCGACGGCACTGCTCGTAGGAGCCTCGATGTGGGGCGCCGCTGGTGCCGCGTGGGCGCTCGGAAGCACGGAGCTTGCCTCAGGCGTTGCACAGGCGACCGTCCTCGCTGTGGTGTGGAGGCAACGGGTGACACGTGGACACGTCCTTGTTCAGCGTGATCCCGAACTGCCTGCATAAAATACGTTCGGGCACGGTCGCCCCATTCACCAAGATGAGGAGGCGCCGTAGTGGCTGACGCTCGAGCAGGCGTGGTTCGAGGTGTGACGAACCGGCTTCGTTGGATCCACTTGGCTCCCATCCTTGCGATGCTGACGCTGGGAGTCTGGGCGTTTGCTTCGCCAGTTGGTGCGGGGCCTGATGATGACTATCACCTTGCGAGTGTGTGGTGTACGCGTGGTGGTACTGCGGCGTGCCAACCTGGTGTCGATTCCTTGACGCGCGAGGTGGATACGGCATTCCGGCACGCTGTGTGCTTTGCCCGTAGCCAGACCGTGAGCGCGCAATGTCAAGAGCGGTGGGGACTTGAGCTTGACGGTCCGCTCTACCTCACGAACCGCGGCAATTTCAAAGGTGACTACCCAGCCCCGTACTACGCCACGATGCGTGTGTTTGCCGACGACGATTTGGTCAAGAGCGCACTCACCATGCGGTTGGTCAACACAGTGCTTTTTGTAGGCCTTGGAACAGCGCTCGCTTGGTTGCTCTCGGGTTCACGGCGTCAAACCTTGCTGTGGGGGTGGCTCACCACCCTTATCCCATTGGGCATGTTCATCATTCCGTCGAACAACCCGAGCGGCTGGACGGTCACGGGCGTGGGCACTGCATACCTCGCGGCGCTGGGTTGGATGGAAGCTTCCGGCCGAAGGCGTTGGGCGCTTGGCGCAATTTACATACTCGGCGTCCTCATCGCTTCAGGTTCGAGAGCCGACGGGGCGACGTACGTGATCGGCGCGTCCGCAGTCGCTGCGCTCCTCACGCTTGAAAAGAGCCGAACGTCGCTGAAACGCGTCGCGTTGCTTGCCGTTGGCGTCGCTCTCGCGTTCGCCTTTTACCTCACTGCGGATACAGCTGGCGCCGCGGCGCAGACCGTGAGCAGTGGCGGTGTGTCGAGTGGGTCGGGAGTTGGCGAGTCAGCCGAGCCCACCGGGGGTGCGGCGCTCGCGTTATACAACGTGCTTCAGATCCCGGACTTGTGGACCGGTGTCTGGGGTACGTGGGGCTTGGGTTGGCTCGACACTCCGCTCCCGGCACTTGTTCCGTGGTCAATGGTTGCGGTGTTCGCCGTGGTTGGGTTCTCCGGCCTCGCCCATTTGAATTGGCGAAAGGCCATGTCGATTGCAGGCGTGCTTTCGGTCCTTTTCGCCCTCCCCGTCTTCTTGCTGACGCGCTCCGGCAACGTGGTTGGCGACGTCGTGCAACCGCGCTACTTCCTGCCGTTGATCGTCCTGTTCGCCATGCTGCTCGTGACGGGAACCCCCGGCGCGCGCGCCGTACGCCTGACACGTACTCAGACCGCGTTGGTACTCCTGTGCTTGGCGGCTGCAAATGCACTGGCACTTCAGGTGAATATTCGTCGGTACGTGACGGGTACTGACACCCAAGGCATCAATCTCGATGCGGGTGCCGAGTGGTGGTGGGACGGTGCACTGCTCGGACCGACGCTCACGTGGGCACTGGGAAGCGCGGCCTTTGCAGGCTTGCTTGCGGTGCTCTGGCCGTTGCTCCGCGCGAAGGACGTGGCGCCCGCTCCTGAGCTTCAGGTACGCGAAAGCGCAGGCGAAGCGGACCACTCAGAGAACGTCAGCTCGCGTTCGTGAGCGCCTTGCCGATGACGCGGTAGGCAATCCCGGGCCACGTGTCCGCACTCGAGACGCGACGGCCGTCGATGAAGGCTTTGATGCCGGGAAGGTCCGCAGGCGTCAGCTCGCGGTACTCAGCGTGGTCGGCCTGCACAACCGCGGCATCGGCCTCTTCGCCAAGATGGAACGGCGTGAAGCCCATCGTCGTCAGTTCGTTGTCCGTGTACATCGGGTCGTGGACGAGTGCCTGTGCGCCACGCGCCTTGATGGCCTCGACGGCTGCGA
>ENA-UOVV01002369-UOVV01002369.1-compost-metagenome-genome-assembly--contig:-NODE-2369-length-10925-cov-4.385557_pt1 | contig 10925 bp, 8 predicted proteins | sample MGYA00238155_ERZ761577 | MGnify/ENA primary metagenome ERZ761577 (study PRJEB28898, sample SAMN06268775) | compost metagenome | isolation source: Emeryville, CA | place: USA:Emeryville, CA | collected...
CCTTCGCTTTGGTATTCAGCTGACCCGCCATCAGTTTGTTCCGTCAGCACTGGTCCTGCAGGGTTCGGTTATTGAAAGCCCTATTGAGCAGTCTACGAAACCGGAAAACTCGCTGGAGGGAGGTGTTTACCTTCAGGACAACTGGAAAATCGGCGAACGGATAAAAATCAATGCAGGCCTGCGGGGAAGTTTGTTTAAAGCCGATTCCATTTCCTATTTCCGGCCGGAACCCCGGGTTTCCATGGCCTATCAGCTCGGTGAGAAATTTTCGCTGAAAGCTTCCTATGCCGAAATGAATCAGTACGTACATCTCCTGTCCAATACGGGTCTGGGTTTGCCCACCGACCTTTGGGTGCCGACTACCAACCGCGTCAAACCGCAGCATTCCAAACAGGTAGCCCTGGGTGCTGCGCAGGATCTGGAGAAATCGGGACTGACGCTCACGTTGGAAGGCTATTACAAGCATATGGACGATATTCTCAACTACCGGGAAGGTGCGTCGTTTCTGTCATTCCAGGGGGAGGGCGCGAATGAAGTGAACTGGGAAAACAGCGTCACATCCGGCAAGGGATGGTCCTATGGAGCAGAATTCCTCGTGCAGCGGAAATCGGGCAAGCTTTCGGGCTGGATTGGATATACGCTCTCGTGGACGTACTGGAAATTTCCCGAGCTGAATGGTGGGAAGATATTCTTCCCCCGGTACGACCGCCGGCATGATGTGTCCGTGGTAGGCGTCTATGAACTGTCCAGCCGAATCCATCTCTCTGCCGTATGGGTTTATGGCACGGGGAATGCCCTCACCCTTCCCGTTTCTACCTACGACGCTGTGATGCATGCGCCCGCGGGCGGGATGGACTATTTTGCTCAGAAAGGCTTGGGCAATTTCTTCCAGCGACGGGCTACCGAGTTTGGACCCAAAAACAGTTTTAGAGCGGAGCCCTATCACCGCATGGATATCTCCATTCAGTTCATTAAAAAGAAAAGGCGGTTTGAGCGAATCTGGGATATCTCGTTTTACAATCTCTACAACCGCAGGAACCCCTTTTTCTATAACATAGATACGGTTTATACCGAGGAAACCGGTGTTGATAAAACCGTCCTGAAACGTTATTCTCTTTTCCCGATCATACCGTCTGTCAGCTATGGATTCAAGTTTTAACCTGCGACTCAACCGAGGGGGGTGGTGGATCGGACTGCTCGTCATCCTGTCGTCGTGTGAAACCCTGGTGGGCATTGTGCCGGAAAGCCGGATAGGGAAGCAGAAAGCCCAGTTGGTGGTTCACTGCTATCTTTCAGCGGCCGATACCTTGATAAAAGTATTTGTGTCCCGATCAACTCCCGTTTTCAGTGACAAGCCTGCGAATCCGCTGGTGGAGGATGCCCTGGTTACGTTGGGCGACGGAAGCAGGGAAGAAACGCTGCGTTACGACCCAACGCTACAGGTTTATACTCTTCTGCCGGAAGCGCTGGGTGGTATTCGGGCCGGAAAAACCTACTACCTGAAGGTTTCCAGGGGCGATGAGGTACTCCAGGCTTCTACGACGATCCCCCAGGAGCCGCCTGCAATAAGTTCTTATCAGGTCGATTCTTCCTATACTTCCGGGGGGATTTTTGGCGACTATGATACAACCCTGGCCGTACGTTATACCTGGAAAGACATTCCGGGATCGGGGCATTATTACCGAACGTCGGGCAGGGCACTCGTAGAGCTGGCTTATCGGGAGTATGACCTCGAAGGGAACATGGTCATAAAGGAAGGTCTGGCATGGGTGCCGCTCAGTTGGGACCGTAGCTTCGGCCGGCGGGACCTGCAGAGTGATATCAATGAAGACGGTCATACCATGGAGTCGCCACTGGGCAGGGTTACTGCCCGCAGGGCCACCTTTGTCGATGGGATCAGCCGGGACCATTCCGATAAACCTTCCCGGGTGCTCAGCATGACCCTCGAATTACTATTGACCGATGAAGTTTACTACCGCTATCACAGGTCTGTTGAACAGAATGAAGATGCGGCTGAAAATCCCTTCGCGGAGCCAGCCCTGCTCTACTCCAATGTCAGCGGTGGACTGGGGATTTTCGCGAGTTTTAATTCTTTTTCGATCGACATTAAACCCTAGCCGGGTATTGTAGTCTATTATTTTGCATATACAGTTTTCTATATGTTAATTCGCAGCTTAATTATCAATCATTAGCCAATTACAAAAATGACTAAGTTCCGCTTATTTCTTGCCGCTACCATCGTTGCACTGGTTGGTTTTGTTTCGAACGTTCAGGCTCAAAAGGCCGTTGAATTAGTGTTGGAGAGTACCGACGCCATGCAGTTTACTAAAAAAGAGTTGAAAGTGAAGGCTGGTCAGACTGTAAAACTGACCCTGAAACATACCGGGAAACTGGCAAAGGCAGCAATGGGTCACAACTTCGTGCTTCTCGCTGCGGGTACCAATGTAGCTGATTTCGGACAAAAAGCTGCACAGGCCCGGGATACCGAATACATTCCTAAAAGCGAAGCTTCCAAAATCATCGCTCATACCAAACTGATCGGTGGGGGTGAGTCTACAACCATTGAGTTCAAAGCTCCCAAAAAAGGAACTTATACTTACATCTGTAGCTTCCCCGGTCACTATGCACTTATGCAGGGCAAATTCATAGTGGAATAATCCACGTTACAAATACACAGAAAAAGACCTCTTAGTCAAATCGGCATTAAGAGGTCTTTTTTTATTGGCTATCTTCGGCAGGTGTTTTTAATTTGCTACCGGTAAAAGCTGATAAAAGCAGTTCAGATTTCCGGAGTTTCCATCAGAAATTCAGTGTATCCCCATTTATTCGGATGAAAAAATACGCCCGCTATTTAATTTCCTTTTTACTGGCGGCAGGCCTGCTCTGGTTTGTGTTCAAGGATATCGACCTGAAATCGATGGCCGACCGGTTATCGTCTGCCGACTGGCGCTGGTTGGCGCTAAGCGCCTTCCTGACTCTGCTGGCGCATTTTTTTCGCGCCTGGCGCTGGGAGATGCTCCTCAGGCCGCTGGGGATGCCGGTGTCGGTTTACTCGAGTTACATCAGCCTTCTGACGGGGTACTTCGCCAATTATATCCTGCCCCGCATGGGTGAAGTGACTCGTTGTGCCACCCTCTACCGCATGGAAGAGGTACCCGTTAACAAAAGTCTTGGAACCGTGATTGCCGACCGGATTTTCGATCTGATGGTACTGGCCATCCTGCTCGTTGTAAATTTTCTGCTGGAGGTTGACCGTTTAAGTGCCTTCTTCCTGGATCTGTTCGGCAACAAGGCGGGGGAAGGGGAAAATTCCCTGCAATGGATTTATTATCTGCTAGGCGGCGGTTTTCTGCTTTTTACAGCACTGGTGCTATACCTTTGGAAAAATCCACAGGTAAGGGAGAAATTAATGAGAATCGGCCTGGTGAGCAAGATCGTAGATTTTGCGCAGGGCATGCTCAGTGGTCTGCTGAGTGTCCGCAAACTTGATAACCCAATCCTATTTATCGTCGCCACCGTGGGAATCTGGGGCTGTTATTACTTCAGCTCCTTCGTGCTGTTTTTTTGCATTCCCGAAACTTCGCATTTAGGGGTTCTGGCTGGTTTGACCGTCCTTGTAATCGGAGCCGTAGGAATGTCTGCGCCCACCCAGGGGGGTATCGGCGCCTATCACCTGCTTGTTGGAAACGTGATGGTTTTATATGGCTTAAGCCAGCAGGATGGAATTACGCTTGCCACATTTATCCATGGTTCGCAAATGATTCTGATGATAATCGTAGGAGCAATTGCATTTCTTCTGGCGCTGATTCATCAAAATAAAAATCAGAATAAAAGAGTAAATAAAGCCGAAAACCCGGTTGTAGAATAGGGTTATTCCCATGTTTTGAAATCCGAAACAAACAAAAACATATATACCCAAAACAGTTCGTTTAAATCATGTTAAAATACGTTTTCATTACTGCAGCCTGCCTGACATTTGGGATAGTTTCCATGAGCAATGCACAATCGAAAAAAGGAAAGAATCCGGTGATTGCACACCGTGGAGCCTGGAAGAATACCAAAGTGCCTCAGAACTCGATCGCCTCCCTGAAGGAAGCAATCCGACTGGGTTGCGTCGGCAGCGAATTTGATGTCAGAATTACCGCAGATGGTTATCCGGTAGTGGTCCACGATCCTACACATGACGGGGTAGCCATTGATAAATCAACTTTCGAGGAAGTCCGGAAATTAAAACTGTCGAACGGCGAAACCATCCCCACCCTCGAAGAATATCTGAAAGCCGGAGCAAACCAGAAGACGACTACACTGGTACTTGAAATCAAGACTTCGCAGCTGGGAAAAGAACAGACTCTCCTGCTGGCCCGCAAATGTGTAGAAACGGTTAAGGCTTTAAAAATGACTAAGAAAGTCGATTATATTGCCTTCGACTACGATGCCTGTAAGGAAGTGGTAAAAGTCGATCCCAAAGCTAACATTGCCTATCTGAACGGTGATATTGCTCCCGAAAAACTTGCCAGTGAAGGGATCAATGGAATAGACTATCATCACGGCGTTTTGAAGAAAAATCCACAATGGATTGACGAGGCATTTAAACATAAAATGTCGGTAAACGTGTGGACCGTCAACAACAAGGAGGATATGGAATTTTTCCTCAGCAAAAAAGTTAATTTTATCACAACTGACGAACCCGAACTACTTTTTTCACTTTTGAAATAAGGGTAAAAAGTCAGGATTAAAGGGCGACTAAACCCGTTTCAACTATGATGTCAGACGAATCGAGAAGAACATTTCTGAAATCTTCGGTAGGTGTGGCTGCCGGGCTATTTTCACTGCCTGCGGAAAACCTGATCCCTACGGGGCAGGCGGAGAAACTGAAAAGTATCCACATAATTCCCCGACAGGCAGCCCCCTCGATCAGATTTGCTGCGATCGGTCTTAATCACGGCCATATTTATGGCCAGATCGAAGCGCTGAAAAGAGGCGGGGGAGATCTCGTGGCCTTTTATGCGAAGGAACCTGAGCTGGTGGAAGTTTTTCAGAAGCGCTATCCGGGGGTGAAACTAGCCCGCAATGAGGCTGAAATTCTGGAAGACAAGAGCATCCAGCTCGTTACCAGTGCCTCCATCCCGGTGGATCGTGCACCGTTGGGAATTGAAGTGATGAAGCATGGCAAGGATTACCTGGTTGACAAACCCGGAATCATATCGCTGAAACAGCTCGCTGAAGTACGGAAGGTTCAAAAGCAGACCGGTAAAATTTATGCCATTATGTACAGCGAACGGCTGGAAAACCGGGCAACGGTGAAGGCTTATGAACTGATACAGCAGGGAGCAATAGGCAAGGTAATTCAAACCATCGGTTTGGGACCGCACCGGATGAATCCATCCAGCCGCCCGAAATGGTTTTTTGAGAAAGATAAATATGGCGGCATTCTCTGCGATATTGGCAGTCATCAGTTCGACCAGTTCCTTTATTTCACCGGATCTACTTCTGCAGAAGTAGTCGCGTCACAGACCGGAAACGTACACCATCCACAGTATCCCGGACTGGAAGATTTCGGCGACGCCATGGTGAAAGGAAACGGTGGGGCAGGGTATATCCGGGTTGACTGGTTTACCCCCGACGGCCTCAACACCTGGGGCGACGGCCGCCTTACCGTTCTGGGTACAGAGGGCTACATGGAAATCCGGAAAAACATCGATATCGCAGGTCGTGATGGCGGAAATCATCTATTTGTCGTTAATCAAAAAGGTACCGAATATATCGACTGCCGGAATGTAGATTTGCCCTTTGGCAAGCAGCTCGTTCAGGATGTACTAAACCGGACCGAGACCGCTATGTCACAGGAGCATTGTTTCCTTGCTACCGAACTTACCCTGAAAGCTCAGGCTAATGCAAAAAAACTTACTTTGGGTAGCTAGAATTCTGGAAAAATTTTGAAGAAATCGTGCGAAAATCGCTGTTGGAATTTAATTGTATTTACATCAAAATCTTTTCTTAAATTCTGCCCAAAAGCCAGATTACCTATTCATTACGGCAATAAAATAAATTTTCGAAAAATAATAAGTGACTTTTTAATGTTAATTACGTATAAATTCAGTGCAGCATATTGATCGTTGAAATTGATACGAATTATTGTTTTCAGAATTACACAAAATCAAAAATTTTTAAGGATTAATTTCGTTGCCTATTTGGATATTCATTAACTTGCAATGATTTATACATAACTATTGAATACTAAATCACTTATTAAATAATTTTTTTATGGCCAGAAAGGTATCAATTGAAAGAAAACTGGAGAAGCATATTTCTGAAATTGAAGCACAAATCGCAAAACTTCAGGACGAATTGGCATTGGCTAAAGCGCACTATGAAAAATACATAGCCAACAAAGACGTAATTGAATCGATCCTGAGCCTCAGAGAGGTTCCAGAAGCATCAATGAAACCCAAGCGCAAGTATACGAGAAGAGCGAAAGCTGAATAAAGTTTCCAACTAAATATTCTTATGGGGGATCAGTAAACCAAAATTACTGATCCCTTTTCTTTGGAATCGGAATATCCCGAATCGAACGTATGCCTACCCGGATTCGGGAAAGAAGCCAGAACGAACATTAACGTGTTAAGTAATAATAATTTATCTCTATGTTAAAAAGATACCTGCTATCCGTAGCGTTTCTTTGCACAGCTTTAACTGCTGTCGTAGCCCAAAATTCACAAAACTATACCCCGCCGGCATTATCTTCCGATAAGTCCTGGTCGATGATCATGATTCCAGATCCGCAGACTTACAATAAATTTGGCCGCAACCAGCCTTTGTTTGAGCTGATGACCGCCTGGATTGCGGAGAGTGTCGACCATCTCAATGTGAAAATGGTGTTATGCACCGGCGATATTGTTGAATGCAATAACATGCCCAACCCCGATGGGAAAAATGGCGATCAGCCCAGTAAATCGCAGTGGGAGGCAGCTGCTCGTTCCTTTGCGAGGCTCGACGGCAGGGTGCCATACCTGGCAGCTACGGGTAACCATGATTTCGGTTTCCAAAGCGCGGAAATCCGGCATACGTTCTACGATCAGTATTTCCCCGCCGATAAGAATTTTCTCAACCAGAAACTGTTAAGGGAAGCCGGTGTCGACGGAGACGGTAAACCGTCCCTGACCAACGCCGTGTACGAAATGGTTTCTCCGCACGGCCAGAAGCTCCTCTTCTTGGTGCTGGAGTTCGCTCCCCGCGATGCGATCATCGAGTGGGCCAAGAAAATTGTTGATCAGGAAAAGTACAAGGATCATACAGTCATCCTGCTTACCCACGCCTATCTGAATTCCAAAAACGAACATATAGTTTCGGAGGGTTACAAACTGACCGACCGAAATTACGGTCGGGCTATCTTTGAAAAGCTGGTTCAGCCTTCGAAGAACATCCGCATGGTATTTTCCGGGCACATCGGAGCACCTGACGATGAAAAGGCTCACCTGGGATACCGCGAGGACAAAAATGCAGCGGGTAAAAAGGTCGTTCAGATGACCTTCAATGCCCAGGCGCTCGGTGGGGGTTGGCATGGTAACGGGGGCGACGGCTGGCTTCGCATTCTGGAGTTCCTCCCCGACGGAAAGAAAGTAAGAGTAAAGACTTTTTCTCCACTTTTCGCCATTTCTCCAGCTACCCGGCATATGGCCTGGCGTAACGAGGCACATGACAATTTTGAGTTCACTATTGACTAACCCCGCGGTTATTTGAGACTTCTGATGTAAGTCAGAATATCCGCTACTTCTTTCTCGCTAAGGTTGTCGAAAAGACCCGTCGGCATGAAAGATTTTCCGGTCACGGTATGCTGGCTTTTTATGTCGGAGGCAGGAATAAAGATTTGACTGCCTCCCATGAAAGCCAGCGTAGTACCGCCGGAGTCCCGTTTCAGCAAATACCCTTCCAGAATACTATCGTCTTTTTTCACTACCCTGAACAAGGCATAGCCCGATTCTATTGCCGCATCCGGATCCAGAATTGCATGTAGCAGCCCATCCGCGTCGCGGTAACCCAGCCCATCCAGTGCGGGAGCGAGGTTTTGGCCCTGACCGTTGACCTGATGACACATCAGGCATGTCTGAAACAGAACTCTGCCATTAACGGCATCCCCCCTTGCATTTTCCGTTACCTCCTTAAGCGATTCTATACGGGCGGCAACCCGCTTTTGGTGGGCTTCCTGGTTACGTCGTATTTCTTCTACCAGACGTACCGATTTGGTTTTGTCCGACGTAAGGGAATGGATGCGTTCGGCTGTCATAATTTCAAAATCACCAGCGGCGAGTTTTTTCTTTTCCCAAAGCTCAAGCAGAAATTTTGAGCTGGCGGTATAGCGCGACAAAACGTTGGTAAACGACCTTTTTTCAATGGGATCCATCTTCCTTAGCCAGGTTTCGGCAGTTGCACGGCCGGTTTTCCTGTCAAGGCGGATAACCCCCTGCAGGGCATTCAGCCGGGTAGATAAGCTTAAAGACCTGTCGTTAGCGATGTCGAGGTAATGCTGGCTCTTCGACTTGTCGGTGATGTTCAGGGCATTTAATGCCAGATTAAGGGTGCCCTCGTTTCGGGTAGCTTTCGTAACCTCCGCAATTTCTTCACCCGGTAAGGCCAGATTGAAATTGACTATGGTTTCAAGTGCTTTTCGCTGGTCGTTCGGTTCGCCCGTTCTGAGTAAGGCGGAGACGGGTTCTGCAAGCAGGGAACTGAATGCCTTCGTATTGATCACCGACTGGTGTTTCAGGGCATAATTCACATAGGTAATCCGCTTTCCAGGATCTGCCAGGCATGCGGTAAGTATGTTCCTTGCCCTTTCGTTTTCGGCCATTCCGGCCAGTTCCAGGAAAGTTTCCTCGCCGATTTCCGTTCCCTGTATAGCGCTCGCATACTTGAAATAAAGATCAGCCCTGTGCCCAGGGTGTAGAATCTGCATGGCCCAGAGCGCATTTTCGCGAGGTATGGACGCCGTCGATTGCGTGGTCAGATAACTTTCCAGCTGTTCAGGAAAAGTCTCCAGGACGCGCCTGGCAAGGTAGCGTTCGAATTTCCTTTCATAGGGACCACCCACCTGGGTTTCCTTCACATCCGGCTGACAGAATCCAACCAGCAGCCGTATCACGCCCGGTGAAGGCTGCGGGATTTTGCCGAGTGTCAAAATCAGCTGGGAACGAACGCCCGCATTTGCATCCCGTGAAAGTTCATCCAGATACTGCAAATAATGACTGATATTTTCAGGTCGTCCGGCGAGGTAACGGAGCGTTTCCCGCCGGATCTGGTCATCTTTATCGATCAGTGCTTTGATGGTAAATTCCTCCTCATAAAAATCCAGGCTTTCCAGCGACCAGAGCGCATGAACACGGGTCGAAGTGGACTGCTGCTGGTCAAGTGCCAGTTGGATCAGCTGGGGGATTAAAACTGCTGTTTCATTTCGGGGACGTTCCGAAATCTGGTTCCAGGCGGCTCTTTTTTCCCACAAGTAGGGGGATTTGAGGTAACCGGGTAATTGCTGGGCAGGGACCTCATAGAAATTGACGATTTTTCGGACGGGCTGGCTTTCATGACGGATGCGCCAGATCCGTCCGTGCTTCTTGTCCCGGTCAGGGTGGGAAGTCGGTACTTCGTTGTGGGATACGATCTTGTTATACCAGTCGGCGATGTAGAGACAGCCGTCGGGTCCGAAAATGATATTTACAGGCCTGAACCAGTCGTCGGCCGAGACGAGCAGGTCTTCCAGTTTTTCCGATTCGATCGAGCCATCCGGTTTGCGGATAATCCGGACGGAATTGATGGAGTTGGTGATTGGATTGGCCAGAAAACCTACATTTCGCCAGGGTTCCGGAAATCCGCCTGTCTCATCGTCGGAAAAAGCCAGCCCTGACAATCCCGTTCCGCCTACCCGAAATTCATGGATAGGGGGATAAAAAGGCTGATAGGGTCTGAATTTTTCATTGCCTATGCCCGGGAAGGCCGATCCTTCATCGAGCGGAACAATAGAATAACCCAAATCATTTGCTTCTGAGCCATACCACTGCCCGTCGCCTCTGAGCGTGTAACCCCAGATATTGTTCAACCCGGCCACCAGAACTTCCAGGTTCCTGCCATCGGGGGTGAATTTGCCAATTTTGCTATAGTCAAAGGAGGTTTTTACCGAAGGGTCAGTGTAGGAAGTCACCTGACCACGGTTAAGCGCACCATGACTGAAATGGATCCAGCCGCCCGGGCCTTTCCGCAGCAGATGAGCCATCGTATGGGAGTCGGTAAAACCGAATCCCGTGAAAAGGGGGATACGTCGATCGGCTTTGCCGTTACGGTTGGTGTCGTCGAGAAGGAATATTTCGGATCCCTGCGCAACCAGTGCTCCCGATTTGTATGGTAGAACGCTCATGGGGATGGCAAGTCCGTCTGCCCAGACAGATACCTGAGGAGTACCCCCATAGAGGCCTGAAATCTTCAGAATCTGATCTTCGCCCCTGATATCTCCCTTATAGAGGCCGGCGACCCTTTGGAAAGCCGGGTGCTGGTTTTGTTTCTCCCGGTCATTCATGAGTTCCAGCAGATCGTTCCACTGGATATCCGATATGGGATCGAGCGGGTACATCCGGGCTGTCTGCGTCCACAGATTTCCTGCATCATCAAATGCCAGGTCTACTGGTTTGATAATACCGTCCTTTTCACTGGCTACCAGTTCAATTACAAATCCCGGTGCCAGGCGAAATCCATTGCGCTGTTCCTCTGGGGACAAAGCCACCACGCGGTAGGAAAGTTGTTTGTCTTCTTTCTTTTGTCCGTGTATGCCATAAGGCAGAATAAGCAGAACCGTCAGGAGTAAACAGGCCGGGGTTTTCATAGGGGCAGGATGTTAGGAACAGTTCAATTCTTAAAGCAGATTTTCCCTTACATATAAT
>ENA-UOVV01002370-UOVV01002370.1-compost-metagenome-genome-assembly--contig:-NODE-2370-length-10921-cov-6.730167_pt1 | contig 10921 bp, 9 predicted proteins | sample MGYA00238155_ERZ761577 | MGnify/ENA primary metagenome ERZ761577 (study PRJEB28898, sample SAMN06268775) | compost metagenome | isolation source: Emeryville, CA | place: USA:Emeryville, CA | collected...
CGGGACTCCGCCCCCCGCGAGCGCGCCGCCGAGCCGCCCGCCCGCGAGCCGCGCAGCGCCCAGGCCGCCCCCGCGGCCACGGACGCCTCGGCGACCCCCGCCCCCTCCCAGGCCGGGCAGGCCGCGCAGGCCGCCCGCATCGACGCGGCGGCCAATCCGCGCATCATCCAGGCCGGCTACCAGACCAGCCAGCAGCAGTTCAACCTGCCCCAGATCGCCTTCGAGCTGGCCCGGCAGGTCAATGACGGCAATACCCGGTTCCAGATCCGGCTCGACCCGCCCGAGCTGGGCCGCATCGACGTGCGGCTCGACATCGACACCGCCGGCAAGGTCAATGCCCGGCTGACCGTGGAGAAGGCCGAGACGCTCGACCTGATGCAGCGCGACCAGCGCGGCCTGGAACGGGCCCTGCAGCAGGCCGGCCTCGACGGCTCCAAGACCAATCTCGAATTCTCGCTGAAGCAGAACCCCTTCGCCGGTCAGCAGCACCAGCAGGGCCAGGACGGGGAGGCCGGCCGCTTCGGCCTCGACGGGGCGGCGGCCGAGCAGGCGGAGGAAACCCCGCCCACGGTCAACCTCTATCGCGGCGCGCTCGTGGCCAGCGGCGTCAACATCATCGCCTAGGGAGGAGAAACGCGCATGGCAGTCAACGGCGTCTCCGGCACGTCCAGCAGCTCGACCATGTCCGGCTCGCGCCAGACCATTGCCGAGAATTTCGACACCTTCCTGTCGATCCTCACCACCCAGCTGAAGAACCAGAACCCGCTGGACCCGCTGGACACCAACCAGTTCACCGCGCAACTGGTGCAGTTCACCGGGGTGGAGCAGCAGCTCAAGACCAACCAGTTCCTCGAGACCCTGCTGCTGTCGACCCAGCATTCGTTCCGGGCCGACGCCGTCTCCTATATCGGCAAGCAGGTCACCGCCTCGGGCAAGACCGCCGAGCTCAAGGACGGCGGCGCCTACTGGGCCTACAATGCCGAGGCCAACGTGGCCAACGCCACCGTGACCATCAAGAACGCCGCCGGCAGCGTGGTCTATACCGAGACCGGCTCGCTCAATGCCGGGGCCGGCAACTTCCTGTGGGACGGCATGGGCTCGGACGGCAACAAGCAGCCGGACGGCGTCTACACCATCGAGATCAAGGGCACCAACCTCGCCGGCAACACCGTGCAGATCTCCACCTCCTCGGTGGGCGTCGTCACCGCCGTCGACTTCTCCGGCACCGAGCCCATGCTCACCGTGGGCCGGAACAAGATCGCCCTCAGCGACATCACCGACGTGCGGCTGGTGGAGAGCGAGAGCTAGGGCCGGCCCGCGCCGAACGGGAGCGGGGCGAGGTTCGGCACCGTCGACGGTTGGCCTTGCCCTCGTCGATATTCCACGGACAATCCACCGGGTCATTCCCGCGACAGCGGGAACCTCCGTTTACCGGGCGCATCCTTAAACGGGGGCCCCGGCGCGACAACGGCCTGGCGGGACGGTGCGAAGCCCGCAAGTGCCGGAAATCGCGGGGGAAATCCCGGCATGGGGCGCATGCGGCCCGCGCGCATGGCAATTGCTTGAAACGCAATAGCTTTCTTAACCGGTTGTAAGTTTCCCCTTAGGGGTATTTTAAGGCCGTTGACCTACTCTGTCTGCCTATATGGTCAGGTTGAGTAGAGAGTAAAATGACCGTACAGATGCGTCCCCGCGTGAAGTACGTGATCGGCCCGGATGGCAGTCCGCTTACGATAGCCGATCTTCCCCCCGCCAATACCCGGCGGTGGGTGATCCGCCGCAAGGCGGAAGTCGTGGCAGCCGTTCGCGGCGGCCTGCTCAGCCTCGAAGAGGCCTGCGAGCGCTATACGCTCAGCGTCGACGAATTCCTGAACTGGCAGGCGGCCATCGACAAGCACGGCCTCGCCGGCCTGCGCACCACCTGGATCCAGCACTATCGCGAAGGCTGAGCGGCGCCGGCCGGATGGCCGACCCCGAACGCCCGAGGACAACAGACCCGCAACCCGCCGGAGCCATCCGGCGGGTTTCGTTTTGCGCCGGCCGGCGGCCCCGCCCTTTACCCTTCCTTCACCCCGCCCGGCAGTTTCTGCCGCAATTTGCAAACCGGGACACGCAGTTAAGACAATGTTTACCATCCGCTAGGTAATTTTTGCCCAGCGGTCGAAGGGGGCACCGACTACCGCTACGCAAGGACAGTCGGGTAGCGGCGTGGAAAGTCTCACCAACCTCATCAACCGGATCGGCATGCCCCGGCTCGCCGCCATGGCCACCGTTGCCGTGCTGATGCTGGGCTTCTTCGCCTTCCTCATCACCCGCGCCTCGGCTCCCAGCCTCGCCCCGCTCTATACCGGGCTCAGCCTCGAGGATTCCTCGGCCATCGTCACCGAGCTGCAGACGCTCAACGTGCCCTACGAGCTGCGCGGGGAGGGCGACACCATCCTGGTGCCGCGCGACCAGATCACCACGCTGCGCATGACCCTGGCCGGCGAGGGCCTGCCCACCCGCGGCCAGGTCGGCTACGAGATCTTCGACCAGCAGTCGACGCTGGGCGCCACCAGCTTCGTGCAGAACATCAACAATGTCCGGGCGCTGGAGGGCGAGCTGGCCCGCACCATCGCCTCGCTGACCCGCATCCGCGGCGCCCGCGTGCATCTGGTGCTGCCCGAGCGCGAGCTGTTCCGCCGCGAGCGCAAGGACCCCTCGGCCTCCATCGTGCTGTCGGTGCGCGGCGAGCTCTCCAACGGCGAGATCCGCGCCATCCAGCACCTGGTCGCCTCCGCCATCGAGGGGCTGACCCCCAGCCGCGTCTCCATCGTCGACGATGCCGGCAACCTGCTGGCCTCGGGCACGGGCGAGGACCGCACCGGCGTGCTCGCCGGCGAGGTCGACGAGCGCACGCTGGGCTTCGAGAACCGGCTGCGCACCCGCGTCGAGGACATGCTGGCCAATGTGGTGGGCGCCGGCCGCGCCCGCGTCGAGGTCGCCGCCGAGCTCGACCTCAACCGCTCCACCGTCACCCAGGAGACCTACGACCCCGACGGGCAGGTGGTGCGCTCCACCCAGACGCGCGAGAGCGAGAACCTGTCGAACGGCGCCAGCGGCCAGGTGACCGTGGCCAACGAGCTGCCCGGCGCCAGCCAGAACAACGGCGCCGCCGGCGCCACCGAGCAGGGCACCTCGACCGAGGAGGTCGTCAACTACGAGATCTCCAAGACCACCCAGACCGCGGTCACCGAGGCCGGCGCGCTCAAGCGCCTGTCGGTGGCGGTGGTGGTGGACGGCACCTATGCCGACGACGGCGCCGGCAACCTCACCTATACCCCCCGCACCGCCGACGAGATCGCCCAGATCCTGACCCTGGTGCGCTCCGCCGTGGGCTATTCGGCCGAGCGCGGCGACAGCGTCGAGGTGGTCAACATGCAGTTCGCCGAGCGGCCGGACCTGTCCGTGCCCGGCACCGACGCCAATGCCGGCCTGCTGGACTTCACCCGCGACGACCTGATGAACGGCGCCGAGATGGCCGTGACCCTGCTGATCGCGCTGGCGCTGGTGTTCTTCGTCATGCGGCCCCTGCTCAAGAAGGTGCTGACCCCCGAGACCCGGCCGCTGGCCCTGCCGCCCGCCGCCGAACTGGGCCACGGGACCCTGGCCGCCGACGGCCACGTCATCACCGTCGAGGAGACGCCGCGCGACAAGACCCCCGCCTGGGTCGCCAACGCCAAGTCCATGGGCGAGACCCAGCTGCAGACGCTCAAGACCGTCGGCACCCTGGTCGAGGAAAACCCCAAGCAGGCCGCGCTGATCGTGCGCGACTGGCTCGGTAGCGCCGCGTGACCGCCATGGCCCTGGTTTCCCAATCCGCCGAAGCATCCGAACCCGCCCCCCAGGCGACGGCCGGCACCCAGCTCCAGGTCGGGGCCGGCGCCGAGCAGCGCGTGCTCAAGGGCGACGAGAAGGCCGCCGCCCTGCTGCTGGCGCTGGGGCCGGACTACGGCAAGCCCATCTTCGACGAATTGGACGAGCTCGAGATCAAGCAGCTCTCCCGCGCCATGGTGCGGCTGGGCCCGATCACCCAGGACATGCTCGACGATCTGATGATCGAGTTCGTCACCACCATCTCCTCCAACGGCTCGCTGTCGGGCAACACCGACTCCACCGAGCGGCTGCTGCTCAGCTTCCTGCCGCAGGAGCGCGTCGACGCCATCATGGAGGAGATTCGCGGGCCGGCCGGCCGCAACATGTGGGAGAAGCTCTCCAACGTGCAGGCCGACGTGCTCGCCGCCTACCTCAAGAACGAATATCCCCAGACCATCGCCGTGGTGCTCTCCAAGATCGCCACCGAGCACGCCTCCAAGGTGCTGGCCGCCCTGCCCGAGGAGCTGGCCATGGACGTGGTGCAGCGCATGCTCGGCCTCGACCCGGTGCAGAAGGAAATCCTCGAGAAGATCGAGATGACGCTGCGCACCGAGTTCATGTCGACGCTCAACCACACCAAGCGGCGCGACAGCCACGAGCAGATGGCCGAGATCTTCAACGCCTTCGACCGCCAGACCGAGGCGCGCTTCATCACCAATCTCGAGGAGGTCAACCGCGAGGACGCCGAGCGCATCAAGGCGCTGATGTTCACCTTCGAGGATCTGGCGCGCCTCGAGATGTCGGCCATCCAGACCCTGCTCAGCAAGCTCGACAAGCGCGACCTGGCCCTGGCCCTCAAGGGGGCCAGCGACGGGGTCAAGGACTTCTTCTTCAAGAACATGTCGAGCCGCGCCGCCAAGCTGCTGCAGGACGACATGCGCGACATGGGCCCGGTGCGCCTCAAGGACGTCGACGAGGCCCAGACCCGCATGGTCGCCACCGCCAAGGACCTGGCGGCCAAGGGCGAGATCATCATCCTCAAGACCAAGTCCGACGACCAGATGATCGCGTGACGCCATGGCCAGCCCCGCCCGTTTCACCTTCGATCTGGACCTGGCCCGCCGCCCCGCGGCGGCGACCCAGGCGCCCGCGCCGGGCCTGCCCGAGGACGTGGTGGCCCAGCTCGTGCGCCAGGCGCGCGAGGAGGGCTTCGCCGAGGGCCGGGCCGAGGGCGGGCGCGACGCCGCCGCCATGGCCGCCCAGACCATCGCCGCCGCGGCCGGCACCCTCGCCACCCGCGCCGCCGAGATGGCCGCCGCCCTCGACGCCGCCATGGCCGGGCACCGCCGCGAGGCGGTGGAGCTGGCCGCCAGCGTCGGCCGCAAGCTGGCGCTGCACCTGGTGGCGCGATACCCCCCCGCCGAGCTCGAGGCGCTGATCGCCGAATGCCTCGCCAGCCTCAACGGCGTGCCGCACCTGGTCATCCGCTGCCACCCGGACCTGGCCGACGCCATCCGCGACATCGCCACCGCCCAGATCACCACCTCCGGCTTCTCCGGACGGCTGGTGGTGATGGGCGACCCCGACATCCGCCTCGGCGACGGCAGGCTCGAATGGGTCGATGGCGGCCTGGTGCGCGACATCGCCGGCGTCTCGGCCCAGATCGACCGCCAGATCGCCGCCTATCTCGCGGCCCGCCACCGCGCCAGCAAGACCAAGGAGGCCGGTTCATGAACCCGACCGATTCCGACGACGACGTGACCGCGACCGAAGGCTTCAGCCTCGACGAGATGGACGCGCCCGAGCGCCTCGCCCGGGGCGAGAGCTATGTGGAGCGCAGCGCCGCCGACCTCGAAGCCGTCTTCGACGTGCCGGTGCGCATCTCGGTGGTGCTCGGCCGCACCAAGATGCCGGTGTCCCAGCTGCTCAAGCTCGACACCGGCACGGTGATCGAGCTCGACCGGCAGGTGGGCGAGGCGGTGGAGATCTTCATCAACGACCGCCTGGTGGCCCGGGGCGAGATCGTGCTGGTGGAGAACCGGCTCGGCGTCACCATGACCGAAATCATCAAGCCGCAATAAGGGAGCGAGCCCATGCGTCTGCTCATCGTCGGAGCCCTCGAGGGGCAGTTGAGCCAGGCCACCAAGATGGCCATGGACGGCGGCGCCAAGGTGGCCCACGCCCCCTCCATCGAGATCGCGCTGGCCGCGCTGCGCGCCGGGCGCGGCGCCGACCTGCTGCTGGTCGACGTGATGATGGACATCGCCGGGCTGATCGCCGGGCTCGAGGCCGAGCGCATCGCCATTCCGGTGGTGGCCTGCGGCGTCGAGACCAATGCGGCGGCGGCCGTCAACGCCATCCGCGCCGGCGCCAAGGAATACATCCCCCTGCCCCCCGACGCCGAGCTGATCGCCGCCGTCATCGCCGCGGTGGCGCGGGAGACCTCCGACTTCCTCTACCGCGACCCCGCCATGGAGCGGGTGGTGCGCATGGCCGAGCAGGTCGCCGCCTCCGAGGCCTCCATCCTCATCACCGGCGAGAGCGGCACCGGCAAGGAAGTCGTGGCCAAATATGTCCATGCCCGCTCCAGGCGGGCGCAGAAGCCCTTCATCTCGGTCAATTGCGCCGCCATTCCCGAGGCGCTGCTGGAAAGCGAGCTGTTCGGCCACGAGAAGGGCGCCTTCACCGGCGCCATCGCCCGCCGCATCGGCAAGTTCGAGGAAGCCTCGGGCGGCACGCTGCTGCTCGACGAGATCTCGGAGATGGACGTGCGCCTGCAGGCCAAGCTGCTGCGCGCCATCCAGGAGCGGGTGATCGACCGCGTCGGCGGCACCAAGCCGGTGCCGGTGGACATCCGCATCCTCGCCACCTCCAACCGCAACCTCAACGAGGCGGTGCGCGAGGGCCGCTTCCGCGAGGACCTGCTGTTCCGGCTCAACGTGGTCAACCTCAAGCTGCCCGCCCTGCGCGACCGGCCCGGCGACATCGTCGCGCTGTCCGAGCATTTCGTCGCCAAATACGCCAAGGCCAACGGCCTGCCGCCGCGCCAGCTCTCCCCCGAGGCGCGCGACGCGCTGGTCCGGGCGCCCTGGCCGGGCAATGTGCGCGAGCTGGAGAACACGCTGCACCGCGCCGTGCTGCTCTCCTCCGGCGACACCATCGGCCCCGAGGCCATCGTGCTGCCCGACGGCATGGGGCTGGCCGAGGCCGCCCGCGCCCATTCGCCGGCCGCCCAGCTGGCCCAGACCGCCGAGGCCATGAGCCGGGCGCTGGTGGGCCGCACCGTGGCCGACGTGGAGCGCGAGCTGATCCTCGACACGCTGGACCACACGCTGGGCAACCGCACCCATGCCGCCAACATCCTCGGCATCTCCATCCGCACGCTGCGCAACAAGCTCAACCAGTATGCCGACGAGGGGGTGCACATCCCCGAGCCGGGCGAGAAGCGGGGCGCGGCGTGAACGTCACCGCTCCCCACCCGCTCGGCGCCCGCCCCGACCTGGTAGACCCCTCATCCGCCCCTTCGGGGCACCTTCTCCCGCAAGGGGAGAAGGGGACATCGAGCTCGCCTAGCCAATGACCGACATCCCCTCCAGCGCCCGCCCGGGCTTCCGGCCACCCAGCTTCGCCAGCGTGCTGAACACCCTGCGCTCGGGCGACATCGCGCTGGCCGCGGGTGTGATGGGGCTGATCGTCATCCTGATCGTGCCGATGCCGCCGCTGCTGGTGGACGTGCTGCTGGCCATCTCCATCGTCTTCTCGGTGATGATCCTGATGACCGCGCTGTTCATCCAGAAGCCGCTGGAGTTCTCCTCCTTCCCCACCGTGCTGCTGATCGCCACCATGCTGCGGCTGGGCCTCAGCATCGCCACGACCCGGCTGATCCTCAGCGACGGCCATACGGGCACCGCCGCCGCCGGCCACGTCATCGAGGCCTTCGGCAATTTCGTCACCCGCGGCAATTTCGTCATCGGCACGGTGATCTTCATCATCCTGATCATCGTCAACTTCATCGTCATCACCAAGGGCTCGGGCCGCATCGCGGAGGTGGCCGCCCGCTTCAGCCTCGACGCCATGCCCGGCAAGCAGATGGCCATCGACGCCGACCTCTCGGCCGGGCTGATCGACGAGGACACCGCCAAGAAGCGCCGCGCCGACCTCGAGGGGGAAAGCGCCTTCTTCGGCAATATGGACGGCGCCTCCAAATTCGTGCGCGGCGACGCCATCGCCGGGCTGATCATCACCTTCGTCAACATCGCCGCCGGCATGCTGATCGGCATGCTGCAGGAAGGGCTGAGCTTCCAGGAGGCGGGCAGCGTCTATACGCTGCTGACCATCGGCGACGGCCTCACCAGCCAGATCCCTGCCCTGATCGTCTCCACCGCCGCCGGCATCCTCGTCTCCAAGTCCGGCGTCACCGGCGCCGCCGACAAGGCGCTGGCCGGCCAGTTCTCGGGCTATCCCCGGGCGCTGGGCATGTCGGCCGCCGTCATGCTGGCCCTGGCCCTGCTGCCGGGCATGCCGCTGGTCCCCTTCCTGGCGCTGGCCGGCGGGGTCGGCTATGCCGCCTGGCGCGCCGCGCGCACCAAGGCGGGACGCGAGAGCGCCGAGGCCGCCAGGGCCATCGCCGAGGCCCCGCCCCTGGCCCAGCCCGCCGAGCCGCCCATCACCGACAGCCTCAGGATCGACGACCTCAAGCTGGAGCTGGGCTACGGGCTGCTCAGCCTCGTCAAGGAGGACGAGACCGGCACCGACCGGCTGACCGAGCAGATCAAGGCGCTGCGCCGCCAGCTCGCCCTGGAGCTGGGCTTCGTCATGCCCCCGGTGCGCATTCTCGACAACATGCAGCTCGAACCCAACGACTACAAGGTGCGCATCAAGGAGGTGGAGGCCGGCCACGGCCAGATCTACGCCAACCAGCTCATGGTGATGGACCCCTACGGCAACCCCATCGACCTGCCGGGCCACCACACCACCGAGCCCACCTTCGGCCTGCCGGCCACCTGGATCGAGCCGGCGCTGCGCGACGAGGCGGAGCTGCGCGGGCTGTCCATCATCGATCCCTCCACGGTCATCTCCACCCATCTGACCGAGGTGCTCAAGGCCAATGTCGCCGACCTGCTGAGCTATGCCAACGTGCAGTCGCTGCTCTCGGGCCTGCCCAAGGACCAGCAGAAGCTGGTGGAGGACATCATCCCCGGCCAGATCACCGTGTCCTCGGTGCAGCGCGTGCTGCAATCGCTGCTGACCGAGCGCATCTCCATCCGCGACCTGTCCACCATCCTCGAAGGGATCGCCGAGATCGCCGGCGCCGGCCGCTCGGTGCAGACCGTCACCGAGCATGTCCGCTCCCGCCTCGCCCGCCAGATCTGCGCCGCCAATCTCGGGCCCGACGGCACGCTGCCGCTGCTCACCCTGTCCCCGCAATGGGAGCGCGACTTCGCCGAGGCGCTGGTGGGAGACGGCGAGGGCCGCCATCTCGCCATGGCGCCCAGCCGGCTGCAGGCCTTCATCGGCGCGGTGCAATCGGCCTATGAGCGCGCCGCCCAGCAGGGCGAGCTGCCGGTGCTGATCACCTCGCCCGCCATCCGCCCGCATGTCCGCTCCATCATTGAGCGCTTCCGCCCGCAGACCGTGGTGATGAGCCAGAACGAGGTGCACCCCCGCGTCCGCCTCAAGACGGTGGGCAGCGTCTGACGACCGGGGCCTCGGGCCTCAGGAAAGCCGGCCGGACACCAGCGGCGGCTGTCCGGGATCGGCCGCCGCCGCGGAGGTGTCCACCTCGTCCTCCTCTGCGAGCTCGCGCTCGGCTCGATACCAGAATTCGTCCTCGCGCCCCTCGGGCTGGCCGGCCTCGTCCCAGAGCCGGTAGGCGCGGTCGCGAATCCTGTCTTGCGCAATCTGGTTCATGGCACTCTCCTGCTTGACGAGCGCACAACGCGCGGCGCGGGCGGCGGTTGCCGTCTTCCCGCGGAACGCGGCAGGCTGTGCCGCATTGTTCAGCCAGCGGCGGGGGCGAACCATGAAACTCTTTTCCTGCGACCATTGCGGCAACACGGTCTATTTCGAGAACGGCGCCTGCGAGCGCTGCGGCCACCAGCTCGGCTACCTGCCCGAGCACAACGCGCTGGTGTCGCTGGTGGAGGATGGCGGGCTGTGGAGCACCCCGGCCTTTGCCGACGACGCCTATGTGTTCTGCGCCAATGCCGCGCACGGCGCCTGCAACTGGCTGATCCGCGCCGAGCCGGGCGGCGACGTCTACTGCGCCGCCTGCCGCCACAACGAGACCATCCCGCCGCTCGACCTGCCGGGCGCGCTGGCGCACTGGCAGGTGATCGAGCGGGCCAAGAAGCGCCTGTTCTATTCGCTGATCCGGCTCGGCCTGCCGCTGGCGACCCGGGCCGAGGACCCAGAGCACGGCCTGGCCTTCCGCTTCCTGGCCGACGACGAGGCGGCGCCGCAGCGGGTGATGACCGGCCACGACAACGGCATCGTCACCATCGCCCTGGCCGAGGCCGACGACGCCGAGCGCGAGGCGCGCCGCACCGGCATGGGCGAGCCCTACCGCACCCTGCTCGGCCATTTCCGCCACGAGATCGGCCACCACTACTGGGACCTGCTGGTGGCCGAGGGGCCGGCGCTGGCCCGCTTCCGCCAGCTGTTCGGCGACGAGCGGGCCGATTACGGGGCGGCGCTCGCGGCCCACTACGCCGGCGGCGCGCCGGCAGGCTGGCCTCAGACCCATATCTCCGCCTATGCCACCGCCCACCCCTGGGAGGATTTCGCCGAGACCTTCGCGCATTACCTGCACATCGTCGATACGGTGGAGATGGCCGCCGCCTTCGGGGTGCGCACCCGGTCCGGCCCGGCCGTCCCCCCGGACCTGCATGCCGCCTTCGACCCCTACCGGGCCGCAACGATCGGGGAGATCGTCGACAACTGGGTGCCCCTCGCCCTTTTGCTCAACAACCTCAATCGCGCCATGGGCCATGCCGACGCCTATCCCTTCGTGCTGACCCCGGCCATCGTGGAAAAGCTCGGCTTCGTGCACGCGCTGGTGCATGGG
>ENA-UOVV01002372-UOVV01002372.1-compost-metagenome-genome-assembly--contig:-NODE-2372-length-10919-cov-21.562684_pt1 | contig 10919 bp, 7 predicted proteins | sample MGYA00238155_ERZ761577 | MGnify/ENA primary metagenome ERZ761577 (study PRJEB28898, sample SAMN06268775) | compost metagenome | isolation source: Emeryville, CA | place: USA:Emeryville, CA | collected...
TGCTCCACGGGGTTCGCGCGTTCAAAAGCCTCGATCGTGACGCTCACCACGGTCTTCACGTTGAGCTCGGTCGCGATGAGCGGGACGTAGGGACGCAGGGCGACGGGATCCGGCACCGCTACTTCGAGGGTGGCAAGCGGCTGGCGAACGCGAATCTGCGCCTTCTTGCGCAGAGCGTGTGCCGCTGACACCACCTCCCGCACCGTGTCCATCGTGTCACTCAGCGACTGGTCAGCCCACGCGTCGGGCGCTTCCGGGTAGTCGGTGAGGTGAACCGAACGCCCGCCGGTAAGCCCGCGCCACACCTCTTCCGTGGTGAGAGGCAAGAGCGGTGCGGCGAGGCGGGTGACGGTCTCCAGGACGGTGAACAGGGTGTTGAAGCACGCGGAGTCCTCTTCCCAGAACCTGTCGCGCTGGGTGCGGACGTACCAGTTGGTGAGGAGGTCCATGTACTCGGACAGGCTCTCAGAGGCGCCAGGGATGTCGAAGACATCGAGCTGCGCCGTCACGTCACGCACAAGCTCCGCCGTCTTCGCGAGCACGTAGCGGTCCATCACGGGCAAGCCCGCCACCTCGTCATCGAACACCGTGCGCGCAAGGAGGCCCTTGCCACCGCGAGCGGCGCCGGCGTACAGCGTGAAGAAGTAGTACGTCGACCACAGCGGCAGCATCACTTGGCGCACGCCCTCGCGGATGCCCTGTTCCGTCACGATGAGGTTGCCTCCGCGCACCACCGGCGAGGCCATGAGGAACCACCGCATCGCGTCGGAACCGTCCCGGTCGAAGACCTCAGCGACGTCCGGGTAGTTGCGGCGCGACTTCGACATCTTGGTGCCGTCATCGCCAAGGACGATGCCGTGCGAGATGCACGTGGTGAAGGCCGGACGGTCGAACAGCGCCGTCGCCAGTACATGCATCACGTAGAACCAGCCGCGGGTCTGCCCGATGTACTCGACGATGAAGTCTGCGGGGTGGTGACCGTCGAACCATTCGGCGTTGTCGAACGGGTAGTGGACCTGGGCGAACGGCATGGAGCCGGAGTCGAACCACACGTCGAGGACGTCGGGGATGCGGCGCATCGTCGACGCACCCGTCGGGTCGTCCGGGTTGGGACGCGTAAGGTCGTCGATGTAGGGACGGTGGAGGTTCGGCTGACCCGCCTCATCGAGCGGTACACGGCCGAAGTCGGCTTCAAGTTCAGCGAGCGAGCCGTACACATCGATGCGCGGGTACTCGGGGTTGTCGCTCACCCACACAGGGATGGGCGTGCCGAAGTAGCGATTGCGGCTCACCGACCAGTCACGCGCACCCTCGAGCCACTTGCCGAACTGGCCATGCTTGATGTGGTCGGGGACCCACGTGATCTGCTCATTGAGCTCGACCATGCGGTCACGGAAGGCAGTGACACGCACAAACCAGCTCGACACCGCGCGGTAGATGAGCGGATTGCGGCAACGCCAGCAGTGCGGGTAGCTGTGATCGTAGGTTTCGTGGCGCACCACGAGGCCGCGCTCCTTGAGGTCGCGGATCACGTTGGGGTTCGCGTCAAAGACCTGCTGACCCTCGTAGTCGGGGGCCTGGGCAGTGAATCGACCCTTTTCATCAACGGGCTGGACCGGCTCAATGCCCGCCTCCGCGCACACTGCCATGTCATCTTCACCAAAGGCGGGGGCGAGGTGGACGATGCCCGTGCCGTCCTCGGTGGTGACGAACTCCCCGGCGAGCACCTGGTGGGCGTTCTCGTGGCCCGAAAAGTAGTCGAAAGGCGGGGTGTAGCTGAGACCGACGAGGTCATCGCCTGTGAGTCGCGTGATGACCTCGGGCTCGTCCCCCAGCTCTCGCGCATAGGCGCCGAGGCGAGCGGCCGCGAGGATCAGCGTCTTGCCCGCGAACGCTCCCTCGGTGGGGCGCACTGCAACGTAGTCGATGTGAGGGCCCACGGCCACAGCGAGGTTGCTCGGCAGCGTCCACGGCGTCGTCGTCCAGATGAGCAAGGAGGCGTCTGCGAGCGTGCCGGATGCGTCAACGAGCGGCAAGACCACCGTGAGCGCCGGGTCCTGCCGCATCGCGTAGACGTCATCGTCCATGCGCAGTTCGTGGTTGGACAGCGGCGTCTCGTCGCGCCAGCAGTAGGGCAGCACGCGGTGGCCTTCGTACGCGAGGCCCTTGTCGTAGAGCGACTTGAAGGCCCAGATCACCGACTCCATGAAGGTGACGTCAAGAGTCTTGTAGTCGTTCTCGAAGTCCACCCAACGCGCCTGGCGCGTCACGTATTCTTCCCATTCCTTCGTGTACTTGAGGACGGAGTCGGTGCACGCCTTGTTGAACTGGGCGATGCCCATCTGCTCGATCTGTGATTTGTCGGTGATGCCGAGAATGCGCTCAGCCTCGAGCTCGGCGGGCAGGCCATGGGTGTCCCAGCCGAAGCGGCGCTCCACCTTCTTGCCGCGCATCGTCTCGAATCGCGGCACCACGTCCTTCACGTAGCCGGTGAGGAGGTGCCCATAGTGCGGCAAGCCGTTCGCAAAGGGGGGGCCGTCGTAGAAGACGAACTCGTCAGCGTCGGCGCGATTCTCAATCGACGCCTTGAAGGTGGCGTCGCTCTTCCAGTACTCGAGAACCTCATTCTCGATCGCGGGGAAGGTGGGCGAAGCAGGCACGTCTTTGGACGAGCGGTGCAACGGATAGCGGGCTTCAGTCATGGCTCGCGGTCTTCCTTCGGTGGTCCGGCGTCGACTCAGTCGGTTGCGAGGACGCTCGCGGGGACCTCCCCCGCTCACGCGGTACCACCTCGCTTGCCACGCCACCCCCTGATGGGGGAAGCGTGGCCGCTCACATCGCTATGACGGGCGACCCGTGCGGTTCTAGTCAGTCCCGGGATGGCCCGGTTCCTTTCTTCCGCAAGCTCACCGGTGATTGCCGGGTCAATGCTGTTGCCAACAGTGTACGCAAGGACACTGACACGGCCTGTCACCCACGCTTCACACCCCGCGATGACGCCGACGCCGGGGTCACCATGTGTTTCTCGTCACGTGAGGCGGCGGTCCGGAAGCAATTCGCGCGTTCGGCGCGTTCACCCTGAGAAGCCATGCGCAGCTCCGTCACGGGCGCGCGCAGCAGCGTCGCGCGGCTTCCCACTCACCACCACCACTCGCCGATGGATTCTGCTGTGCCTGACACCCCCACGCTCGAACTGCCCCGCGTCACCGACGCACCCCTAACCGAGCCGACCCTTGACGAGCCGACCCTTGACGCAATGGCGCAGGTGATCCCTGCAGAAGCGTCGGCCGACGCCTTTGTCGAGAGCGAGCCGACGACGCTCACGATGCCGGTTGTCGGCACCGCAGAACTCGTCGTGATCGAGGAGCCGAGCGCGGGAACGCGCTCGCAAGAGTCGCTTTCGGTCAGCCCTCGCCGTGCGCGCATCGCGCTTGTCACGCTCGCAGCGAGCGCGTTCGCCGCAGGTGTCAACGAGGCATCGATTGTGGCGATGAGCCCCCACATCGCGCGCGGTCTCGATGCGTCGGTCGCTTCAGTGGGCCTGCTCGTCACCGCTTTCTCGGCAACTGTGGTGCTCGCGACCTTGCCGCTCACGGTGATCACTCAGCGTTTCAGCAAGCGTGCGACGCTCACGGCCACTCTCGCCGTGTGGTCAATCGGTGTTGCTGTCGCCGCGATCGCGCAGTCGCTGCCGCAGCTGGCGACCGGGCGCATCATTTCTGCGGCCGCTCACGCACTCTTCTGGGCGCTCGTGGCGCCCACCGCCGTGAGCCTCTTCGCGCCTCACTTGCGGGGCCGGACCGTCACGCGCGTCATGGTGGGCTCCGCAATGGCGGGTGTGGTCGGCACACCGCTCGTGACGATGGCCGGGGCAAATCTCAGTTGGCGCTTGCCCTACATCGTTCTCGCTGGGCTCGGTGTTGTCCTTGCGGTCACTCTCGCCTTTGCTCTTCCGCGCTCGGGCCCTGGAGGCGGCGCAGGCACGCACACACGCGGCGATATCCCGTCGACTCGCGCTTTTGCGCGCGTGCTCGTTGTCGCCTTCCTTGCCGTCATGGCGATGTCGACCACGTGGACGTACATCGTGTCTTTCTACACGCGCCAGTCAGGCGTTCCGTCCGCGGCAGTTCCCGTCATGTTCGCCATCGGTGGCGTGGTTGCCGTCGCGGCGACTCTCTCAGTCGGCCCCCTGCTGAGCCGCCGCGTTGTCGAGACTGTGATCGGCGCGCTCACACTCCTCATCCTCGCGTGGGGGGTGCTGTCGATCGGCCATCAGGTCACCGCTGTCATCGCTCAGGTGCTGCAGGCCGCGGGCTGGGCCTCCTTGGTCGCCGCGTTGCTCAACTGGGCGATGCGCCACACCCCATGGCGCACGGATATCGGTGCCGCGACGTACACGGTGGTCTTCAGTCTGGGCGGCGCCATCGGTCCGGTCGTCGGTTCGACGATCGTGGCCGAATGGGGCACGCGCGCGCTCCCGCTCATGTCGCTGTTCCTCACCGCGATGGCGCTCGGGGTGGCGACTCGTGTGGACCGCCGAACCATCCGCAAGCTTCACGTGCCGCGACGCGCACGCCGACGCTCGGTGCCGCGGCGGTCTGTGCTCCGCCGCCCTCGCGGTTGAGGCCTATTGCTCTCCAGGCGACTGTGCAGCCTGGGCGATGACGGCGTAGGAGACGGTGAAGGGCGTCCCGCCCTTTGCCGACGCTGAGACGGCGCGGTCGACCAGCGCAGCCATCTCGGCCGCAAGCTGTTCCGCTGCCTCCGCCGTCAGTTCGATGACGTCCCGGCGCACTGCGGGAGCACCGGCTCGATGCGTTGATGTGAGTCGATACACGCGTTCGGTGGCGCCACCGCGCTTGCGGTGCTGCGCGACTTCAATGCGCTTCGCGTCGAGCAGTCGGTTGATCGCACGATAGAGGGTCGCTTGAGGCACATCAGGCATCCACGCCTGGATCTCACGCGTCGTGAGTTCACCAGAACCCAGCGCGAGAACCACTCTCATCCGTATTGGATGTAACACGACATCTGCTTGTAGTTCCCCCACACGCACATTGTAGGGAATCAATATGTAGGTATCGAGCAATTCTCATAACTCAACTACATATTCATTATTGATAATGGCAAATTGCACGTTCGGCGCAATTGGAAAGGCACCAAAGTCCCTCAGGACTTCGTCGCCAATCGCCGCTTGGCTACCCCCGGGAGGAACTTACCGGTCGCAGCGGCGTAGGTCGCATAGCCGTCATACGCCTCGACAAGGTACGCCTCCTCACGGCGAGTTTTCGCCTCAAAGAGGATGACAAGCGCCGCTACAAGGGCCCACACCACCGATGATCCACGCGCGCAAGCGACACCGATCACCACGATCAGCACCGCCGTGTACATCGGGTGGCGCACCCACCGGAACAGCCCGGCCGTGCGAAGTCCGGCGCCATTGGGCTCTGGCACCGGCGTCAACGCTCGCCCCAAGTCGCGCGCCGCGAGCAGCATGCCGATGCCCCCGATGAGGAAGAGGACACCACCGAGTTCGCGCAGTGCCGGCGCGGCAGGACCCCACGAACTCGGCCACACCCCGATTCCGACAAAAAGCAACGCCTGGGCCGCGACAAGTGCCACGTCGATCACTTTGTGGCGTGACGAGCGGGCGACGCGGGGCCGAGGCATGACGAAAGCGTACCGACACGAGCGTCGGCACCCGAAGGGGCCCGCTCGCAAGGGGCCCGTGGCACGCGACGGGTTTCGTCTAGGATGCGGGCGCTGGCCCCGCCGAGGATCCCCACTTCACGCTCAACGGCATTTCAAACGGCCGGGGTGCATCGGGGCCTTCCGCAGCGAGCGTGACCCATCGCGCAACGAGTCGGCCCTTGACTGCGCCGTCCTGAACCACGCCCGTCAGATCGAGCTCGTCGAAGACACCTCCGGTCAGCCCGTCGAAGCCTGTGATCGACACGTCGTCGGGCACCCGGAGGCCGAGATCCTTTGCCGCGTCCCACACGCCCCATGCAAAGACGTCCGCCTGACACACCACCGCCGTGGGACGTTCGCCATCGGGCAACGACAAGATCTTCTTTCCTGCCTCATACGCATGCTCACGGGTGACGATCGGGCACGTCGCAATGTGGCTCGGTGCCATGCCTGCGCGTGCGAAAGCCTCGATCCGCGCCCTCGGCACGTGCTGGGCCACCGAGTTGGGCAGGCCATCGATGAGGGCACGCGATTGAGCGCCGTCGAGAATCCTCAGCTGCGAGTCCTCCAGCGTGGGGCGCAACATGACTGTAGCGATCCGTGTGTGACCCCAATCCTGGAGAGCCCGGAGGATGCGCAAGGACGGATTGACCGCATCCATCGCAACGGCCTTCTCCTCATCCGGAACACCGTCAAGCCTCACCCATGGCACTCCCCGCTGAGCGAGCATCGCGTCAGTCTCGGCAATCCCATCGATGCGGCGCACCGTGATCGCGGCGTCGTAGATGGCGCCTTCGTGGAGGCGATGAGTCGCGTCGTCCGTCACCGGAGGCAACAGGAGCACGCCATAGCCAAGGTGGGCGAGCTCACGAGAGAGTCCATCGATCACCTGCAACGCGAACGGATCGGTGTCCGGCGCCTCAAGCAGCGCACGGGTGACCACGGCGACCACTTTCGTGCGCCCCGAGGCGAGCGCCCGGCCAAGCGCGGACGGCCCGGCGTAACCCAGCTCTTGGGCGGCGCGTTGGACTCGCGCAGTCGTCTCCGCTGACAGCCGCGACGGGTCTGAGAACGCATACGACGCCGTCGACTTGGCCACACCCGCCGCCTTGGCAACATCGGCAAGCGTCACGGGCCTACGGTCGGTCATTGACATCTCCTGGACACGTGGGGCGACAAGGATGATGTGAGCCTAGTGGGGGACTGCTCACGGCGTCGTCGCCGCGCTGAATCAATGCGGGGAGATCGGTGCGACTGCGAAGTTCCCATACTCACCTTCAGCCGCCGTTGGCTCAGGCAAGAAAGCGCCATCAAATGCCGGTGCGACGCTCGCGGTCGGCACAGGCTCAGCCACCGGCGCAGCGACAAACTGCGTCGGAGCGGCCACCTCGACGTACGACCACTGCTCCGTCTCAGGTTCCTCGGGACCGGGCACAAACAGCGCCTCGGCGCTCGCCGTCACGTCGACCTGGCGGCCGCTGCGATCGAACCGTTCCCACACGGCGAGCGGGATGCGCGAGATGAGCACGCTGAGGAGCTCAAAGCGGACGCGCGCCTCATCCCACGAGGTGGTGGCGTCGGTCCACAAGTACATGACGTCGGCATCAATCGTGAGCGAGCGTCCCCTGAACGCGGGGTGCAGGAGCGCCTCCTGCATCGCAGGGTCGAGGAGTGTGTGAACAAAGGTCGGCTCATCGCTGTAGACAGCCAGCCGCGCGTCGAACTCGGGGTTGTCGGTGGCGACCGGCAGCCCGCCGATATCCATCGGACCGCGCTTGGCGCCCACCGGCACTACCTGCACACAAGGCAGTGGACGCGGCAGCGCGAGAAGCTCAACAGTCACGCCTTCTGTGACAAAACGCTGGACGGTGCGACCGCGCCACTGTCCGCTCACGCACGGGGTGCGGCGCCATCCCGAGAACGGGTGGGTATCGAATGCACTGGGGATCTCAGGGGTCGACTCAGCGTGGAACGTCAGCGCGTGCTGACCGGCAAAATCCTGCGCTTCGCGCGAGGACTTGTCCGCCCGTTCCCACATGGTCTCCTCCTGTCTGACATTTGATGAGAGCACCGGAGGGACCCGCTGTGACGCCGGAACAGTGTGATCAATGTCACACTCCGAGCGTGTCGCACGGACGCGAATGTGCGTAAATACCCCAGGGGGTATGCTACCTTCTCGCACGACAGCTCTTTACGTGAGGAGGACGCCATGTGCTCACCGATTGCTTGCCCCACCTGCGGGAAGACCACGTGGACCGGATGCGGCATGCATGTTGACGAGGCGCTCGCGGGCGTGCCCGCGGCTCAGCGCTGCGAGGGTCACGACTCGAACTGAGGCCCCAAACCTCGGACAGCAGACCACAGACCTCAGGCCCAGAACGTCAGTCCGCGGCGCGTTACTTGCCGCTCCAGTTCTTCTCCGCACAGTTGCTGTGGTCCTTGCCATCGGCATTGGCATAGACAGCCTGCTTGGCGGCCTTGTCCGCGGCCTTCTGGGCCGCCTTCTCAGCACGGGCCTTCTCTGCGCGAGCAGCGGCTTCGGCCGCAGCCTTTGCCGCCTCCTGCTCCTGGACGATGCGGGCTGACTCCGCCGTCAATGCCTCGACGCGCTTGTCGAGAGCGCTCTGGTCGACGGAGCCGATTGCGGTGACGGCCGCCAACGGCAAGGGCGCACGCTGTGGCGCGGCAGCCGCGAATGACACTGAGCTCGCGGGACTTGCGGCAGCGGTGCTGCTCAGCACCGCGATTCCCCCGGCGACAGCGATTGCAACTGCTCCGGCGGCGGCGCCAACGGCGCGCCAGCCCTGGCGTGCAGGTGCGTGCGGCTGCACGGAGGTCGTCTCCGTCTCCCGGCTGTGACGACGTGTGACGCGTTCGCTGTGGTTCTCAAGCATCGTTGCCTCCAGATGGGTGGGCGCCGTGCGCGCGCCCTTATTAACCAATACGAACCCCGCGCCCAAACCATTGGGAGGAATTTCCGATACTTCTGGATCGGACTTCAGGGCCTCGAGTGAGCTCCCCCGTAGACTCGCCGTGTGCCCCACCGCTCTCCACGCGTCTTCGAGCCGCGTTTCGACGCGGTCGGCCTCATTGCGGCCACTCTCTTCGCCGCGCTGTCGCTGTTGCCCTCGCTCCTGCCTCGCGTGCCTTTCATTCAAGGCGTCGCCACGGGCGTCACGCTCATGATCGGCTACGGCGCAGGCGTGGCGGCTGTGGGCGTGTGGCGCTACCTCGAGCTCCCGTCTGTTCGCTCAAGAAGACGACGCTGGGTCATCATCAGCGGGGCGGCGGCACTCGCACTCGCTGCTCTCGCGGGTTCGATCTGGCAGTTCGTCAGCTGGCAGAACGAGATTCGGACGGCGTACGGAATGCCCCATCTCACCGCTTCTGTGTGGCCGATGGTCGCCGGGGTCGCGCTCGTCCTCGCGGTGGTCGTTCTCATCATCGGTCGTGCCCTGCGCCTGCTCTTTCGCAAACTGAGGGACTTCCTCGACCGGTGGCTTCCGCGTCGGCTCGCGATCGTCCTTGCGACGGCGGGGATCGTCCTTCTCTTGTGGCTGCTCGTATCAGGCCTCTTGCTGCGCGGGTTCTTCTTCGTTGCCAATGGCGTGTTCTCGGGAGCGGACCGGGGGGACAAGCCAGGAGTGACGCAGCCGATGAGCCCCTTGCGCTCAGGCAGCCCCGAGTCGCTCGTGCAGTGGGATGACTTGGGCCGCCAAGGCCGCGCCTTCGTGTGGCAGGGCGCGAGCGCCGAGAACATCAACGAGTTCACCGGCGGTGGCGCGCTTGAGCCCATCCGCGTCTACGTGGGCTTGCGGTCTGCGGACACGGTCGAGGAGCGTGCCCAGCTGCTTCTTGAGGAGCTCCAGCGCACCGGGGCCTTCGAACGCGAGGTGCTGATTCTGGCGACCACCACGGGGACGGGGTGGATCGATCAGAACGGCGTCGAGCCCGTCGAGTATCTGTGGAACGGCGACACCGCGATCGCGGGCGTCCAGTACTCCTACCTGCCCAGCTGGATCTCACTGCTTGCTGACCAAGAGGCGGTGAAGGAGTCCTCTCAGGTGACGTTCCGGACCATCTACGACTACTGGTCGACTCTCGACGAGGATGACCGTCCCCGGCTCTACCTTTACGGCCTGTCGCTCGGCTCGTACGGCGTCGAGTCGGTCTTGGGCTCGATTGACATCATCAACGAGCCGGTCGACGGCGCGCTCATGGTGGGCCCGCCCTTCGTCAACCCGCTCCACCGTGATCTCACCGATTCTCGCGAGAAGGGTTCGACGGCGTGGTTGCCGCGCGTCTCGGATGGCCGCACCGTGCGATTCACCACGGAGGCCGACGCTCTGGGCGAGCAGGGTGAACGGTGGGGTCCCAGCCGTCTTGTCTACCTTCAGCACGGCTCAGATCCGGTGGTCTTCTTCTCCCCCAGTCTCGCCTGGAACCGGCCTGCTTGGCTCGAGCCTGGGGGCCGCGCGCCGGATGTGTCGCCCCGGATGACGTGGTTCCCTGTCGTGACAATGTGGCAGACGCTGCTCGACCTTCCGGCCGCAGAGTCGGTACCGGCCGGCTACGGCCACAACTACACGATTCGCGCGAACCTCCAGGCGTGGGTGTCAATCACCCAGGTCGAGGATTGGCGCGACACCGATACGTTGCGCTTGACGCGATTCCTCGAAGAGCGCCGGGACGAAGAGAAGTCCTTCATCGATCAACTGAGCGACTAGGTCCCGCTCACCGACGCTGTACGGTGAACGCCGGGCCTGAACCGCGAGGGAGTGCCCGCATCCGCGGCTGGAAGCACTACCCCTCTACGCACCGGTCCACCTACTCGGATCCGCGCGTCACCCGGTTCCACGCGTTCGTAATCGCGACGATCTCAACGAGCGCACCCAATTGCTTGGGCGTGAAGTATGCGGCGGCCTCATTGCGCGCTTCAATCTCAAGCCCGCGCGGGTAGTCGGTGAGAATTTCGGCGAACCGCAGTGCCGCCGCCTCGGCCTCTGTCACAAGATCAGCGCGCATCAGCTTGACTGGCCGCGCGAGGGCGCTGATGAGATCGACACGCACGCCGTGAGCCGCGAGCGCTTCGGAATGAAGGCGCACGCTGAATGAGCAGCCGTTGATGTGGGAGCAGCGCAGGCGGACCAGTTCGCGCAGCTTCTCGGGGAGCGCCTGCCCCACCGAGGCGTCGATGTCCTCGAGTGCCCGCATGAAATCGGGTCGCATCC
>ENA-UOVV01002375-UOVV01002375.1-compost-metagenome-genome-assembly--contig:-NODE-2375-length-10907-cov-3.884537_pt1 | contig 10907 bp, 10 predicted proteins | sample MGYA00238155_ERZ761577 | MGnify/ENA primary metagenome ERZ761577 (study PRJEB28898, sample SAMN06268775) | compost metagenome | isolation source: Emeryville, CA | place: USA:Emeryville, CA | collected...
AAAATCATGGGCCCCTACCTGTTTCGCCGCCTCCACCATCTGCTCCCGCGTAATCCGGGGATCATTCAGGCTGATATTATTGGCTACCGTATCCGAAAATAAAAAGACATCCTGCAGCACGGTGGCAATGGTGCGGCGCAGGAAATTCAGCTCATACGTGCGGATATCCACCCCATCCAACAGGATGGCTCCACGATTGACCTCATAAAAGCGGCTTAAAATGTTAATGGTCGACGATTTACCGGCACCGGTGGCCCCTACCAACGCTAACGTCTCGCCCGGCTTCACATGAAAATTAATATCTTTCAGCACCCATTTTTCTTCGTCATATGCAAACCATACGCCATCAAATACAATGTCGCCGCGAACGGTTGCCGGTTGTAGCGTGCCGGTGTTGGGGGTCTGCTCGTCGGTGTCAAGCACGGCAAAAATCCGTTCGGCACTCACCATGCCCATCTGCAGCGTGTTAAACTTATCCACCAGCTCACGGATGGGCCGGAAGATCATATTAATGTACATGATAAATGCAACGATTACGCCCGGCGACAACTGATCAGCCAGTACCTGTTTGGACCCATACCACACCAAAAGGCCCAACGCAATGGCCATGATGACCTCGATGACGGGAAAAAAGATTGAAAAGTACCAGTTGGCGCGAATATGGGCATTACGGTGCTCTGCATTCGTCGCCTTAAACTTCCGCATTTCCTGTTCTTCACGGGCAAAATACTGAATCACACTGATGCCGGATATGTGCTCCTGTAAGAACGTATTGAGGTTGGAAACCCACTTGCGGACATCCTGAAAGGCAGATTTCATGGCCTCTTTAAAGACAAACGTTGCAGCGATCATCAATGGCATCGGAATCAACACGATCAACGTCAACTTCCAGTCGGTATAAAACATTACCCCAAGGATCACCACCAACTGAAGGATGTCGCCAATGATCTGGATAAGACCTTCCGAAAAAATATTGGCAATGGTTTCAAGATCCGACACCGTTCGGGTAATCAGCCGGCCGATGGGCGTATGGTCAAAATACTTCAGCCGCAGTCCGGTGATGTGGTTGAACACATGGATACGGAGATCGCGGATTACGGATTGACCAAGGGTACTCGTCATCAGGGTATGATAATAGCGGATCACCGTCTGCACCACCAAAAGGCCTAACATGATCAGCAGCATCAGGTGGAGGCCATCGATGTCGTTCTGAAGAATAAACCGGTCGGTCGTATACTCAATAACCAGGGGAAGTGCCGGAGCAACCCCCGCCATGACAATGGTAAGAATTATGGAGAGCACAAAAATCCCGCGATACGGCTTCACATACCGCATCATCCTCCGGAGCAGGTGGGTATCATACGTTTTGCCGGTGACTTCGGGATTGCTCATGGGTAGCCGCAAAAGTACGATATTTAACGGAATATCTCTGCGTCAGAGGTAGGGATAGACTACTTCCGTCAGGTACAGGCCCTCCGCAGCGACCGAAACACCGGCCACAGAACGGCTCTTGCTTTGGATGACCGTGTGCATGTAATCCGGAGGTTGCTCTCCCCGTCCTATTTCCAATAACGTGCCCACAATAGCGCGTACCATGTTACGCAAAAACCGGTTGGCCGAGATATAAAATACCAGCTGACGGTTGTCCATCCATCGCCATTCGGCTCGGCTAATTCGGCAGATCGTGGTATGCACCTGCGTGTTCGATTTGCTGAAGCACGCAAAGTCATCATACTCCTGCAAAATCGCCGCGGCAGCGTTCATGGCATCTATATCGGGAACATCCCGCAGCATCCATGAGCGGCCATGCAGAAAAGGATCTTTATGGAAGTGCATCCGGTATTCGTACGACCGTTTTAGGGCATCGAACCGGGCGTGCGCTTCCGGATTCACCGCAATGAGCCTTTTCGCCGCGATATCCGGCGGAAGCAGTGAATTGACCTGATATAGAAATTTCCGGTGATCGGCCAAAACACCTCCCCCGTGGACGTCGTAATGCGCGTAAAACTGCGTAGCGTGGACACCGGTGTCGGTGCGGCCACACCCCACCGTATGGATCGGCTGCCGCAATAACGTGCTCAACACACGGTCAAGCACCTGCTGAACCGTCTGGGCGTTCGGCTGAATCTGCCAGCCATGATACGCTCGGCCGTCATAGGCAATCTCCAGAAAATATCGGTCGGTAGCGCTCTTCACGGAAGCAAAGGTAAGGATTAGAAAGGACACGGCAGGGATTCGTGCTGCATGCCTCGGTGAATTTACCATTCAGCAAATCACCAAATTAACGTATCTTTGCGCACTATGATATATCTCACACGGCGCGAACGGTTTAACGCGGCGCATAAATTATACCGGGAAGGGTGGACACTCGAGCAGAACGAAGCCGTTTTCGGAAAATGTTCCAATCCGAATTGGCATGGGCACAATTACGAGCTTTTCGTCACGGTAAAAGGAGAAGTTAATCCGGAAACGGGATTTGTTATTGACTTGAAAGAGCTGAAACACATTATCACCACCTATGTGATTGATAAGGTAGACCATCGGAACATTAATCTGGACGTAGACTTTATGAGGGGTAAGATGGCGTCCACCGAAGTATTAGCCATAGAGATCTTCCATCAGTTAAAACCACATATCGAAGCTCACAATGTCCGTTTGCATTCCGTAAGGTTAGTGGAAACGGAAAACAACTCCGTAGAATACTTCGGCGAGTAAGGCGGGCATAAACAGAAACAACTATGGAGACGAACTTTCCACTCAATGAAGAAGAAATGGACGGCTACGTTAAGATAGACCGTTACAACCCCGACAAAGTAGCCCGTATCGCCGGACACTACACAGAAATTCTTGAGTTGCTGGGTGAAGATCCGGAACGCCAGGGACTGCTGAAAACCCCGGAACGTGTTGCAAAGGCGCTACAATACCTCACCCACGGCTATGACCTGGACGCCGCCGAGATATTGCGCGGGGCCATGTTTAAAGAAGAGTACAGCCAGATGGTGGTGGTGAAAGACATCGAAGTTTATTCCATGTGTGAACACCACATGCTTCCGTTCTTCGGAAAAGCTCATGTCGCTTATATTCCTAATGGCCATATCGTGGGGCTCAGTAAAATACCCCGCGTGGTTGATATTTATGCGCGCCGATTACAGGTGCAGGAACGGCTCACCAACGAGATAAGGGATTGCATCCAGAATACGCTGAACCCAGTAGGTGTGGCCGTGGTGATCGAGTGCAAGCACCTTTGCATGTGTATGCGGGGGGTACAAAAACAGAATTCCGTTACCACAACGTCCGCCTTTACCGGTGAATTTGCCCATGAACGCACGCGCAGCGAATTCCTGCGGCTGATTACGGCGTCCCTGGATTAGGCTTTCCCGTTGGGATTTATTTATTCGTCGACCTCCAATAGGTCGGGGCGCCGCGCTTTGGTACGGGCGATGGCCTGTTCGTCGCGCCATGCGTGGATGGCGGCCTCATTGCCACTCAACAATACATCCGGAACTTTATGCCCCCGCCAGTCAGCAGGACGGGTATATACGGGCGCATCCAAAAGGCCTCCCTGGAACGAATCGGACAGCGCGGACGTCTCGTCTGACAGCACACCGGGTACCAACCGGACCACAGCATCTACCAGCACCGCGGCAGGCAGCTCCCCTCCGGACAATACATAGTCGCCAATGGAAAGCTCTCGGGTTACAAAAATATCCCGTACACGCTGGTCAATACCCTTGTAGTGCCCGCACAAAACCATGAGATTTTGCTTGGTAGAAAGATGATTCGCGGTGCCCTGGTTCAACGTCTCTCCATCCGGCGTCATAAAAATAATGTCATCGTATATGCGCTCCTGCTGCAGCTTTTCAATGCACGCTGCAAAAGGCTCTACCTGCATCACCATTCCGCTCCCGCCACCGTAAGGATAATCATCTACGCTCCTGTGTTTGTTATGGGCGTAGTCCCGTAAATTATGCACTACGATCTCACACAACCCTTTTTTCTGGGCACGTTGAAGGATGGAATGTGCAAAGGGACTATCCAACAAACCCGGCAGCACCGTTATGATATCAAACCGCATGGCGCAAACATAGATAAATTCGCCCTCATATACAATCGGCCACGCGGCGGCATTCTTACCAGAACACCGTATAAATAGCTACGAGCAGGCCAACAATGATGATGGTTCCAGCCAGGAAGCCCGGATGAACCTTAAACATGCTGCGATCCACTTCCAGCCCTTTCGGCACGATACCCCGCTTGTTTTCAATGACACTGATGACAAACATCCCGAGGATACAGAAGAGGAAAACGATGCCCATCCGATCAATAAAAGGAATCTCGTAAACCCCTGCGGCATTAGGAACTGCGAAGCCGATGGAATACAATCCGGAAAGGTCGATCCAGCCGGGTAGGAATTTCAATACGACCGAAAGCGCGAACCCGCCGACAGTAGCAAACAACGCCGCATTGGAGGTGGATTTCTTCCAGAAAAACCCGAGGATAAACATGGCAAAAATACCCGGCGAAACAAATCCGGTATACTCCTGGATGTACTGGAATCCGCCCTTTTCAATCCCCAGATGCGGCGCGATGATAACTGCCAGAATGGTCGATACAATAATGGTGGTCTTACCGATATTCACCAGCTGGCGTTCCGAAGCGTCTTTATTAATAATTTTCTTATAGATGTCCAGAGAGAAAATGGTCGCAATACTGTTTGACTTTCCGGCGAGCGAGGCTACCACCGCCGCCGTGAGTGCGGCGAAAGCCAATCCCTTCAGACCGGCCGGTAGCAGGTTTAGCAATACCGGATAGGCCTTGTCGGGCCGGACAACGTCACCTTCCATCATTTCGGTATGAAAGAACCCCTCCTGATACAATACATAGGCGGCAATGCCCGGAAGTACCACGATAACTGGCATCATCATTTTCAGAAACGAAGCGAACAGAATCCCGTTGCGGGCAGTCTTGAGATCAGCACCCAGCGCCCGTTGAGTGATGTACTGGTTGCAGCCCCAGTAGTTAAGGTTAACAATCCACATCCCCCCGATCAGTATAGACAAACCCGGCAGGCTGATGTAATGTTCCTGAGTCTTGTCGAAAATCATATCAAAGTGAGACGGCGCTTTCTCATGCAGCAAACCCAATCCGTTGAGGACACCGGTCGTTCCGTAGTGATCGGAAACCATGTTCAGGGCAAGATAGGTGGTCGCCAAACCGCCAAGAATCAACACCAGCACCTGAATGACGTCCGTATATCCGATTACCTTCATGCCGCCCAATGCGATAAATATGGAGAAAATCGCGATCCCGTACATACACACGGTGAAATTGATGCTGGAGATAGCCGAAACCGCCAACGCACCCAGGTATAGGATGGAAGTGAGGTTGACCACCACATACAGCAGCAACCAAAAAACCGCCATAATGGTACTCACCGTACCGTTATACCGTTGGTTCAGGAACTGCGGCATGGTGTAAATTTTGTTCTTTAGATACACCGGAATGAAAAACACCGCCACAATAATCAGCGTAGCCGCAGCCAGCCATTCATAAGCCGCAATGGCCAACCCCAGCTTGAATCCATCGCCGCTCATGCCAATAAACTGCTCAGCCGAAATATTGGATGCAATCAATGAAGCGCCAATCGCCCACCAGGTCAGCGAGCCTTCCGCAAGGAAATACTCCTTGGTATTCAACTCTTTGGTTTTCTTTCGGTAGTAAATCCAAAGACCGTAACCTGAAATGATAATAAAGTAACACAGGAAGACGATATAATCCGATGGTGCCAAGGTTTTCATTTGCCTTTTGTTGAGATAAGTTTATAAAGTCGGCTAATCTAAATATTAATCGGAACAATCGCAATGTAGCAATTGCACATTTTAGATAATCAAAACGTTATCAACACATTAAAGTAGTGTGACACACACACTAAGCAGAACGACTAAAACTGTCCGATAAAATGCTGGACAACCCATGGATGGAAGAGGACGGTCATCAGGATGCCGAAGACCGCTCCGTAGAAGTGCGCATCGTGGTTGATACCATCCCTCGCATTTTTCGATGCCCATACGCAGTACCCCAGATAAAGGATGGCGAACAGCCAGGCCGGCATAGGAATCACAAAGAAAATGCCCAGCATCGTCTTCGGTTGGAAAAGAATAAAACTGAACAACACTGCACTGATTGCCCCAGATGCGCCCAAACTGTAATAATTCACATTGTGGCGTTCTTTAAATACGGTACGCACATCGCTGATCACCAGGCCGAGTACGTAAAGTAAGGCAAATTGAACATGCCCCCAGGCGCTCAGGCTCGCAAAAATGGACTCTAACGCAAAGCCGAAAAAATAAAAGGTGAGCATATTAAAAAGTAAATGCCCCCAATCTCTGTGAATCATCCCGCTGGTAAGCAGGCTATATAGCCGCTTTCCCCGGCTAACCCGATAAGGATGCAGCATAAACTTCTCAAATAAGTAGGGATTGGAAAACGTATACAGGCTGGTCACGATGGTAAACACAAAAATAAGGCTTGCCACCGGCGTTTGAATCAAATATTCTCTCATGTTAGATAGTCTTGCGCCGAAAGTAAGAAAAAATATCCACCGTCAAAACAAATCCAGTTGCCTGCCCCGCTGCGGGGCAAACAGATCCAGCCGTAGCTCGGGCATCGACACATCCGGCATATATTTCCGTACACTCACTTTAAATAACTGGCCGATACTGGTTGCCAACTCGCCCTCACCCCGCATCCGGGCGCCCCACCGGCTGTCGTTCAGCTTCCCCCCATGACAGGCCGCAATACTGTGGAGCACCTTTTCCGCCCGTTCCGGATAGGCCTTGTGCACCCAATCGGTAAACAGCTCTCCGATCGCTCCATTCAGACGTACGATGGTATAACCCGCGCCCCGTGCCCCGTAGTCGGCCGCGGCTTTGATCACCTCGGGCACTTCGTCGCTGTTCAACCCCGGAACAATAGGAGCACACATCACCATGGTGGGTATACCCGCGGCGCTGAGCGACTGCATCACCCGTAGCCTCCCTCTTGCCGTAATGGTGCGCGGTTCCATCCGCTGCCGCAACTCTTCGTTTAACGAATTAAGCGAAATGGCTACCTGCACAAGCCCAAGCTCCGCCATTTCGGTCAGTATATCCAGATCGCGAAGGATCAACCCGTTCTTACTGATAATGGATACCGGATGGCGGTATGCCAGCAATACCTTCAGAATGGCCCGAGTAATTTTCAACTTCCTTTCAATGGGTTGATAGCAGTCTGTATTCCCTGAAAGCATAATGACCTGCGGCTTATATCCCCGCGCATTCAGTTGCCGCTCCAACACCTCAGCAGCGTTTCTTTTGACAATGATCTTCCGCTCGAAATCCAGTCCGGCACTGTAACCCCAATACTCGTGGGCGTTGCGCGCGTAGCAATAGATACAGCCATGTTCACATCCCTGATAGGGATTTAGCGAGTAGCCCATGGAAAGGTCCGGACTGTCGTTCTTGCTGATGATCTTTTTGGGGTGCTCCTCGATAAGCTGAGTGGCCGAGTTTTCCAGAAACTCCTCGTCAAGCCCCTCCACGTGTTCTGCCACATAGCGCTGCGCAGCAAACTTATTGTGCGTATTTACCTGCGCACCGCGCCCTTTAAAATACTCGGAATTCTGTATGGTGTCCATACAGCAAAATTACTAAAATTATTAGCTTTATGCCAACCGATCTTCCAGCATAAATACGTACAGGTCTTTGGGTCCATGCGCGCCCAGCACGAGGGTCTTTTCGATGTCGGCCGTACGGCTGGGTCCAGAGACGACACTGATCATGGAAGGCAATGCCGCGCCGTATTTTTTTTGCATCAGCGCGAGGCCGTCTTTTATATCCATCACCAGTTGGGAGGTGCGGGCTATTACGATGTGCATGTGCGGGTAGATGGTTAGCCGACGACCGGCAGCGCCGGCATTGCTGACCAATAAGCTGCCCGACCGGGCGATAAGGGCCTCACACTGGGTGACTCCCGCCTCCGCTTCCAAAAAGTCCTTTTCAGTACGGAAAAACGGAAACTCATACCTATCGAGCAACCGCTGTATCTCAGGCTCCCACGCATACATCTTCCTTAACTTTTCTTTTTCAGCCAGGGAAAGCAGGTTTTCAATCAGGCTTACCTCATCTTCGCAATACACAAATTTGCCGGCAACAGCGGTAAATCGCTCGGCAAATAGAATGTCCAACGGGTCGGTTTCCTGTACGTGCAATGCCGACTCCTCAAAATTTGGATACGGATTCTCACGCTTCTGGAGCAGCGCATGCCTAATTTTTTTCAGCATCTGCTCCTTTGCGGTCGTGTTCTTTACATTCTTTTGCATCAATGCAGTTGTCTACTGCGCATCTTCCTCCGAGGGTTTATTGTCAAATGTGCCGGAATTGTCGCCCACGCCATCGTGTACCAACCCTTCGGCCGCTTTCCGCTGGTCGCCCTCCGCGTCGCCGTTTACGAACTCGTCGTACGTCGTACGGTGGTCAAACGGCCGCTTACCAAGAATTTCCTCCAGATCGGTCTGGAAAAGAATTTCCTTCTCAAGCAGCTTCTCGGCCAAAGCGATAAGACCGTCTTGCTTTTCAAGCAACAGAGCTTTGGTCTTTTGGTAGATATCCGCAATTAGTCTTCGTACCTCTTCGTCGATCAATTCCGCCGTTTTTTCCGAATACGGCCGCTGGAACTGATTCTCCTGGCTGTCGTTGAAGGAAATGTTGCCTACCTTCTGATTCATACCGTAGACAGCTACCATCGCATAGGCCAATTTGGTGATGCGCTCGAGGTCGTTTTGCGCCCCCGTTGAGATCTTGCCAAAGGTGATGTCTTCGGCCACACGGCCACCCATTGTCATGCACATTCCGTCAACAAGCTGCTCGGTGGTGTACAGGAACTGCTCCTTCGGCAAATATTGCGCATACCCTAAGGCCGCTACGCCACGGGGCACAATGGATACCTTTACCAACGGGTCCGCATGTTCCAGGAACCAGCCCGCAATGGCGTGTCCTGCCTCGTGAAACGCAACAATCCGCTTCTCCTCCGGTGAGATGATCTTATTCTTCTTTTCCAAGCCGCCGATTACCCGATCGATGGCATCCTGGAAATCCTGCATGTCAATGGACGTTTTGTTGCGACGGGCGGCAATAAGTGCCGCCTCGTTGCAGACGTTCGCAATTTCGGCTCCGGCAAAACCGGGCGTCTGCGCCGACAGTTTTTTGGCATCCACTTCCGCGGCGAGCTTTAAGGGCTTGAGGTGCACCTTAAAAATCTGTTCACGGCCTACCAGGTCGGGCTTATCGATAGAGATCTGGCGGTCGAACCTCCCGGGGCGCAGGAGCGCTGAATCCAGCACGTCTGGGCGGTTAGTCGCCGCCATGATGATGATTCCCGAGTCTGTCCCGAAACCATCCATTTCTACCAAAAGCTGGTTGAGCGTGTTTTCCCGCTCATCGTTGCCACCCATCACGCTGTTTTTGCCGCGTGCGCGCCCGATGGCGTCAATCTCGTCGATAAAGATGATACAGGGAGCCTTGTCTTTCGCCTGACGGAACAAATCTCGCACCCGTGAGGCACCCACCCCCACGAACATTTCCACAAAGTCCGATCCGGACAGCGAAAAGAACGGCACCTGTGCCTCGCCGGCTACAGCCTTGGCCAATAGGGTCTTTCCGGTACCGGGCGAGCCAACCAGCAGTGCTCCTTTAGGGATTTTACCCCCTAAGTTGGTGTACTTCTTCGGATTTTTAAGGAAATCCACGATTTCCATTACTTCCTGTTTGGCTTCCTCCAGGCCGGCTACGTCGCTGAACGTGATGGCTACCTGAGATTCCTTGTCAAAAAGGGTGGCTTTGGACTTGCCGATATTGAAAATCTGTCCACCGGGCCCGGCTCCGCCGCCGCCCATACGCCGCATGATGAAAATCCAGAAGACGATAATCAGCACCAGCGGCAACATGATGGAAAAAATCCACCCGGTCCACGCATTGGTACGGTCTTCCAGCCGCAGCGATACCCGCTCATTCGGGTCTATTTCCTGCTGTGCAGCCGATAACTTCCTTTCCAGGGCATCGTAAGAGCCATCGGTGAAGAAATACTGAGGGCCCACCGACGGCGTAAGCGTCAGGCCATTTGAACTGGGCTGCACATCTTTATATTTCGGGTCAGAAAGCCGATCTTTTTTGATGAATACTTCAACAAAAAACAGCTCGTTGCGCTTATAAGCGATCAGGCGATCCACATCGCCCGGTTTTAACATTTTCTCTTCAAACTCCTGATAGGTGATCTGCTTCGCTTTATCGTCGCTGAAAACGTACTGCAACGCAAAAAAGCCAAAAATCATCGCCACCCACAGCCACATAATGTTGAACCGGGGTGGCTTTGGCGTCACCTTTTTGCTGGGAATTCTTTTTATTTTATCGGGTCCATTAGGCATACCTATTCTTCTCTTTAGTTTTGTCTCTTTTTTATTACGCACTTTGATAATACTCTAATTCCGCATCGCCCCAAAGATCCTCTATACCGTAAAACCTGCGCTTGTCTGTCTTAAAGATGTGCACAACAACGTCTACAAAATCAAGTAGTATCCATTCACCGTGTTCGAGCCCTTCTTTACGCCAGGGCTCCTGGTGTAACGCTTTGAAAACTTCTTCTTCAACGCTCTTGGCCAGCGCATTGACCTGGGTAGAAGAGTCTGCGTGGCAAATTACGAAATAATCCGAAACCGAACTCCGGATGTGTCTTAAATCAAGCCGCACAATCTCATTCCCCTTCTTCTCCTGCATGCCGTGGATAATGACCTCCGACAGGCGGGCTGACATGGCTGATTTTTTGTTTTTTATCATTAAAAATAATTATAGTTTTGGGCACTATTACCCCTTTAA
>ENA-UOVV01002380-UOVV01002380.1-compost-metagenome-genome-assembly--contig:-NODE-2380-length-10888-cov-4.255700_pt1 | contig 10888 bp, 12 predicted proteins | sample MGYA00238155_ERZ761577 | MGnify/ENA primary metagenome ERZ761577 (study PRJEB28898, sample SAMN06268775) | compost metagenome | isolation source: Emeryville, CA | place: USA:Emeryville, CA | collected...
CTTCCTCGGTGGCCTGATAGCACGATACCGTCATCGAATAATCGACGCCCAGCACGACGCCGCGGCGGATGATGTCGGCCTTGGACAGGTGCATCAGCGGCGCGTGGATGCGCAGCTCGCGTCCTTCGACGCCGGCGCGCGTGGCGAGGTTGGCCATGGCCTCGAAGGCGCGGATGTACTCCGGCCGGCAGTCCGGGTAGCCCGAGTAATCGACGGCGTTGACGCCGATGAAGATGTCGCTGGCGCCGACCACCTCGGCCCAGGCCAGCGCCATCGACAGCATGACCGTGTTGCGCGCCGGCACGTAGGTCACCGGGATCTCGCCGGTGGCGCTGCCGCCCGCGGCCGGCACCTTGATGGTCGGATCGGTCAGTGCCGAGCCGCCGAACTGGCCGAGGCTGACGTTGGCAAGCCGGTACTCGCGCACGCCGAAGTGCTGCGCGATGCGGCGCGAGGCCGACAGTTCGGCGGCATGGCGCTGGCCGTAGGCCACCGACAGCGCGTAGCAGTCGTAGCCCGCGTCACGGGCGATCGCGAGGCAGGTCGTGGAGTCGAGGCCGCCGGAGAGCAGGATGACGGCGGGACGTTTCGATGTACTCATGGTCGGTTTCAGCGCCCCCGGGCGTCGTGCCACAGGAGCTTGTGCAATTGCAGCTGGAAGCGTACCGGCAGGCGGTCGCGCACGATCCATTCGGCCAGTTCGCGCGGTTCGAGCGCGCCATGCACGGGCGAGAACAGCACGCTGCAGCGGCCCGCGAGCTCATGCCGGTTCAGCATGTCACAGGCCCAGCGGTAGTCCTCCTCGCCGGCGAGCACGAACTTGACCTCGTCGCGGGCGTCGAGATGGGCGATGTTCTCGAGCCGGTTGCGCGAGACCTCGCCGGAGCCGGGCGCCTTCAGGTCCATGATGCAGGCGACGCGTTCGTCCACGCCGGAGATGTCGAGTGCGCCACTGGTCTCGAGCGAGACGTCGCAACCCGCATCGCACAGGCGTTGCAGTAGCCTCAGGCAGTTCTTCTGCGCCAGCGGTTCCCCGCCGGTGACACAGACGGTGCGTATGCCGGTGGCCAGCACCTCGGCGACGACGTCGTCAATGCTGCGGTTCTGGCCGCCGTGGAAGGCGTACTCGGTGTCGCACCAGGTGCAGCGCAGCGGACAGCCGGTGAGCCGGACGAAGACCGTCGGCAGGCCGGCGCGCGATGACTCGCCCTGGATGGATGTGAAGATCTCGGTGATGCGCAGCGTCTCGCCGCGCGGCGGCGTCGGAGTGGCAGTCATCGCTGCGCGCGGGCCCCGGTCAGGGCTGGACGCGCTGCCGCGCGACCTGCGCCGCCGAGCTCTGAGGATGACGGGCGATGATCTGCGCCAGCGTATCGTTCGCGGCGCGGCGCTCGCCGAGCAGCAGCTGGCTGTTGGCCAGCCCCAGCATGGCGTCCGGAGCGATCGCGTCGTCGGGCCACTTCTGCACGACGGTGTCGAACAGTGCCCGGGCGGCCGCGATTTCCTTGGCCTGCAGCGCGGCGTTGCCGGCCCAGAAATGCGCGTTGGGCAGGAAGCTGCTTTGCGGATAGCTGGCGATGAAGCTGCGGAAGGCCGCGAGCGCCTCGGTGTGCTTGCCGTCTTTGAGCAGGCCCAGTGCGGCCTCGTAGGCGGCCGACTCGGCTGCCGGGTCGACGCGCGGGGCGGCGGGCGCCTTGACGCCGGAGGTCTCGAGCTTGAGCAGGCGGTTGTCGAGGTCGACGTAGAAATCCTGCTGACGCGACCGAAGCGACTCGATCTCGTGCGTCAGCAGTTCCACCTGTCCGCGCAGCTTGGCGATCTCCTCACGCAGGGCGGCGTTCTGGTTGAGGAGATCGAAATGCGCCCGGCTTGCGGTGTTGAACCGGGCGTTCATCTCCTCGCGCAGCGCGTTGACCTGCCTCGACTCTGAACCTCCGAAAACCTGCGCCTGCACCGAGCCCGCGCACGCGAGCGTGAGCAGTAGCGCTGTCGTCAGGCGCCGGGTCATCAGAATTCGCCGGAGTAGAGGATGTCGGAGCGGCGGTTTTCACCCCAGCAGCTGTCGGTCTGCTGCGTGCAGCGGGGCTTTTCCTCGCCGAGGCTGACGGCCTCGACCTGCGCCTCGTTCACGCCCAGCAGCACCAGCGCGCGCTTGACGGCCTCGGCACGCTTCTGGCCCAGGGCGAGGTTGTACTCGCGGCTGCCGCGCTCGTCGGTGTTGCCCTGGATGAGCATGCGCATCTGGGCGTTGGCCTTCAGGAAGGCCGCGTGGGCCTCGACCAGCGGAGCGAAGTCGGGCTTGATGACGAAGCTGTCGAAGTCGAAATAGATCGAGCGGCTCGACAGGATGTGGTTGGGGTCGGTCAGCGAGGCGATGCCCGCCGTGGCGCCCGCGGTCGCGGGATCAACGCCACTGCCCAGCGCGCCGATCTGGCCGCGCGAGACGGACGCATCGGTCACGGCCGCGCTGGAGGTGCCGTTGCCAGCACCAGCGGACCCCGTGGCCTTGTCCCCGGTCCCGCTGCACGCGATCAGCAGGGATGCGAGAAGTGCCGGCAGGAGAACTTTTTTCATGTCAAATCCCTTGTGTCTGGATAACCGAAGACTCGCGTCATCGGGAGATGGGTCCCCAGGCGGGCTCACGGATCTCGGCCGCCTGAATCGTCAGTCGCTGCCGCACGCGACCATCCGTCGATACAGCCGAAAGAACACCGCGGCTAGCGTTCCCCGAAGCATAAAGGATCATGCGTCCGTTCGGGGAGAAGCTTGGTGATTCTACACCTTCCTCGTTAGTAAGGATCACCGTACGCCCCGTCGCGAATTCGAGCAGGGCGACCTGGAATCGGCCGTCCCGACGCGTAGTGTACGCGAGGCGTCGGCCGTCTGGCGAGACGCGAGGTGTGACATTGTACGAACCGTCGAACGTCACGCGCTGGACCGGGCCGCCGTCGATGCTGACGCGGTAGATCTGCGGCGTGCCGCCACGGTCGGACGTGAAATACAGCCACTTGCCGTCGGGCGACCAGCTGGGCTCGGTGTCGATGCTCTGCGAGGTCAGCAGACGGCGCAGCGCGCCGCCGTTGGGATTGACGAGATAGATCTGCGAGGCGCCGTCCTTGGTCAGCACGACGGCCAGCTGCGAGCCGTCCGGCGACCATGCAGGCGCCGAGTTGGAGCCGCGGAAGTTGGCGATCTGCTGGCGGCGGCCGGTGGGCAGGTCGTGGATGTAGATGACCGGCTTCTTGGCCTCGAAGGACACGTAGGCCAGGCGCTTGCCGTCCGGCGACCAGCTCGGCGAGATGATGGGCTCGCGCGAGATCAGCGCCGGCTGCGGGTTGGCGCCGTCGGCGTCGGCGATCTGCAGCTCGTGGCGGTTGCCCTTGACCACGACGTAGGCGATGCGGGTGGAGAAGTAGCCCGGCTCGCCGAGCAGCTTCTCGTGGATGAAGTCGGCGATGCGGTGGGCGGTGATGCGGTTCTGCCGCTCGCTCATGTGCAGCGACAGCGCGCCCAGTTCGACGCGGCGGTGGGTGTCAAACAGGCGCACGCGCACGCTGAAACGGCCGTCGCGCAGCGGCACGACCGAGCCGGTCAGTACCGCGTCGGCGCCGCGCTTGCGCAGTGCGTCGAAGTCAGGCCGCCTGGATTCGGGAAAGGTGGCCAGGCCGGTGTCGACGAGGCCGAACAGGCCGCTGCGCTCGAGGTCGGCGCGCACGATGTCCGAAACGCTGGCCGGCAGCGCCGATTCGTTCTCGAGCAGGGGCACGGCCACGGGCAGGCGCGTGGAGCTCGAGCCGGTGATCTCGATCGACAGCTGGGCCTGGGCGCAGGCCGTCCAGAACAGTACGGCGGCGACGAGCAGCGAGCGGAGCATGAGCATCATTTTCCTGTTTTGCAGCGGGTTGCGAGGAGTATAGCGAAGCATGGCGTTCCTCTCGTGACGGACCCGGTCGCCGGCCTCATTCGGCCAGCGGCTTGAAGGTCATGATCAGTTCGCGGTCGAACAGCGCCGGGTTGCTCGGCAGCGGCAGCGGGCTGGCCGCCCGGATGGCGCGCTCGATCGCCGCGTCGAGCGCGGGGTTGCCCGAGGTGCGCTGCAGCTCGATGGCCGCGACCGAGCCGTCCGGTCGCTGGATGACCTTGAACAGCGCTTCGGGGTTCCCCTGCAGCCCCGGCGGGATCGTAAGGAAACCGCGCACGTGCAGGCGGATCAGGTTGCGGTACTCGTCCAGCGCGGCGTTCGTGCGGGCGGAAGCCTGCTGGGCGCGACGCATCTCCTGCTCGAGCAGCCGGTTCATGTCACCGAGTAGCGGCTCCGGCGGCGGTTCGGGCTTGGGCTCCGGTTTCGGCTCCGGCTTTGGCTCGGGTTTCGGCTCCGGCTTGGGTTCCGGTTTGGGCTCGGGTTTGGGTTCGGGTTTGGGCTCCGGTTTGGGCTCCGGTTTGGGCTCGGGTTTCGGTTCCGGCTTGGGCTCCGGCTTCGGTACCGGTTTGGGCTCGGGCTTGGGCTCCGGCTTCGGTGCCGGCTTCGGTGCCGGCTTCGGTTCCGGTTTCGGCACGGGCTTGGGCTCCGGCTTCGGTTCCGGCTTCGGCACGGGTTTGGGTTCGGGCTTTGGTTCCGGCTTCGGTTCGGGTTTGGGCTCCGGTTTGGGCTCGGGCTTGGGTTCCGGCCTGGGCTCGGGCGCGCGCGGGGCCACCGCGACCCGTTCGGGCTGCGGGGCGCCGATCAGGTTCACCTCCAGCGCCGGTGGCGGCTTGAGGTTCCAGCTGACACTGACGAGCAGGAACGCGGCGAGCCCGGCGTGCACCAGGATCGCCAGCGTCATCGACCAGAACTTTTCACCGGCCGAGGCCGGCGTGTTCTGCCACTCAGGGGTCATCTGCCGGATCCGAACTGGGTTTGCAGGCTGGCACGTGCGAAGCCGGCCTCACGCACCGCATCGAGGGTTTCGATGACCTTGTCGTATTCGATGCGGCGCTCGGCCGCGACCACGATCGGGCGGTCGGCGTCCTCGCGGTGCAGCGCGGCCAGTTCGCGCTGCAGCTCGCTCGAAGTCATCTTCACGAACGGCGTGCCGGGGGCGCGCTGCAGCTCGAGGCCGCTGCGGGTCACGCGCACGGTGGCGGCTTCCGGTGGCGGCTTGGCGACGTTCTGCGCGTTCGGCACGTCGATGGCGCCGGTCTGGATCATCGGGGCGGTGACCATGAAGATCACCAGCAGCACCAGCATCACGTCGATGTAGGGCACGACGTTGATCTGGTTCATGAGGCGGCGCTGGCGCATCGGGAATTCCTCGCGTTCGGGTCAGCGCAGGTGGCGTTGCAGGATGTTCGAGAACTCTTCCATGAAGCTCTCGAAACGGATGCCGACACGGTCGATGTCGTGCGTGAAGCGGTTGTAGGCCACGACGGCGGGGATTGCGGCGAAGAGGCCGATGGCCGTGGCGACCAGCGCCTCGGCGATGCCCGGTGCGACCAGCGACAGCGAGGCGGTGGTGACGTTGGCCAGGCCGCGGAACGCGTTCATGATCCCCCACACGGTGCCGAACAGGCCGATGTACGGCGCCACCGAGCCGACCGAGGCGAGGAAGGCCAGGTGTGCCTCGAGCTCGTCCATCTCGCGCTGCTGGGCGGCGCGCATGGCGCGGCGGGCTCCGTCGATGATGGCGCTGTGGTCGTGGCTCTTGGCGCGCAGTTTCGTGAACTCGCGGTAGCCGGCCTCGAAGATGCGTTCCATGCCGATGCAGGGGTGGCGGCCCGAGGAGGCGTTCTGGAACAGCGTGTTGAGATCGCCTCCGCTCCAGAAGTCGCGTTCGAAGCGCCCGATGCGTGCGCGCATGGCGCGGATCTGGAACCACTTGCGGAAGATCCAGTACCACGACATCAGCGACAGCAGCGCGAGCAATGCCATGACGAGCTGGACGAGCAGGCTTGCCTCGCCGATCAGATGGATGATGGACAGCGTCTCGTGGTTGGGTGTCATTTTGTCTGGGCTGTATCGGGCAACAGGGCGCGGAGCGCCGCGGGGATGGCGATGGGGCGGCCGCGTGCGGTGTCCACGCTGGCCACAGTGATGCGGGAGGAGAACAGAAGTTCCTCTCCGCGCAGGATGCGTTGTTCGAAATCGATGCTGGCGCGGCCGACGCCGGCGATGCGCGTGGCGACGGTCAGCAGGTCGTCGAGCCGGCCCGGCGCGAGGTAGCGCGCCTCGAGCGAGCGGACCACGAAGGCGACGTGTTCGGCGGCGAGCAGGCCGCGCTGCTCCAGCCCCAGATGGCGCAGCCACTCGGTGCGGGCCCGTTCGCAGAAGCGGAGGTAGTTGGCGTAGTAGACGACGCCGGCGGCGTCGGTATCCTCGTAGTAGACGCGAGCCGGAATCGTGAAGACGCCGGCATCGGGTCCGGTGGGCGGAGAGGCTGGTTTGCGCATTCGCGCATTCTATCCGGCGGGGCGTGTGCCGTGTGCGTGCGTGGATCACGAACCGTGTCGAACGGTAACGTCTTGCCACGGATGCCCTTTTCCCGGGCGAGGTGCTATTCTTTGGCACTTTTTTACAAAAGCCGTGTTCAATTCCGACAGCCCAAGGCGTGGTAGCGAATCCCAAACGAAAAGCCCCGAAGGTTCCGGTCGACTCGGAACCGCCGTCCAGCATTCCTGACGAGGACTTCCTCTCGCTCAACGAATGCGCGGGCATGGTCCAGGTGCAGGAAGTCAGCACCGGCATCGGCTCCGTGTGCGAGGAGGTGGCGGTCCTCTACGCCAACGGCAACACGCGCGAGGCCGAGGCCCTGCTCGACGCGCTGCTGCGCGACGAGACCCACGTCGGCAACGAGTGGCCGTGGACGATGCTGCTCGACCTGTACCGGCTCACCGGCCAGCGTGAGCGTTTCGAGGCCCGCGTGATCGAGTACGCGACCCGTTTCGAACGTTCTCCCCCGCCCTGGCACGACCTCTCGGCCGGGGTATCCTCCGGCCGGCCGCGCGCCGGCGCGACGGCCGTGAACCTCAGCGGTGTCCTCGGCGCCGGCGTGTCGAAGCAGCTCGCCCCCTATCTGGTCATCGGCCAGAAGAACGGGGCCGTGCGCATCGACCTGCAGACCGTGCGAGATGCCGACGACGAGGGCTGTCAGGAGGTGCTCGACGCCATCGCGCGCATGCGCCGGGACCGTATCAAGGTGTCGCTGGCCAACACCGGCCGGCTCGCCGAGGCGCTCGCGGGCCGCATCGCGGCCGGTACGCCCGAGCACCGTCCGACGTGGCATCTGCTGCTGGAGCTGCTGCAGCACGGCGGCGACCAGGACCGCTTCGAGCAGTGGGCACTCGACTACGCGATCACCTTCGAGGAATCGCCGCCGTCGTGGGCGCCGGTCGAGGCCGTGCCCGCCGCGCCCGAGGAGAAGGCCGAGGCCGGCCGCCCGTCCGACGACGCGCTGGCCTTCAGTGGCGAGATCACCGGTGGCGGCAGCAACGTGTTCGGCCGGCTGGTCGAGCTGGCCGAAAAGCACGCCGAGCTGACGGTCGATTGCAGCGCGCTGCGCCGCATGGACTTCGTCAGTGCCGGTACACTGTTCAACGTGCTGTCGACGCTGCGCGCGCGCGGCAAGCAGGTCACGCTGCGCGACGTCAACGCGATGGTGCTGGCGCTGCTGCACGTCATGGGCGTCGGCCAGGTCGCCAAGGTTTTCCCGCGCCGCTGACGGCGTTTCACCTTCTCAGGGCAGTCCATGGAGCAATATCACGGCACGACGATCCTGTCCGTGCGCCGCGGCCGGCATGTCGCGCTCGGCGGCGACGGGCAGGTCACGCTCGGCAACATCGTCATCAAGGCCAGCGCGCGCAAGGTGCGCGCGATCTACGACGGCCGGATCCTGACCGGTTTCGCCGGCGGAACGGCCGACGCCTTCACGCTGGTCGAACGCTTCGAGGCCAAGCTGGAAAAGCATCAGGGCAACCTGCTGCGCAGCGCGGTCGAGCTGGCCAAGGACTGGCGCACCGACCGCATGCTGCGCCGGCTCGAGGCCATGCTGGCCGTGGCCGACGCCGAGCATTCGCTGGTGATCACCGGTAACGGTGACGTGCTCGAGCCCGAGCAGGGCATCGTCGCGATCGGCAGCGGCGGCCCCTACGCGCAGGCCGCGGCGCGTGCGCTGCTCGAGAACACCGACCTGCCGCCGGACGAGATCGTGCGCCGCGCGCTGGCGATCGCCGGCGACCTGTGCATCTACACGAACCAGAATCACGTCGTCGAGGAGATCAAGCCATGATCGCCGCCGCACGGCCGGCCGCCTGCGCCGGCACCTGCACCGGAGGGATGTGACATGACGGCGATGACGCCCCCGGAGATCGTCTCCGAGCTCGACAAGCACATCGTCGGGCAGCACAAGGCCAAGCGCGCCGTGGCCGTGGCCCTGCGCAACCGCTGGCGCCGCGCCCAGGTCGAGGAGCCGCTGCGCAGCGAGATCACGCCGAAGAACATCCTGATGATCGGCCCGACCGGGGTCGGCAAGACCGAGATCGCGCGTCGGCTGGCGCGGCTCGCCAACGCGCCGTTCATCAAGGTCGAGGCGACGAAGTTCACGGAGGTGGGCTACGTCGGCCGTGACGTCGAGACCATCATCCGCGACCTGGTCGAGATCGCGATCAAGGACGCGCGCGAGCAGGCCATGCGGCAGGTGCGCACGCGCGCCGAGGACGCGGCCGAGGACCGCGTGCTCGACGCGCTGCTGCCGCCGGCGCGTCCGACCGGCTTCGGCGACCCGGAGCCGGCCGACTCCTCCACCCGCCAGAAATTCCGCAAGAAGCTGCGCGAGGGCGAGCTCGACGACAGGGAGATCGAGATCGACGTGGCGCAGCTTCCGGTCAGTGCCGAGATCTTCGCGCCGCCGGGCATGGAGGAGCTGACGCAGCAGATCCAGGGCATGTTCCAGAACCTCGGCCAGGGGCGGACGAAGCGGCGCAAGATGAAGATTGCCGAGGCGCTCAAGGCGCTGACCGAGGAGGAGGCCGCCCGCCTGATCAACGACGAGGAGGTCAAGGCGGCGGCGCTGCGCGCGGTGGAGCAGAACGGCATCGTCTTCATCGACGAGATCGACAAGGTCGCGACGCGCTCGGACGTTGGCGGCGCCGACGTCTCGCGCCAGGGCGTGCAGCGGGACCTGCTGCCGCTGGTCGAGGGCACGACCGTGTCGACGAAGCACGGCATGGTCCGCACCGACCACATCCTGTTCATCGCCTCGGGCGCTTTCCACCTGGCCCGGCCCAGCGACCTGATCCCCGAGCTGCAGGGGCGCTTCCCGATCCGCGTCGAGCTCGAGAGCCTGTCGGTCGAGGACTTCGAGCGCATCCTGACGCAGACCGATGCCTGCCTGACCCGCCAGTACGAGGCCCTTCTGGCCACCGACGGGGTCAAAGTGTCGTTTTCTGGCGACGGAATCCGCCGGATTGCCGAGATTGCCTGGCAGGTCAACGAGAAGACCGAAAACATCGGCGCGCGCCGGCTGTACACTGTGCTCGAACGTCTGCTGGAAGAAGTGTCGTTCGAGGCGGGCAAGCCGGGGCTGTCGGAAGTGGTCGTCGATGCCCGGTACGTGGACTCCCGCCTCGAGATCTTCGCGCAGCGAGAGGATCTTGCACGGTACGTGCTCTAGGGAGGGAATCATGCGTATCACGCTAGCAGCCTGTGCGGCTGCCTGTGTGTGGGCCGCGTCGACCGCGCATGCGGCCGAAACGGCAGTCGAATTGTTGCACGGCGAGACGGCGTCGATCCGGCACAGCGGTGTCAGCGTGCGCTTCGGCGAAATCTGGGGCAGTGCGTCCGAGAAGTGGGCGATGAGCGTCCAGCCGGTGGTGCAGGGCGGCCGCTTCCGTTATACCGGCAACCGGGCCGAGCATGATCGCGTCAGCTACGGCGGCGCGGGCCTCGGCTTCCGCATCGCGCGCAGGGCCGAAACCTTCCGCCCGTACTTCGAGGCCGGCATCGGCGGTACCTACTTCAGCCAGACCACGCTCGGTCCCCGTCGCCTGTCGACGCGCTTCCAGTTCACGGAATGGGTGGGTGTGGGCCTCGAGCTCGGTGACCACGTCACGCTTGGCTGGCGCTACTCGCACTTCTCGAACGGCAGCATCAAGCGACCGAACGACGGCGTGGACATGCAGCAGATCATGCTGGGCGTGAAGTTCTGACCCGGGGCTAGCCCGACGAGGCCGGCACATGCCGGCCTTTCTCGTTCTTGGGGGCGTGCGCGCCCGGAGTGTTGAGCATGGACATCGCCGTCCGCATCGTCGAGATCCTCTTCCCGCTGTTCTCCATCACCACGCTGGGGTATTTCGTCGGCCGGCGCCTGAAGCCCGACCTGTCGCAGGCCAACAAGCTCAACATGGATGTCTTCGTGCCGGCGCTGGTGTTCGCCGCGCTGGCCAACCGCGAGTTCGAGATCGCGGGTTTCGTCGATCTGGGCATCGCCACGCTGGTCATCGTGATCGGCTCGGGGATCGCGGCGTGGCTGCTGGCACGCGTGATCGGGATGGACCTGCGCACGCTGCTGCCGCCGATCATGTTCAATAACTGCGGCAACCTCGGCCTGCCGCTGGCGGTGCTGGCCTTCGGCGACGCGGCGCTGGCGCCGGCCGTCGTGATGTTCATGATCTCCAACCTGCTGCATTTCTCGTACGGCGCATGGCTGCTCGATCGCGGCATCCGCGTGTGGACGGTTTGGCGCGTGCCGTCGGTGCTGGCGACCTTCGCCGGCCTGGCCGTCGCGATCGCCGGCGTCGAGGTGTGGCCTCCGCTGCTGACCTCCATCCGCATGCTCGGCGAGATCTCGATCCCGCTGATGCTGTTCGCCCTCGGCGTGCGGCTGGCCGACTCGACCATCGAGGCGGTCGGCTACGG
>ENA-UOVV01002382-UOVV01002382.1-compost-metagenome-genome-assembly--contig:-NODE-2382-length-10874-cov-4.029115_pt1 | contig 10874 bp, 10 predicted proteins | sample MGYA00238155_ERZ761577 | MGnify/ENA primary metagenome ERZ761577 (study PRJEB28898, sample SAMN06268775) | compost metagenome | isolation source: Emeryville, CA | place: USA:Emeryville, CA | collected...
TCCCCTACGATCCTACCGTACTGGCTGAATTCACGATGGAACACCAGCTGGGCACCGCCCCGGCCGAGTCACCCCGAACGCCTGTCCAGGAACTCATCGAGAAATTCATAAAATCTGATCCGTCTATCAGAAAACTACCCACGGATTCCTCGACGCAGGAGGAGGTAGAAGACCTGAGTTTGCGTAACCAGATTGCGCTTGATGACCTGGCCACCGAATCGTTTGCGGAAATATTGGCAAAACAGGGTAAAAAAGATAAGGCAATTGGAATTTATGAAAAACTTATTTTGAAAATGCCGGAAAAAAAGGATTACTTTGCCAAAAAAATTCAAATGCTGAAGTAGCTCCGTGCCGGTATTTGACCCGGGTTTACGGATCTGAAGTTCGAAAAAACCAAGATTATGTACATAGTAGTTACCGTATTAGCCGTAGTGCTGGCCGTTTTCCTGATTTTGATCGTGTTGGTACAAAACTCCAAGGGAGGTGGTTTGTCGAGTGAATTTGGCGGAGCCAATACTTCTCAGATGTTTGGTGTAAAAAAGACCACCGACCTGCTGGAACAAATTACCTGGGGTTTTGCGGGTGGTATCGTCGTGTTGTCGATGGCTTCCTATATTGTGGTCAAGAGTGCGAGTTCTTCCGCAGGAGGAATTAACAGTGCCAATATCGAAAAAGCGCAAACCGCACCGGCTCCGGCTGGCGGTCTGGTTGCTCCCCCTCCACCCGTTTCGGTAGAAAACCCAGCAGGTGAAGCTGATACAACCAAATAGGAAGATCTTTTCTGAAAGCATTTCGATGAAGCTGACCCGCCACCGGGTCAGCTTCTTTTTTTATCTTTCCATGGGTCAGGTAAGTGTAATAAAAGACTATATGGAAGTCAAATAGAGCGTAATTAGGGGGTATAACCGGGTAAAATTTCAACTATAATACTTATTTCTGATACTATCTTTCAAAAAATTGTGTTCGATTTTTTTTCTCTTTAATTTGATAATAAGCTTTAATCGAACACAGTCATGAAAGCAGTAGAAGTACATTTACCGCAGGATGTAGACAAATCCTTCATTGTCTTCAGAGAAAAGGGTGATTACTTTCCGGCACCCTGGCATTACCATGAACATTATGAATTTGTACTGGTAACCAAGAGTACCGGCCGCCGTATGGTAGGTGACCATATCGGTTATTTCGGGGAGGGAGATCTGGTGTTCATGGGTTCATTACTCCCGCATGTATGGGTCAACGATCCGGTTTATCTGCAGCGCCAGGCCCAGGAAAAAGCCGATGCGCTGGTATTGCATTTCACGGAGGACTTTCTCGGTCAGCAGTTCATGAATATTCCGGAAATGGCCCGTTTCAAGAAAACGCTGAAACTGTCTGAACGGGGAATGGTTATCAAAGGCAAAGCCCGCAAGCAAATCGATCATATCATACGGAAAATGCCTGAGATGAACGGTCTCGAACGTCTGTCTTCGCTGCTGATTATCTTCGACATCATGTCCCGTACGACGGAGTACGAGTTTCTGGCCAGCCCCCGTTTCATTCAGAATTTCCAGTATTCGGCCTCCGACCGATTCAAGAATATTACCAGTTACATTATGGAAAATTTCGACAAGGACATTACGTTGTCGAAAATTGCGGCGCACAATAATATGGGCGTCACAGCATTCTGTAACTTTTTCAAGGAACAGTTCCGGGTGACATTTATCGAGTACCTGACAGCCGTACGGATCGGACACGCCTGCAAACTGCTCGAAGAAAAGGACAAGAAGGTGGTGGAAATCGCTTACGAATGCGGTTACAATAACCTGGCCAACTTCAACAAGCAGTTCAAGAAGATCAAGAACATGACCCCGACCGATTATCGTAAAATTCTGGATGTCTGATCAGCCTTTGTCGCTAAATTGTGGTGTCTTCCGGTGAACCGGAAAGGGATACCTTTCGAAAAGATCCTTAATTTCAACACTAAACTCCCTTAACAGTTTTTCCCATTTAGCTTTTTCACCTGACTCGTAGGCATAAAAACCTTTCCCGGCTGCCATCCCGGTGCGGCCTTCCCCAACCAGCTTAATGAAGCTTTCCGGCACGGACGATTCCGTTCCCAGTTCGGGATTGAGCTCCTTCATCACCATGCCGTAGGCGTTGGTGCCCATCAGGTCCATATAGCGGAGGTTTCCGGCAAAGGTTAGGTAATAACCGGCATCGTTCCGGCACGCCCTGTCTATGTCTTCCACCGAAGCATACCCGTTTTCAATGAGGTGAAACGCCTCCCTGACAAGGGCAGCGAGGAGGGGCATGCGTATACCGTAATCGCTTCGGATGACGTAGGGATCCTTGTACCAGTACTGTCTTGCCAGTTCAGCCACCCTGTCGGTCATATCCTCCCGGGTTGTCTCATTACGGATCAACTCCAGAAACAGGGTACTATGGGCAGGTTCAACCCAGTTCATTCCCAGGATGCGTTCGGGATGTGCGGCATTCGCCTGGAGTTCCGAAAGGGCAAAGCTTTCCGTATTTACACCGATTACGGCACCGGCTGAGAGCAGCTCTTCCAGTTCTGCAATATGACTTTGTTTGATTGCCAGATCTTCCGGACTCAGGATGATTGCCAGGGCGGGTGAACTTTGAATTTGCCAGCTACTTACAACTCTGAGATCGTCAAGGCCGGCAGAATTTCCCTCATCGGGCAGTTCCTCCCAGCAGCGTATGATTTGTTTTCCGGAAGTGACCGGATCTGCCGATTTAACCTGCACTTTATGGCCTGCCTGCAGGAGGCATACGGCCAGACCGTAAACGGAAAGATGGTCTCCGGTGAGCAGGACCTCCTCCATGGATGATAGATGATCGTTCATGGCTAAATCGTTTTATAGAGAGTTGTTTTAAGGGGTTATTTCAATTTTTCGGCGATAGCATCGGCTGAATAGCGGGTAGCCAGTTCGTGGATCTCGCTGGAAAACTGGCTGAAGGCCCGATCCCATTTCAGGGCTTCTCCTTCTTTGTAGGGATACAGTCCCGTCCCGTTATGGATTCCGCGGCCATCCCGTCTTACGATTTCCTCCATTACCGGCGGTACGTCCGTTGAATTATCGAGTCGGGGAAAAATGCGTTCGAATGCCGTTTTGAAATCATCCAGACCCAGGTAATCCATGCGCCGGAAGACTCCCATGAGGGTCATCCAGGACCCGGCATCGTAGCGGAACGACTTGTCCAGATCCTCAGCGGTGGCCGTACCTTTGTTCAGCATACTGAATATTTCCCGATACACGGCATACATTAGCCTGTTGGTGATGAAGCCCCTGATATCTTTTCGCAGCAGGGTCGGTTCCTTTCCCCAATGGTGTGCCAGCCGGTAGATCCGGTTGGCCAGGTCGGGATCGGTCTGCTGACCGCAGGTTATCTCCAGGAAGCGGGTCATGAAAGCCGGTTCAGCCCAGTGAATACCCAGGAAACGCTCGGGTCTTTCGACGAACTGCTGCAGCTGGCTTATCGGAATGGCCGAAGTATTGCTTGCAAGAACCGTATCTGAGCCAACTACCCGGGTTATCTTGAGATATACCGCTTTCTTGATTTCGGGATCCTCAATAACACATTCCAGTACCAGCGCGCAGGGGGCAAGTTGTGTATAGTCGTCGGAAATGTCGAGTCGGTTTAAATAGGTATGAGCTTCGTCCGATATCAAGCCGGCATCCTTACATAATAACAGTTGAGATTTGATTCTGTCATGGATATTCAAAAGGTCACTCTGGACAGGAGCTATGGCTTTTACCGGATGCCCTGCTACCAAAAGTGCTGCAACGATACTGCTGCCCATTAATCCAAGCCCGACCACCCCAACCGGAATTTCATGGGTCAATAACTTTTTTTCCATAAATATGTGGATATAGGATCGGGAGGGATATGTCCGTCCGGAACCATAGTAGAAAATACCTTTTTAGCACTGTGTCATTTTCTTAACATCGGGCGATGTACAAAAATAGAGTGCTAAACAGGTCGTTTTCTTCTACTATTGCTTGGATTAATGATGTTTTTTTATCTACCCTTTCAGGCCAGTCGGGCAAATCCGGAAATAGTATCGTTACCAGGGTTTTCATGCAGCTGACCGGTGCTGACCAGCCTTTCCAGCGAAGACAGGGTGTCGTCCAGGGCTTCGTAGAATGCCTCGAAATGTTCTTCCCGGTGAGCCAGCATCAGGTAAAATACGGAGGAGACCAGAAAGCCTTTATCAGCCATGGAGCGTATGTAATATTTTTTGGCAACGGAGGTTAAATTTCCCAACTGAAAGGTGAGGGTAGGGGAGCTGGCCATGCTTCCGACCCGGAGATTACATGCCGGATAACGTTCACAAATTTCCTTCAGTTTTTGGGTAAAGGCGAGACCTTTCTGCCATACGTCCTGAAACACGTTCAGCCGCTCCATTTTGTTCAGGGTTGCCAACGCTGCCGCAGTGCCCAGGCCATCCGTCCAGTAACTCGAAGAAATGAAGCTGGCTTCACTTTCCTCCATGATGGATTGGCGCCCTACGATGGCTGCAAAGGGGATTCCGTTGCTGATGGCTTTGGCGTAAACTGCCAGGTCTGGTTCAATGCCCAGGCGCGTAGACGCTCCGGGGTAACCAAACCGGAAGCCACTGGTGATTTCATCGATGATAAAAACAGCCCCTTTAGCCCGGCAAGCCTCGGCAATTCTTTCAAGGAACTGGTCTTTGGGCTCCTGGCTTCTCAGGGGTTCCATGACCACCGCTGCCAGATTACCTTCCAGTTTGGCCAGGGCAGCCTGAAACGATTCCATATCGTTATAGAAAAAGGGTATGGAAGTCCCCTTAAGCTCCCGGGGTACGCCCTTGGGAGGCAATCCGGGGAGAAGATGCCCATCCAGCGCATCGCTTTCCTCCAGATTGGCAGCCAGGTACCAGTCCTGCCATCCATGATACCCACAGAAGGCAATACCGCTTTTGCCGGTGGCTGCACGGGCGATCCTGACGGCCATCGTCATGGCTTCCCCTCCACCGCGGGCATAGCGGACTTTACCCGCCCATGGGTGTAAGCTGAGGAGTTTCTGTGCAAGCTCAACTTCCTGGGGGTTGACGAGGGTGCAATAACTTCCCTGGGAAAGCCTGCGAAGCACGGCGGCATTGACGTCAGGATCCGCGTACCCGAGCAGTACCGCACCGATCCCGCCGGCAAAATCGATGTATCGTTTGCCATTTAAATCCCATACCTCGCAGCCCGATGCCCTGGAGAAGTAGGAGGGCCATTGTTCGGGATCATATAGCTCCGCCCGTTTGGAAAGCAAACCTGTACCGCCGGAAATGGTTTCCCGCGCCTGCTGCCATAAGGCTGATCCGCTGGCTGGAATTTCTCTTGTCCCCGCAGGTAAGTGGGGACCCAGAAAACGAAGGGCGTTGTTGAGGAACAGGTCCCGGATATCATTGGAGGTAAGCCCGGCGTCATCACAGGCTTCCCTGAGTGTGATCAGCGATTCGATGCCGACGAGGGTCATCTGGCTGTTGGTAGGCGGCTGATAATCAGGGCGGAGCACTTCGGGGTGAAGCCAGTAGAAGTAGTTGCCGATGGTGACACAACGGCCCCTCATTTCACTCACCGGATAATCCGACCCCCAGAGAACACGTCTGGGACCCAGTATTTTAAGGGCCGCTGCAAACGACTCCGATTCAGTGACGGCGGAGGTATCTACAACTACATTGTCGAGGTCAGCCACCGAGTTAAGTCCGCTGCGGGCGTTTCGGTAATTAAAACTCCTGGCCACATGAGCCAGGATTAATTTCACACGGGGATAACGCAAACAGAGCCGCCGGATTTCCTTCTGATTCGCCGCATCGTCCATAGCGCCGTCGCGCACGATATGCAGCAGCAGCACTCCCTGAACTTCGTTCAGGATTTCCCACATCCATTCAGGAATGTATTCCTGCGGCAGGGCATTCATGGTATCGGGACGAGAAGCATAGCAATGGTAAACTTTCAGTCCGATAAACTTCCCGCTTCTCAGGTCCTCTGCGACCTGGCTCGGGTCTTCCTGTGGGGAGGTCACCCTCAAAGCTCTGCTAAGAGTCGTACCATGGGCCTGTACTTCCTCAGCCACCCATTCATTCATATCATGCAGGATGGCATTTTTATGAGGCATGCCGAAATAGAGTCCATGGATGATTTTTGACCGCATGTACTGCCGGAGTGCATGGACGTGTTCGGTCGTTCCCAGGGTGCTTTCGCCGTCCAGAAAGGGAAAGACATTTCCCCTAAAATGCGCAGCATGGTAGGGGTGTACATGAATGTCATAGATCTCATCCGGTACAAATCCGTTGAGCCGCTGTTGGATGAGATCAAGATCCTGTTCGTTTAGTTGACGGGTATATTTCATTGGGGCAAGGAATGTCTTTTATGAAAGTAAATTATCGGTTTATCTTTTGACTTTCTTCTCCAGCAACGGGGCTCACTGCGTGTGGATCGTGTTTTTCAGCTTGTCGGGGTTTAATTCGATACAGAAGGATTATGCAGACAAGCATCAGGGCGGCTCCAATCTGGTAAATGAGTTTCAGTTCGATGTTGGCATCCCGGATAGCACCCCCGGCGTACAGACTGATTCCTCCGACCAGGCAGGCGAAGAAATTGAGGATGCCATAGCCGGTAGCTCTGAATCTTTCGTCGATAATGAGGCAGAGGATGGGCATCATGTTGCCGTCGGTAAATATGCGGGTAAAGGAATAGACCATGAAGCAGGCAACGGCCGTCCATAGGACCGTGGTATAGCTGGCCAGGAAGATCGCGGGTGCTGCGAAACACAGCCCCAGAATAGGGACCATCAGGCGCGCACGGGGATTGGTCCGGCTCCACCGGTCGGCCAGAATGCCTCCGATAATGACGCCCAGGAAAGCCGCAGTCTGCACATAGGCGGTTGCATAGACCCCTGCCATAGTCTGACTTAAGCTGAACTGTTCTTTCAGGTAAGTGGGCAGCCATCCGATGATCAGCCACCCCACGATGCCGAGCAGCCCCCAAACGGCCAGGGCCCGGAGGTAGGCAGGATTCGACATGAGTATTTTGACCACTTGAAGGAAAGGCGTTTTATCTCTTTCGACCGGTTGGGAATTTCTGGTAGTGGAACCGGCAGAAGGGTCTTTCAGGACGAAGAGCAGGATAAGCGAATATACAATGCCGACGATCCCAAACATACTGAATGCGTAGTTCCAGCTTCGGCTTTCGGCCATCCACCCGCCGATGAATCCGAGACTCTGCCCGGCCATGATTCCGGCAATATGGATGCTGTTGGCCAGGGATCTTGTTCGGTTCTGGTGATAATCCATGATCAGAGCCAGGGCGGCCGGAGCGTAAAACGATTCACTGATGCCCATCAGGGCCCGGGTTATGAGCAGATGGGGAAAGCTGGTCGCAAAAGATGTCAGCCACGTTACCAGGGACCAGACGAGCAGACTGAAGATGATGACCTTGCTACGGCTGAATTTGTCGGCCATAAAACCGGCGAAGGGGCTCAGTATGCCGTAAATCCATAGGAACACAGCAGTGAGTAGCCCGAACTGCGCGTCACTCATCGGAATGGCTTCGACGATGGAAGACCGCATAGTGGTGATCATCATCCGGTCGAGGTAGTTCAGACAACCGACGACGCAAAGAAGTCCGACGACGAGCCAGGGGTAGAAATTTGCTTTCAAGGGCTTCTTACGGGTTAGGGGGCGGCATAGGGATTTTATTTGAGTTTGGCCAGGTGGCGCTTAATCCATCGGCCAGGCCATTGGTTAAGGCTTTTTGGCTCTGACATACCCAAGCTTATCCAGCACTTCCACCCATTTCCGGTACCCGGCCAGGGTGAGGTGGACGCCATCCCAGGTGTATTCGGCTTTCAGATGGCCGTTCTGATCGGTGAAATGGGAGTGCAGGTCGATGTAAACCAGTTGTTCCCGCTCGGCCAGTTCCTTGATACGGGCGTTAATGAAGGCCACATTTTTTTCTTTATGGTAGAGGTGCCGGAGTTTGTCGAAGGAAGGATTGGTGGGCAGGATGGACTGCAGATAAATCCTCGTGCGCGGGGAGGACGTCTTAATACGGTGGACGATCCGGCCTATATTCCGGACAATAAGGGAGTCAGGGATATTCCGTCCCAGGTCGTTGATGCCGATCATCAGGAAAATCGCCGCAGGTTTGTTCCTCACAGCCTCGTCGAGCCTTTTCAGCACGCCGAAACTGGTGTCCCCTGGAATACCCTGATTCCGGAAGTGCCGGTTTTTAATCAGCAGAGGCCATTCACCCCAGAAGGTGATGCTGTTTCCCAGAAGAACGATGTCCTTTGAACTGGCTGGTCCGATTTTGAACAGCTCTACCCTTGAATCGTAAATGTCGGGGAGACGGGCTGTATCGGGGGAGCTGGTCTGGCCCCAAGCCAGCTGTACGGACAGGGTGAGGATCAGAAGCAGGTTGCTTTTCATTCCCTTCATACATGTCGGGTTTAATCGATTATTTTCAATAGGGCAAAGGCAGCAGCGGCTCTGACATCGGCATCATCCTCTTCCCTGCCCAGCGGCGTTTCGTTGTTCAGCAGAGCAACCAGGAGCGGAATGTCGTTCTCTGAACCCTTTTCAGCCAGGGCTATACACATTTCCATGCGCTCCCCCTTTCCGGGAGCCTGCGCGAAATCGCGAAGGGACGAGTAAATTTTTTCGGTTTCTCCGTAAGCGTCATCAGCGGTAATCAGGGCGGCACTCAATAGGTAGACCGATGCCGGGGATGTTGTGGGTTCACGAGCAGCAGCTTCCGAAAGTGTCTTCCATTCCGACTGACTTAATCCACCGATTTTGCGGAGCGAATAGGCAGCGATAATGCGTGCGGTAGGATCCTCTTCCGAAAGCTGTTCCAACAGTGCCTTTTTAGCCCTTACCCGCGAATCGGCTGAATCGAAGGCTACTGCCCAGCGCGTATACCATGCCAGAGCCTTGACATCACTCGTCAAAGCTGCTGCGGTTACCTCGGCGTTGGCTTTTGCCGGAGATCGTTCCAGTTTGGCCAGGGTTTCCGAGGCATGGATCCGGTCGGCTCCGGCAGTATCGAGGAAAGCCTCCAGGATCTTTTCTATATAACCTTCCTTTTCCTCCTCGGTATCGGCCGCCTGTGCAAGCACCCGCCAGATGCCGATGCGGTAGGGGGTGACTGTACTGTAATGGGATTCTTCGTCCTGATAGACAGCTTTTACGCCATCAGGATACCCTGCCCAGAGGAGAAATTCAGCGGCGTGTACCTTGACCCAGCCCGTTTGCTCCTGCAGGACCGATCTTAATTCTTCCAGTGCCTGACTTTTAATCTGATTATATTCCACGTATTTTTTTGATTGACTACAGTGAACTGCCACCAGGCATAGCACCACAAAAAGAGTGGTTTTTAACAGCTTGGCCTGGACCAGGTGTTTTTTCATCGGGAACGCGCCTGTTTTATTTAAGCGTTTCTTCTCTCAGTCTTTTCAGATAGGCTTCCTTGGCAACCACGTCTTCCTTGGCCGATTCCCCGAAATACACAAATCCGAGTACCCGTCTTGTGCGGATGGGACTACGGTTTCCATCGGCATAGTGGATGGTCATTCCATGGTGGATCAATACTCCCCCGGTGCTGACCGGCATGGCGACGTCGTTTGCCCGGTCGTCATCCGTTCCGAAATCCGTAATACCCTGCGAAAACCCCAGGATGCTCGTCCGGCCATGAGGACGCATCCCCTTCCGGTGCGAACCTCTGATGTAGTGGAGGCATCCGTTTTCTTCATCGACATCTTCCAGCGGCAGCCAGAAGGTAAGCGCCTGTGGCGGGGTCAGCATGAAATAGTATGAATCCTGATGCGGGGGGGTAAGCTTACCGATACCGGCCGGCTTGTTAAAATACTCTACCTGCCCCCGGACTGTTTTTTCTCCCAATAGTAATTCTGCCAATCCACGGAACCTGGGACTGTTCATCAATTCCTCGAAATACGGGTCATATTCGGATAGATGAAACATCTGTTTGAGCGAGGACGGGTCATTCCGGTCTTCGTAGAAAGCATGTTCGGGCGGCATGCCGGGCGCCTTGTCCCGGATCAGCTGGTCGAGCTGCGTCTTCAGAATCGCTGACTCCATAGGGCTTAGGAAATCCTGAAGATAGACAAAGCCGTCCCGGTCGAAGGCCGATTTAAGTTCGTTTAAATTTCCGGGTGTCATGGGCTACTTTGTTTTCGCCGGTTCGATTTCCAGGATTGTTCCTGCAATGTGGCGGTTTCCATTTTCGATATTGTAATAGTAGGTCACCAGTACCCGGTTCCTGGATAACTGTACCGCCCAGGGGTATCCGATATCCGTATTTCCCCCATCTTCCCGCAAAATAATTTCAGGAGCGGTAGCATAGTCGGTACACTCGGGATTGAGAATACGGGCCCTGATGCCGTAGGGCTTGTGGCGGTAACCGTATACGAGCAATACGCGATTGTCGGGCAGTCGCATGGCCTGAAGGGGGTGCCCCTTGAAGCCCATACCTTCCCATGGCTGAAAGGTTTTGCCCCCGTCGGTAGAACGGGCGATACAGGCTTGGTCTTCAAATTGGGCGGTTCTTAAAAATGCTACAATATCGCCTTTCGGGGTTTCATATACAGACGTTTCGTTGAACGATACCTTGCTGTCCACGGCTACCGCAGCGGAATATTGCCACGTCAGTCCCTTGTCTTTTGAAATGAGAAGGTAGTTCGAGGTCTTGTAACTACCGTCGGTGGACTTGGTGTCACTCGCGGCCACAGACCAGTAAACAGTGCCGTCTTTTCCCTCATACATGGCTCCGCGGTTGTAGGCCGGTAACGGATTGCCGAGGGGTGTACGATTTTTTTCTGCCTGGACATGCGGCGGG
>ENA-UOVV01002385-UOVV01002385.1-compost-metagenome-genome-assembly--contig:-NODE-2385-length-10871-cov-6.495192_pt1 | contig 10871 bp, 8 predicted proteins | sample MGYA00238155_ERZ761577 | MGnify/ENA primary metagenome ERZ761577 (study PRJEB28898, sample SAMN06268775) | compost metagenome | isolation source: Emeryville, CA | place: USA:Emeryville, CA | collected...
TCACCTGACCGGCGTCGACCAACGAGGCTAATTGCTCGAGCGTGAAGGGGCCGCGGGCCTCCGTGTCCGACTCGTTGCGGATGTAGAATTCCTGGGTCGCCATGCGCGGGAAGCTGGGCCGGTGCTTCCGGAGCGGCAAGAGTTTAGTGGACGCGCCAACCGCCGCCCGCAAGGTGTCGCGGAGTTTATGATTTCGTTAACGAGTGGGCCGCGCGCGGCCTCAACTCACATGCGCGTGAGCGTGCGGAGTCCGAGCAGGCGCAGACCGGTTTCGAGGACGAGCAGCGTGCGGGCGCAGAGCAGTAGACGACGCGCGCGCACGGCGGGTTCGTCGACGAGCACCTTGTCGCTGTTGTTGAAGAAGCTGTAGTCGCCCGCGAGCTCGAAGAGATACAGGCAGAGGTAGTGCGGACGCAGCGAGTCGGACGCGAGGCGGATGGCGTCGGGGAACTTCGCGAGCTTGCGCGCGAGTCCGATTTCCGAGGCGGTCTCGGGCGGCGTGGCGGTCGCATCGAGCGATCGATCGTCGGGCGCGACGCCGGCCTTGCGGAAGATCGAATGAATGCGCGCGACCGCGTAGAGCAGGTAGGGCGCGGTGTTGCCGTCGAGCGCGAGCATCTTGTCCCACGAGAAGACGTAGTTGCTGCTGCGGTTCTGCGAGAGGTCGGCGTATTGCACGGCGCCGATGCCGACGGCGCGCGCGATCTCGCGACGCTCGGCTTCAGGTAACTCGGGATTCTTTTCGGAGACGATCGCGAACGCGCGCTCTTCGGCTTCGTCGAGCAGCGCCTTCAATTTGATCGTGCCGCCGTCGCGCGTCTTGAGCGCCTTGCCGTCTTCGCCGGTCACGGCGCCGAAGGTCACGTGGTGCAGCTCCGGCAGGCGATAGGCCTTGGCCGCGAACCATTTTTTCGTGGTGAGGAAAAGCTGCTCGAAGTGATCGCTCTGACGGAAGTCGGTGACGACCACGACACCGTCGGCCTTGAAGTGCTCCGCGCGATACAGGACGGTCGCGAGATCGGTCGTGGCGTAGTTTGAAGCGCCGTCGGCTTTGCGGATAAGGAACGGCTGCGTCTTGAAGCGCGGATGCTCGGGGTGAAACACCGCGAGTGCGCCCTCGCTCACGACGGCGAGGCCTGTGGAGGTCAGCTCTTCGTAGATGCGCTCGACCTTGTCGTTGTAGAACGACTCGCCGAGGTTGTAGTCGAAGCGAATACCGAGGCGCTCGTAGATCTGCTCGAACGCGGCGAGACTCACCTCGGAGAACTTCTTCCACAGCGCGACGTTTTCGGGATCGCCGCTCTGGAGTTTCACGAGCTCGCGACGCGCTTCCTCGAGTTCGGGCGAGCCGTCGGGCGTGGCGTTGTTGCCGAGCCTGTAGAGCCGCTCGAGTTCCTCGATCGCATCGGTTTCGAGGGCTTTCGGATCGGCCCAGCGTTTGTAGCCGTAGATCAGTTTGCCGAACTGCGTGCCCCAGTCGCCGAGGTGATTGTCGCGGATCACGCGTGCGCCGGTGAACTCGAGCAGACGGCAGATCGCCTCGCCAATCACGGCTGAGCGGAGGTGGCCGACGTGCATCTGCTTCGCGGTGTTGGGCGACGAGTAATCGACGACCCAAGTCTGGCCGGTGTGCGCGGCAGCGGCGCCGGACTGAAGTTGCGCGGAGGAGTTGTAAGCCTGCAACCACGCGAGCAACGCGGTGGGTTTCAGGGTGAAATTAATAAAACCCGGACCCGCGATCGTGACGTCGAACTGCTCGCGCACCGAGGCGGGCAGGGCGGCGACGATCTGCTCGGCGGTGGCGCGCGGATTGAGTTTGCGAGCTTTGGCGTAGCCGAGCACGCCGTTGGCCTGAAAGTCGCCGTGCTTCGGGTCGGACGTTCGCACCTCGGGCGCGAAAGCGGCGGCATCGGCCAGACCCGCAGCGCTGGCGGCAGACTGGAGAGCCGTATCGAGATCGGCAGCGAGGTTAAACGAGACGTGCATCCGGCGAGAAAACCGCACCGCAGCCGCGCCGCGCAAGCGCGGAGTTCGGGGCCGGGAAGAGGGTGGAGCCCGCCGTTCGCGGCCGGGAGCCGGTCGTGCTCTTGATCGTTCTCGTAATCGTTCTCGTTCCCTCGGATCGGATATCACCCCGCGAACGGCGGCTTCGAGAAAGAGAACAAAGCGCGCGGACGATTGGATCTCCCGTGGAGGAGGCGAGGCGACACGGCAGGGCGATTGGCGTCGTCATGTCATTTGTTTGCGTGATTTGCGCGCGGTGGTTGGCATCGCGCCAGCTTCTAGCCGCACACTTTTATGGACGCGCACTGGATGGAGTTCCTGAGCATGTTGCTGCGTTGGCTGCACGTCATCGCGGGCATAGCGTGGATCGGGTCATCGTTTTATTTCATCTGGCTCGACAACAGCCTGGATGCGCCGGCGCCCGGTTCGGAAGCGGCCAAAAAAGGGGTGGGCGGCGAACTCTGGGCGGTGCACGGCGGCGGTTTCTACAACCCGCAAAAATACACGGTCGCTCCGGCGACACTGCCGGAGAAGCTGCACTGGTTCATGTGGGAGTCCTACACCACGTGGCTGTCGGGCACCGCGCTGCTTGTCGTGGTTTATTGGATACGAGCGGGCACGATGATGGTCGACCCGGGCGTGGCGGAGTTGACGGCGGCCCAAGCGGTCGCGATCGGCGCGGGCAGCATGGTCGGTTCGTGGCTGATCTACGACGGGCTGTGCCGTTCGCCGCTGGGACGTCACAACGGACTCTTGGGCGCGGTCGTGTTTGCGTTGCTCACCGCGCTGGCGTGGGGACTCACGCAATGGATCGGCGGACGCGCGGCCTACATCCACGTGGGCGCGGCGATCGGCACGATCATGTCGGCCAATGTGTTTTTCGTGATCATCCCGATGCAGCGAAAGATGGTCGCGGCGATGAAGGCCGGTGAGACGCCGAAGGCCGAGTGGGGCCTTCGTGGCAAGCAGCGCAGCGTGCACAACAACTATTTCACGCTGCCGGTGCTGTTCATCATGATCAGCAATCACTACGCGACGACCTACAGCCATCCGCACAACTGGGCGGTCCTGGCGGTGATCGCGGCGGCAGGCGTGCTGATCCGGCATTTTTTCAACAAGCGCCACAAGGGCGTGTTCGCTTGGCAGTATCCGCTCGCGGGTGCGGTGTTGCTCGGCGTGGTGGCGTGGTGGACCGCGCCCAAGGCCATCGCGCTGCCACCGGTGCAGGGTGAGGTGACTTTCGAACGCGTCCGCACCATCATGGGCGAACGCTGCGTCACATGTCACACTGAGGCGCCGACATTTCCCGGCATCGCCCAGCCACCGGCCGGGGTGGTCCTGCAGTCACCCGCGATGATCGCTCAAAACGCGCAACGTATCTACCAGCAGGTCGTCGCCACGCGCATCATGCCGCTGGGCAACGTGACCGAAATGACGGACGAGGAACGCGCCGTCATTGCGGCTTGGGTCGCGTCGGGTGCGAAAACCCAATAGCTGGCAATTGCCTCTTTCTGGCAACTCGCCTGCCGCGGCTCGGGAGGCGAGCGGTATCGTGATGCAGGGGTGGAAGCTAAGGCGAATCCGGTTTTACAAAAAACGATTTTATAAGGATTAACGCGATCCGTTCTGAGCAGTCGGCGCGGCTCCGGCAGGTGCAAACTGGGTAGTTTTGGCTCGACATTTCCCCATAGCCGGGTTTGCTCGCAAACTTTTCCGCACCGCGGAGAGACGCGGTTGTTCACATACTACTCACATGACGAAACGCACCATTCCGGCCCGCCGCTTTATCAAGCCCAGCTTCGAATCGCTGATCGAGAAGAAGCGCGACGGCGGCGAGTTCACCCAGGAGGAGATTCGCTTTATTATTGATAGCACGCTGGATGGAGAGATGCCGCAGCACCAGCTCGCCGCTCTCATGATGGCGATCTATTTCTCCAACATGTCCGCCCAAGAGACGGCCGATCTCACCGAGGAGATGATGCTGTCGGGCGAGGTGATCGACTTGTCCTCCATCGCCAAGCCGAAGATCGACAAGTATTCCACCGGCGGCGTGGGCGACAAGACCGCCCTCGTCCTCGTGCCCCTCGCGATGGCCTCCGGCGTCGTCGTCCCGATGATGTGCGGCGTTGAGCACGACTACGTGATCAACACCCTCGACAAGCTCTCGGCTTTCCCCGGCTTCAAGAGCCACCTCTCGATCGACGGCTTCGTGTCGCAGCTCTCCCGCATCGGCGGCGCGATCGTGGCGCAGGACGAGAAGCTCGCTCCGGCCGACGGCAAATTCTACGCTCTCCGCAAAGAGACCGGCACCATCCCGAGCCTCCCGCTCATCACCGGCAGCGTGCTTTCCAAGAAGCTCGCCGAAGGCTCCGAAGGCCTCGTGATCGACGTGAAGTGGGGCAACGGCTCCTTCATCAAGGACCTCGAGCAGGCCAAGCAGCTCGCGCGCTCCATGACCCGCGTCGGCCGCTCGATGAAGCGCCGCTGTGTCGCGCTGGTGACCGACATGAACCAGCCGCTCGGCGACACCGTCGGCACCGCGCTTGAGATCAAGGAAGCCATCCAGCTCCTCAAGGGCGAAGGTCCCGAGGACATGAAGGAACTCGTCCTCAAGCTCGGCATGGAAATCGTGCGCCTCGCTGGCGTCGCGGGCTCCACGCTCTCGGCCAAGCAGACCGTGCAGCGCCACCTCACCGACGGTTCCGCGCTCCAGAAGTTCAAGGACCTCGTCAAGGCACAGGGCGGCGACACCGCCTTTATCGATCATCCCGAAAAATTCCCGGCCGCCCGCCACATCCGCAAGCTGCCCGCTCCGAAGCGCGGCTACGTGCACACCATCAACGCGGCGATGATCGCGCGTGGCGTGCACCTCCTCGGCGCCGGCAAGGAAAACAGCCACGACAAGATCGATTACTCGGTCGGCGTCTCGGAGATCAAGAAGGTCGGCACCCAGGTGAAGCAGGGCGAGCCGCTCATGATGATCCACTACAACGACGAGTCGAAGCTCGAGCAGGCGCTCAACTACTTCAAGGACGCCTACCGCCTCGCGCCGAAGCGTCCGACGCCCCCGCCGCTCATCGTCGAGCGCGTCGCCTAAGCGATCAACGAGCGAAAAACTCTCAGCCGACCGGTTTCCCCGGTCGGCTTTTTTGTGCACGCCAGCGAGTGTCGTCCTCGCCGCGTTTGCATTCAGCGCGCGCCAAAAAAATTGCGGGCGGGGCGGGGCTCGTCCCTTTTAACGACATGTCTGAACCGTCGCCCACGGAGAAACCCGAGAAAGCGCCACCGCGCGTCTATGACCGCGCCACGTGGCCCAAGCCTTGGGCGCAGCTCAAATATTTCACGTTTCAGCCCGCGATCTTTCCGCGGCTGCTCGGGCAGGTTTCGTCCGACGCGCGGCCGGGCGATTTCGTCAACGTCTACGATAAGAACGGCAATCTCGCCGGCGGCGGCCTCTACAACCCGCGCGCGAAAATCCCGTTGCGCGTCGTCGCGCACTCGGCGGAACCGGTCAACGAGTCCTATTTCGAAATGGCGATTCGCCGCGCGGTCGATCTGCGTCGCACGCTCTTCAAACTCGACGAGGTCACCGATGCGTATCGCCTGATCAACTCCGACGGCGACGGCCTCAGCGGACTCACGATCGATCGCTACGGCGACACGTTGCTGTGCGAGGTTTACTCGCTCGGCATCGCGCAGCGTTTGCCGAAGTGGCTGCCGCTGCTGCACGAACTCGCGGGCACGAAGTTCGCGCGCGTGCATGTCGATCACGACCTCGGTTCGCTCGAAGGCATCAAGCCGTCGACCTTCAACGAAACCAACGCCGCGGCGCCGCGGCTCGTGAAAATCCGCGAGCACGGCGTGCGCTACGAGGTCGATTTCGCCGAGGGCCACAAGACCGGGTTCTTCTGCGACCAGCGCGACAACCGTCGTGCGTTTGCCCGCTTCGCCAAGGATGCGCGCGTGCTCGATCTCTGCTGTTACACGGGCGGATTTTCGCTCAACGCGAAAGTCACCGGCGGTGCGACGGACGTGACCGCGGTCGATCTCGACGAGGCCGCGATCGCGCAGGCGAAGCGCAACGCGAACCTCAATCAGGCGCGCATCAAATTCGTGCACGCCGACGCCTTCGCTTACGCGCGGCAGATGCAGCAGAACGGGGAAAGGTGGGACGTCGTGATGCTCGACCCGCCGAAGTTCATTTTCACGCGCGAGGAAGGCGGCAACTGGGAAGGCCGTCAGAAGTATGAAGACCTTAACCTGCTCGCGATCTCGCTCGTGAAACCCGGCGGCATCTTCGTCACGTGCTCGTGTTCGGGTCTGCTCTCGCTCGAAGATTTCGAGGCGCACGTGATCAAGGCCGCGCACCGACAGAATCGCCGTCTGCAGTTTTTCGACCGCACCGGTCCCGGCGTGGATCATCCGGTTTATTCGAACTGCCTCGAGAGTCGTTACCTGAAGGTCCTCTGGTCGCGCGTCATGTGAGCGCGAGACACGCGCCACCGCATCACACGACCGGGACCAACGAAACCCATGATCAAGAAACTCGCTCACACCTGCCTCTTCACGGATCAGCTCGACGCGATGATCGCGTTTTACCGCGACGTGCTCGGCTTCCCGGTGAAGTTCACGATGAAGAACGATGACGGCTTCGCCTTCGGCTACTACTTCGCGTGCGGCGAAATGACGTTCGTGGAAATCTTCGATCAGCGCGGTGCGGTGAAACAGTGGGGCGGCGAAGTGCGGGCGATGCGTTCCAACGAGGAAGCGCACGCGCGGCATTTTTGCTTCGAAGTCGAGGGCCTCGAAGCCGAGGTCGCGCGCATCGAATCGCTCGGGGTGAAAGTTCGCCCGATCAGCGTCGGCATGGATCACTCGAAACAGGCGTGGATCAAGGATCCCGACGGCAACGACATCGAATTGATGGAATACACGCCACGCAGCCTGCAATGGTGAGCGCGTGCTCGACGCGCCTGAGTGCGCATCGAGTCGGGACAGATTGCGCACCGGGTCGAGCCAAGGTGCGGACCGGGTCGGGCCCGCGTCCGAACACGGTCGGGACCAGATGCGGATTGAGCCGGGCCCCAAGCTCCATGGTTTTGCAATCCTGGGATTCGGAGTGGACATCCGGCCGTGGCAGCGGACCATTTTCCGCACACATGGAGTTCCTTCCGCACCTCTTCGAACAGAACAAGGTCTGGGCTGACGAGATCCGGGCCCGCGATCCGCAGTTTTTCGAGAAGCTCTCGCGTCAGCAGAGTCCCGAGTATCTCTGGATCGGATGCTCTGACAGCCGTGTGCCGGCGAACGAAATTCTCGGTCTGTTGCCCGGTGAGGTTTTCGTGCACCGCAATATCGCGAACGTGGTGGTGCACACCGATCTGAACTGCCTGAGCGTGCTCCAATACGCGGTGGACGTGCTGAAAGTGAAGCACGTGATGGTCGTCGGTCACTACGGCTGCGGCGGCGTGCGGGCGGCGTTGCGCTGCGATCGCGTCGGGCTGGCGGACAACTGGCTGCGTCACGTGCAGGACGTGCGGCTGAAGCACGAGGGCTGCTTGTGCGGAATCAATTCGGAGTCGGACCAGATCGATCGCCTCTGCGAACTCAACGTGATCGAGCAGGTGCAGAATCTCAGTCTGACCACGGTGGTGCGCGATGCGTGGGATCGCGGGCAAGCGCTCACGATTCACGGCTGGGTTTATGGCCTGCGCGATGGGCGTCTGCGCGATCTTCATTGCGCGGCGGACAGCGCAGCCGGAGCCGACGAAGCCTATCGTCGCGCGATCGCGAAGATGCGCGTCGAGTGAGTTCCGCTCACGCGTCGGTCTGTGCGGGCAACTCTTCGATGATGAGTGAGTGCCAGCCGGTGCGGTAGGTTTCGAAGCCGGGCGACTGTGCGTGCGCGACGAGCAGCGTGCGCCCGCTGGTGGTGATGACCTGGCTCGATTTCTTCGTGGCGAAAAGCGCGGAGCGATCGCGGAGCTCGATGCGCTCTTCGAGAATCCGGTCGCGCGAGTCCGCGAGCACGTTGCCGTCGTCATCGACGATGCACGTGCGCGTGACGGAGCGTTTCGATTCTTCGATGGGCGTTTCGTGCATGATGCGCTGAGCGAGCCCGTCCCAATTGAAAACCACGCCGAGCACGCCGAGGAGTTCGCCGTTGGCGTCCCCACCGCGGCAGACGCGGCAGGAGTAAACGAGTGCGCGGCGGTTTTTCACGAGCGGTGAGATGTGGACGGTTTGGAAACCAAACTCATCGCCACTGCGCGTCGCGACCGCGGACTTGAACCAAGGGGTTTGGCTACAATCCGTGCCGACGACCGGGTAGGTGTCCGGCCGGCCATTGGCGACGAGGACGCCGTTGGCGTCGGCGATCACGATATCGAAATAAACGGTGTAGGCTTTGAGGATCACGCCGAGCCGCTGCGATGCGAACGAGAGATTGGTGGGCGTCGGTTGCGCGAGGGCGGCAACGACGGCGGCGTCAGTTGCCCACCAACGGCAATCGCAGGAGCGCTCGTAGAGATTGCGATCGATGAGGTCGATGTTGGTGAGCGCGAGATCGGCCAGTCGCGTGCCGCGGACTTCAGTCGCGAGGCGGTGACTGACCTCGGCGAGCTCCATGACGACGGCCTCGGATTGCTCCTCGAGTTTCTGGGCGGCGCGCTGCGTGCGGTCGGAGAAGCTCACCATCTCTTCGGCGACGACGGAGAACGCGCGCCCGGCTTCGCCGGCGCGGCCGGCCTCGATCTGGGCGTTGATGGAGAGCACGCGCGCCTGAAGATTGATATCGGAAATCTCCTGGATCGAACCGCGGATACGGTTGCGCAGGAGCGAGGCGAGGGCGCTGATGCGCTCAGGCGTGGCGGCGTTGGAGGCGGGGTTTTCGACGGTCGTTGGGGTGGTCGACATCGGCCTCTCCATCGGCATTTCTCGCGCCAGAAAAATCAGCGTCACCGCAGAATTACGCGGACGAATATTTCGCGAACGCACCGCAAAGGGAAACTTACAGAGCAGCGCAAGCGGTTGGAGATTGCTGGCCGAGCGCAGGTTTGCGCAGCTCACGCGAGCCGCAGTCGCCAAAGTCGGGCAATAAAAACGCCCGCAGCTCGAAAGCCGCGGGCGCGTTGAGGAATGGACTGTCGGTGCGCTTAGGCGCGACCGAGATAGCTGCCGTCGTTGGTGTTGACGCGGATGATCTCGCCTTCCTTGACGAAGAGCGGGACCTGCACGACGAGACCGGTTTCGAGCTTGGCGGGCTTTTGCACGTTGCTGGCGGTGTCGCCCTTGATGCCATCGGCGGACTCGACGACCTTGAGCGCAACGGAAGAGGGAAGATCGACGGAGAGCGGGCGCTCGTCCACGAAGAGCACGTCCACCTTGCCGCCGACCGCGAGGTAGTTTTTCACGTCGCCGAGGGTCTGCTCGGTGAGCTCGATCTGCTCGAACGTGTCCGGATCCATGAACGCATACGTGCCGCGATCGACGTAGCTGAACTCGAGCGTCTTCTTCTCGGTCGGGAGCACCTCGATGGTGTCGGTGGATGCGAAACGCTGGTCGAGCGCTTTGCCGTAACGCAGATTACGCATCTTGATCTGCACAAAGGCGCGGAGATTGCCCGGCGTGCGATGCTGGGTTTCCATGACGAGGTGGGGCTCGCCGTTGAACTTGATGACTTGGCCTTTGCGGATGTCGTTGGCTGCGGGCATAACGAGGTCGTTTGTTGGACGATTTTGCGTTGTTAAAAGGTCGATGGATTAACTGTTGCAATCGGGGGGTGTCAAGGCCGCGCGCCGGGGGTTTCGGGGCTTGCGCTTTGGGAGGCGTTTTCGAGACTCCGGGGCCAAAATTTCTATGAAACAACGCACTCTCGCGCGCGAAGTCTCCGTCCAAGGCAGCGCGCTGCACACCGGTGAAGCCGTCACGTTGACGATGAAGCCCGCGCCGGTGGACCACGGTATCGTTTTCAAGCGGATCGACCTCAATGGCGCGCCGGAGCTGAAACCGCGTGTCGATCAGGTCACCGACCTCGTGCGCGCGACGACGATCCAGGTCGGACACGCCAAGATCCACACGGTCGAGCACGTGCTCAGTGCGTTGCACGGCTGCGGCATCGACAACGTGCTGATCGAGATGAACGCCTCCGAGCCGCCGATCATGGACGGCTCGGCGCGTCCGTTCGTAAACATGATCCTGCAGGCCGAGCCGGTGGAGCAGGAGAAGGACCGCGAGTATTTCGAACTCGATGCGCCCGTGTCCGTCACGCGCGGCAATTCGTCGATCATCGCGTTGCCGAGCGACACGTTTAAGATCTCGTGCACGTCGGCGGACGACCGCGGCATCCACACGCAGCACCTGTCGCTCACGATCGATCCGGACGTCTACATGACCCAGATCGCCGCGGCGCGGACCTTCACGATCTACGAAGACATCGAGGAGTTGCTGAAACTCGGGAAGATCAAGGGCGGCTCGCTCGACTGCGCGGTCGTCATCCGCGGCGACAAGATCATCTCGAAGGAGGGCCTGCGCTTCAAAGACGAGTTCGTGCGTCACAAGATCCTCGATATCGTCGGCGACGTGCTCCTCCTCGGCCTGCCGCTCAAGGCGCACATCGTCGCGACGCGGCCCGGCCACGCGATCAACGCCGAGCTGACCAAGGCGCTCTACGAAAAACTGCTCGAGCGGAAGAAGGGGCCGAAAAAGAAGGCCGCGGCTCCCGCCAAAACGCTGCAGCCCGGCGAGACGTCGCTCGATATCAAGCGCATCCTCGAGATGATGCCGCACCGGTATCCGTTCCTGATGGTGGACCGCGTGATCGAGTTCATCGGCGAGCACGAATTGGTCGCGATCAAGAAAGTCACGAT
>ENA-UOVV01002389-UOVV01002389.1-compost-metagenome-genome-assembly--contig:-NODE-2389-length-10861-cov-4.975847_pt1 | contig 10861 bp, 7 predicted proteins | sample MGYA00238155_ERZ761577 | MGnify/ENA primary metagenome ERZ761577 (study PRJEB28898, sample SAMN06268775) | compost metagenome | isolation source: Emeryville, CA | place: USA:Emeryville, CA | collected...
AAAAAAACCTGCCAGACTCAGGCTGATCACCACCGGGTAGAGGCGCAACAGCAGCTCGTGGTTGGTCACCGCCAACAGCAGGCTAAACACCACCATCACCAGCACCATCGCCAGTTGCACCAGATCCCGCTGGCCGCGCTCCGCAAAATATTTGATGGCCGCCAGGAACAACAAGAGTCCGGCGAATACCGCCGGACTCAGCCGCTGCAGCCCCAGATACACAATAAATGGGTAGGCCAGACTGACAACTACCAACAGAGCAACCAGCAATCCGCGCATCAGTCGGCCACCTGTGTATCCTGCGAACCCTTGGCCGCCAGAAAGAAAATCACCAGTGCGAGACAACTGGCGATAAGGAAACCGGTGGTGACCGGTATCAGAGTGCCGTTGTACATCTGGCCTATGGCTGTCCCTATGGTGAGCGACATCAAGGAGGAACTGGCACCTATCACTGCTGAGGCGATACCGGCCACATGCCCCATGGGTTCCATCGCCAGCGAGTTGACGTTACCAAACACCAATGCGAAACAGAAAAACAGCACGCAGGCATAAATCAGAAACATCCACAGACTGGGCACCAGCCACAGTTGCAACAACAGGAAAATGGCGGAACTGGTAATAATGCCGATCACCGCGCGGCTGCAGAGGTACACCATACCCCAGCGTTTGACAAAACGTGCATTGACCAGTGAGGCACCGCCAAACACCAGCGCCAGCAGACCGAAGTAGAGACTGAAAAGTTTACCTGTGGCAAACATCTCCTGAAAAATCTGCTGGGAGGAATTGAGATAACCGATAAAGCTACCGAAAAACAAACCGGCACAGAGGGTGTAGCCCACAGTGGCGCGATTGCTGATCACCTCCTTGAAACCATCGAGAAATCCTTTAGTGGTAAATGGAATGCGATGGGCTTTGGGCAGGGTCTCCTCCAGCCGGAAGAAAATCCATACAGCAATGGCCACGGCATAAACCAGATAGAGTACAAAGATATAGCGCCAGCTGCTGATCAGCATGACGGCCTCTCCCAAACTGGGCGCAATGGCGGGTACCAGAATAAAGACCATCATCACCAGCGACATCAGCCGCGCCATATCCCTGCCGACATATTTATCGCGCACTATGGAAATCGCCGAGACATAGGGCCCGGCAACTCCCAGTCCCTGAATAAAACGTCCCAACAACAGACCTTCAATGGTGTAGGAAAAAAAGCAGATGCAGCTGCCGAGAAGCACCAGCGTCAAACCGCCGTAGAGAATTTTCTTGCGCCCTATGGCATCGGACAGAGGTCCGCACACCAGCTGGCCCAGAGCCGAGCCAAGAAACAGCATGCTGATAAGGTATTGCGGTTGATTGGGGTGGCTCAGTACCACTTCCTGACCTACCAGACCCAGAGCGGGCAGAAGTGCATCAATGGAAATTGCCACCACCGACATCATCATTGCAATCAAGGCGGTAAATTCGAAGGACGAGATACGTGATGGCTGAGCGTGAGTTGTGTAATCAGACATGGTTAACCTGTTTAAAACGCTTCCCCGTCAGGAGGCATAAAAAACTATCCCGCAGGGGTTGGCTGCGGGATAGTCGTGTATCACTGAATCACTCGATCCTTGGCATCAATGGGCTGGTGTATGTTCCGACGCGCCCTCTTCCATCTGTTCAGTGGTCTGGGCCTCGAGAGCGGCCAGACGCTGGCGGTCTTTCTGGTGATCCTTGGCGATCAAAACATACACAGAGGGCAAAACGAAGAGCGTCATTATAGTACCTATCGCCATACCAAACACCAGAATCAGACCAATGGCATTGCGCGCCTCGGCGCCGGGACCTGAGGCAAATATCAGCGGTGCGTGACCTGCCACTGTGGCAATACTGGTCATGAGCACCGGGCGCAGGCGAATAATCGCTGCATCCCGCACAGCTTCCAGCTTGCTCTTGCCCGCTTCCTGCAAACGGTTGGCGAATTCCACCACCAGAATACCATTGCGGGTAATCAATCCCACCAGTGTCACCAGACCCACCTGGGAGTAGATATTCATGCTGGTGGTAAAGGCGTCGGTAAAGTGAGGCACAGGCGCCGGCATCTTGAGGAAGGTGAAGATCAGCGCACCGAATGCAGCCAGAGGCACTGAGCCCGCCAGAATCACTATGGGATCGCGGAAGCTGTTGTACTGCGCCGACAACACCAGGAAGATCATGGTCAGCGCCATCACCATCGCGGGCAGGAAGGTATTGCCCTCGCGAATCAGCTGACGGGATTCACCTGTATAATCAACGGAGAAACCTGGCGGCATTATCTTGCGCGCTTCAGTTTCAAGATATTGCAGTGCTTCACCCAAAGACACCGCAGGTACCGCCGAGATTTTTACCGCATTCAGCTGCTGCATGCGGTTGATGGAGCGCGGCGCCGTTGAGTGCTCCAGTGTGGCTATCTGATCCACGCGAATCAAAGCGCCGTTGGGTCCAGTCACATAGAGACGCGACAGATCTTCCGGTGTCAACCGATCACCACGCTTGACCTGGGGAATCACCTTGTAGCTCTGTCCCGCCATATTAAAGCGATTGACATAACCACCGCCAAGCAGAGTGCCCAGATCATAGGTAACGGTTTGCAGATTGAGTCCCAGATCCGCCACATTCTCGCGATCCACCTGCAGCAGATATTCTGGCTGGTCGATCTTGGTATCCAGCATGACATAGTGAAACTTGCCACCATTTAGCATTATCTGTTCCAGCTGCTTGGCAACGTCGTAGATTTCTTTCACATCCGTCGTAGAGGCAAGCACAAACTCCACCGGCATATCGCCACCACCAGGCAAAGCCGGGGGCAGAATCGCCATGAGTTTCACACCCGAAATCTGCGCCAGTTTCTCCTGCACCTCAGGCAGAATTTCAAAAATGCTGCGCTCGCGCTGATCCCAGGGCTTGACGATCAAACCCGCAAAACCACTGGTTGGCATGGTGGCCTGAAAGGTAAAGTCAGCCTCCTCCGCACTCATCATGGCCTGATTCACCATACGCGCATAGTGTACTGTCTGATCGACGGTGGCATTGGCTGGTGCTTCCATGACCCCAAAGATAACGCCCTGATCTTCCGTTGGTGCCAGTTCCTTGATCGAAAACACATACATGAGGCAGGCCATCGCCGCTACACCCACCCAGAAGACGTAAACTCCGGAACGGTGCTGCAAGGTGACTTCCAACTTGCGGCTGTAAAACGCCTGAAAGCGATCAAAGGCCTTACTCAAGGGGGCAGTCATTTGGGAGTGTGGCTTCAGCATGCGCGAAGCCAACATGGGCGAGAGGGTAATCGCCACTATCGCCGAAATGGTCACCGCGCCCGCGAGCGTAATGGCAAATTCGCGGAATAGGGTTCCCGTCAAGCCACCCAATAAACCTATGGGCATGTACACCGAAATCAGGGTCACAGTCATGGCCAGTATGGGGCCGGCCAGTTCGCGCGCAGCACGAATAGCCGCCTGATAAGGTGGTTCACCGTTCTGAATGTGACGTTCGATGTTTTCCACCATCACAATCGCATCGTCCACCACCAGACCCACGCTGAGCACAATGGACAAAAGCGTGAGCAGATTGAGCGAGAAGCCAAAGATCTGCATCAGGAAGAGCGCGCCTACCAGCGACAAGGGAATTGCCACAACGGGAATAAACACTGAGCGGCTGAAACCCAGAAACAGGAAAATAACCGTGATGATAATCAACAGGGTTTCTGTCAGCGTCTTGATCACTTCCTTGATGGCCGCATTAATATATTCGGTGGAATCGTAGGCAACTGCCGCATCCAGACCTCCGGGCAACTCAGACTTGATGGCCTCCATTTCCTTGTTGACCGCCTTCATCACATCCAGCGAGTTGGATGTAGGCGAAACCCAGATACCCATGAACACAGCTGTGTCACCGGTAAAACTCACGTCCACGTCATAGTTTTCCGCACCCAACACCACATCGGCCACATCCTCCAGACGGATGATGCCTTCGTCAGATGAGCGCACCACCAGCTTGCGGAAATCCTCGACAGAATTCAGATCCGTATTCGCACGCAAATTAACCTGGGTATAAGCACCGCGGGTCTGTCCCAGTGCCGCCTGCACATTGTTGACAGCCAATGCCTGGCGCACTTCCATTGGCGACACATTGAGCGCTGCCATCTGTTCGGGTTTGAGCCAGATGCGCATGGCAAAGGTACGGCCGCCCATCACTTCCGCCTTTTGTACACCGGCAATGGCGGTGAGGCGCGGCTGGATTGAACGAGTCAGAAACTCGGTGATCTGGTTCTGTTCCAGAATGTCGGAACTGAAACTCAGATATGCTGCCGCAAACTGGCTGTCGGCACCTTCGATGGTGATGGCGGGCACCTCAGCTTCCGGCGGCAGATCGCCGCGCACCTGATTCACCTTGGCGCTGATCTCGGTCATGGCCTTGAGCGGATCGTAATTGAGCTGTAAGTGAACCTTGACCGTGGACAAGCCCATAGCACTGGAAGACGAAATGTAATCTATGCCCTGGGCCGAGGCGATGGCGCGCTCTATGGGTGTGGTAATAAAACCACGCACCAACTCCGGGTTAGCACCTATATAAACCGTGTTGATGGTGATCATGGCCACATCGCTGCGCGGATACTGGCGCACCGAGAGATTGCTGGCAGCCTGAGCGCCCGCCAGCAGTATCAGCAGGCTGACAACGATGGACACCACCGGCCGCTTGATAAAAATATCCGTAAATTTCATAAAAATTCCGCTCTGCTCAACATACCACTTGAGGTTTCAGCCAGTGGTTTCACATCCGCTGGCATTTGGGACGCTATCAATTGTCCGCCGGTGTGGGTTCCTGATTGAATTCAGGTGTGGGCAAATCTGTTACAAACACTGACTGGCCACTGTTAAGTTTGAAGGCCCCGGCGCTCACCACTCTGTCACCTGGATCCAGACCATTGACCACCTCGACAAAGTCGCCCTGGGATTTGCCCAGACGCACAAATTGCTGCTGCGCCTTGAGTTGACCCTGCTCATCCTCTTTCACCACGAACACAGTGTCACCATAGGGGGCGTAGATAATGGCAGTGGCAGGCACCGCCATCACCTTGATGGGATCGGAGAGGGTTACGCGGGTTTCCACTGCCATACCGGGGATCAGTCGCTGACCGGGATTCTCCAGCACCGACTGTACTATGGCGTTGCGGGTTACCGGGTTGATCTCCGCTCCTATGGCGGTAATCACACCTTCCGCCACATGGCCATCAGCCAGGCGCACACTGACATGCTGACCGCGAGTCATTTGCACCAGCCAGTTTTGTGGTACAGGGAAATTGACCCTGACGCGGTTGGTGGCCTGAAGGGATACTATGGGGTTGCCCACCAGCAGGTCTTTACCCAGATCCACCTGACGAATACCCAGACGACCACTGAAAGGAGCGCGCACCACCTTTTTCTCCAGTGTTGTCTTCAGGTCTTCAACATCCGCCTGGGAGGACACCATCTGTTGATAGGCCGTATCCAGATCTGACTGGGAGATGGTGTTGCGCTCGCGCAACTGTTCCAAGCGTTCGTAGTTGGACCGGGCCAGATTCAGACGCGCTTCAGCGGCTTTCAGCTGGGCGCGCTCATTGCCGGATTCCTGTTCGATCAGCAGCGTGCCTGCCTCGACATAGTCGCCGGAGTTAAAGGCAATGCGCTGCACCTTGCCCGCCACCTCGGCACTGATCACCACGCCCTCATCGGCCTCCACAGTGCCTGTAGCGGTAAAGACGTTGGGCCAGAACTGCTCCTCAACCACAAAGACACTGACGGATTCAGGGGGAGGGGAAAAGTCGGTAGACATTAATACATTGATCTGCTGAGCCCTAAGTCCGGCTAGCACAAGGAAAATCAGAATCAGACCGGCAAGCCCTAGCAGTATGGGTTTCCAAGCTCGCAATTTGGCTTTCAGAAGAGACGTAAAAGAAGTAGTCATATAAAGCTTAACCATCCAGTGGAAGGAAGAGTGAAATGATGGGCTCAAGGCCAGGTACAAGGAGCGCGATTGTGACACAGGCGTCAAGTCAACTGACACTCACAATTGTCACTTTTTTGTAACAGGAAAGCCCGAGCCGAGCCTGTGGCGAAAAGCTGCCATCATATTTATTTTTGGCCGAGTGTCCAAGCCATTTTTGGACGTTTGACCAAACGCTAAAACCACTGGCCCTTATCCCCGATCAGCATGTGGAATTGCCAGTGGCCTTGCGGAGTGCCATTATGCGCCTTCTCATGTCAAAGTCTGTCAGTAGACAAGACCAACCCTGTTAGAAATACCCAGTTGCAAGAGCAATGACTATAAAGCTGATCCACAACCTGCAAGATACCGGCTCCTCTACCTGCCAATCCAAGGGGGAAGCCTGCCGCCACCGTATACTCAATGCTGCCCGCCGACTGTTTTACAAAAAGGGTTTCTTTGCCACTTCCATCAATGACGTGGCCGAAGAGGCAGGCGTTCACAAGGGCAATCTCTCCTACTATTTTCCCTCCAAGGTAGAACTGCTGGAGAGCGCTGCGGCCACGCGGCAAGCAGAGCTGAAGGCCGAGCTGGCCGAACTCACCGCCAGACACAAAGACCTCTATGAGGTGCTGGACGCAGCCCTCAAGATACTGGAGAGCCGTGCCGAGGAAACCGCCGCCTATGGCTGCGAATTCGGCACCCTGACCGATGAGCTGGGCAAGGGTGACGGCCAGCTTCAACACCCGGCGCGTCAGCTGTTCGACCTGCTGCAATCCTGGCTCACCGAGCGCTTCGCCCAGGAATTTCCCCGCGCCCAGGCGCGGGAACACGCCGAATATTTTCTCACCCTGATCCAGGGATCAGCGGTACTGACCCACGCCTACCGGGACCCCAAAATCCTTCTGCGCCAGTGTAAGCGCCTGCGACAGTGGCTGGCGGAGATCTGCGGCAAGCGCGGCTGACAAGGCCATCCCCGGCCAAAAATGCTATAGTGCGCGCCCCGACTCACAGGTCGAACTCATTCAACTTCTTGATCAACAAGCCGTGACACCATGACTCAAACTCGCAAGATTCTCGTTACCAGCGCCCTTCCCTACGCCAACAGTGACCTGCACCTGGGTCATATGCTGGAGCAAATCCAGACCGACATCTGGGTCAGATTTCAGAACCTGCGCGGTAACGAAGCCCTGTACTTTTGCGCTGATGACGCCCATGGCACCGCCATCATGCTCAAGGCCGAGGAAAAGGGCATCAGCCCCGAGGAGCATATCGCCAACATCAAGCGCGACCACGAAGCGGCATCGCGGGATTTCCATATCCAGTTCACCCACTTTCACTCCACCCACTCCGACGAGAACCGCGAGCTCTCCTACATGATCTACGAACGGCTCAAGGCCAATGGCCATATCGCCAGCCGCGCCGTGACCCAGGCCTATGATCCGGAGAAAAAACTTTTCCTCGCCGACCGCTATATCAAGGGCAGCTGTCCCAAGTGCAAGGCGGAGGATCAGTACGGAGACAACTGCGAAAAATGCGGCGCTACCTATTCGCCCATGGAGTTGATCAACCCCCGCTCAGCCATCTCCGGTGCCACCCCCATAGCCAAGGAGTCAGAGCACTTTTTCTTTACCCTGCCCGCTTTCAGCGATTTTCTGAAAACCTGGACCCGCGCCGGCCACCTGCAAGACGAAGTGGCCAACAAGATGGCCGAATGGCTGGATGCCGGTCTGCAGGAGTGGGATATCTCCCGCGACGCGCCCTATTTCGGTTTTGAAATTCCCAATCAACCGGGCAAGTATTTCTACGTGTGGCTGGACGCGCCCATCGGCTATATCGCCAGCCTGAAAAGTTATGCAGACACCAAAGGCATCGACTGGCAGGAGTACTGGAAGCCGGATTCCACCGCCGAGGTCTACCACTTTATCGGCAAGGATATAGTCAACTTCCACGCCCTCTTCTGGCCCGCCATGCTGCACTCGGCCAAGCTGCGCACGCCCACCAAAATCTGTGTGCACGGCTTTGTTACAGTCAACGGCACCAAGATGAGTAAATCACGCGGCACCTTTATCAATGCCCGCACCTATCTGGATCATCTGAACCCGGAATACCTGCGCTACTACTTCGCGGCCAAACTTACCGCTGCAGTGGATGACATTGACCTGAATCTGGAAGACTTTATTCAGCGGGTCAATTCCGATCTGGTGGGCAAGGTGGTGAACATCGCCAGCCGCACGGCGAAATTTATCAACAATGCCGGCGGTCTTCTCGCAAGCGAAATTGCGGACAAAAATCTCTGGCAACAATTCGTGGATGCGGGTGAAACCATTGCCAACTACTACGAAGAACGGGAATACAGCAAGGCCATGCGCGAAATCATGGCGCTGGCGGATGCCGCTAACGAATACATCGCCGCCCGGGAACCCTGGAAACTGGCCAAGCAGCCGGGTGCCGAAGCTCAGACTCAGGCGGTGTGCACTCTCGGCATCAATATGTTCCGCGCCATACTCACCTATCTGAAACCTGTGGTGCCGGCGCTGACAGCAGCGGCGGAAGAATTCCTCGGTGAAACTCTGAGCTGGACGCAACCGGTGCAATTCCGCGGCGGAGAAAAGATCAACGAATTCAAGCCGCTGTTGACCCGTGTTGAAAAGGAAAAGGTGGATGCCATGATCGAAGCGGGCAAGGAGTCCCAGGCCGCCGCCAAGGCAGCGGCAAACAAGGCTGAGGCAACTGACAGAGAACCCATTGCAGCGGAAATCGAATTCAACGATTTTGCCAAGGTGGATCTGCGCATCGCCCTCATCGCCAATGCCGAACATGTGGAAGGTTCCGACAAGTTGTTGCGTCTGACTCTGGACATCGGCGGTGAAACTCGCAATGTGTTTTCCGGCATCAAGAGCGCCTACAAACCGGAAGATCTGGTGGGCAAGCTCACTGTGGTGGTAGCCAATCTCAAACCGCGCAAGATGAAATTCGGCGTGAGCGAGGGCATGGTGCTGGCCGCAGGTCCTGGAGGCGATGACATCTATCTGCTGGAACCTCACGCGGGTGCCAAGCCGGGTCAGCGGGTGATGTAAATCCGCCTCCAGTTGCCATTGCGCTTTTCTTGCAGCTTCCGGGTAGCGCTTTATTGGACAGGCTGCCGGGGAGGTGTTACAACTTTGATTAAAGAACCGATTCCGGAGCCACGGCCCATGGCTCCATTTTGGTGCAATAGCAGACACCTGCAATCAGTAAAAGCTGTGGCTTGATTGAAAAGTCAACGAAGGAGGCAGTATGAGCAGGCTATTAACAGGATTTCTGGCCTTGATCGCATTCGGCCTTGCGGCCTGTGACAATACTGATGCCAACCGGCAGGAATCCGTTGCCAAGGCTGATGTTTCCAGTGCTTCCCTCCCCGAAGTTGTTGAATCCCTGCCACAGAGCCCCTCTCCCGGTTCCGCGCATGAAGAAGATGCAGCGGAAATGCTCTGGATCGACTATGCCTGCGACTCAGGCAAAAACATTCGCGCAAGCTACATCAACAACGAGGAAAGCTCTTCGGCCCATCTCGAAATTGATGGCAGGCACTACGCGCTCTACGGCATAGTGACTGCCTCAGGCGCAGGTTACGCCAGCGAACAGGGGCTGCGACCCGATGAAGGCATGAAATGGCTGACCAAAGGCGATGAAGCCGTACTGATTGCCATGATTCTGGACGATACGGTCAATCCGGATGAAGTTCAGGTGCTGATGCGCTGCCAGACAATCACCGATTAATTTTTTTATCTGTCTCGCTTAGAATTCACTCAATTTCACAGGCGAGACCATTTCATGGCTTACCCTCCATCACTCAACGCCAGCCTGAAGATCAGTCTCGGGTTGGCGCTGCTTATGCTGCTACTTGGTGTGCTTCCCGATATCAGCGAACCTCTGTTGCAATATGACCGCAACGAAATTTTGGCGGGTGAGTTCTGGCGCTTGATCAGCGGACAACTGGTGCACTATGGCTTTTATCATCTGTTGATGAATATGGTCGCACTCCTGCTTTGCGGTTATCTGCTGCTGCGCGAGCTTTCCGCCAGTGTCTATCTGAGCCTGCTGACTAGCAGTTCGTTGGCGGTCGGGTTAGGGCTGTTGATATTCGACCCGCAAATGCACTACTACGCTGGATTATCAGGCGTGCTTCACGGTTTGATAATCGCCGGATTGATTTGCAACTGGCGCAGTAGTCCCTGGTTTTATGGCCTCGCACTCCTGATCGTGTTTGTAAAACTGATTCATGAACAGCTGCCCGGATTTGATCCCCATCATCCGCTGCTACCTGTTGAGGTGGCAGTCAACGCCCATCTTTATGGCGCTCTGGGCGGTCTCTTCTGGACAACACTTTACAAGATGTACTCACTCATCCGGAAAAAAGCCCATGCTTAAAGGAAATCCCCTTTCAGTTGTTCAGTGCCTCGTCAAAGGAGTGGATACCATTCTGCAGCCCGGCATGCGACGTTTTATTGTGGTGCCGCTGCTGGTGAACTTCCTGGTATTTATTCTGCTCACCTTCTGGCTGGTTCATCTCTACGGCGATCTGCTGGATCAACTGGTGGCCTGGATGCCCGAATGGCTGGCGTTTTTCGCCTGGATTTTATGGATAGTCTTTGTGCTGATACTGCTGGTGGTCTACGGCTACAGCTTTAACCTGATTACCAATCTCATCGCCGCTCCCTTTTACGGCATTCTCGCCGAGCGGGTTGCCGAGCGCGTTGCTGGCGTTGCGCCCAAAGAAGAATCACTCAGCTCACTGATAGTGCGCACACTCAAGCGCGAGCTGCTCAAGCTATGGTATTTCATCAGTCGTGGGCTGCTGGTGCTGATGTTAATGCTGGTGGTGTTTTTTATTCCTGCT
>ENA-UOVV01002391-UOVV01002391.1-compost-metagenome-genome-assembly--contig:-NODE-2391-length-10853-cov-4.378496_pt1 | contig 10853 bp, 10 predicted proteins | sample MGYA00238155_ERZ761577 | MGnify/ENA primary metagenome ERZ761577 (study PRJEB28898, sample SAMN06268775) | compost metagenome | isolation source: Emeryville, CA | place: USA:Emeryville, CA | collected...
CGCATCACCGGCGATCGCCAACAGGGCACGTCGCGCGGCGCCGGCTTCGAGTTCGTCCATGTCTGCATCGACGACGTCTCGCGCATCGCCTTCAGCCAGATTCTGCCCGACGAGCGCAAGGAAAGCGCCATCGTCTTGTACGGCTTTCACTTCTCGAGGAAGACGCAACACCCTCCCGGCCCTCGTCGCCGGTCAGGCAGAAGGCGAAGCGTTCCGCCGCGTGGTCGATCATCTCGTCACGTGCGTGGTGTGGCGCAGCGAGAACCAGCTCTTTCGCCACCGCGTTGGCGACCGGGGCACAGCACTGCACGCCGACGTGGAATCCGGCTTCGACCGCCCAAACGACGCGGCGTCATCCACGATGACATCGGCGATGCCGATGCGCATGACCTCCACACTGTCGAAGCACGCGGCCGTCAGAATGATTCGGCGGGCCGCAGACACCCCGATGCACTGCGCGACCAGCGGCGCGATTTGCGCCGGCGGCACGCCAAGCGGCGTTTCCGTGAGCGCGAACATGGCATCGAGCGCCACGACCACGAAATCCCCGGCACAGACGACCCCTCCCTCCCCCCATCGCCGCGCCTTCCACGAGCATCACCGTTGCCTGCGGAAGCTCGTTGATGGCATGAAAGAGCTCTCCGGCGCGGGGGCTGAATAAAGCCACCTCTTCACCTCCGCCTATCTTCCGAAAATATCGGACGTCGCCGCCTGCACAGAATGCGCCGCCTTTACCGCGGAAGGTCACGCCGCGGATCGACCTGTCGCCGCATATTGCAGCGGGGACTCCAGCAGCCATCGCGCTCAAGCAGCAGGTTCGCGGTCGAAGGCAGATTTGTCATGGCCACGCTCCCCTATCGAGCAACATTCAGTAGGATTTGGGCAAGCCCAGAACCTTTTCTGCGATGAAGCAAAGTATCAATTGAGGTGAAACGGGTGCGAGGCGGGGGAGCATCGCCTCCCTGAAATATCGCTCGACATGATATTCCTTAGCATACCCCATCCCGCCGAGGGTGAGAACCGCGGTTTCGCACGCGCGAAATCCCGCCTCCGCGCAGAAGAACTTGGCGGCGTTCGCCTCCGCGCCACAAGAGCGCCCCTGATCGTAGAGCCACGCACCGCGCTGATAAAGCAGGAACGCTGCCTCAAGATCGATCCAGCGTTGCGCCAGCGGGTGCTGGATCCCTTGGTTCATGCCGATGGGCCGGTCGAACACCACGCGCTCGCCGGCATAGCGGGCGGCACGCATAAGCGCTGCCCGCCCGAGACCGGTCGCTTCTGCCGAAATCAGCAGCCGCTCGGGGTTAAGGCCGTGCAGAATATAGTGGAAGCCACGCCCTTCCTCGCCGATACGGTCTTCGACCGGAATTTCCAGCCCGTCAATGAAGAGTTGGTTTGAATCGACGGCCTTGCGGCCGAGTTTGTCTATCTCGCGAACTTCCACGCGCCGGCGATCGAGATCTGTATAAAACAGGCTGAGTCCGTGTGAAGGCGGCCCTTCGGCACCGACCGGCGTTGTTCGTGCAAGCAGCATGATCTTGTCGGCTACCTGCGCCGTCGAGATCCATATCTTCTGTCCGTGCACGATATAGCGGTCGCCCTTGCGCTCAGCAAAAGTCCGCAGCTTAAGCGTATTCAGTCCCGTATTCGGCTCGGTGACCCCGAAACAGGCTTTGGTGCTGCCAGCAATGATGGGGGGCAGCCACCGCCCTTTCTGCTCGTCGGAGCCATGCACCACTACCGGATGCAGACCGAAAACGTTCATGTGAATGGCAGAAGCCCCGGAAAGACCCGCACCAGACGCGGCCACCGTCTCCATCATCAGGGCGGCTTCGGCGATCCCCAGGCCGGCACCGCCGTACTCCACCGGCATCGCGATGCCCAGCCAGCCAGCCTGCGCCATGGCCCGGTGGAAATCCTCGGGGAAACCGCCCTCACGATCCTTGCGCAGCCAGTACTCCTCGTCGAACGGTCTGCAGATATCTTCCACGGCACTCCGGATCGCGCGCTGTTCGTCAGTAAGTTCGAAATTCATGGCTTTGCCGCAAGCTTGACGGTTTCGAGCACCTGAGCGGTGTGCTCTCCCAGCGCCGGCGGCGCATAACGATAGGTAGCCGGTGTACGCGAAAGCTTGATCGGAGTGCCCACCGTGCGCACACCGTCGATGTCCACCACCATCTCGCGGTGCTGCGTATGAGGGTGGGCCACCACCGCGTCCAGCGTCTGCAATGGGCCGCACGGAACCCCCAGATCGCCCAGCTCGCGCGCGAGTTGCTGCGTCCCGCGAGATGCCAGGCGCTCCTCAAGGATCGCCCGCAATACCTCACGATTCACGCTGCGCGCTGCGTTATTGCGAAAGCGTGGATCCTCGACAATGTCATCCAGTTCCAAATAGCTGCACAGCTTGCGAAACTGCGGTTCGTTTCCGGCGCCGATAAAGATCAGCCCGTCGCTCGCCTGGAACAGGTCGTAGGGAACGATGTTCGGATGGGTATTACCGAAACGCGCCGGATTGCGGCCCGACAGGAAGTAGTTTGCCAGTTGCGGATGCAAGACCGAGATGCCGCAGTCGTACAACGACACATCGACAAACTGGCCCTGTCCGCTCCGGCTGCGCTCCTGAAGCGCGAGCAGAATACCGATGGCTGCGTTGAGGCCGGTAACGAGATCGACCACCGGTATTCCGACCCGCAACGGGCCTCCGCCGGTCTCGCCATTCACGCTCATGATACCGACCATGGCCTGAAGAACGGCATCGTAACCCGGCAGCCTCCCTAGCGGCCCAGTCTCGCCGAAGCCCGAAACGCAACAATGCACGAGACGGGGATAGCGCGACCTGATGGTCTCGGAGCCAAGTCCCCATCGCACCAGCGTTCCCGGCTTGAAATTGTCGATGAGCACATCCGCCTTGGCCAGAAGTTCTTCCAGGACCTGCCGTCCCTCGTGCGTCGACAAATCGAGCACGACGGAACGCTTGTTGCGGTTCAGACCGAGAAAATAGGATGCCGTCTCTCCATCGAAGGGGGGCCCCCAGGCGCGTGTGTCGTCGCCGGCGGGGCTTTCGATCTTCACCACGTCAGCACCATGATCCCCGAGAATCTGTGTGCAGAAAGGCCCCGCTAGAACGCGGCTGAGATCGACCACACTGATCCCGTGCAGCGCGCCGTTGTCAGTCGGCATGAGCCGCCTCCCGACTGCTCCTGGTGGCGTCCAGCTTCAGGATCGAACCCAGCAGCGTGATCGTGTACGGATGGCGGGGCTCCCGGAACAATGCGACGGTTTCCCGATCTTCCACTATCCTTCCTTCCTGCATGACGATGACGCGCGTCGCCAAATGTTCGACGACTGCGAGATTGTGGCTGATGAATACATAGGACAGGCTCAAGGTGCGGCGCACCTCGTCGAGCAGATTGAGGATTTGCGCCTGTACCGACACGTCGAGAGCAGAAGTGGGCTCGTCGCAGACCACAATCGAAGGCGATGTTATGAGAGCACGTGCGATGGCGACACGCTGACGCTGGCCACCGGAAAGCTGGGCTGGATACGCGTCGTACAGCCGCGCGGCAAGCCCCACGCGGTCGAGCATCCGCTTCACCTCGGCGCGATGGCTGGCCTGATCGCCGACACGATGGACACGCAGCGGCAACGAAATGATCTCTCCGACCGTCTTGCGTGGGTTCAGCGACGAATACGGATCCTGAAACACCGGCTGTACGCGACGCGTGAAGGCACGCCGATCCATCACCTCAAGGCCGGTTCCCTCAAACAGAACCTCGCCGGAAGTAGGGCGGTCCAGACCAAGCAGAATGCGGGCAAGGGTGGACTTGCCGCAACCCGATTCGCCGACGATGCCCAGAACCTCGCCCTTCTCCACTCGCAAAGAGACATTGTCGACAGCACGCAACATCCGCCGCGGCGAAAACAGACCACCGCGCATTCGGAATTCCCTCGATACGTCGCGCAGTTCAAAAAGGGGCGGGCTCATGAGGCGGCTCCTTGCGCGACCTCATAGAGCAGGCAGCGGACGCTGCGTCCATCTCCCATAAACCGTGTCGGGACTTCGCCACTTTCGCACGCATCGAAAACCCGATTACAGCGATTGCGGAATCCGCATCCGTCCGCCCCTCTGAAAACTGGCGATACCTGGCCCGGGATGGTGGGTAAGAGCCGGCCGCGCGTGTGCACCCCGGAAACCGGTATGCAACTGAGCAGGCCGCGCGTGTAGGGATGCAATGGATCGGACAGCACCCTGCCGACGGGGCCGTGCTCGACCACCTCGCCGGCATACATGACGGCAACGTTGTTCGCGATGCGCGCCACCACGCCGAAGTCATGCGTGATGATCAGCAGTGCCATGCCGAACTCTTCCTGCAACGAGACTAGCAGATCCAGGATCTGAAGCTGGATCGTCACATCAAGCGCGGTTGTAGGCTCGTCCGCGATCAACAGCTGCGGCTCGCACATCAGCGCCATCGCAATCATGACGCGCTGGCGCAGGCCTCCGGACAGCTCATAGGGATACATCGCCAGACGCTGCCTTGACGCGTCGATCCCGACCCGGTCGAGAAGTTCAGCAGCCCTGCCCAAGGCCTGCCGACGCGACGCACCAGTGTGACGGCGCAGCACTTCGGTGAGCTGTTCGCCGACGGTATAGGCCGGGTTCAGCGAGGTCATCGGGTCCTGAAAGATCATGGCAACCGTGTCGCCACGCAGATTACTCATCTGCTTTTCTTCCAGTTGCAGCAGATCGTTGCCGGCGATCTCAAGCACGTCTGCGTGGCGCCGCGCACGGACAGGCAGCAGACCCATCAACGCGAGAGAAGTCAGGGACTTGCCGCAACCCGACTCCCCGACGATCCCCAGCGTTTCCCCCGGAGCTATCGAGAGATCGACATTGCGCACCGGCCAGAGCGCGCCATGCACGGTGGGAATGTGGACATTCAACCCTTCGGCGCGCAGCACCATGTCAATTTCTCCCTTCGATCGCGTTCAGGTCCCGCAGGCCATCGCCCAGCAGGTTGATCGACAGGATGAGGACAAACAGGGCCGCGCCAGGGATCGTGATCACCCATGGGCTGAAATACATTACGTCCTTGCCCTCGGCGATCATCAGCCCCCAAGACGGCAGCGGCGCAGGCACGCCCAGTCCGAGGAAGGATAACGCCGCCTCCAGCAGGATGGCATGTGCGATCTCGAGCGTCGCCACCACGATCAGCGGGCCGTAGATGTTCGGCAGAATTTCCAGCAGGATTATCCTCGGCGTCGAGCAGCCGACGGCACGTGCGGCGGCGACATATTCCTGCGACCGGATTTGCTGCGTCGTGCTGCGCGCCACCACGGCGAAGCGTTCCCATAGGAGCAGGCCCAGCACGAGGATCACGATCTCGAGCGAGGAGCCAACGACGTTGACCACGGCGAGCGCGATCAGCACCAGTGGCATTGCCAGTCGCACCGTAATGACAAAGTCGATGGCGGCCTCTATCCGCCCGCCGAAGTAACCTGCGAGTACGCCGAGCGTGGTGCCGATGCAGCCTGCCATGACGGTGACGACCATCCCGACCAAGAGGGAAATGCGTGCGCCATAAACCAGCCTCGAAAGATAATCCCGCCCCAGATGGTCCGTCCCAAGCGGATGCTGCCACGATCCCACCGAGTCCCAGACCGGGGGAACGTGGCGGATCGCAAGGTTGCTATCGTAGGGATCGGCCAGTCCGAGCCAGGGAGCCGCAAGCGCGATCAGGGTGATCGTCCCAAGGATCGTGGCACCGATCGCGATGCTGGAATTGCCTGGCCGCGGGAAGGGTCGCCGGCGCATCCGTGCCGGGTCTTCCCCGTCGCGCGCCGGGGCAGGCGCCAGCGTCGAAGAACTCACGGTCATAGCGGACCTAACGTCTAGATCCGCGCATGCGCGGATCTAGCTTCGCATTGAGAAGATCGGCCAGCAGCGTGAGCATCACGAAGACGAGCGACAGAACCAAGACGATGGCCTGAACGACGGGAAAGTCGGCGCGCTGAACGGAAATCCAGCCGAGATACCCCACGCCGTGAAGAGCGAAGATGCTCTCAACCACGATCGACCCCCCCAGCATGAAGCCGAGCTGCACAGCCGCGACGGACACGACAGGAATGATTGCGTTGCGCAAAGCATGTTTGAGAATGATGCTCGACGGGCGCAGCCCCTTGGCTCGGGCAGTACGGATATAGTCGGCGCTCATGACTTCCAGCATGCCGGCGCGCGTCAGACGCATCAGCGCCGGCATAGCGAAATAAGCCAAGGTCACAGCAGGCAGAATGAAATGGCGCCAGCTGTCGTTGCCGGAAACCGGCAGCCATCTCAGCTTCACCCCAAAGACGACGATCAGCAGGAGCGCAAACCAGAAGGTAGGCATGGCCTGGCCGACCAGCGCGGTGCCGAGCGCGATCCGGTCGACCCAGGTTCCCGGCCGCATCGCCGCCAGAATCCCGAGGGGTATTGCGACAACGAGTGCGAGCACCAGCGCAAAAGCACCAAGACGCATGGTCACCGGCAGGCGGGCGGCCAGTAGATCGGCGACCGGCTCGTCGAAGAATACCGAGCGTCCCAGATCTCCCCGCAGGACCTGGCCCGCCCATTGAAGATACTGCGCCCATAACGGGCGGTCGAGGCCGTAGGCCTCGCGCAGGAGCTGCACGTCGAGCGCCGTGGCGTTCGCTCCGGCGAGCTCTTGCGCGAGATCGCCGGACAGGCGCAGCAGCGAGAAAGCGATGATCGAGACTGCGAAGGCGACCGCAAGCGCCAGAACGACGCGCCGAAGGAGGAATTCTAACATGCTCGCTTCCTCTCTCCGGCGCGCGTCCAGAGCATGCCAAACTCAGTCCCACGAGCAATCGAAGAATGTCGGCACTTCATCATAAGGCGCGCGAAACCGGAGACTCTCCACATAAGCATAATTGGTTACCGTGGTCGTTAGCGGCAGCCAGTATGCTTGTTCGGCGATACGCTTGAGAGCGAGATCGTAGCTGCGCTTGCGCACTTCCGGATCAAGCGACGTGTCGCCCGCCTTAACCCAAGCCGTAATCTCCGTATCCCGCGTCATGTCGTAACCGCCACCATCAAAATACATGCTGATGGCTGCCGAAACGTCACTCACCGAGTAGGAGCCCCAACTCAGCATGACGATCTGCGCCTCCCCGTTTTCCATCATGGTACGCACGATCGGCGACCGCAGGAAGCGCGTATTGAGACGGATACCGACTTTGGCAAGATCGGCTGCAACGGCCTCGGTCTCGCTCTTACCGGTATAGGCCACCATCGTCAGATCGAGGCCGTCGGGGTACCCCGCCTCAGCGAGCAACTGCCTGGCACGCTCCGGGTTATAATCATACTGCGTCACGTCGGATGTGCAGCCGAACTGCGCCGGGAAACAGGGTGAATGCAGCACGCGCGACTTGCCTTTGATGATATTATCGCGCAGCGACTGACGGTTCACAGCATAGGCAAAGGCCTTGCGGACACGAGCGTCCTGCAGGGGCGACGCACCGGAACGCCCCGCCGCGTCGAATGCAATGGCAACATAGCGCATCGTCTCCGCGCTTTCGACAGCCACGGACGGAAGCCCCGCAACCTTGTCGATTACATCGGAGGGGACACGCCAGATCCAGTCGATTTGGCCGGTCATCAGATTGGCGATCTGGGTATTGACGTCCGGAATGACCTTGACCTCAAGGGTCTTGATCTTCGGCTTTCCCTTGACGCTTCCTTCGAAATAGCCGTCGAAGCGCTCAAGGACAGCGCCCTGATCGGTCTCTTGGGACTTAACCATGTAAGGCCCTGTGCCAACCGGGTTGCGGATGACGCCGTCGCGCCCCACCTCAGCAAAATACCTGGCACTGTGGATGCCCATCTGGCTTGCCAGACTGTTGAGAGCGGTAGGGTTAGGTCGCGCGAGATAGACGCGAACCGTATAATCGTCCAGCTTCTCGGCACCCTTCATCCACTCAACGATGCTGCGCACTTTCACGCCGCTGTCGGGCTGAACCACCCGGTTGAACGTCTCCACGACGTCGTCGGCGCTGAAGGGATAGCCGTTGTGGAAGGTCACATCGTCGCGAAGGGAGAACTCTAGTGTAACGTCATCCAGCCAACGCCAACTCCTGGCCAACAAGGGCGAAATCTCGCCATTGAGGGGATCGATGTACAGCAGCGTATCATATACATGGCGCGCCATAATCAGGCCCTCGCGGGAGGCGCCGTAATACGGATCCATGTTTTCGTAGCTTTGAGTCCAGGCGATGCGAAGCGTGTCGCGGGAGGCAGCGATGCCGACATGCGGCATGAATGCTCCAAGCGACAAGGCAGCACACCCGCCCAGAAAATGGCGACGTTGCATTGGCCCACTCCATCAGGGGAGAATGATGCTGAAAAGCCTGCCCTCAAGGCAAGCCGGGAACGGCAGGAACGAAGCTGACAGACTCAGCCCAGGGGCGGCAGATGCGCGACCGCGTTATTGGCTTTCGCCGCCTCGTAATAGGTCATCCCGTCGACGACCTGTCCAGGCGTGCCATCCTCGTTCATCAGCTGCAGAGGTCCGTAGGAAATGATGAACGTATCGACCCAGTCAGGGTTGATCGCCTTGTGGACAGCACCGGCAGGCTCATAGACGTAGCCGCCGGCACGCACGACCGGCTCACCTTCGTACCACCACGTCCCCGACAGGGTCAGCAGCTCCACGGCGCCGTAATGCTTGTGGTCCGGAATGCCCTGAAAATTGACGCCCTCGCCAGTCTTGTAGCGCAACAGGATCGTCGAGCCATGCGTGACCGGATCCACCCGCAGGAGCTTGAACAGGGCATGCTCTTCGTAGCCAGGAAAGCTCGACCAAGGGATCTCGTTGGTGTCCACCACGATGAGGCCACTGTCGCCAGCCTGGCCGTGCGCGTACCCGGTTTCGTTCGACTTAACCTCGGTCATCCCACTCTCCTCCTTCTCCGATAGCACCGCCATGCCCCGCCTATTGATGGGCATGGTATTCAATTTGAATCTAAATATCGACAATCATTTTGTCAAGCTTGTTATTTTTTATGATTTTGTTATGAGATTTTTTCGTCGAGACTCACAATTTGGATTACAAGTATGTCAAATTTTTTATCAGGCATGAAGGCCCCAGAGGTAGCTATCCTCGGTGGGGGGCCGGTTGGTGTCAGCACGTCCATCCAGCTGTCTCGCTGGGGCATTCCTCACGTGCTCTTTGAACGAAACCGCGTACCCACGCAGCATCCCAAGTCCCGCGCCATCAACGTGCGAACCATGGAAATATTCCGCGAATGGGGGATCCATGATGCCGTGCGTGCCGCCGGCATGCAGCGGCCGCCGTTGCGCTTTTTCGGGCGCGATCTGGCGTCGCCTTGGGATCATGTAATGGATTCGACCAATCAGTACGGAGAGCTCGACGACGGGCGCTACAGCCCGCTTACGCTGCTCGTGAAACTATGCTCGCAGGATGCGCTCGAGCCAATTCTCAGGGACCATGCCCTCGCCTCTCCGCACGCAGATCTGCGCTTCGGCTGGAAGGTAAATGACTGGCGAGAGAGCGATCGTGGCGTGGTGCTGGAGGCGACCGAAATCGACTCCGATCGCAGCTGCAAGGTCGAAGCGCGCTATCTGATCGCCTGCGACGGAGCCCGCAGCAAGGTACGCAAGAGACTGGGCATAAGCTGTGAGGGCGAAGATGGTATTCAGGAAGCCGTCAGCGTGTTGTTCCGCTCACAGACGCTGGCGCAAAGGCTGGGAACCTACTCGGCCTTCGTTAACATCAACAATCCGGAAACGATCGGTAACGCCGTCATAGCACCTGTCGACGACGAGGGGCGGGCCGCCCTGCTCGGCCGGCCGAAGGTCATGGACGAGCAGCCTTTCGACATGATCGACTGGCAACGTCAACTGCATCTGGCCCTCGGCGATCCGCAAGCTGAGATAGATCTCATCGACACCCGAACGTGGCAGGTAGCGGTACAGATCGCGCAGACCTATCGGGCCGGCCCGATCTTTCTCGCAGGCGATGCCGCCCACCTCATGCCGCCGAACGGCGGTTTCAACATGAACACGGGCATCCAGGACATTCACAACCTGTGCTGGAAACTTGCCGGTGTCCTGCGGGGGTGGGCATCACCGGACCTGCTGGACACCTACACGTCGGAACGTCGTCCGGTCGCCGAGTTCAACGCAAGCGAGGCGGTGCTCAACTTCGAATCACACAATACGTCCGACACCGCCGGCAACTCCTCCTTCTACAGGCGCGAGCACTTCATCCACCCAGGCCTATCGCTGGGCTTTCGCTACAATGATGGGGCGCTCGTGCCGGAACCGGGGCAAAGTCCGAACGCGCGCTGGACAGCCGGGGAGTACCATCCCAACGCGATCCCGGGCGCACGCGCACCGCACATATGGCTAGAACGGGCTGGCGAGCGGATATCGGCCATCGATCTGTTCGGAAGCGCCTTTGTCATCTTCGGCCGAGCCGATAACCCGGCTGTGGCAGATGTGCTGGCGGCAGCGGAAAGCCGCGGCATTCCCGCACGGGCTTATACGGTCGGAACCGGAGGCGACTATGCCGTTTCCGAACAGGACTGGGGAACCCTCTATGGCACTTACAGTCTGGTCGTGATCCGTCCGGACGGTCATGTCGGCCTGCGACATGCGGAACTCTCCCCTCCGACAGCACAGGAAATCGACGCATGGTGGGACCGTCTCACGGGGCGAAAGACCCCTTCAGCGCGCCATGACAGACATCCGTCCCATATGTCCGCTGCGGGATAGCGCTAGGAATCTTTGACGGTGAGTCCATCGAACAGCGTATCGATGAGCCAGTTGGCAT
>ENA-UOVV01002405-UOVV01002405.1-compost-metagenome-genome-assembly--contig:-NODE-2405-length-10785-cov-6.298043_pt1 | contig 10785 bp, 11 predicted proteins | sample MGYA00238155_ERZ761577 | MGnify/ENA primary metagenome ERZ761577 (study PRJEB28898, sample SAMN06268775) | compost metagenome | isolation source: Emeryville, CA | place: USA:Emeryville, CA | collected...
CCGCCGAGACGGCCGACCTGCTCGAGGCACTGCGCCGCCGGCGCGGTCAGCGCGGCGCGCGGAACAGGTGGGCGATTTCCAGCGCCAGCCGATAGGGTTCCGGATCGTCGCGGTTGGTGAGCACCACCACGGTCAGGCGTTCCTTCGGCCAGCGCACCAGGACATTGCGGAAGCCGATGCTCTCGCCGCTGTGCCAGACGCTGTCGCCGTTGAGCCGCCAGCCGAAGCCGTAGTGCGGCACGTCCGGTTCGTCGGTGGCGGCGGCCGGGGCGAACATCCGCGCCAGCGACTCCGGCCGCAGCAGCCGGCCGTCGTACAGCGCCGCATCCCAGCGGGCCAGGTCGTCGATCGAGGAGTAGATGCCGCCGTCGCCCAGCACCGCGCTGGTGGGGCTCTGGTCGGTGCGCGTCCAGGCGCCGTCGACCTCGCTGTAGCCGTAGGCGCGGTCCGGGACCACGTCCACGCCCGCCTGGTGGGCCCGCGTGTGCGCCATGCCCAGCGGCAGGAAGATGCGCTCGCGCAGGAAGCGGGCGAAGTCCGTGCCCGAGGCGCGCCCGACCACCAGCGCCAGCAGCGCGTAGCCGCTGTTGCTGTAGCGGTAGGCGCTACCCGGCGGGAAGTAGGTGCGGTCCTGGCCTTCGAGGATGCGCAGCACGTCGGCGTCGCGCAGCTGCCGGTCCAGGCCGGGCGGCAGCGCGTCCTCGTAGTCGACCACGCCCGAGGTGTGGGCCAGCAGGTGGCGCAGCCTGACGCCGTCGGCGGCCGCGGGCAGGGACGGCAGCCAGCGTTTCACCGGATCGTCGAGCGTCAGCCTGCCGTCCTCGGCCAGCAGCAGGATCGCCGCGGCGGTGAACTGCTTGGTGATGGAGGCCAGGCGGTAATGGGTCCGCGGCCCCGCCGGCGTGCCCGCTTCCAGGTCGGCCATGCCGTAGCCACGGCGCACGACGGCCTGGCCGTCGCGCAGCACCAGCACCGACGCGCCCGGCACGCGGCCCTGGTAGTCGCGCATCAGCGCGTCGACCGCGGCGAGCGGGTCGGCCGGCGGCGCGGCGTGCGCGCCGGGCAGCGCGGCCAGCGCCAGCAACGGCAGCAGCGAGGGCAGGAAACGGGGCATGCGGTGCTCCTGTCGGTGCGTTCAGGCGGAAGGCCCGGCCTGCCGGGCGGCGATCCAGGCGTCGATCTTGGCTTCCAGCACGTCCAGCGGCACCGAGCCGTCCTTCAGCACCTCGGCGTGGAAGGCGCGCACGTCGAAACGGGGGCCGAGGGCGGACTCGGCCCGGCGGCGCAGTTCCATGATCTTCAGTTCGCCGATCTTGTAGGCCAGGGCCTGGCCGGGGATGGCCATGTAGCGTTCGGCCTCGGCCACCGCGTCGGTGCGGCTGGTGGCCGAGTTCTCCAGCATGTAGTCGATGACCTGCTCGCGGCTCCAGCCCTTGGCGTGCAGGCCGGTGTCCACCACCAGGCGGATCGCGCGCCACAGTTCGTTCTGCAGGTAGCCGAAGTACGAGTACGGGTCCTGGTACAGGCCCAGTTCGCGCCCCAGCGATTCGGCGTACAGGCCCCAGCCCTCGGTGAAGGCGGTTTCGCCGCCGAAGCGCCGGAACTTCGGCAGCCCCTCCAGTTCCTGCTGCAGCGCCAGCTGGAAGTGGTGGCCGGGGATGGCCTCGTGCAGGAACAGGTCCTCCGCGTCCCAGGTCTTGCGCGTGGGCAGGTCGTAGGTGTTGACGTAGAAGATGCCGGGGCGGCTGCCGTCCTCGCTCGGCCGCATGTACGAGCCGCCGGCGGCCGACTGGGCGCGGTAGGGCTCGACCGGGCGGATCTCGAAACCGGCGCGGGGCAGCAGCGAGAACAGCGCCGGCACCTTGGCCATCACCTTGCCTTCCAGGCCGCGGTAGTGCGCCAGCAGGGCGGCCTCGTCCCCGAACTGGAAGCGCTCGTCCTCCTGCATGAAGCGGAAGAACTTCTGCATCGAGCCGCGGAACCGGACCTGATTCATCACCTGGCGGATCTGGCCGTGGATCCGCGCCACCTCGTCCAGGCCGATGCGGTGGATCTGCTCGGGCGTCAGCTCGGTGGTGGTGCTCTGCCGCGCGTTCCATGCGTACCAGGCCGCGCCGTCGGGCAGCGCGCCCAGGCCGTCGCTGGCGCGCGCGGCGGGCAGGTACTCGGTGGCGATGAAGCCGCGCAGGCGCCGGTAGGCCGGCATCAGCCGGTGCTCGATCAGCCGCCGGTACTCGGCCGCCAGGCGCTCGCGCTCGGCCTGCGGGATGTCGGCGGGCATGTCGCGGATGGGTGCCCAGAACAGGGTGTCCTCCGCGGTGGGCCTGATCAGCGCGTCCAGCTGCGGCAGCACCTTCTCCATCAGCGGGCGCGGCTGCACCACGCCGGCGGCCATGCCCGCGCGCATGTTGGCGATGGCCTGGTCGAACAGCGCCGGCACCCCCAGCGCGCGGCGGGCCCAGGCGTCGTAGTCGCGCACGGTGCGGAACGGCTGCGCGCTGGTGCCCGAGCCGAGCATCGCCACCAGGGTGGCGGGGTTGTTGAACTGGTTGACCGGCAGCATCCACCCGGGGAAGCGCTCGGCCTCCAGCGCGTCGCGCGCGTTGCGCACGAAGATGCGGTAGCTGATCAGGTCCTGGCCGGACAGGCCGTCCTCGCCCACCGCCTCCACCCGCGCCAGCCACTCGGCGGTGAAGCTGCGGCTCTGCTCGCGGAAGGCGGGCGAGAGGTAGTTGGGCAGCTGGTCGTTGTAGCGCGGGTCGCCTTGGAAGGTGGCCTGCAGCGGATTGAGCCGGAGCGACGCTTCCCAGTACTCCTCGTACAGCCGCTGCAGGTGCCGGGCCTTGTCCCCGGCGGTGGCCGCCTGCGCCGGGCGCTGCGACTGGCGCGCCGCGTCGGCGGTGGCGGGAACGAGCGCGGCGGCCAGCGGCAGGGCCAGCCAGGCCAGCAGCCCGGCGCGGACACGGGGAAGCGGATGCATGCGGTACTCCGTCGGTGCCAGCCCGGGAGCTTGCCGCATCGCGCCGGCGCAGGCCAGCGCCGCGCGCTCAGGCCGCGGCCTGAGCGCGCAGCTGGCGCGCGCGCTCGGCGCCCAGGTAGGCCCGGATGCCGCGGCGCATCAGGTACAGCAGGGGGATCAGCGCGATCGCGCACAGCATCTTGTAGGCGTAGTTGAGCGTGCTCACCGCCAGGAACAGCGAAATGGGCCACTTCTGCGGGCCGAGCACGAAGGCGATCCAGATCACCACGAAGCTGTCCACCAGCTGCGAGATCGCGGTCGAGCCGGTGGCGCGCAGCCACACCATGCGTTCGCCGGTGGCACGGCGGATGCGGTGGAACACCGCCACGTCCACCAGCTGGCCGACCAGGAAGGCGACCAGCGAGCCGGCCACGATCCACATGCCCTGGCCGAACACCGCGGCGTAGGCGGCCTGGAAGTCCGGCACGCCCTGGGCGCTGGCCGACTCGCGCCACCACTGCGCCGGCACCAGCTCGATGGCGGCGAAGGCGAACATGAAGGCGTAGGCGATGATCCCGGCGGTGAGCCAGGACAGGAAACGCACGCCGCGGCGGCCGTAGAACTCGTTGATGGTGTCGGTGAGGATGAACACCACCGGCCACAGCAGGGTGCCGGCGGTGAAGCTGAGCGAACCGGACTGGCCGAACAGGTTCCACTGCCAGGGCTGCAGGCCCAGGGTGTCTTCCAGGGCAAAGATCTTCACCCCGATGAACTCGGCCAGCACCGCATTGGCGCAGAAGAACGCGGCCAGGGCGATGAACAGCAGGACCGCTCGGTCCTCGATCAGGCGCAGGGCGCCGGCCTGGCTCACTTGCGTTCCCCGGCGCGGGTGAAGGGCATGGTCTCCGGGGCGACCGCGCCGCCGGAGATGATGAAGCTCATGGCCTGGTCCACGGTCCAGTCGGTGGGGGTGAGCAGTTCCACCGGCACCACCTCCAGGTAGCCGGACGTGGGGTTGGGCGTGGTCGGCACGTATACCGCGGCCAGCTCGCGCCCGGTGCCTTCCTCGCGCAGCACCCGGGTGACCAGGCCGATGGACTTCATTTCCCGGTGCGGGAAGTCGATCAGGACCACCCGCTGGGTGCTGCCCGGCTTGGTCTGCAGGATGTCCAGCAGCTTGCGCGCGCTGGTGTAGATCACGTTGGCCAGCGGCACCCGCGCGATCAGTGCCTCGAACCAGCCCAGCAGGCGCTGGCCGATCACCCGCCGCGCCAGCATGCCCACGCCCAGGATCACCAGCACCGTGGCTAGCATGGCGATGGTGTTCTGCACCCACTGCGCGTTGAACCAGCCCAGCGAGTCGGGGAAGGACTCGGCGATGCGCTGCGACATCGGCGCCACCCAGGGGCTGCTGATGCCCGAAAGCATGCCGAACACGAACTTCACCACCACCCAGGTCAGCCAGATCGGCAGCAGGGTCAGCAGACCGGTCAGGAACAGGCGTTGCAGCGAGGCGCGCTGCGGGGCGGGGGTGTCGGGGGCCATGGCGGCATTGTACCCGTGGCGCCGGGCTGCACCGGGTGTCCTTGGGTGGCGCGCACACACGGCGGCGCCGCCCGGCCAGGGGCGGGGGCCGGGTGCGGCGCGGAGGGCGAGGGGGGCAGGCCGCCCGGGGTTCCGGGTGGCCGGGTTCAGGCCGGGCGGGGGGCGCTGGCCGCCGGTCCCGGCCGGCGGTCCGGCTTGCGCCGCACATAGACTTGCTTGCGCACCCGGGCGACGACTTCGCCGTCGCGGTCCAGGATCTCGTTCTCGAACCAGTGCAGGTACTTCTGCCCATCGGCGGTGCGCGCCCGGACCAGCTCCAGGATGGCGTCGTCCACCTCGAAGCTGGCCTGGACCGTGCCGCGGCCGGGTTTGACGAACTCGATCTCGGCGGCCTTGTCCCAGACGAAATAGTCCCGGCCCAGGCACTGCATCAGCAGCAGCATCCAGAACGGGTCGGTCATTGCGAACAGGCTGCCGCCGAAGTGGGTGCCCACGTAGTTGCGGTTCCAGGGCCGCATCCGCAGCTCGACCCGGGCCCGGCGCCAGTCCCGCGACAGCTCGGCGACATGGATGCCGGTGAACAGGAACGGGGGCCACAGGTTCATGCCCAGGCGCAGGTGGGAAGGCTTCATGGCGGGGGACGGTGGTGCGGGGCGCCGTACTATAAGGTATGGAGCGTGGGGCCGGCGTTGGCCCATGCGGCCTTCTCCTGCCCCGTATGGTCGCTGCGCTAGACTGTCGCCCTTCCCGGGCCCGGTGGGCCCTGTCGACGGATCAAGACCTCCGAATGAGCTGGCTCAGCAAACTGATGCCCTCGGGCATCCGCACCGATACCGGCGCAAGCCGCAAGCGCAACGTGCCCGAAGGCCTGTGGGAGAAGTGCGACAGTTGCGGCGCGGTCCTGTACCGGCCGGAGCTGGAGGAGAACCTGGAGGTGTGCCCCAAGTGCGCCCACCACCGGCCGATCCGGGCCCGTGCCCGCCTGGCCGCCCTGTTCGACCCCGGCAGCACCACCGAACTGGCCGCCACCCTGGCGCCGACGGACGTGCTCAAGTTCAAGGATTCCAAGCGCTACGCCGACCGCATCAAGGCCACCCAGAAGGCCACCGGCGAGTACGACGCCATGGTCGCCATGTCCGGCCTGCTCAAGGGCCGGCCGCTGGTGGCCAGCGCCTTCGACTTCGCCTACATGGGCGGTTCGATGGGCTCGGTGGTGGGGGAGAAGTTCGCCCTGGCCGGCGAGCATGCCCTGCGCACCGGCGCGCCCTTCGTCAATTTCTCCGCCAGCGGCGGCGCGCGCATGCAGGAGAGCCTGTTCTCGCTGATGCAGATGGCCAAGACCTCGGCCGTGCTGGGCCGCCTGCGCGACGCCGGCATCCCCTACATCTCGGTGCTGACCCACCCGACCACCGGCGGCGTCTCGGCCAGCCTGGCCATGCTGGGCGACATCAACATCGCCGAGCCGGGCGCCCAGATCGGCTTTGCCGGCCCGCGCGTGATCGAGCAGACCGTGCGCGAGAAGCTGCCCGAGGGCTTCCAGCGCGCCGAGTTCCTGCTCGAGCACGGTGCCATCGACCAGATCTGCGACCGCCGCGAGCTGCGCGACCGCCTGGCCGACCTGCTGGCGATGCTGACCCGCCAGCCGCGACCGCAGGCGGACCGGGACGCGGCATGAGCGGGCGGCGCTACTTCGGTACCGACGGCATCCGCGGCCGGGTGGGGCAGGGGCCGATCTCGGCTGATTTCGTCCTGCGCCTGGGCAATGCCCTGGGCCGGGTACTGGCCGCGGCCCGCCCGGGCCGGCCCACCGTGGTGATCGGCAAGGACACCCGGATCTCCGGCTACATGTTCGAGTCGGCGCTGGAGGCCGGCCTGGTGGCCGCCGGGGTGGACGTGCAGCTGCTGGGGCCGATGCCGACCCCGGCGGTGGCCTTCCTGACCCGGACCCTGGGCGCGGACGCGGGCATCGTCATCAGCGCCTCGCACAACCCGCATTACGACAACGGCATCAAGTTCTTCTCCGCCGAGGGCGAGAAGCTGGACGACGCCACCGAGCTGGCGATCGAGGCCGCGCTGGACGAGCCCTTCGCCACCGTCGAGTCCGAGCGCCTGGGCAAGGCGATCCGGGCCCGCGACGCGGTCGGCCGCTACATCGAGTTCTGCAAGGCCTCGGTGCCGCGCGGCTTCGACCTGCGCGGGTTGAAGGTCGTGCTGGACTGCGCGCACGGCGCGACCTACCACATCGCCCCGCTGCTGTTCCGCGAGCTGGGCGCCCAGGTCACCGCCATCGGCGCGGCTCCGGACGGGATCAACATCAACGCCGGGGTCGGCTCGATGCACATCGACAACCTGGCCGCCAAGGTCACCGAGGTCGGCGCCGACCTGGGCATCGCCTTCGACGGCGACGGCGACCGGGTGCTGATGGTCGACGACCGCGGCCAGGTGGTCGACGGCGACGGCCTGCTTTACGTGCTGGCCCGGGCCTGGCAGGCCAGCGGCCGCCTGCGCGGGCCGGTGGTGGGCACGCTGATGACCAACTACGGCCTGGAGAAGGCCCTGGACGAGGCCGGGATCGGCTTCGTCCGCGCCAAGGTCGGCGACCGCTACGTCCACCAGGCCCTGGTCGAGGGCGGCGGCGTGCTCGGCGGCGAGGCCTCCGGCCACCTGCTGTGCCTGGACCGCGCCACCACCGGCGACGCCATCATCAGCGCCCTGCAGGTGCTGGACGTGCTGCGCCGCGCCGGGCTGGGCCTGCGCGAGGCGGTGGCCGGGCTGGCCATGCTGCCGCAGAAGACGGTCAACGTCCGCCTGGACGGGGCCTCGGCCAAGGCCGTGGTCGAGGCCGAGGGCGTGGTCCGCGCCCTGGCCGCGGCGCAGGACTCCATCCGCGGCCGGGGCAGGGCGTTCCTGCGTCCCTCCGGCACCGAGCCGGTGGTCAGGGTCACGGTCGAGGCCGACGAGGCCGGGCTGATGGAGCAGACCCTGGAAGCACTGGCCGCGGCCGTCCGTCAAGCGGCCGCCTGATCACGATCAAAGCACGGTTAACCGGGGGCGTGGTCAAATCCGCCCTCTGCTTTCCCCTGGAACCACCATGAGCGCACGTATTCCCACCCTGGACATCACCCGGTTCGATACCGACCGGGACGCCTTCGTCGCCGAGCTCGGCGCGGCGTACCGCGAGTGGGGCTTTGCCGGGATCCGCAACCACGGCATCCCCCAGGCCGAGATCGACGCGGCCTATGACGCCTTCAAGGCCTTCTTCGCCCTGCCCGAGGAAGTGAAGAAGAAGTACCACGTGCCCGGCATCGGTGGCGCCCGCGGCTATACCCCGTTCGGGGTGGAAACGGCCAAGGATTCCAAGCACTTCGACCTGAAGGAGTTCTGGCACATCGGCCGCGAGATCCCTGACGACTCCCCGTACCGCGAGGTCATGCCGCCGAACGTGTGGCCGGAGGAGGTGCCGGAGTTCCGCGAGCGCGGCTACGCCCTGTACCAGAAGCTGGACGCGCTGGGTTCGCGGGTGCTGCAGGCCCTGGCCCTGCACATCGGCCTGCCGCAGGACTGGTTCGCCGACAAGACCAACTACGGCAACTCGATCCTGCGCCCGATCCATTACCCGCCGATCACCGCCGACGACATCCCCAACGTGCGCGCCGGCGCCCATGGCGACATCAACCTGATCACCCTGCTGGTCGGCGCCAGCGCCGCCGGCCTGGAGGTGCGCTCGCACGCGGGCGAGTGGGTGCCGTTCACCGCCGACGAGGACACCATCGTGGTCAACATCGGCGACATGCTGCAGCGCCTGACCAACCACGTGTACCCGTCCACCATCCACCGCGTGGTCAATCCCCCGGGCGAGCTGGCGTGCCAGCCGCGCTACTCGGTGCCGTTCTTCCTGCACCCGAACCCGGACTTCCTGATCGACGTGCTGCCCTCGTGCATCACCCCGGACAACCCGAACCGGTACCCGGAACCGATCACCGCGCACGGTTTCCTCGAGCAGCGGCTGCGCGAAATCAAGCTGAAATAAGTGCTGTCCAGCGTTGTCAGGGAGCGGTTTCCCGCTCCCTCACGTATCCTTGCCGGCCTCCCCCTCGTTGTTTCGGAGTCGTGCATGCGCCGCAAGATCGTCGCGGGCAACTGGAAGCTTCACGGCACCCGCGATTTCGCCACTTCCCTGGTGGCCGAAATCGCCGCGGGCCTGCCGGTGGGTGACGTGGAGCTGGTGATCCTGCCGCCCTTGCCCTACCTGGGCGACCTGATCGAGGACTTCGAGGGCAGCCCGCTGCGTTTTGGCGCCCAGGACGTGAGCGCCAACGAGCAGGGGGCCTACACCGGCGAGGTCTCGGCGCGGATGCTGGTGGACGTGGGCGCCCACTACGGCCTGGTCGGCCACTCCGAGCGCCGCCGCTACCACTTCGAGGACTCGGAGCTGGTCGCGCGCAAGTTCCGGGCCGCCATCAACGCCGGGCTGTGCCCGATCCTGTGCCTGGGCGAGCAGCTGGACGAGCGCCAGGCCGGGCGGGCCGAGGAGGTCATCGCCGGCCAGCTGCGGCCGGTGCTGGACCTGGTCGGGGTCGAGGGCTTTGCCAGAGCGATGGTTTCCTACGAGCCGGTCTGGGCCATCGGCACCGGGCATACCGCCACCCCGGAGCAGGCCCAGGCCATGCACGCCTTCATCCGTGGCCAGATCGCCGCCCACGATGCTACAATCGCCGATTCCCTGCCCATCCTGTATGGCGGCAGCGTGAAGCCCGACAACGCCGGCGCCCTGTGTGGCCAGCCGGACGTGGACGGCGGGCTGATCGGTGGCGCCGCACTGGTGGCCGCGGACTTCCTGGCCATTGCCCGGGCGGTAGCCTCCGCCCGGTAGTCGAGACCGCAGACTATGCTGATGACGATCCTCAACGTGGTGTACGTGCTGGTGGCGATCGCCATGATCGCCCTGATCCTGCTCCAGCGCGGCGCCGGCGCCGCCGCCGGTTCGGGCTTCGGGGCGGGGGCTTCGGGCACCGTGTTCGGCGCCCGCGGGGCCTCCAACTTCCTGTCCAAGAGCACCAAGTGGCTGGCCGTGGTGTTCTTCGGCATCAGCCTGTTCATGGCCTGGCACGCGACCCACAACGCCCGTCCGGCGGCCGCCGCCAGCCTGGGCGTGATGTCCGGCGTGGCTGGGCAGCAGGCGGTCCCGGCTGCTGCCGCCCCCGGTGAGCTGGCTCCCGCGGCCGAGGTTCCGGCCCCGGCTGCCGCCTCGGAAGTGCCGGCGGCCCAGGCGCAGGAAGAAAACGCGGAAGAAGGCGCCACTTCTGCGCAGTAACCGCGTACAATGCCGGCCGCGCCGCGCGCCGGCAGCCGTCTTAGCCCAGGTGGCGGAATTGGTAGACGCACTACCTTGAGGTGGTAGCGACGAGAGTCGTAGGGGTTCGAGTCCCCTCTTGGGCACCAATACATCGCCGGAAGGCCTGCCTCCCGGCCCGAAAGCCCGCCCCAGGCGGGCTTTCTGCTTTGAGCGGCATGGATTTTTGGGTGACAGGATTGTCGCGGGAGCGTTTACTAGGCCGGGCGGTAACCGCTACAATTCCGCTGCTGTGCACAAAGCGTGCAGGGAGCGGCCAGGGCCGCTCCCTGTATTGCATGGCGGAACCCCGTGGCCTGGCCGCGGCAGGAAACACGACGGGCGAAGCCGCGCTGGCCGCGGCATCGCCAACCAGGTCCGGCCCGTCCGGACAGAGGCAAGAGAGAACCACACCGTGCTGGCCCAATACCTGCCGACCCTGTTGTTCCTGATTGTGGCGACCGGCATCGGCGTCGCGCTGATCATCATCGGTCGGCTGCTCGGCCCGCGTGCCCCGGACGCGGAGAAGCTGTCGGCTTACGAGTGCGGCTTCGAGGCCTTCGAAGACGCGCGCATGAAGTTCGACGTGCGCTACTACCTGATCGCCATCCAGTTCATCGTGTTTGACCTGGAAATCATTTTCATCGTGCCGTGGACCCTGGTGTTCCAGGATCTGGGCGCCCGCGCACTGGTCACGATGGGCCTGTTCGTCGGGATGCTGTTCCTCGGCTTTGTCTACGTTTGGAAGAAGGGAGCGCTCGAATGGGAGTGATCCAGACCATCGATCGCCTGATGACCAACCCGATCCCGGAAGGGCGGGTGGACGACATCCTGCGCCCCGAGGGTGACAACCCGCTGCTGGAAAAGGGCTACGTGACCACCAGCGTGGACGCGCTGGTCAACTGGGCCCGCACCGGCTCGATGTGGCCGATGACCTTCGGCCTGGCCT
>ENA-UOVV01002406-UOVV01002406.1-compost-metagenome-genome-assembly--contig:-NODE-2406-length-10778-cov-4.380304_pt1 | contig 10778 bp, 10 predicted proteins | sample MGYA00238155_ERZ761577 | MGnify/ENA primary metagenome ERZ761577 (study PRJEB28898, sample SAMN06268775) | compost metagenome | isolation source: Emeryville, CA | place: USA:Emeryville, CA | collected...
CATAGCGCATACGCCGCCTTGCAGGAACCGTTCGGCGAGGCGTGCGGCCGGAGATGGACTGGGCTTCTGCCGCCGGATGGTGACACGCCTCGAAGAGGAGACCCGGATCGGCAAGGGTGGGACCCTGGCGGCGCAGCTGTCGCGGCTCGACCTGATCGTGCTCGACGAGCTCGGTTATCTGCCGTTCGCCCGTTCGGGAGGGCAGTTGCTGTTCCACCTGGTCAGCAAGCTCTATGAGCGCACCAGCGTCATCATCACCACGAACCTCGCCTTCGGCGAGTGGCCTACCGTGTTCGGCGATCCCAAGATGACCACGGCGCTGCTCGACCGCGTCACCCACCACTGCGATATCATCGAGACCGGCAACGATAGCTGGCGCTTCAAAAACCGCAGCTGACCGCCACCTTCGGCGCCTTCAAAAATCTATCTTGCGCTGCGCGCGCCTCCGGTCGGGCTACGCCCGCCCTCCGCCGCACGCAGCGCAAGGCCATCCTCAACAAACCAGCATCATATCCGATAAGGGGGTCCCTCTTCGACGCCGATCGGGGGTCCCTTTTGAACGCCGTTTGACATCCCGGGGCCCCGTATAACGGCTTAGCCGATCGCGGGCCCGCGCTGGTAGGTGCGCGGGGGAAGGCCGGCGTGCAGCCACGTGACCAGCGTGACGATGTCGAACACCGGCACGCCGAAGCGCTTCTGGATCGCCGCCGAATAGGGCGACAGCCTCGTGCATTCGCTGACGATCGCGCCGACCGTGGGGTTCTGCGTCAGCAGTTCCTCGGCCATGAGGAGCGTTTCGTTTTCCTGCGCGGCCCGGTCCACGGTCGGGGAGTCGGTGCGCACGTTGCGCTTAAACTCGCCCCGGGGGTTCATGCCGACGATCGGCACGTCCCGCTTGAGGCCGACCCCCTCGAAATGGGCGTCGGTGAGCGAATCCCGGTCCGCGGTCAGCACGCCGACGGTCTTGCCCGGAGGCAGCAGCGAGCGCGCCAGCGGGATTTGCAGGAGGCTGGACGTGGCGATCGGCACGGGCAGCCTCGCGACGAGCTGCTTGTGGATCTTGGCCAGGAAGCCGCACGAGGTGGTGAGGCCGTCGACCCCGAGGTCGATCAATTCCTCCGCCGCCACGACGAAATTCTCCAGCATGCTCGCCGCGTCGCCCTCGACGACGCGCGCCGGCGTCGCACCGCGCACGACGCCGTACTGGACGGGAAACGGCCATGTCTGCGCATAGCCCGTGTCGCCGGGAACGCGCTCGAACTTCGTGTCGAGAATGAGGATCCCGATCGTAAGGCCGTGGACGGCTTTCCCAGGTCTTTCACGCATGGCGATATCCTTCGAGTCCCGTGTCCGATCACGCTTCGGACCTTGCCTGCCGCCGCCGGTTGAGAGAGAGGACCCCGGCCACGACGAGCGTGTTGACGACCGTGACCGCGACGGCGAGGGCCGCGATCTGCGGGAAGGTGCCGCCGTCCCACAGGTCCAGCATCACCTGCCCCAACACCGGCGTCCGTGTGCTGCCGAGCAGCGCCGAAACGGTCAGCTCGCCCATGATCAGCGAAAACAGCACGATCCAGCCGGCCATGAGCCCCGGGAGCATCAGCGGAAAGGAGATCCTGAAGAAGGTCTTGGCCGGGGTGGCGCCGCAAACCTGCGACGCCTCGCCGAGATCGCGCCCGATCTGCGCCGCCGCCGCGTTGGTCGACCGCACGGCCTGCGGCAGATACATCACCAGATAGGCCATCAGCAGCATCAGGAACGTGCCTTGCAGCCGGAACGGCGCCGCCGCGAAGGTCAGCAGGAAGCCGACGCCGATCACCGTATGCGGAATGGCCGCGGGCAAGGCGGTGACCGCATCGGCGATGCGCGCGACGACCCCGGCATGGCGCTCGATGAACAGGGTGACGATCGCCCCGACGAAGATCGCGATCGTCGCCCCGACGCTCGACAGAAGGAGGCTGTTGACGAAGGCCCGGGACGTCAGGCTGTTTTCGAACAGCACCGTCCGGAAATGCTGGAAGCCGAGGGTGTGGAAATTGATCGAGGGCAGCCAGTAGGGCTGAAGCGAGACCAGGAACAGGCTGGAGACCGGCAGGACCGTGGTGCTGACGATGAACAGCCACATCAGGAGGCGCGCGATCCAGCGGCCGCGGCCGAGCTCCACCAGCGCCTGCTTCTGCCCCCTGCCGCCTATGCGCGCGTGCTTTCCGCGCCCGACCAGCGACGCCTGCAAGAGCACGGCGACCTGCACGAAGGCCATGAGCATCAGGCTCAGCACGAGCGCCACGTCCATGCGAGGCGGATAGGACGAATAGATCAGCCGGAAGATGCGCACGGAAACCACGTCGATGCGCGCCCCGCTCCCGATCACCACCGGCACCGAAAACAGCGCGACGCCGGCGATCAGCGTCAGCAGGAAGGCGGCTCCGATTGCCGGGAGCACCAGCGGCAGGGTCACCCGGACCAGGGTCCTGGCCGGCGAGGCGCCGCTGATGCGGGAAGCCTCCTCCAGCACCGGATCGAGATTGCGCAGGGCGGCCGCGACGATGAGGTAGCCGTAGGGGACCAGGCACAGGGTGGCGACGAAGATCATGCCCTTCATCGAATAGATGTTGAACAGCGGGCCCGCGCCCTGCACGCCCATGCCCGACGCCAGCCAGCGCCAGAAGACATTGATGAACCCGCCGGTCGGCGCCAGCAGGAAGACCCACCCTATCGCCGTGGCGATCAGCGGCACCAGGAGCGGGATCAGCGGCAGCAGCTCCGACATCAGCCCGAAGCTGGCGTCGGTGCGCTCGTTCAGCCAGGCGAGCAGCGTCCCGATGGCGACGGCGGCCGTCGTGCTGAAGCCGACGAGAATGGCGGTGTTCCAGAATATTTCGGCCGTCGCGGCATCGGAGAACACGGCGCCGAACGCGTCGAGGGTGAAATGGCCGTCGGGAAAGAAGACCCGCGCGACCATTGCGCCCAGCGGATAGACGATGATGAAGGTCGTGACGGCGACGACAAGGAAGACGGCGACGGTGAAGATCACCTGCCAGGAACGGCCGCTTGTCGCGGCGGCGCTCATGCGTCTTCCTCCGCCAGCAACCTCAGCTTGGCCTTGTCGACGGCCATGTAGACGTCGTCGCCTTCGGCGATCTCCGGGCTTTCCATCGACTGGACGAAGAACTGCCGGTCGCCGAACGCCACCACATATTCGGAGAAGGCGCCGAGATAGATGGAGCGTTGCAGGCGCCCCTTGAAAACGTTGGGCTGGCCCGCCGCGGACTGCGGCGCCAGGCTCAGCTTTTCGGGGCGCAGCACGGCAAGGGCACGGTCTCCCGGGCGCAATTCGCCCATGGACGCATCGAGCCGGGCGACCAGCGCCCCCAGCTCCGTGTCGAGAAGGGCCTCCCCGTTCCCGATGCGGCTGACCGTCACCGGCAGGAAATTGGTCGCGCCGAGGAAGCTCGCCACATAGCGGCTGTCGGGACGCTCATAGACCTCGCGCGGCGTGCCGATCTGGGCCACGGCGCCCTGGCGCATGACCACGATCTTGTGTGCCAGCGCCGTCGCCTCGGACTGGTCATGGGTGACGTAGAGCGCGGAGAAGCCGAGCTCGCGCTGCAGGTTCAGCAATTCGAAGCGCACCGCCTCGCGCACCTTGGCGTCCACATTGGACAGGGGCTCGTCGAAGAGGATGAGCTGGTCGCCGGAGGCAAGCGCTCTGGCGAGCGCCACGCGCTGCTGCTGGCCGCCGCTGAGCTGGCCGGGATAGCGCGAAGCGAGCTCGCCGCACCGGACCATTTCCAGCGCGCGCCCAACATGCCCCTTCACGTCGGGCCGCTTCCGGTTGCGCAGGGGATAGGCGATATTGTCGAACACCGTCATATGCGGCCAGAGCGCATAGGACTGGAACACCATGCTCAACCCGCGGTTTTCCGGTGGCACGGCGATCTTCTGCGCACTGTCGAAGACCGTGCGGCCGGCGATCTCGATGCGGCCCCGATCCGGCTTCTCGAGGCCGGCCACGCTGCGCAGCAGCGTGGTCTTTCCGCAGCCGCTCGGGCCGAGCAGGACAACGAACTCACCCTCTTGCACGAGCATCGATACATCGCCGAGCGCCGTGACCGTGCTATGCCTGGACCGGAAGCTCTTTGAAACTCCGGCAATGTCGACGAGTGCCTTCGTTCCGGGGGGCGAGGCGTTGACCATCATCGGCTCCCGCTCCCGGCGCTCAGTTCAGCCCAAGCGCCTTGGCAACGGCATCGGCAGCCTCGCCCGTCGGGATGTTCGAGCTGTGGTAGTCCTTCGGCAGCTCCATCGCGTTGGGAATGTTGCTCAGCACCGAGGCGCCGCCGCCGTCGTTGAACAGGCTCTGGCCCTGCGGCGACATCAGGAAATCGAGGAACAGGCGGGCGGCGTTGGGATGCGGCGCGGCGGCGGCGATGCCGCCCTTCAGCTCCGAACCCGTCGCCGGGGACAGCACGACGTCCTTCAGCTTCGCGCCGGCGGCCTGCAACGGCACGATGGCCTGGCGGTTGGCCGGGAAGAGAAGCGCGCCCTCGCCGGCGGCCAGTTGCTGCGCCCCGGGCTGGACGCTGGGGACCAGGTGCAGGTTCTGCGCCTGGAGCTTCTGGAGGAACTCGACGCCGTAGGTATCCATGATCAGCTTGGCCCAGCCCATATAGGCCGGAACCGTGCGCACGTCGGTGAAGAGGATCTTGTCCTTCCACTTCGGATCGAGCAGGTCCTCCCAGGATTTGGGCGCATCGGCGTCGCTGACCAGATCGCCGTTCCAGGCGACGGTGACGGCGTTGACGCCGATCAGCGCGAACTTGCCGTCGAAATTCGCCGCAGGCCAGTTCTTCAGCGAAGGCAGACCCTCGACGGTGGCGATCCAGCCCTTCGATGAGGCAAGATCGAGGAAGGCGGGCTGCGCGATGACGATGACGTCGGCAACGACCGAACCTGCCTCGGCCTCGGCTGCGAAACGCTGCCCCAGCGGGCCCGACGCCACACGCACGATGTCGACCGTGATGCCGTATTTCTGCTTGAAGGCTTCCGAGACGCGCGCCGCGGCGTCGGGCGAGCTGGCGACGTAATAGGTGACCGACCCTTCGGCCTTGGCGTCCTTGACGACCTGCTCCCAGTTGGAATCGGCGGCCGCGAGCGACGTCGCAAACAACGACGCGGCAAGAAGCCCCGTCATCCGGGCACAAAACTTCGAGAGAACTCCCATCGTCTTTCCCTTTCTCTTTTCACGTTTCGGAACGAGAATCCGGGTTCTCGCCCCTTTGATGTCCGTTCCATCTTCATCGGCCGGATATCGCTGCCGTCGGCGGAAGCCGAAGCGCATGCCGTCGGGAAACCTGATCGCGGCCGGCGGGGCGACCGAAGCCCGGCCGGCCGGCGCGCGTTCCGCGCCCTTGCGCTGAACGACGCATCCATGGGCGGCAAAGTCGCGAACCGGGCCTGGTCACGGACGCGATCGCGAAGGAACAGGCCGACGCTCGACGCCATGAGACCCATCACCGTCCCGCGCCGCGCCCCCCCGGTTCAGGCCGCGAGGCTGACGCCGGAAACCTTGAGGTTGTATTTCCTGTCGAGACCGAGATCCTGGAAGATGCGCAGGCCCTTGGCCAGCGCTTCCGGGCTGACCTCGTTCAGCGGCTTGCGCAGCTTGCCCGAAGGCAGCCCGACCGCGCGCATCAGCGACTTCACCGCGACCGGATTGATCGCCGAATAGGTGTAGTGGAGCAGCGGCAGCAGGCGCAGATACTCGCTGCGGAAGCCCTCCGCCTCGGCATAGCTTTTCCACGGCCTGGAGATGGTCGCCATCTCGGCGGGCGCGAGATTGCCCGTCATGTTGGCGGTGCCGTGGCCGCCGAGGCTCATGGTTGGCACGACAAGGCCCAGATTGGGGCTGTCGCAGCACATCACCGCCACGTCGGGCCGCGCCGCCAGCACCTGCGCGACCTGGCCGACGCGGGTGGTCGACTCCTTGTGGACGACATAGTTCGGATGCTTGAAGATGCGCAGCAGATTGTCCCAATGCAGGTCGGTCTTCACCCGCGGCGGGTTGTTGTAGATGCCGAGCGGCAGGTCGGTGGCGTCGGCGACGTCGAGGAAAAAGCCCTCGATGTCGGCCTCCGGCGCGCAGATATAGGCCGGCGCCGCCAGGATCGCGCCGTCGGCGCCGTTGTCCCTGGCGAAGCGGACGTTCTGGATCGTCGCCTCGGTGTTGTTGCCGGTGCAGCCGAAGAAAATCGGCATCCTGCCCGACTTCATCCTCGACGTCTCGACGATGATCGCCTTGCGCTCGTCGGCGGTGAGCATCGACACTTCGCCGGTCGATCCCATGATGAGGACGGCGCCGGTGTCGTTGGCCTCGTGGAAGGAAAGCAGGTCGCGGAACGCCTCGAAATCCACCGATCCGTCGGCGTTGAACGGGGTGATCAGGGCGACAAACGAGCCGGTCAGCTTCTGTCTTCCAGGCATGCGGGCTCTCTCCATGGATGTCGCGGAACGGCGATGAAACGATGACTCGAACATTGCTTGAAACGACGCTTCAGTCAATGTTAAAGAAAGCGCATAGTAGGAAAAAGGGATCGCCGGCGGGCGGGGAACCGGCAATATTGTTTCTGTACGGAAAGCTGCGGCGCGCATCCCGGGTCGGCCCGCTATGGAAGAGAGAAGACACCTTTGAGCTTGCGGCAGAGAAACGACGAGGCGGCCGTTGCGGACAAGGCGAGCGAGTGGGCGCATGCCGACGCCGCCGCCTTTCAGCAGCGGGAGCCGGACAACGCGCGGTCGCGGCTGCTCGCCGTCGCCACCGAGATCGCCTGGAAGAATGGCATCGACGCCATCAGGACGCGCGAGATAACGCGGCTTGCAAACGCCAATTCGTCGTCGATCAACTATTATTTCGGCTCCAGGGACGGGCTCGCCCGCGAAATCCTCCTCGGCCTGATGGGGCCGTATGTGAGCGCGAGGCTGAAATGTCTCGACGACTATGAGAAAGGCGCGACGACGATCGAGATCGAAAAGGTCATCGAGGCGCTGGTGAGGCCGATGGTGACGCTGAGCCGCGCGGAGATGGGCGAGCGGCCGCTGATCCGCATCCTCATGCAGGTCCGGGGCCATCCCGAGATGATGATGAACTCGGTCTTTGCCGAGAAGGTCGATCCCGTGGCGTTGCGCTTCATCAACGCCATGAGCCGGGCGCTTCCCGGCATGGACAGGGCGACGCTGTTCTGGCGCTACAACTTCATGCTGGGGGCGATCATGCAGATCCTGATGGATTCCGACAGCGGCTCGATGCGCCTTCACAGGCTCTCTAGCGGGATCTGCGACACAAGCGACGACGAGCGCATCGTGCGGGAGCTGGTCGGCTTCCTGGCCGGCGGGATGAAGGCGCCGGAGTCCGTGAACCCCGACGCCGCGCAGCGGGCGTGACCGTGCGCCCGGCCGCGGCAGGCGTGCCGATATCGAGATAGAGCATTTCCAGCAAAAGCGCGTAGCGGTTTTGCGTCCAGAAATGCGGCAGAAACAAAGAGATAGAGCGGTTCCGCCGATTCCGTTGAAACCAGAACCGCTCTAGCGCAGCGGGATCGCCAGGTTCGCCCATGGGCCAGGTTTTCGATTGCATCGTCGTCGGCGGCGGCCTGGTCGGCTCGGCGGTCGCCTATGGCGTGTGCAGCGCCGGCGGCACGGTGGCCCTGCTCGACGAGGGCGATGTCGCTTATCGCGCCTCACGCGGAAATTTCGGCCAGCTATGGGTCCAGGGCAAGGGCCGTGGAAAGCCGCCCTATGCGGAATTGACGAAGGCCGCCGCCATGGCCTGGGCCGGGTTCGCCGCCCGGCTCGAGGCCGAGAGCGGCATCGACGTGTACTATCGCGGCACCGGCGGCTTCTGGTTCGGTTTCGCGCCGAAGGACGTCGAGGACCGCGCCGCGATGATGGAGGACATCGGCGCGGCCAGCGGCATCCCCTACCGCATGGTGGAGCCGGCGGAGCTGAGGAAGATCCTGCCGCGGATCGGCGACGCGGTCGTCGGCGCCAGCTTCTGCCCGCTCGACGGGGACGTGAACCCGCTTTACGCGCTCCGCGCGCTGCACGCCGCGATCGGCCGCGGGGGCGGCCGCATCGTCAATGGCGCGCCCGCGCTGGCGGTGGAGCCCGCTGCGGAGGGATTCGTCGCCCGCACCGCCACGCAAAGCATAAGCGGTCGGCGCGTCGTCCTCGCCGCGGGGCTCGGCAATCCGGCCCTGGGCCGGCCGCTCGGGCTCGACATCCCCGTCAGTCCGCTGCGGGGCCAGATCCTCGTCACCGAAAGGGTGGAACCGTTCCTGCCGGTCTGCACCAACAAGCTGCGGCAGACGCCGGAAGGCACGGTCATGTTCGGCTCGACCGAGGAGGAAGCCGGCTTCGACGACGGCACGACCCACGCCGCGATGGTGAAGCTCGCCAGGCGCGGCATCGAGACCTTCCCGATGCTGGCGCAAGCCAGGCTGGTGCGCCATTGGGCCGCGCTGCGGATCATGACGCCGGACGGGCTGCCGATCTATCAGGAATCGCGGAGCCATCCGGGCGCCTTCGTCGTGACCTGCCACAGCGGAGTCACCCTCATCCCGGTTCACGCGCGCGTCGTCGGCCCCTGGGTGCTGGGCCGGCAGGACATTCCGGCGCTGCTCGATCACCCTGTTTTTTCGGCGTCCCGATTCGATGGAAAGCGAGGCCCGCGATGAGCGGCACGGGATTCTTCAAGGCCGTTCCGGCGCTGAAGCGGGAGGGCGGCTCGGTGAGCATCCGCATAGACGACCGCGCCTGCACGGTGCGGGCGGGACTGTCCGTCGCGGCGGCGCTGCTGGAGCAGGGGGCGGTTCGTTTCCGGCGAACGCCGGTCAGCGGCGCGCCCAGGGCGCCGCTGTGCATGATGGGCGTGTGCTTCGAGTGCCTGCTCGAGATAGACGGCGTCGCCAATTCCCAGAGCTGCCTGATCGAGGTCCGCGACGGCATGCGGATCAGGACGCAGGACGGGGCCGCGCGCCTTGCCAGCATGACGGAAGGAACCGCGCCGTGACGGACCGCCCGGACGTGCTGATCGTCGGCGCCGGCCCGGCCGGCATGCAGGCGGCGTTGCGCTGCCGTGCGCTGGGGCTTTCGGTCGCCCTGCTCGACGAGCAAGGCGGGCCGGGCGGCCAGATCTTCCGGCATATCGAGCACGCCGACCAGCGCGCGCGAAAAGTGTTCGGAGACGACTATGCCGCGGGACACGCGCTCGCGCGCGACTTCCTCGGCAGCGGCACGACCTATCTGCGCCATGCGAGGGTGTGGGAAGTCGCGCCCGGGCCGCTGGTCTATGCGCTGGTCGGCGGGCATTCGAGGGTGTTCGAGCCGCGCCGCGTCATTCTCGCCACCGGCGCCATGGAAAGACCCGCGCCGGCGCCCGGCTGGACGTTGCCTGGCGTCATCGGCGCCGGTGCCGCGCAGATCCTGATGAAATCCTCCGGGCTGGTGCCGGAAGGCCCCTTCGTCCTCGCCGGGTCGGGGCCGCTGCTCTACCTGCTGGCCCAGCAGCTTCTGCGGGTCGGCGCAAGGCCGGCGGCCCTCGTCGACACGACGTCGCCGGGCAATCGCATGCGCGCCGTCGGCCCTCTGGCGGGCGCTCTCGGCTCCTGGCGGGTGCTGCTCAAGGGCCTGGGGATGCTGGGCGACATCAGGCGCGCCGGCATACCCGTCTATGCCGGCGCCACGCATCTCGCCTTCGAAGGCGACGGGCGCGTGACCGGCGTGGCCTTTCGGCACCGCGGCCGGCCGCACGCGCTCCCGGCCAACGTGGTGCTGACGCATCAGGGCGTCGTCCCCGACACGCAGCTCACGCGGGCGCTGCGCGTTCCCCATGCGTGGTCGGACAGCCAGTTGTGCTGGCTGCCCGCGACCAGCGCCCTCGGCGAGCTGTCGTCCGCACAGGGGATATTCCTTGCCGGCGACGCGGCGGGCATCGCCGGCGCGCAAGCCGCCCGCCTGCGCGGCGAGGTCTGCGCCTGGGCCGTCGGCGAACAACTCGGCGTGGTCGATCCCCGCCGAAGGGCCCGCGAGACGGACGCCCTGCTCCGCCGGCTCGAGCGGTGGAGGGCCCTGCGGAAATTCCTCGACACGCTCTATCGCCCCGCCGACGGGCAAAGGATCCCGGACGACGACGTCCTCGTCTGCCGCTGCGAGGAAATCAGCGCCGGCACGATCCGCGGCTTCGTGAGGGAGGGCTGTCTGGGCCCCAACCAGGCCAAGGCATTCGGCCGCTGCGGCATGGGCCCGTGCCAGGGACGCCAATGCGGCCTGGCGATGGCCGAGATCATCGCCGACGAACGCGGCGTGGAGGTCGGGCAGGTTGACGTCCTGCGCGCCCGCTTCCCCGTGAAGCCCGTCATGCTCCAGGACCTGATCGTCTGACTTTTACGGGATGGCCCCTCCCCTCCAGCTATGGCGCCGGTGTGTTTGAGGGGAAGGAGCAACCGATGCCCGTCGCGACCCTTGGGATCGCGGAAAATGCGGCGTTCTTCCGATCGCGGAATGGGGCTGGGATTCGACAGGCGCCGGATGGTGGAGCTGAGGACGGTGGTAGTTCGCCGGCAAAGGCGCGGAACTCCGGCATAGTTGAAGCGGCGATTGGCCGTTACACCCACTTTCACACCTACTGCGCCGTCACGCGGCTCCTTCCTCTCGCGCTCAGCGGGGCACAGACCGATTTCGCATAGGAGCGGAGCAGTCCTGATTGACGATGACGAGCACGG
>ENA-UOVV01002407-UOVV01002407.1-compost-metagenome-genome-assembly--contig:-NODE-2407-length-10772-cov-3.019408_pt1 | contig 10772 bp, 8 predicted proteins | sample MGYA00238155_ERZ761577 | MGnify/ENA primary metagenome ERZ761577 (study PRJEB28898, sample SAMN06268775) | compost metagenome | isolation source: Emeryville, CA | place: USA:Emeryville, CA | collected...
AACCTGTTTCTGACGCACCTTTCGTTCATCTGCACTGCCACACCGACTATTCCATGCTCGATGGGGCTTGCGACATCCCCACGCTCCTGGACACCGCCTCTCGCATGGAGATGCCTGCCATCGCCATGAGCGACCACGGCAATCTCTTCGGTGCGGTCGAGTTCTACAACACCGCGAAGGCCAAGGGCGTGAAACCCATCATTGGGTGCGAGGTGTACGTCACTCCAGGCAAACTTACGGATCGCAAGGAAGGGGATGGCTACAACCACCTGGTTCTGTTGGCCGAAACGCAGGAAGGCTACAAGAACCTCATCAACCTCGTTTCCACGGCCTATACCGACGGCTTTTACTATAAGCCCCGCATTGATAAGGACTTACTCTCCCGCCATGCAAAGGGCATCATCTGCACCTCGGCCTGCCTGAAGGGCGATATCAACGAAGCGGTAGTCCGTGGCAGGTACGACGAGGCGAAGCGTCTTGCGTACGAGTATCAGGACATCTTCGGGAAAGGGAACTTCTTCCTCGAACTCCAGGACCACGGCTTGCAGGACGACCCCATCGTCATGCGGGACATCGTCCGTCTAGCCCGCGACACCGGGATGCCGCTGGTGGCCACGAACGATTCGCACTACATCGAGAAGCGCGATTCCCGCCTGCAGGAGGTGCTCATCTGCATCTCCACGGGAACCACGATGTCCGACCCGCGGCGTATGCGGTTCGACAGCCAGGAGTTCTATCTCAAGTCCAAAGAGGAAATGCTGCGGATCTTCGGCGAAGTACCGGAGGCCGTCACCAATCCCTGGGAAATCGCGCAACGTTGTGACGTAAAGCTCGAAAAAGTTCCCGACCCCTTCCCCCGTTTCAATGTGCCCGACGGGCATACCGTCGACACCTATTTCGAGTACGTCGCCCGTCAGGGCTTCGAGTCTCGGCGCGTCGGCCTGCAGGCGCTGGCCGCCAAAGGGCAGTTGAAGCACTCAATGGCGGAATACGAAGAGCGCCTCGATCGCGAAATCAAGCTGATCCAGAGCATGAAGTTCCCCGGATACTTTCTGATTGTCTGGGACTTCATCCGCTACGCCCGATCCAAGGGGATCCCTGTTGGCCCGGGCCGTGGTTCCGCCGCGGGAAGCCTGGTCTCGTATTGCATGCGGATCACCGACATCGACCCGCTGCCCTACAACCTCCTGTTCGAACGTTTTCTGAATCCGGAACGCATCAGCTTCCCTGACGTTGACGTGGATTTCTGCACCCGGCGTCGTGGCGAGGTGATTCAGTACGTCACCGAAAAATACGGGCGCGAACAGGTCGCACAAATCATCACCTTCAACTCCCTGGGAGCCAAGGGTGCCATCAAGGACGTTGGCCGCGTCCTCGACATGAGCTTTGCGGAGGTGGATCGCATCACCAAGATGATCCCCCCCGTGCTCAACATCAAGCTCAAGGATGCCATCGAGCAGGAACCGAACCTGCGCGACGCATCGGCGAAAGATCCTCGGGTGAAGGAAGTGCTGGAGCTTGCCCAGCGCCTCGAGGGCAAGGCGCGGAACGCGGGCGTGCACGCCGCAGGAGTGGTGATCTCGCCCATCCCCCTGAAAGAAATCGTTCCTCTCTACAAGACGAACAAGGACGAAATTGTCACCCAGTACGACATGGGTGGCCTCGAAAAACTCGCGCTGCTCAAGATGGACTTCCTGGGTCTTACCACCCTCACCATCATTGAGGATGCGGTCAAGCTCATAGAGAAAACGCGCGGCATCAAGATCGTACTGGAGGAGATCCCGCTCGACGACGAAAAGGCCTATCAGATCTTCTCGCGCGCCCTCACCAGCGGCGTTTTCCAGTTTGAATCCAGCGGCATGCGCGACGTCTTGCGCCGCTACGAGCCGAACCGCATTGAAGACCTCATCGCGCTGAACGCCCTCTATCGTCCCGGCCCCATTCAGGGCGGCATGGTCGACGACTTCATCGAGCGAAAGCACGGCAGGAAGAAGGTGGTCTACGAACTGCCGGAACTGGAGCCCATCCTCGCCGAGACCTACGGAGTCATCGTCTACCAGGAACAGGTAATGCAGATCGCCAACGTTCTGGCGGGCTACTCCCTCGGCGAAGCCGATATCTTGCGCCGCGCCATGGGCAAGAAGAAGGCCGAGGAGATGGACAAGCAGCGCCAGCGCTTCCTGCAAGGCGCTCGCGAACGCAAGTTCAACGAAAAGAAGGCCGAGCACATCTTCGACCTCATGGCGCAATTTGCGGGTTATGGCTTCAACAAGTCACACTCCGCAGCCTACGCCTACCTGGCCTACATCACCGGTTATCTCAAGGCCCATTATCCGGTGGAATTCATGGCCGCCCTGCTGACCTCGGAAACGGGCAACACCGCCAAGGTGGTGAAGTACATCCAGGAATGCCGGGAAATGAAGATCGACGTGCTTCCTCCCGACGTCAACGCCTCCGACTGGAGCTTCACTCCCGACGGAAATGCGATCCGCTTCGGCCTCGGAGCCATCAAGAACGTCGGCCAGGGAGCGGTGGAAGCCATCTGCGAAGCACGCTCCAGAGTGGGCAAGTTCACGAATCTGTACCAGTTCTGCGAAGAAATCGATCCGGCTGCGCTGAATCGCCGGGTACTGGAAAGCCTCATCAAGGCCGGTGCGATGGACGGGCTCGAAGGTACGCGCGCCCAAAACTTCGAGGCGGTGGAATCCGCTCTCGAAGCCGCGGTAAAGGTGTGGCGCGACAAGCAGAGCGGACAAAGCGGACTCTTCGGCTTCGGTGATAGCGACACTTCCGAAGTCTCAAGCCGCCCGCTTCCGCGAGTGCCCGATTGGGATGCCCGCACGTCGCTCGGCTATGAAAAGGAGCTTCTGGGCTTCTACGTCACCGGCCACCCGCTCGACGAATACCGGGATATCGTCACGGAACTGCGCACACACGAGAGTGACGGGCTCGAAGATCTCCAGCGAGGGCACGAAGTGAAGCTCTGCGGCGTGTTCACCTCCATCCAGCGCCGCCGCAACAAAGAGGGCCGTCCATGGTGCTCCATGATGCTGGAAGACTGGCTGGGCTCGGTCGACATGGTGTGCTTTGCCAAGAACTACGAGCAGCTTACCGACCTGATCCGCGAAGATGAGGCCGTCCTGGTTACTGGCCTTGTCTTTCCCGAGGAAAACGGGCCCCCCAAGATTTCCGTGCAGGATGTGGTGCCGCTGAAGAACGCCTGCGTGCGCTTTCCGTTGCTGGTATCCATCCGTCTGCCCCTGGCAGGGACTCCCGAGGCGGTCACCACGCGTACGGACCGGCTTCGTGAGCTCTTCGACCGTAAACGTGGCGACACGGAAGTGCATCTATTGGTGGAGAAGCCCAAACAATACATCGCCACAATGCCGCTGGAAGTGCGCATCCGCCCGGATAAGGAGTTCCTGGCCGAACTGGCCAAGCTCTGCGGCGACGACGCGTACCAGGTGATTAGTGGCGGATTCTAGGCTCGTTAGACAACTGGAGGAATGGACCAAGGGATGGCGGAAGCAGCAACAATCGCGGTGCGGGTGAATGGCGAGGAGAAGCAGGTTCCGGAGGGAACCACAATCCTCGCATTGCTTCATCTGCTCGACATCAACGAGAAACGGGTAGCCGTCGAATGGAACCGTCGTATCGTCAAATCCGACACCTGGGCGGCGTCTCTGGTGCAGTCCGGAGATGAAATAGAAGTAGTGCATTTTGTGGGCGGGGGAAGGTAGCCCACAACCCATCGCGGTTTGCTTCCATCGCCAAACCCAATCGGTACCAAATTGTTCTAACGCAAGGAGATAAGGCCTCTAAAGTCTTGACACAGGGGGGCTCTCAAGTACAATCTGAATGGCGGACATTCAGAAACGGATTAGGGCAAAAATGTCAAAACCACGGAAGGCAAGACCAGCTCCCATTTCGGCCGAAGAGACGTATTCCAGCAGCGAAGTAGCAGCCATCTCCCAGGTGAGTTTGCGGCAGCTGCAATGGTGGGATGAGCAGAACGTTGTTTCCCCGCGTCATGAGGGCCACAAGCGTGTGTATCTGGTCCAGGAAGTCGTGGAAATCAGCCTCATCGCGGAGCTGCGCCGGAAGGGATTTTCTCTGCAAAAGATTCGCCGCGTGCTGGACTACCTGCAACGGGAACTGGGTAGCCGCCTGCGCGAGGTGCTGGCCGGCACTTCTGACCTGCACCTGCTCACCGACGGGAAATCCGTGTATCTGGAGCGCAACCACGAGCAGATCATCGACATTCTGAAGAACGCAACCCAGCCGATGTTCCTCGTGTGTGTTACCGACCAGGTTCGCCGTCTCAGTGAACTCCGGATTCCCACTCCAGCCGCTCCCCGCAAACCGAACCGATCTGTGGAGTTGCCTCGGGAATCGAAATCCTTCGTGAAGGTTGGATGAGCGCGGGTTCTGATCGCATAACAGTTTACCGGCAAGACATGTGTGGGCCCGGTGGCTGGGCTATTCTGAAATTTGGCAGTTTAGGCCCGTGGTGCGTCGCGTTCTCGTGACGCACTGCGATTCCCAGTCACGCCTAACACTATCTCTATGCACCGTGCTCTTTCCACACACCTCTTTGTTCATCATCGTCTGACGACGGCAATGCTGCAGCGGATCTTGTCCGCAGGCGTTAGTGCGGTGGAGATATTCTGTGCACGTCAGCATCTGGACTATTTCAACCGCCAGCAGGTCAATGAGATAGCCTCCTTCTTGCGGGATGCTCCCCTCCGCGTTCATTCCGTGCATCTCCCGATGTTCAACGACGAACACTGGGGGAAGGGCGGGCCCGCGAGCATCGTTGACATCGCCAACCCATCCAAGCCGAAGCGCATCGCCGCAGTGGACGAAGTCAAACGTGCTCTCGACCTGGCGGATTCCTTCCCATTTCGTTTCGCGGTCCAGCACCTCGGGGTTGGCTTCGATGATGAGTGGAGCATGCGGAAGGTGGACGCTGCCTTTTCTTCCCTGGAAGAGCTGAAGTCTTTTGGACGTCAGCGCGGCGTGGAAATCCTTGTCGAAAATATTCCCAACGCGCTTTCGAGCGCCCAGAAGTTGAATGAATTCTTTCAGTTGACGCACCTGAATCTGGGGGTGTGCTTCGACGTCGGCCACGCCAACCTGATGGAGGGCGTGGAAGCGGCGTTCGAGTTGCTGGAAGATCGTATCTGCTCCCTGCACGTCCACGACAACGATGGATCCAAGGATAAGCATCTCTTCCCGGGATTCCATAAAGAGGGTACGGTGGACTGGAAGCGAACCATGGAATTGTTGCGTCGTGGCGCTGACAAGTATCCGTTGCTGCTGGAGCTCAAAGAAGATCCCTCAATGTCCGATCCTTTGGGCAAGGCTATTGGCGTCTTCGACTGGCTGGAGAATTTGTCATGAACACCCCATCGCAGGGCTCCACTCCCCGCATCCGGATCGTAGATGCGGCCCGCTACGTCGGCGAGACTGTTGCTGTCGCCGGCTGGCTCTATAACTTGCGTAAGTCGGGCAAAGTCGTCTTCCCGATTCTACGGGACGGCACCGGTTTGATGCAGTGCGTTGGCGTGAAGGCCGAACTCCCGGAAGAAGTCTTCGATACCATCAAGCGCCTGACGCAGGAGTCCTCCGTGATTCTCACCGGAACCATCCGGGCGGAGGAAAGGGCGCCGGGCGGATATGAAATGGATATCCAGTCCGTCGAGGTGCTGCAGCGGGTTCCGGAAGAGCAACCCTACCCCATCACCCCGAAGGAACACGGCATCGAGTTCCTGATGGACCACCGGCATCTCTGGCTGCGCAGTCGCCGCCAGCATGCCATTCTCCGGGTCCGCCACGAGGTGATCCGGGCGGTGCGGGATTTCTTCGACAACGATGGCTTTACGCTGATCGACGCCCCCATCTTCACTCCGGCTTCCTGCGAGGGGACCACCACGCTGTTCGAAGTGAACTACTTCGACGATGAGAAGGTCTACCTCACGCAGTCTGGACAGCTATACGCCGAGGCGGCCGCCATGGCATTCGGAAAAGCCTATTGCTTTGGCCCGACCTTCCGCGCGGAGAAGTCGAAGACACGCCGCCACCTTACCGAGTTCTGGATGGTGGAGCCGGAGATCGCTTACGCAACCATTGAGGACGTGAAGCAGCTGGCGGAGCGCTTCGTGTGCTACGTGGTGGGGCGGGTTCTGGAGAACCGGCGGGAAGAGCTCAAAGTGCTCGAACGCGACACCACCAAGCTGGAAGCCTGCCTACCGCCCTTCCCTCGGATGAGCTACGACGAAGCCGTCGCTTTCCTGCAGGCTAACGGCAGCGACATTCAATGGGGCAGTGACTTCGGCGGCACCGACGAAACCATTCTGACCCAGGCGCAGGATCGCCCGATCATGGTGGATCGATTCCCCACGGCGATCAAGGCCTTCTATATGCAGCCCGACCCCGATCGCCCGGAAGTTGCTCTGGGCGTGGACGTTCTGGCTCCGGAAGGGTATGGCGAGATTATCGGCGGCGGACAGCGTATCCACGATCTGGACCTGTTGTTGTCACGGCTGCGGGAGCATAACCTGCCCCAGGAGCCCTTCGACTGGTACATTGATTTGCGCCGTTTTGGCAGTGTGCCGCACGGCGGATTCGGCATGGGTATTGAGCGCTGCGTCGCCTGGTTGTGCGGGTTGGAGCACGTTCGGGAAACCACCGCGTTCCCCCGAATGCTCTACAGAACCAAGCCCTAACCGACTGGTACCAGAACTGCAATTCTGGTACGGATCCGTTTCTTCGCCTCAGCTAAATTTCCGCGGAACCGCGCGTATCCCAGTAGAGGTGGATACACGTGGCCTATCGTGGTCGAGACGTTGCGAATAAGGGATGGATGGCGGAGTGCACCGGATGGGTGCTGGTGATTACCGGCATTCTGCTCGCGGTCACTGCGGGGCGGGAAGCCGCGCTGCTCTTCGTCAGTGCCGATTCCTGGGCGCAAGCGGAAGCGACGGTGCTGCGAACCCACATCACTCCCGCGAAAGGGTCCGGCCTGGCTCTTTTCGGTGATAGGAAATCCGGCTTTGCTGTCCGGCAGGACTTCGTGTACTTCCGCAAAGGCCATCGCCACCAGGGATCGGTGCTGCTGGGTACCTACGAATCCGAACAGGATGCGCAACTCGCTGTGGAAACCGCTACCCGCCCTGGGCGAACCCGCCGGATCTGGGTAGACGCAGCCAATCCTACTCAGGTGCGTCTGGATCAGACACAGGCCAGCGAGGGGTGGCCGAAAGCCTTCTTCCTCAAGATAGGGCTGCGTGCCGATACGGAACAGAAAGAAGCCGTCCGCATCCCGTCTGACAACGTGCCAAACGTAGCTCCCGGAGCCTAGCCGCAGGACGCTGCTATTCGCTGTCCTTCTTGTCCTCGTGAGAGGAGTACTGCTTGGTCGGGGGATTCATCGTGATCGGGATCGTCTTTTCCTGTTCGTAGATCTCGTGGTATTCCCCGTAGGTCTGGTAGCCCTTTGCGATTACCTGGATCAGGATCTTCCCCTGCGGGATGGGAGGAACCGACACGGTTCCCTCGTTCGAGGTCCGCAGTTCATAAGAAGTGATGATCTTCTTCCCCAGTTTTGCGACAGACCGGCCCTCCACGAAGCGGACAATCACGCTCGCCCTCGGGATGGGCTTTTCGCGGTGGTTCCGTACCTCAACGGTAATCGTGGTCAGGTCGTCGGAGTCCTGAGCTGGTGCAGGCATTGCCAGCGCCAGTCCTAATACGCACAGCAGCAGTAAATGCAAAGCGGCGGGCATGTGTCTATTATTGCAGAGGCTGTCCATTGGTTCTCCGGTCGGAAGCTCTCACGACGGCAAGGCCACGACTTTCAGGTGCTTCACTGAGCAATTCCACTCCCGCTAAATCACGAAACGGCGGTGCTGGCCATTACAGGCGCAGATGGCCTCCGCTGCGCGATATCCGCTAATGACCGCACCTTCCATGGTGGAGGGCCAGCCGGTGTTCGTCCATTCTCCGGCCAGGAAAAGGTTTGAGAACTCCGTGCGGGGGCCGGGGCGCTTGGCTTCAAAGCCGGGGGACGCGACAAAGGTGGCGTGCGTTTCCCGGATCACCCAGGAATCGAGCAGTTTCGCTTCGGATACATCAGGGAGGAAATCCGCCATTTCCCGAACCGCCAGCGCCACAACTTCTTCTTTCTTCATCGTTTCCAGCGCGTGAGCGGCGCTTACCACCAGGCTCAGCATGTGCCCGTCTTCCCTCGAGAAGAACCACTGCATGGTGCGTCCGAGCAGGGCGGCATGAGGCAGATCTGTGACCTTGCGGTCGAAACGCAAATGGATTCCGGCGATGGGCGATTGCGCGACACCTTCCATTCCCGTGCGGAGAGCGGGGAGCAGAGCACCCAGACGCGGGAAGGGAAGTGCGCTGACATAGACGTCGGCCTCGACGCGCCCCGCCGCCAGATTCATGGCGTTCAGGTGTCGAGCGTCATGGTCGAAGCCGGTGACGGCGGCGCCAAAGTGGAGGTGCAGGTTGGGCTTGCGGGTCCAGTGCTCGGCGGCATGCAGGTCCCCGAGCAGGACGCGCGGAACCCCCATCTGGTAGTTGGTGTCGGAAGCAAGGAAGCCCAGGTGGACGAGGCGAATTCCCTGCCACGCGGAGATCTCGCCCAGGTTGGCATTGACCGCGCTGATGAGGACCGGCTCCCAGAAACCCCGGATGGTGCCCTCGGTTTGGCCGTGCCTCTTCAGCCAGGACTCCATGGTTTCGGAGTCGAGGAGAGGGCCCCGGGCGTACTCCCGCTGGACGGCGCGCATACCCCGGGCGATGGCCAGTTTGTCGCCGAGGGAGAGGAACTTCAGCTTCAGGAAGCCGCCGATCATGTGCAGCGGAGCGGGCAGGGAGCCCGGCTTCAGCGTGCTGGATCGTCCTCCCGGTTCGAGGAAGGTGTAATCGGAATAGAAGTCGATGAGATGATCGACGCCGATTCTGCGATAGAGGTCCAAGAGATTGGAGCAGCAGCGCAGGAGGATGTGCTGGGAGTTATCCAGCCGCTCTTTGCCGCCCCCGTTTCGAGGCATGGCGTAGGAGGCGGCGCGGCCTCCCGGGAACTGCCTGGACTCGTAGACGTGTACTTCGTAGCCTTCCTCCGCCAACATCCATGCGGCGGACAAGCCAGCGAGACCCCCGCCCGCAATTGCAACCTTCAACCCCACTCCTCCCGTCCAAATTTCGAGCCCGTCCGGTTATAGGCCTTCTCCCAACCCTGCCGGCATAGGCCGTAAACCCTTTACAATAGAATGAAAAGGTCCATGTTTCGCTTATTGTTGCTCATTACCCTCGCTCTGCCTGCGCTTTTCGGCCAGTGCCAGCAGAATCTAGGAATTCCTACCCTACCTCGCATTCAGGGTTACCTCCGCGATGTGGATCACAAACCCGTTACGGGAGCCAAGGTAGAGATGATCCGGCTCAATCCGGATGGCAGCGAGGCCGAAGTTGTCGATGCCAAGACAACGGACTCCAAAGGCTACTTTCGATTCAAGCGTAGCAAGGACCAGGTGTATCGGGTTCGGCTACAGGTGGCGGATCGGAAGCTGGAACCGATGAGCATCCGGCAGGGCAGCGTGGTGATGCGGACAGGCGGCGGCATGATGAACTTCCTGTTCCAGCTGGATAAGACACCATGCGTCGGAATCCAGCCCACGCGCTAGACTCCCTCGCGGGGTGTTTCCGGACAGCAGGCAATGCGAGACGCCCATCGTGGGGTGGGGTGGCGCAGAAAGTCGAAGTGGATGGATAGCAATTCTTCTCCAGAAGGCTCGCCCTACCAGGCGCTGCTGGTGTTGTCGTTTGGCGGGCCGGACAAGCCGGAGGACGTGCTGCCCTTTCTGGAGAACGTGTTGCGGGGTCGCAATGTGCCGCTCGAACGGATGCTGGAGGTGGCGGAGCACTACTACCACTTCGGCGGCAAGAGTCCCATCAACGAGCAGAACCGGGCTTTGATTGCCGCGCTCCGCGAAGACTTCGACGCGCACAGCCTCAAGGATCTGCCGATCTACTTCGGGAACCGCAATTGGCATCCCCTTCTCCCCGATACCCTGCGGCAGATGAGGCGGGATGGCGTGCGCCGGGCGCTGTGCCTGACGACGAGCTCCTTCAGCAGCTACTCCGGGTGCCGCCAGTACCGCGAGAATATCGCTGCGGCCCGGCAGGAAATTGGCCCGGATGCCCCCCAGGTGGATAAGATCCGTGTCTGGTATAACCACCCCTACTTTGTGAAGGCGATGGCAGACCGTGTCCGGGAGGCGCTGACGCGGCTCAGGCCGGAAGAGCGGGCAGCGGCACAACTGCTCTTCACCGCCCACAGCATTCCGCTTGCGATGGCGGAAAGCTGCAACTACGAGATCCAACTGCGGGAAAGCTGCCGCCTGGTGGCCGAAGAGGTGGGGGATCACCCGCACCTGCTGGTGTACCAAAGCCGCAGCGGACCTCCGTCGCAGCCGTGGCTGGAGCCGGACATCGGGGATTTCCTGCGCGAGCACGGCACCCAGGGGGACCGGACCCCGGTGGTGATTGTTCCGATTGGCTTCGTTTCCGACCACATGGAAATCATGTTCGATCTGGACGAAGAGGCCGCCAATATCTGCTCGGAATACGAGATCCCCATGGTGCGAGCATCCAGCGTGGGGACGCATCCGCTCTTCGTAAAGATGGTGCGTTTGCTGGTGGAAGAGCGAATGAAGCCGCAACCGGAACGGCTGGCGATCGGGATCTACCCGCCA